>Ga0105107_10001479_pt1 | contig 15193 bp, 15 predicted proteins | sample PPLLaktember2015_6_FD_79335 | JGI IMG/M metagenome (GOLD analysis project Ga0105107, IMG submission 79335) | Freshwater sediment microbial communities from Prairie Pothole Lake near Jamestown, North Dakota, USA - PPLs Lake P8 Core (1) Depth... | ecosystem: Environmental > Aquatic > Freshwater >...
ATCGCTCGCCGGAAGAGGCCCCGGGCGGCGGGCATTGCGAGGAGCGCGCAGACGCTCCCGGCGCCCGCCGACTCGCCGAACACGGTGACCCGATCCGGGTCGCCGCCGAAGGCCGCGGCGTGGCGCGCCACGAAGCGCAGCGCCTCGAGCTGGTCGAGGAGGCCGAAGTTCCCCCGCCCCGGACCGAGGTAGAGGAAGCCGAGGGCGCCGACCCGATAGTTGAGGGTCACCACCACGACGTCGCCTTCGCGGGCGAGGCGGGCGCCGTCGTAGAGGGGCACGCCGCTCGTCCCGCCGATGAAGGCCCCGCCGTGGAGCCACACGAGCACCGGGCGCCGGTCGCCGGGGCCGGGGCCGGGCGTCCAGACGTTCAGCGTGAGGCAGTCCTCCGCCTGGGGCTCGTCGCCGAAGAGGCCGAGGCGGCGCACCAGCGCGTCCGGCCGCTGGGGCGCGGCGGGGCCGAAGCGCGTGGCGTCGCGGACGCCGCTCCAGGCCGCCGCCGGGCGGGGAGCGGCGAAGCGGAGCGGACCCAGCGGCGGCTCCGCGTAGGGGACGCCGCGAAAGGACAGCACCCCGCCCTCGTCGCGGCCGCGCAGCAGGCCGGAAGGCGTCGCGAGGAGCGGGCTCAGGGCGCCTCCTCGAGCTTCGCGACGATCTCCTCGCCGAAGCGCCGAATGCCGTCGCACTTGCGCTCGAGAGACGCGCCGCCGCCGGGATAGAACAGCCAGGGCATGGTCTGGAGATGGGTCACCCCCGCGCCCGCCGCGCGCCGGTAGCCGTCGAGGTCGAAGGCGTCCTTCACCGCCGCGCACACGGCGAAGGGGCGGCCGGCGCGCTCCGAGCCGGCGCGCTCGGCGCGCAGCCGGGCGCCGATGTCGCGCAGCTCGGCGATGGTGTGGAGGTCCGAGATCCAGCCGTCACCGCGCCGGGCCGCCCGGCGCAGCGCCGGGGCCGAGAGCCCGCCCACCCAGATCGGCACCGGCTCCGGGGGAGCGGGGCTCATCTCGAGGGGGGCGAAGTCGTAGAACTCGCCGTGGTGCTCCACCCAGCCGCCGGCCCAGAGGGCGCGCAGCACCTCGATCATCTCGTCCATGCGGCGGCCGCGGCCCTCGAAGGACTGCTCCATCAGGACGAACTCCTCGCGCATCCAGCCGGCCCCGACGCCGAGGGTCACGCGGCCGCCGGAGAGCACCGCGGCCGTGCCCACGGCCTTGGCGACGAGCAGCGGGTTGCGGAGCGGGAGCACGTAGATGCTGGTCAGAAAGCGCAGCCGGCTCGTCGCGGCGGCCATCGCGCCGATCGCGACCCAGGGATCGGGCCAGTCGGTGAAGGGCTGCCAGCGCGGCGCGCCGTCCGCGGTGTAGGGGTACGGCGTGGCGATCGTGCGCGGATGCACGACGTGGTCCGAGACGGCGACGGCCTCGAAGCCCGCTTCGTCGGCCGCTCGGGCGAGGGCGAGGAGCTGATCCGGCGGGGTGAAGGCGAGCGAGCAGACGAAGCGCAGCGGCGACTCCTCCCGGGCGGGCCGGAGCATACTCTAGACCCTCGCGACCTCGGTCCGCAGGGCCGCGAAGGCGAGGCAGGCGAGCATCGCCCCCGCCTGCAGCGCGAGGGTGGCGGGCGCGCCTATGGCCGAGACGAGCCCGCCGGAGAGCAGCGACCCGAGCACGCCGCCGCCGAGCATGCCGAGCGCGTGGAGCGCGAGGAGGGTGGCGCGCTGGCTCTCGGGCGCGAAGCCGAAGCAGAGCGTGCGGCCGGCCGAGAGGAAGAAGGCGCTGCCCACCCCCCAGAGCAGGACGGCCGCCGCGGCTCCGGCGAAGGGCGGGGTCGCCGCCAGCGCCCCGATGGAGAGCGACGCGAAACCCTGGCCGAAGAGGAGTGCCCGACCGTTGCGCCGGATCCCGCCGCGGGCGAACACGGCGAGGCTCGCGGCGATGCCGCCGAGGGGCAGCATCGCGAGGAGGAGGCCGATCTCCCGGGGCCCCCCGTCGTAGACGTCGCGCACGAGGAGCGGCAGCACCACCCCGTAGGGCCCGACGAAGAGCAGGCCCACGGCGAGATTCAGCAGCACGACGGGGCGCAGCACCGGCGAGCGCCTGGCCGCGCCGAGCGCCGCCCCGATGCCGGCGAGTCCGAGCCGCGGAGCGCTCGCCGTCAGCGGCGACGCCGCCGGGGAACGAAGCGCCGCCACGGGAATCGCTCCCGCCAGGGCGAGGGCCGCCTGCACGAGCAGCACCGCCGGTGCGCCGAGCGCCGCGAGGGCCGCCGCCGCGAGCCCGCCGGCGGCCTGGGCGCCCTGGGTCGCGAGGTTCGCCCCGACCACGCCGCGGCTGAGGGATGCCCGCGCGATCGGGTAGAGCTGGGCGTCCCGGGCCGGCACCTGGAGGGCCGAGAGCGCGCCGGCGAGCAGCGCGAAGCCGAGCAGCCGCGAATAGGAGAGGCCGCCCGCGGCGACGAGGGCGGCGAGCCCCGTGCAGAGCAGCGCGAAGGCGAGATGCAGGGCGACGAGCATGCGGCGCGGGTCGAAGCGGTCGGCGAGGGTCCCTCCCACGAGGAGCAGCGGGAGCGCCGGCACCAGCGAGAACGTCTGCGCGAGGCCCACCCGCGCCGGGCTCTCGCGCAGCACCTCGACCACGAGCCAGGGGAACACCACCGACTGGAGGCCGAAGGCGAGGAACCAGAGGGCGCTGCCGAGCAGGAAGCGCGTGTAGCTCGCTGCCGGTAGCGCGGCGCTCGACATCCCGGGCGGGAACCTGACACACTCGGCTCATGCTCACGAGCCGATCCCTCGGCGCCCTCGCCGCCTTCGCCGCCCTCGCCTTCGCCTGCCGCAGCGCGCCCGCGGCCTTCGGCGGGCAGCTCCGGGACCTCAGCCATCCCTTCGACGCGGCGACGGTGTACTGGCCCACCGAGGAAGGCTTCGTCTTCGAAGAGGGCTTCCGGGGCCGCACCGAGGGCGGCTACCACTACGAGGCGCACCGCTTCCGCGCCGCCGAGCACGGGGGCACCCACGTCGATGCGCCGAGCCACTTCGCCGCGGGCGGGACGACCGTCGATCGCATTCCCGTGGAGCGCCTCGCCGCGGCGGCGGTCCTCGTGGACGTGAGCGCCGCCTGCGAGCGCGATCGCGACCACGCCGTGACGCGCGCGGAGCTCGAGGCCTTCGAGGCCGCGTACGGCGCGATTCCCCGCGGCGCGATCGTGCTGCTGCGCACGGGCTTCGGGCGCCGCTGGCCGGACCGCGAGCGCTACCTCGGGGACGCCCGCCGCGGCGCCGAGGCGGCCGCCCGGCTCCACTTCCCCGGCCTCTCGGCCGAGGCCGCGGTCTGGCTGGCCGAAGCGCGGGAGATCGCCGCCGTGGGCATCGACACGGCGAGCATCGACCCAGGTCCCTCCCGGGCCTTCGAGGCCCACCGGGCCCTCGGAGAGCGCGGCATTCCCGCCTTCGAGAACCTTGCGAACCTCGAAGGCCTACCCCCGCGAAACTTCTGGGTGATCGCCCTGCCCATGAAGATCGCCGGGGGGAGCGGCGCGCCGCTCCGGGCGATCGCCGTCCTCCCCTGAGCCCCCTGCGGGGATCCGCTCCAGCCGGCGCGACGCGCGGTCGAAAACGGGGGGAATGCCCGGCCCCCCCGCCGGACGGGAGGATCACCCTTGGGACGCCCGTCTCTGCCCCGCGCTGCGCGCGGCCTCGCCCTCGGTCTCGTCCTTTCCCTCGTCGCCCACGCCGGCGCCCGGGCGGGCGCGCCGCCGCCCGCCTGCGACCTCGGCGCGAACGGCAGCTTCCGCTTCCTCACCGAGGCGCTCCCCGTCGGCAGCACCAACGCCGAGTACGTGGCGCGCATCGTCACGGCCAACGCCGACGGGCCCGTGACCTTCGCCGTGGACGCGCTGGCGCCGGGTATGAGCCTCGACCCGGACTCGGGCTTCATCACCGGCCGCCCGACCAGCACCTTCAACCAGGACGTCACCTTCAGCGCCGACGACGGCGTCACGCTGCTCCAGAGCACGGTCAACCTCAAGGTCAACGCCTCCGGCGGCGGCGGCAACGCCGGCACGACCTTCACCAACACCTCCCTCGCCGAGGGCCGCGTGGGCGAGGCCTACAGCCAGAACCTCTCGGTCGAGAACGGCGTCGGCCCCTTCGTGTACGGCGCCGTGGACCTGCCGACGGGGCTCACCCTCGACGGATCCACGGGCCAGATCGCAGGTATCCCGACCGCGCCGGGCACCTTCTTCGCGAGCTTCACCGTCTACGACTTCGGCGAGGACAACAAGGTCGTGACGGTGCTCCCGATCGTGATCCTGCCGATGGCCTCCGACTTCCGCTTCCTCACCCAGTTCCTGAACAACGGCGAGGTGGGCACGCCCTACTGCGACACCTGGCTCGCGGAGAACGCCGCAGGCACGGTGAGCTTCGGCGCGTCGGGCCTCCCGGCGGGCCTCCTGCTCGACCCGGCCACCGGCGTCGTCAGCGGCACGCCCACGGTTGCCGGCACCTTCCTGGTGCTGCTCACCGCGACCGACGGCGCCAATACCCTGGTGACCAATCTCGCCATGAGCGTGGCACCGAACGCGACCAGCACCTTCCACTGGAACTACTTCGGGATCCCCGCCGGCCTCGTGAACGAGAACTACGACCGCCAGCCCCCGATCCTCGTGGCCGCGGAAGGGGCGGCCGCCATCGCCTACTCGGCCCTCGGCCTGCCGACCGGGATCAGCTACGCGGCCGGGTCCGGCGAACTCTCGGGAACGCCCATCGAGATCGGCGAGTACCCGCTCACGCTGACGGCCACCGACACGGGCTCGAGCGAGGTTCTCACCCTCTCGATCCTCTTCCTGGTGCTGCCGCCGGGCGGCGGCGACGCCAGCCAGATCCCGGTGAACTTCTGGGTGTTCAAGGAGTCCCTGAAGAGCGGCGTGCCGGGCCGCGACTCCTGGAAGTTCTCGGCGCTCTACAACGCCGACCGCCGGGAGGCGAACCGCTTCGATCCGGCCACCGACACGCTCCGGCTCGAGATCGGCTCGCGGGCGACCGAGCTCCCTCCCGGCTCGCTCACGGGCAAGACCGAGAAGGCCTACGCCTGGCGCAGCCCCAAGGGCAGCGTCCCCGTCGAGCAGGTGAAGCTCGGCCCCGGCAAGCAGACCCTCTCCTGGACCACGAAGGGCGACACCCTCACCGAGACGGTGCCCGGCATCCTGACCCAGCTCGTCACGATCGGCAGCCGCGGCTACCGGCTGCTGCTCAGCTTCGACGAGAGGGGCGTCTTCCGCCCCGCCCTCGACCTCGAGCGCACGGCCTTCGTCGTGCGCACCGGGGCCCTCACCGTGAAGGGGCCGGGCAACGACTCGGCCAAGCTCTCGCTGCTGCTCGGCGACCCGAACTTCTCCTACGAGGCCGGGGTGAGCGAGCTGCGGATCCGCCTCCTCGAGGGCACGAACGTGCTCCTCGACCGCGACTTCACCGCCCTCGGCGGCGAGGCGAAGGTCACCACCGACGCCCGCACCGGGGCCCTCGTCTTCGCCTTCAAGACGACCAAGGACGCGGCGACGGCGGACCGCATCGCGAAGTTCTCCTACCAGAGCGGCAAGGGGACGATGTCCCTCGGCCTCGCCGACCTCGACCTCGCCGGGATGCCCGTCGGCGAGGCCCACCTCGGCGTCGAGCTCACGATCGGGCTGCGGACCTACTACACCGCGGTCACGTTCTTCGAGAAGAGCGGAGGCCGCTGGTCGACGGCGATGCCGTGAGCGCGGGAGCGCCCGCCGAGCCCCAGAAGTCGTAGAAGTTGAACCACTGGTACGGCGCGCGCCGGCACCCGGCCTCGAGCTCGCTCACGTAGGCCTCGAGCAGCTCCCGGGCGCGCCCCGCCCGCGCGGCGGGCGGCAGGCGGCCGCCTTCGTAGAGCGTGTGGGCGATCGCCTCGTAGCGGGCGTCGCCGGTGCGCAGGCACAGGCAGAGCAGCAGCGGACAGCCGAGCAGCGCCGCCAGCTCGAAGGGTGCGGTCGGGAAGGCGGCCTCGCGCCCGAGGAAGCGCACGGCCTCGGTGCGCCCGCGCCCGCCCGGGGGCACCCGATCGGCGAGGATGCCGACGAACTCCCCCTGCTCCACGCAGCGCCGCACGGCGAAGGCCGTCTGCACCGAGTCCGGGTCGATGGGCAGCACCCGCACCCGGCTGCGCGGGTCGAGCCGCGCGAAGAAGGCGTTGATGCGGTCGGCGTGGGCCGTGAACATCAGCACGTTCACCCGCACCTCGTAGCGGTCGGCGACGAGGCGCAGCAGGTCGAAGCTGCCGAGATGGGCGCCCACCAGGATGCCCCCGCGCCCGCTCCTCGCGAGCTCGAGGAGCGCGACGCTGCGGCTCTTCTCGAGGTCCATGCGGTCGAAGGAGTCGCCCCAGCTCACCGTGCGGTCGAAGATCTGCACGCCGAACTCGAACACGTGGCGGAAGACGTCGCGGCGCCCCGGGAGCGGCGCACCCGTCTGCGCGGCGAGGGCGGTGAGGTAGGAGCGTGAGGCATCGCGGATGCGGCGGTGCCGCAGGTAGAAGTAGAGGACGATCGGATGGAGCACCGCCCCGACGAAGCGCCGGCCGAGGAGCCGGTACAGGGCGTTCGCCGCGCGCAGCGCGCCGAGGGAGCCGACCTCGGCCAGCTGCTGCCAGGCGGGCACGTCGCTCACGAGGGGGCCCGGTCTTCGAGGGCGGCGAGCAGCCGCTCGCGGAGCGCTGCGGTGAGCTTCCGGGCGGCGACGGAGGGCGTCTCGTCGCCGGCGAGCACCTGCTTCGGCGCCAGCGGCGGCAGCACGCGCGCCGTGAGGTCGAAGGGCCGGTCGGGCACGTCGTACCAGCGCTGGCCCTTCATCAGCGTGCGGGGCCGGCAGGTGATGGCGACCGGCGTGAGCTCGACGCCGGCGCGCAGGGCGATGTGGGCCGCGCCCCTCCGCAGCGGACCGAGGGGGACGCCGAGGGGCGTCCGGGTTCCTTCCGGGAAGATCAGCAGGCGGCGCCCTTCCCGGAGCCGCCGCACTCCCTCCTCGATCGCCTCGGCGCCGGCGTCGTTGCGCACGTAGTGGGCGGCGGCGATGGCGCCGCGCAGCAGCGGGCTGTCCGCCCACTCCGGGTTCGCGATGCAGTCGGCCTGGGGCATGCGCTGTCCGAGGAGCGGCGTGTCGACGAGGGTCGGATGGTTGGCGACGACGAGCAGCGGCCCCGGGCCGGCCAGGCGCTCGGCCCCCTCGAAGCGCACCCGCGCCAGCCCCGCGAGCACCATGTAGGCCATGAAGATCCCGTAGCCCCGGGCGATCCAGCGCTGAGCCCGCAGATCGAAGCCCGCGGACTCGCCCGCCACCCGGCGCGCCGCCGGAAGCGCCCCGGCGAGCAGGGCTCCGCCGCCGAAGAAGAGGGCGAAGGCCGAGCCCGTACGCGCGACCCGCCAGTCCCGGGAGAGGCGCTCCAGCATGACCGATCAGGATATCCACTCGCCCGGCGAGGGGGTACATTCCCGCGCCGTGGAGCGGGGGGCAGGCAGGGCGCGCAGCGCGGGGCTCGCGGCGGCCTGGCTCGGGCTCGCTGCCGCACTCGCGGCGGCCGGCTGCGCGGCGCCGGGAGGGGACGCCGCCCGAGGCACGCCCTCGGCCTACGCGCGGCCCGCCGAGGGCGCCGGCGCGGTGCGCACCACGCACCTCGTCACGATGCGCGACGGCGTGCGCCTGGCCATCGACGTGATCCTCCCGCGGGACCTCCCGCCGGGCGCGCGCCTCACCACCCTCCTCTACCAGGGGCGCTACTGGCGCTCGGTGGCGCTGCGCGGGCCGGCGCGGCTGACCCACGACTCGGTGGCGCGCCACGGCCTGCTCGGACCCTTCAAGGAGTGGTTCGTCGACCGGGGCTACGCCTGGATCGACGTCGACACCCGGGGCTCGGGCGCCTCCTTCGGCTTCCGGCTCTGGGACTACGCCCCCGACGAGATCCTCGACGGCGGCGACCTCGTCGACTGGATCGTCGCCCAGCCCTGGTCCGACGGGCGCGTCGCGGGCGTGGGCGTCTCCTACAGCGGCGCCGCCGCCGAGCTGCTGCTCGTGAATCGCCATCCGGCGGTGAAGGCCAGCCTGCCCCTCTTCTGCGACTTCGACCAGTACCAGGACATCCTCGCGCCGGGAGGCGTGCCCCACCGCGCCTGGCTCGAGGCCTGGGGAGAGTTCACCCGGCGCCTCGACCGCGGGCGGCTGCCCTTCGACGCCTGGTGGCTCCCCCTGTTCGTGCGGGGCGTGCGCCCGGTGGAGGAGGACCGCAGCGGTGCGCTGCTCGCCGCCGCGCTTCGCGACCACGGCGTCAACTACGACTTCCGGAACATGCAGGGCGTCGTGTACCGCGACGATCGCCCCGTGCAGGGCGCCGAGGGGCGCGGCGCGAGCGAGCGAGCCGCCCTGGCGCGCGCCGACGCCTGGCTCGAGGGCCGCTTCGGCCCGGGCTTCCGCGCCCTCGGCACGGACCTCGCGAGCCCCCACGCCTTCGCGGAGCAGGTGTCCGCCTCGGGCGTCCCGGTGTACGCCTACAGCGGCTGGCTCGACGGCGCCTACGCGAAGGCGGCCGCCCGGCGCTTCGCGACCCTGCGCCAGCCCGGCAACAAGCTGCTGCTCGGGCCCTGGGACCACGCGCTCCACACGGTGAGCCCCCGGGCGCCGCGAGGGCCCTCGCGCTTCGATCATCGGGGCGAGCTGCTGCGCTTCCTCGACCAGCACGCCCGCGGCCTCGCGACGGGGATCGAGGCCGAGGCTCCGGTCCACTACTTCACGATGGGGGCCGAGACCTGGCGCGCGGCGGAGGCGTGGCCGCCGGCGGCGACGCCGGTGCGCTGGTATCTCTCCGAGGGCGGGAGGCTCGCGGCGACGGCCCCCCTCGGCGACGGCGAGGACCGCCATCGCGTCGACCTCGAGGCGGGAAGCGGGCCGGCCTCGCGCTGGGCGGCGCTGCGTGGGCGGCCGATCCACGATCCGTACCCCGACCGCGCCGAACGGGACGAGCGGCTGCTCCACTACACCTCGCCGCCCCTGACCGGGGACACGGAGGTGACCGGGCATCCGCTGGTCACGCTGCACGTGGCCTCGACGGCGAGCGACGGCGCGTTCTTCGTGTACCTGGAGGACGTCGCGCCCGACGGCTCCGTCGCCTACGTGACGGAGGGCATGCTGCGCGCCCTCCATCGCCGCTACGCGCCGGCCGCGGACGATCCCCTCGGCCTCCCCCGCCGCTCCTTCCGGCACGAGGACGCCGCCCCCCTCGTGCCCGGAGAGGTCGCCGAGCTCACCTTCGACCTGCTGCCGACGTCCTACCGGTTCGCCGCGGGTCACGCGATCCGCATCGCCCTCGCCGGCGGCGACGCCGACCACTTCGCCCGCATCCCCGCAGACGGCACCCCCACCTGGCGGGTGCAGCGCAGCCGCTCCGCTCCCTCGAGCATCGTGCTACCCGTCGTCACGAGCCGCTGAAGGGGGACCTTTGCCGGCAGGCTACTCCGAGCGCCCGCCGCGACCCGCGCTCGCGGGAGTCGTGGCGTGCCTGTGGACCGGCTTCGGCGCCGGAGGCGCCACCGCCCGCGTGCTTCCCGACGGCTGCGCCGACGTCATCTGGGCCCCGGGCCGCGAGCCCTTCGTGGCGGGCCCGGACACGGCGGCGAAGCTCGAGACCCTTCCGCCCGGCCCGCGCGCGGGGATCCGCTTCCGTCCGGGGGCGGCCGCGGCGCTGCTCGGTCTCCCGGCCTCCCGGATCCGCGACCTGCGCGTGCCGCTCCGGGAGCTCTGGCCCCGGGACGCCGCGCTCCGCCTCTCCGACCACCTCGACCGGGGCGCGGGCGCGGCGGCCTGGCTCGCCGCCCTGGAAGGGGCGGTCCTCGAACGGGCGGCAGACGCGCCGGCGACCGACGGCTTCGTGGCGGAGACGGTGTCGCGCATCGCGGCCCGGGTGCGCGGCGGCGGCCGCGCCGCGCCGCCCCTCGCCGAGCTCGGCGAGCGCCAGCTCCGGCGCCGCTTCGTCGCCGCCGTCGGGTACGGGCCCAAGCGCTTCGAGCGCGTGCTGCGCCTGCAGCGCTTCGTCGCCCTCGCGGGCGGAGCCGGCGGGCGGCGCGGCCTCGCGGAGCTCGCCCTCGCCGCCGGCTACGCCGACCAGGCTCACCTCACCCGCGAGTGCGCGGCCCTCGCCGGGGCCCCGCCCTCGGCCCTCGCGCCAGGCTGATGTCCGTTTCGTTCAAGACGGGGGCGGCGGCCCGCGCGAGCCTCGCGCGATGACGAGAGCCACTGCCGCCCACCCTTCCCTCGATCGCGCTGCCACCTTCGTCTGGGGCCACGCCCGGCTCCTCGAGCGCGCCCTCTTCGCCCGGCGCTTCCTCGCCGGCCCCGCGGAGCCCGTGGTCGCGGCGCTCCTCGCCTATCGGAACCCCGACGGCGGGTTCGGCCACGCCCTCGAGCCCGACGTGCGGAGCCCCCACAGCATGCCGCTCCACTGCGAGATGGCCTTGCGCGCCCTCCAGGACGCGGGGGTCCGTCACGGGGAGATCGCCGAGGGGATCTGCCGCTTCCTCGCCTCCGTCGCGGAGCCTTCCGGGCGGGTGCCGAGCGTGCTGCCCGGCGTGCTCGACTATCCCCACGCCGCCCACTGGCGCGCGCCGAGCGCCGCGGACTCGCCCAACCCGACGGCCGCCCTCGTGGGCCTGCTGCGCGCGCAGGGCGCCGAGCATCCCTGGCTCGAGCGCGCCGAGTCCTGGTGCCTCGCGCGCCTCGCGGAGCCGGTCGGCGAGGCGCACCAGATCGCCGCCTGCCTCGTCTTCCTCGAGCACGCCCCGGAGCGCGCCCGCGCCGGGGCGCTCGCCCTCGCCGTCGCCGGCCAGGCCGCGAAGGCGAGCTTCTACCGCGGCGACCCGGCGAGCGACGGCTACGGCGTGAGCCCGCTCCAGCTCTGCCCGACCCCCGCCTCCGCCGGGCGCGGGGCCTTCGACGACGCGCTCCTCGCAGCGCACCTCGACGCCCTTGCTGCCGCCCAGCAGGACGACGGCGGCTGGCCGATCTCCTTCGCGCCCCCGAGCCCGGCGGCCGTGCACGAGTGGCGCGGCCGCTGGACCCTCGAGGCCCTCGCCGCGCTGCGCGCCTACGGCCGGCTCTGAGCCGGAGGCCGGGGCGGGCTAGGCTCCGGGGCCAGGAGGTGCCCATGGACTCGCGAACCCTCGGCCGCTCGGGTCTGTCCGTCTCCGCCCAGGGCCTCGGCTGCATGGGCATGTCCGAGTTCTACGGCCCTCGCGACGACGCCGAGTCCCTGGCGACGATCGCGCGCGCCCTCGAGCTCGGCATCACCTTCCTCGACACCGCCGACGTCTACGGTCCCTTCGTGAACGAGGAGCTCGTCGGGCGCGCGATCCGCGGCCGCCGCGACGAGGTGGTGCTCGCCACCAAGTTCGGCATCGTGCGCGACCCGGCGGACCCGACGAAGCGCGGGATCTGCGGGCGCCCCGAGTACGTGCGCCAGTGCTGCGAGGCGAGCCTGCGGCGCCTCGGCGTCGAGCGCATCGACCTCTACTACCAGCACCGCGTGGACCCGGAGACCCCGATCGAGGACACCGTCGGGGCGATGGCGGAGCTCGTCCGCCAGGGCAAGGTCCGCTTCCTCGGCCTCTCGGAGGCCGGCTCCGAGACGCTCCGCCGCGCGAGCCGCGTGCACCCGATCGCGGCGCTCCAGAGCGAGTACTCCCTCTGGAGCCGCGACCCCGAGGACGGCGTGCTCGCCGCTTGCCGCGAGCTCGGCATCGGCTTCGTCGCCTACAGCCCCCTCGGCCGCGGCTTCCTCACCGGCCAGATCAAGCGCTTCGAGGATCTCGCCGCCGACGACTACCGCCGCTTCTCGCCGCGCTTCCAGGGCGAGAACTTCGAGCGGAACCTGGCCCTCGTCGGCCGCGTCGAGGCCCTCGCCCGCGAGAAGGGGTGCACCCCCGCGCAGCTCGCCCTCGCCTGGGTGCTCGCCCAGGGCGACGACGTGGTGCCGATCCCGGGCACCAAGCGCCGCGCGCGCCTCGAGGAGAACGCCGGGGCCGGAGACGTCCTGCTCACGGACCACGACCTCGCCCGCATCGACGAGGTCGCCCCCCGCGGCGCCGCCGCCGGCGAGCGCTACCCCGCCGAGTACATGCGCCTCGTCAACGCCTAGCTTTAGCAAGGGGTCTGGCCTCGAACTTTAGAAACTCCGCGCTGCTACCGTTCGGCGGCATGGCGCAGCTCGCGAAGGAGGCGTTCGGACCCGAGGGCGATCCGGCGCGCCACCGGCCCCTCGCCGGGCTGGAGGCAGCGCTGCGCGCGCTGCCTAGCGCGCCGACGGACGCGGGGCGCGTCGCCCTGATCGTGCGCAGGCGCGCCGACGGGACGCGCGAGACGCCGGGGCGCGTGCTGCTGACCGCAGAGGAGGGCGTGCCCGGGGACGGCTGGAGCCGGCGCCCGCCGCGCGATCCCGAGGCCCAGCTCGCCGTGATGCAGCGGGACGTCGCCGAGCTCCTCGCGAACGGCCAGCCCCTCACCCTCTTCGGCGACAACCTCTTCGTCGAGCTCGACCTCTCGGCGGCGAACCTGCCCCTCGGCACGCGGCTGCGGGTGGGCGAGGCCGAGGTGGTGGTGACCGCCAAGCCCCACAACGGCTGCCACAAGTTCAACGGGCGCTTCGGCGCCGACGCCCTGCGCTTCGTGCAGGCGCCGGGCACCCGCGCGCGGAACCTGCGCGGGATCTACTGGAGGGTGATCGCCGCGGGCCCCGCCGCCGTGGGCGACCCGATCGAGGTGCTCGCCCGCCCCTGAGCGCTCCGGCACCCGGCAGACCCGGCTGCGGCCTTGCACTCGGCGCGAGCAGGCTACGGCAGCTCTACCTTCGCCGTCCCGACCACCCGCGTCTCGCCCGCCTCGTTCGCGAGGGTGAGGTCGATCTCGACGCAGCGCGACGCCGGGTCGAGGTCCGTCACCACGCCCCGGCAGACGGGCTTGGAGCCGACGAGGAGGGGCGCGCGGAAGGTGGTGTCGAGCACCAGGATGCGCGCCTCGGGCGCCCAGCGGTGGATCAGCGCCGCGAGGATGCCCTGGCTCATGATCCCCGGCACGATGGCCCCCGGCAGACCCTCGCGGCGCGCGGCCTCGGGGTCGAAGAAGCGCGGGGCCAGCATGCCCGTCGTCTTGCCGAAGCGGCGTACCGCTTCGCTGCTCACGTCGGGAGTGAGCTCGGGCAGGTCCTGGCCGAAGGCGACGTCGGCGAAGCGCATCAGTCGGGGTCCGGCTGCTGGAGGAAGCGCCAGTCGACGATCGAGACCAGCTCGCCGCGCTGGTTGCTGAACTCCATGCGGTGCACGAGGAAGATCATCGACCCCGAGCGGCCCGTCTTCTCGTAGACGTCGTGGATCTTCGAGCGCGCCACGAGCACGTCTCCGGGGCGGATCGGCCCGTGGACCTCGACGCGCTTGCCGGCGTCGAAGCCCATGCTGGTCTTCGAGAGCCGCGGAAAGTCGGGGGGCCACATCCGCCGGCCGTGGTACTTCGCGGCGAAGTTGGGCACCGCGCGCAGCTCGGGATGCCCCGCGTCCGTGAACCACGGCGCCGTCTCCCCCACCGCCGCGGCGAACTCGGTCAGCTCCTCGGCGCTCACCGGGAACTCGACCCGATCGAACTCGAAGCCCGTCCAGTCCCGCTTCAGCTTTGCGACGTCGACGGCCATGTGATCGCCTCGAACCTCCCGGCGCGGAGCGCCTTCACGAGACCGTCCGCGTCGCGGATGTCGTCCTCGAAGCGCGTGGCGCAGCGCCCGATGTGGCTCACGATGTGGGCGTCGCTGCCGCCGACGCCGCGGTAGCCGTAGCGCACTGCCTCGGCCTGCGAGCGCTCGTTCTCCCCGGCGCGGCTGCCGCCGTTCAGGGTCTCGACGATCGTCACCCCCGGCACCGGCCCGCGGGCCTCGTAGTGGGCGAACAGGCCGACGTTCGGGCGCCCCGGATGGCAGGGCACCGCGAACGCGCCGCAGCGCTCGCTCTGGCGCAGCACGAGCTCGAGGGGCAGGTCGACCCGCGCGAAGTCGAAGGCCGCGAGCAGGTCGTCGTTCACCCCGAACACGAGGACGTGACCGTAGTCCGTCTCCACCTCGCTCGCCTTCAGGATCAGCAGGCCGAACTCGTCCTCGAGGGGGCGGTAGTCGCTCGCGCCGTCGAACTGGCGGTGCTCGCTCAGCACCAAGCCGTCGAGGGGAAGGCCGCGGCGGCGGATCCACTGGCAGTAGTTCTCGACGCGGGCCTTGCCGTCGTCGGAGCGGATCGAGTGGTTGTGGAGGTCGAGGATCATGCGGGCCGGAACACCGGGACCGGGAACTCGCCGTCGGTCGCCGCGAACTCGACCACCACGGGCATGCCGATCCGCACCTCCGCCGGGTCGCAGCCCACGACGTTCGTGAGCAGCCGCGGCCCCTCCTCGAGCTCCACGTAGGCGAGCACGTAGGGGCAGGCCTTGGCGAAGCCCGGCGCCTGGTTCTGGCGCGTCACCGTGAAGGTGTGCACCCGGCCGCGGCCGCTGGCGACGAAGTGGCAGATCTCGCCGGCGAAGCAGGAGACGCACAGGGCCCGGGGGCGGTGCTGGACGGCGCCGCAGGCACCGCAGCGCTGGAGCACGAGCTCGCCCCGCGCCGCGCCCTCCCAGTAGGCGCGGGTCTCCCAGTCGGCCGCCGGCGCGGGGTGCCGGATCGCCCCCATCCTCAGGCCCTCCCCAGCACGAGGGTCGCGCCGCTGTGGGCGACGCCGAGGGTGCCGCCGGTGCCGTGGGCCAGCGCGAGCTTCGCGCCCGCCACCTGGCGCGGCCCGCACTCGCCCCGCAGCTGACGCACCGCCTCGATGACGAGGAAGATCCCGCGCATGCCCGGATGGTTCGACGACAGGCCGCCGCCGTCGGGGTTCACGGGCAGCTCGCCGCCGAGGCCGATGCGCCCGCCGGCGACGAAGCTGCCGCCCTCCCCCGGCTTGCAGAAGCCGAGGTTCTCGAGGGTGACGAGCACGGTGATGGTGAAGGAGTCGTAGACGGTGCAGAGGTCGACGTCGCCGACGGCCACGCCGGCCATGCCGAGGGCGGCGGCGCCCGACTGCCGCGCCGCGATCGTCAGCAGGTCCGGCGCGCCCAGCTCCTGGTGGGCGACGG
>Ga0105107_10001480_pt1 | contig 15186 bp, 11 predicted proteins | sample PPLLaktember2015_6_FD_79335 | JGI IMG/M metagenome (GOLD analysis project Ga0105107, IMG submission 79335) | Freshwater sediment microbial communities from Prairie Pothole Lake near Jamestown, North Dakota, USA - PPLs Lake P8 Core (1) Depth... | ecosystem: Environmental > Aquatic > Freshwater >...
CAAGCAAGCCGATCTCGCGGTCGTCATCGGCGGCGACGGCACGATGCTCAACATCGCCCGCACCTTCGCGCCCTTCGACACCGCGCTGGTCGGCGTCAATCTGGGGCGTCTCGGATTTCTCACCGACATACCCCTCGATGCGATGTGCGAAACCATCGGTTCGGTGCTCGACGGGAACTACAGCGTCGAGGAGCGCATGCTGCTCGCGGCTGAGGTCTACACAGAGGGAACGCGCCGCTACCGAGTGCTCGCCTTCAACGACGTCGTGGTAAGCAAAGGCGTCAAGGGCGGGATGATCGAGTTCGATGTGCACATCGACGGACAATACGTCTACACGTTGCGCTCCGACGGCATCATCGTCGCCTCACCGACGGGTTCGACTGCCTACGCACTGTCCTCGGGAGGTCCGATCCTGCATCCCTCGGTCAACGTCATGGCACTGGTGCCCGTATGTCCGCATACGCTGTCGAATAGGCCGATCGCCGTATCGTGCGACGCCACGGTGGAGATTACGATGCGTACGGCACTGGATGCACTTGCGCACTTCGACAACCACTCGCATTTCGCGCTGCGCGAGGACGACCGCCTGATCGTGAAGCGGTTCGACCACTGCATTCGTCTGCTGCATCCGCCCGGCTACAGCTACTACCACATGCTGCGGGAGAAGCTGCATTGGAGCGAGACGTACTGAGGCCAATCCAGACAGGCCGGCTGCCGGGACGGGCGCATCCTCGAGCCTCGCGCACGCACATGGGCGGATCATGCTGCGCCGAATAGCAATTCGGGATTTCGTAATTGTTCGTGAGACCCAGCTCGACTTCGAGCAGGGATTCACCGTGCTGACCGGGGAAACCGGGGCGGGCAAGTCGATTCTCATCGATGCACTATCGTTCGTTCTCGGGGATCGCGCCGATGCCGATCTGGTGCGACCGGGGGCGAAGCAGGCGGAGATCAGCGCCGAGTTCGAGCTTGATTCCGAGCAAGGCGCGGTGGCTTCCTGGCTGCTGGATCGGGGGCTGGAAGGCGACCCCGGGGTGTGCCTGGTGCGTCGGACACTCGACGCCACCGGGCGTTCGCGTGGCTTCGTCAACGGGCATTCGAGCACCGTGGCGCAGCTGCGCGAACTCGCCCAGCTGCTTCTCGACATCCATGGCCAGCACGAGCACCAGTCGCTGCTTCGACCGGCAACCCAGCGCGATCTTCTCGACGCCTACGGCGCAAGCAGCGAGCTCGCCGCCCAGTCGAGCGAGGCCTTTCGTCGATGGTCCGATCTCACGGCGCGGCACGATGCGGCGTTGCGTGACGCGGATCGGCTTGGGCGCGAGCGTGAAGCGCTCGAGTGGCAGGCAGCCGAGCTTGCCCGGCTGGATTTCAATCCCGAGGCATGGGCCGAGCTAAACGCCGAGCATGCGCGACTGGCGCATGCCAGCACCCTGATCGAGAGCGCATCCGAGGCGATCGATGCGATCGCCGAAGCCGAACTGTCGAGCCTGCGGCTGCTGAACGGCGCCCTTTCCCGGATTTCGCGCGCATGCGATCTCGATCCCGGCTTGAAGGAGGTTGCCGACGTGCTGGATTCGGCGCGGATCGAATTGCAGGAAGGGGTGCATGCCCTGGAGCGATATCGGTCCAGGCTGGAAATCGATCCGCAACGCCTGGCCGAGATCGAGCGACGTATCCAGGCGGTCGATGATGCGTGTCGCAAGTTCCATCTGCGGCCCGACGCCCTGCCCTCGGCACGGGCGGACACAGAGCGGCGCTTGGCGGAGCTCGAGCGGGACCTCGACGTGACGCGGCTCGAGCGCGAGGCGGACGAGGCGAAGCGCGCGTACCAAGTGCTTGCCGAGCGGCTCACCCAGGCGCGCACGAAATCCGCGGCCAAGCTCGGCCGCCAGGTCAGTGCAGCGATGCAGGATTTGGCCCTTGCCGGCGGCAGATTCAGCGTGGCCTTGGAGCCTTTGCCCGAGCCGAGCCCGCACGGCGGGGAGCGAGTCGAGTTTCGGGTGTCTTCGCATGGCGGGCTCGAGCCGGGGCCGCTGGGGAAGGTCGCTTCGGGCGGAGAACTCTCGCGCGTGAGCCTCGCCATCCAGACTGTTCTGTCCCAGGTGGCACAGGTGCCTACGCTCATATTCGACGAGGTCGACGCCGGCATCGGCGGCCGGGTGGCGGAGATCGTCGGGCAGATGCTGCATCGATTGAGCGCACGCCACCAGGTCATGTGCGTTACCCATCTCGCGCAGGTCGCCTCGTACGCCGATCGCCACTATCGCGTCAGCAAGACGGAGCGTTCGGGTATCGTGACGAGCCACGTGGAGGAGCTCGACGAGGCCGAACGAGTCCGCGAGATCGCGCGCATGCTGGGCGGCGTGAGGATCACCACCGCGACGCTGGAGCACGCCGCCGAGATGCTGCGTGAGGCGCGGCGGCCAGTGTCCGCGGCGTAACCGGCGTAATTGTCGCGCCAGCGTGACGAATCAGAGTTGGGTCCGCGCTCCGGCGCGTGCCAGCACCGGTCATGGGCGCAAGTGGTCGATCCGCCGCACCCCGAGCCCAGGTTCGCGGCCAGAAAGCTAGCTGCGCGACGCGGCTTTGTGCGGGCAGTCCGGCTTGCTGCAGTCTGCGTACAGGTACAGCGAGTGCTCGTGAATGGTGAAACCCCGCTCGCGGGCGATGCTCTCCTGGCGCTTCTCGATCTCGGCGTCGTAGAACTCTTCGACCCGACCACACTGCATGCATACGAGGTGATCGTGGTGTCCGCCCTGGTTCAGCTCGAACACCGCTTTGCCGCCTTCGAAATGGTGACGACGCAGCAGACCCGCCTGCTCGAACTGGGTAAGCACCCGATACACGGTGGCCAGACCGATATCCACCCCCTCCTGCATAAGCAGCCGATAGATGTCGTCGGCGCTCATATGCCGCAAGCTCGCACTCTCGAATAGCTTGAGGATGCGCAGCCGCGGCAATGTCGCCTTGAGGCCGCTGCTTTTCAGTTCGTCGCTGGAATTCATCGCGGCCTTGGCGGCCTCGGGTGTCTTACGGCTATCATATTCAGTTTGCGCGCCCTTGGAAACAAGGCGATTCCCATGCTCGTTTTTCATCCCATTCATCCCCGGGTGGTCGGCCTGGCCGCTCTGCTAACGGTTCTGAGCGCGTGCCAGCAGGTTCCCATGCTGCCTGGTCTATCGCCCTACCGTATTGACATACAACAAGGTAATGTCGTCACCCAGGACATGGTGACGAAACTCAAACCCGGAATGACGCGCCAGCAGGTGCGGTTCGTGTTGGGTACCCCGCCGATCGTGGACCCGTTCCACCACGACCGCTGGGACTACGTCTATTACCTCAACAAGGGCGGGAAGATCGTCGAGCATCGTCGCCTGGTCCTGCTCTTCGAGGGCGATACGCTGAAGCGGGTCGAGGGCGATGTGGTCCCGGCGGCCAATACCGAGTCCACCAGCGCCAAGGTCCTCGAGAGCGGAAAGGCCGAATGAAATCCGTGCGGGCGAAAGGGTTTCTTCGGGCGCATGATGGGAACAATCGGTTTTTGAGGGCGAGACGATGAAGCTAGCAATCGCCGGCGCGAGCGGCCGGATGGGAAGGGCATTGCTGGAAGCGGTGCTGAGTGCGCCGGACCTTGAGCTTCATGCAGCGCTCGAGCAGCCCGGGAATCCCGCCGTGGGGCGGGACGCCGGGGAGTTGGTCGGTTCGGGCTGCGGCGTGCGAGTGAGCGACGATCCTGGGGCTGCGATCGCGGGGGCCGACGCTCTGATCGATTTTACGCGTCCTGAAGGAAGCGTTGCTCACCTGCGAGCTTGCCGGGCGAGTCGAGTGAAAATGGTGATCGGGACGACGGGGTTCTCGCCCGAGCAGCGTGCCCTGTTCGCGGACGCGGCGCGAGAGATTGGGATCGTGATGGCGCCCAACATGAGCGTCGGCACCAATCTGGTGTTCAAATTGATCGCCACCGCTGCTCAAGTGCTAAACGAGGGCTACGACGTCGAGATCATCGAGGCGCACCACCGGCACAAGGTCGATGCGCCGTCCGGGACTGCCTTGCGAATGGGGGAAATCGTCGCGGCAGCGCTGGGACGAGATCTGTCCAAGTGCGCCGTCCATGGTCGCGAAGGTGTCACCGGCGAACGCGACGCCGCGACCATCGGGTTTTCCGCGATCCGCGGCGGCGATATCGTTGGTGAGCACACCGTGCTTTTTGCCGGTGTCGGCGAGCGGGTGGAAGTCACGGTGAAGGCGTCGAGCCGGGCAACGTACGCCCAGGGTGCGGTTCGGGCAGCGCGCTGGCTGCAGTCCCGCCCGGCAGGCCTTTACGACATGCAGGCTGTCCTGGGCCTGATCTGAGGCGCGGATCGGCTCAAATTGCCGGCGCTTGCCACGTCGGATATACTTCGCACACGACGAGCGGGATGGGCCCATGGCGCATCCCGCTTTGCACGTCTGCCGTCTCCGGAGTCTGCCTTGTCCGCCTCGACTGCCATCCTTGCTCTTGCCGACGGGACCATCATGCGCGGTTTGTCCATCGGTGCCGCCGGTCTTTCCGCAGGCGAGGTCGTCTTCAACACCGCGATGACCGGCTATCAAGAGATTCTCACCGATCCCTCGTACTGCAACCAGATAGTCACGCTGACCTACCCGCACATCGGCAATACCGGGATCAATCTGGAAGACGTTGAGTCGGCACGCATTTTCGCCGCGGGCCTGGTGATACGGGAACTTGCCTTGGCGCCAAGCAACTGGCGCCATCGGCTCACCTTGTCGGAGTATCTGCAGGAGCAGGGGGTGGTCGGGATCGCCGGGGTCGACACCCGCAAGCTGACCCGGATTCTGCGTGACAAGGGCGCCCAGAGTGGCTGTCTCATGGCCGGTCGGATCGACGAGGCCGAGGCGCTGGCAAAGGCGCGAGCCTTCCCGGGCTTGGCCGGCATGGACCTGGCCAAAGTGGTCAGTTGCCGATCCGTCAGTTCATGGAGCGAGACCGAGTGGTCGCTAGGCACCGGTTACGGCCGCCAGCAGCAACCGGTTCGCCACGTCGTCGCCTACGACTTCGGTGTGAAGCGCAATATCCTGCGCAAGCTCGCGACCCGCGGCTGCTCTGTCACGGTTTTGCCCGCGCAGACGAGTGCGCGAGATGCGCTGGCGTTCGCACCCGACGGCATCTTTTTCTCCAACGGCCCTGGCGATCCCGAGCCGTGCGGATACGCCATCGAGGCGATACGCGAACTGCTCGACACGGGGATTCCGCTGTTTGGGATCTGCCTGGGGCACCAGCTGATGGGCTTGGCGGCAGGCGGGCGCACGCGCAAGATGAAATTCGGCCATCACGGCGCCAATCACCCGGTGCTCGATGTCCAGACCAAACGTGTGCTGATCACCAGCCAGAACCACGGCTTCGAGGTCGCGGCCGATTCACTGCCTGGCAACGTCGAGGTGACGCACGTGTCCCTTTTCGATGGCAGTCTGCAGGGGTTCGCGTTCAAGGACCGGCCCGCGTTCTGTTTCCAGGGCCATCCGGAAGCGAGTCCAGGGCCGCACGACGTGGATTATCTGTTCGATCGATTCGTGGACATGATGAAGAAGCGGGAAGGCGCAGTGAGCGATGCCGCGACGCACTGATATCCATTCCATCCTCATAATCGGCGCCGGCCCGATCATCATCGGGCAGGCCTGCGAGTTCGATTATTCGGGCGCGCAGGCGTGCAAGGCGCTGCGGGAGGAAGGCTACCGGGTGATCCTCGTGAATTCGAACCCGGCGACCATCATGACCGACCCTGAAATGGCCGATGCAACCTACATCGAGCCCATTCAGTGGCAGGTGCTGGAGCGCATCATCGAGCTGGAGCGTCCCGAGGCGCTGTTGCCGACCATGGGTGGTCAGACCGCGCTCAATTGCGCGCTCGACCTCGCCCGGCACGGCATACTCGAGCGCTACCAGGTAGAGATGATAGGGGCCTCTCGCGAGGCGATCGACAAGGCCGAGGACCGCGAGAAGTTCAAGGCCGCGATGAGCCGCATCGGCCTGGCGAGTCCGCGCTCGGCGCTGGCGCACAGCATGGAGGAGGCGCTCCAGGTGCAGGCCCTGGTGGGTTATCCGACGATCATTCGGCCCTCGTTCACCCTGGGTGTTACAGGTGGTGGCATTGCCTATAACCGCGAGGAATTTGTCGAGATCTGCCAGCGCGGATTCGACGCCTCGCCGACGCACGAGCTCTTGATCGAGCAATCGGTGATCGGCTGGAAAGAATACGAGATGGAGGTGGTGCGTGACCGCAACGACAACTGCATCATCGTGTGTTCCATCGAGAACGTCGACGCGATGGGCGTTCACACGGGCGATTCGATCACGGTCGCCCCGGCGCAAACCCTGACGGACAAGGAATACCAGATCATGCGGGATGCCTCGATCGCGTGCCTGCGCGAGATCGGGGTCGACACCGGCGGGTCCAACGTGCAGTTCGGCATCAATCCCGCCGACGGCCGCATGGTGATCATCGAGATGAATCCGCGCGTCTCGCGCTCGTCGGCGCTCGCGTCCAAGGCGACCGGCTTTCCGATCGCCAAGGTGGCTGCCAAACTGGCCGTGGGCTATACGCTCGACGAGTTGCGCAACGAGATCACGGGTGGAGCGACTCCGGCCTCGTTCGAGCCCACGATCGATTACGTCGTCACGAAGGTGCCCAGGTTTGCCTTCGAGAAGTTCCCGCAGGCGAACCCGCGGCTGACCACACAGATGAAGTCGGTCGGCGAAGTCATGGCCATCGGACGCACTTTTCAGGAGTCCCTGCAGAAGGCGCTGCGCGGGCTGGAGACCGGCGTCGACGGACTCGACGAGCGCAGCAGCGAACGAGAGGTCATCGAGCGCGAGTTGGCGGATCCGGGTCCGGAGCGGCTATGGTACGTCGCCGACGCGTTCCGGCTCGGCATGGGCGTCGACGATGTGCATGCGGCTTCTCACATCGACCCGTGGTTCCTCGTGCAGATCGAGGATCTCGTGCGGCGCGAGAACCTGCTGCGGGGGCAGCGCCTCGAGGCGATCGACCGTGATAGCCTGCTCGAGTTGAAGCGCCGCGGCTTTTCCGATCGCAGGATCGCTCGGCTGCTCGGCGTGCGCGAGGACCAGGTCAGGGCGCAACGCCACGTGCTCGGAATCCGGCCGGTATTCAAGCGGGTGGACACTTGCGCTGCCGAGTTCGCGACGCGGACCGCGTATATGTACTCCACCTATGAAGAGGAGTGCGAGGCGGCGCCGACGGGGCGGCGCAAGATCATGGTGCTCGGCGGCGGGCCGAACCGCATCGGACAGGGCATCGAATTCGACTATTGCTGCGTGCATGCGGCCTTCGCGCTGCGCGACGACGGGTTCGAGACCATCATGGTCAACTGCAATCCCGAGACCGTATCGACCGACTTCGACACGTCGGACCGGCTCTACTTCGAGCCGCTCACGCTCGAGGACGTGCTCGAGATCGTCGCCATCGAGAAGCCCGAAGGCGTGATCGTCCAGTTCGGCGGCCAGACGCCGCTCAAGCTCGCGCGCGACCTCGAGCGCTGCGGTGTCCCCATCATCGGCACGAGTCCGGACATGATCGACTGTGCGGAGGATCGCGAACGCTTCCAGCAGATGATCGAGGCGCTGCACCTGCGCCAGCCGCCGAATCGCACGGCGCGCGATTCCCAGGAGGCGATGCGCCTCGCCGAGGAGATCGGATATCCGCTCGTCGTTCGTCCGAGCTACGTGCTCGGCGGACGTGCCATGGAAATCGTGCATCAGCCCTCCGATCTCGAGCGCTACATGCGCGAAGCGGTCAAAGTGTCCAACGATTCGCCGGTGCTGCTCGACCGGTTCCTGAACGACGCCACCGAAGTCGACGTGGACGCCGTGTCCGACGGCGTGAGGGTCATCATCGGCGGGATCATGGAGCACGTCGAGCAGGCGGGCGTGCACTCGGGTGATTCGGCCTGCTCGCTGCCGCCTTTCAACCTCGGCCCGGAGATCCAGGCGGAGATCGAGCGCCAGACGATTGCGCTCGCGAAGGCGCTGAACGTGGTTGGACTGATGAACATCCAGTTCGCAATTCAGGCAGACACGATATTCGTGCTCGAGGTGAACCCGCGGGCGTCGCGCACGGTGCCGTTCGTGTCGAAGGCGACAGGTGTTCCGCTGGCGAAGGTGGCCGCCCGCTGCATGGTCGGCACCTCGCTCGGCGCACAGCACGTTCCGGAAAGGATCGTTCCACCGTACTATTCGGTCAAGGAAGCCGTTTTCCCGTTCATAAAGTTCCCCGGCGCGGACACCATCCTTGGTCCGGAGATGAAGTCGACCGGCGAAGTCATGGGTATCGGCCATTCGTTTTCCGAGGCGTTTCTGAAATCCCAGGCCGCGGCCGGGCAGAAGCTGCCGACTTCAGGTAAGGTCTTCATCAGCGTGCGCAACAGCGACAAGGCGCCGATGATCGAGATCGCGCGCTCCCTCGCCAGGCTCGGGTTCAGCCTCTATGCAACGCGGGGGACGGCGCATGCACTCGCGAGCGCGGGCATCGATGTCACCGCGGTGAACAAGGTCGCCGAGGGCCGACCGAACGTCGTGGACATGATCAAGAACGGCGATTTCTCGCTCATCGTCAACACGGTCGAAGACAGGCGATCGGCAGTGCGGGATTCATATGCGATCCGGCATGCCGCGCTCGAAGCCCGGCTCGCCTACTACACGACGGTCGCCGGTGCGCGTGCGGCCTGCGCCGGGTTGCTCGGGGCGCACGAGTTTCGGCCGTATCGACTGCAGACGCTTCATGCGAACCTATCCGAATTGGCGATCGAGGACGGACAGAAGGACTTGGTTACATGAGACGTATACCGTTGACTGTCACCGGCGCGGAAAAGCTTCGAAGCGAGCTCCAGCAATTGAAGTCCGTTGAGCGGCCCGCCGTGATCAATGCAATCGCCGAGGCGCGCTCGCACGGCGATCTATCCGAGAACGCCGAGTACGACGCGGCGAAGGAGCGGCAGGGGTTCATCGAGTCCCGGATTGCGGAGGTGGAAGCGAAGCTCGCGAACGCGCAGATCATCGACCCCACCTTGCTCGACGCCGACGGCCGCTGCGTGTTCGGCGCGACGGTGGAGCTCGAAGATATGGACGCGCGCCAGGTATTCTCGTACCAGATCGTCGGCGACGACGAGGCGGACCTCAAGCAGGGCAAGATCTCGATCAGCTCGCCCATCGCGCGTGCGCTGATCGGGAAGTTCGCCGGCGACGTGGTGGAAGTAAACACCCCGGGCGGTACGCGCGAATACGAGATCCTGGACGTCAAGTACGTTTGATCGTGCGTTTTGCCGGGCGACTTCGTCCATTGCCCTGGCGGCGGGCTTTCCCAGGTTGCCGGGCGGAACGGCGTGAAGAATCCCCGGTTGCTCTATTGGCGCGGGACGTTGCTCCCATGCCTTTCGCAGCGACGGCGGGTTTTCGCTTCTCGGGCCGCTTCGCCCTGCGATCCGTCGTCTTCGCCGAAGCAGGCGCACGGCCTTCCTTGGGATCCGGTTCGGTGCGCCGCCGGAAGGCAATGAGCATCTTGCCGATGATTTGGACGGCTTGGGCACCGAGCTGTTCGCAGATGGAATCCAGAAGCGCTTCGCGTGCGGCTCGATCATCCAGAGCGGCATGGATCTTGATCAATTCGTGCGACTGCAGCGCGCGCTCGACCTCGCGTAACGCCCCCTCGGAAAGCCCGTCTTGGGAGATCCACACCACGGGCTTGAGCGCATGGGCGTGCGCGCGCAGGGCGCGCAGCGACTTCGGGGAGAACGGCGGGCCGGTAACGATGGTCTCTTTCATGCGTGCGAATTCTAGATGACGCGACGCAAACCAGCCAATCAATGGATGCGTCGTCACGTTCGCGACGCCTATGTCAAACAGGCGGTGCGCAGCGGCTACCGATCGCGGGCTGCCTTCAAGCTCATCGAGATCGACCAGCGGGACCGGCTCCTGCGACCGGGCATGGTTGTTGTCGATCTGGGAGCTTCTCCGGGCGGATGGTCGCAGGTCGCCAGCGAACGTGTTCGACCCGGCGGGCGTGTCGTGGCCGTGGATGTGCTGCCGATGCAGCCGGTTCCCGGCGTGGCCTTCGTGCACGGGGACGCACGTGAGGCCGCCATTCAGACGACGATTACGGGTCTCCTCCTCGGGACGGCCGTGGACCTTGTGTTGTGCGACATGGCGCCCAACATAACAGGAGTGGCGTCGGTGGACGAGGCGAGAACGCAGGCACTGGTGTCGCTTTCCCTCGAATTTGCGAAACGCGTGCTGAAACCAGGCGGGTGCCTGCTGGTCAAAGTTTTTCATGGTTGCGGCCTGGATGCCGTTATCCGGGAAATGAGGGAAGCTTTCGCCGAGGTGTCGATTCGCAAACCGTCGGCTTCTCGCAGCCAGTCGAGCGAGGTTTACGTCCTTTGCCGCGGGTTATTGCGCTAGGGATGCTGCTGTTGCCTCGCCCGGGAAGGGGTTAGAATCGATTCGGATTTTCACGGACCTCGCTAGGACTGTATTTTGAATAACCTGGTCAAAAACATAGCAATCTGGCTCGTCATCGCCTTGGTGCTGATGACGGTGTTCAATCAGTTCAGTACCCGCCAGGCCGCGCAGAAGGCCATGGAGTACTCGCAGTTCATCGAGGAAGTGAAGCAGGGCCAGATTGCCAAGGTGACCATCGAGGGACGGGTCCTCAAGGGAATCAAGCGCAGCGGCGAGCGCTTCACCACCTATTCTCCGTCCGACCCCTGGCTCGTCAGCGACCTCCTGAAGGCCGGCGTGATCGTCGAGGCCAAGCCCGAGGAGGAGCCCTCGCTCCTCATGAATATTTTCGTTTCCTGGTTCCCGATGTTGCTGCTGATCGGGGTATGGATATTCTTCATGCGTCAGATGCAAGGCGGCGGCCGAGGCGGAGCATTTTCCTTCGGCAAGAGCCGCGCGCGGATGCTCGACGAGAGCAACAACACCGTTACCTTCGCGGACGTGGCCGGCTGCGAGGAGGCGAAGGAAGAGGTCGCAGAGCTCGTCGAGTTCCTGCGTGATCCAGGCAAGTTCCAGAAGCTCGGGGGTCGGATTCCACGCGGTGTGCTGATGGTGGGCAGCCCGGGAACCGGAAAGACTTTGCTCGCCAAGGCGATTGCCGGAGAAGCCAAGGTTCCGTTCTTCAGCATCTCCGGCTCGGATTTCGTCGAGATGTTCGTCGGGGTCGGTGCGGCGCGGGTTCGAGACATGTTCGAGCAGGCGAAGAAGCACGCGCCCTGCATCGTGTTCATCGATGAGATCGACGCGGTCGGCCGCCAGCGCGGGGCGGGCCTCGGTGGGGGCAACGACGAGCGTGAACAGACCCTCAACCAGCTGCTCGTGGAGATGGACGGCTTCGAGGGCAGCGCGGGGGTCATCGTGATCGCAGCGACCAACCGTCCCGATGTGCTCGATCCGGCATTGCTGAGGCCCGGGCGCTTCGACCGGCAGGTGGTCGTGCCGCTGCCGGATATCCGCGGGCGCGAGCAGATACTGGTCGTTCACATGCGTAAGGTGCCCGTGGCGCCCGACGTCAAGGCGGATATCATCGCTCGGGGAACGCCGGGATTTTCCGGCGCGGATCTCGCAAACCTCGTGAACGAAGCCGCTTTGTTCGCGGCGCGCGCCAACAAGCGCCTCGTGGATATGCTCGACTTCGAGCGCGCCAAGGACAAGATCCTGATGGGCGCCGAGCGGAAATCGATCGTCATGCCCGAGCACGAGCGGCGCAACACCGCCTACCACGAATCCGGGCATGCGGTGGTTGCCAAGCTGCTGACCAGGACCGATCCGGTACACAAGGTCACGATCATCCCGCGCGGGCGGGCGCTCGGTGTGACGATGCAGCTGCCGCAGGAAGACCGTTACAGCCTCGATCGCGAGCACCTGCTTCAGAACATCGCAGTGCTGTTCGGCGGGCGCATCGCCGAGGAGGTGTTCATGCAGCAGATGACCACCGGTGCGAGCAATGACTTCGAGCGCGCGACCGACCTCGCGCGCAGGATGGTGACGCAATGGGGGATGAGCGACTCCATGGGGCCGATGGTCTACGGCGAGAATGAGGGCGAGGTGTTTCTCGGCCGCAGCATCACCACGCACAAGAATGTGTCGGAAGCCACCATGCAGCAGGTGGACGCCGAGATCCGTCGCATCGTCGATCAACAGTACGGCCTCGCTCGCAGGCTGATCGAAGAGAACCGTGACAAGGTCGAGGCGATGGCGAAGGCGCTCCTCGAGTGGGAGACCATCGATTCGGACCAGATCGAGGACATCATGGCCGGACGTGCACCGAGGCCCCCCAAGCCGGCGGTGCAGGCCACGCCGCCCTCGCATGACGATACACCGACACCGGCGGCTGCCGGCAGCACCAAGACGCAAGGCGCCTAGGCGCTCGCTGTTTCCCCGACGCGCACTCTCGGGAGAATTCACGAAGTGAACGATTTGGCCCCGGAGGAAAGCTCCCTCCGGTGCGGTCGCTTCGTGCTTTCGCTGGCGCGCCCGTTGGTGATGGGCGTCGTCAATATCACCCCAGACTCATTTTCCGACGGCGGCGAATATTTGGATGCCGATGCCGCGGTCGAGCACGCTCGCGAGCTTGCACGTGAGGGTGCGGACATCATCGACATTGGGGGCGAGTCGACCCGCCCCGGGGCAGAGCCGGTGTCCGCTAGTGAAGAATTAAAGCGGATCATGCCGGCGCTGGAAGGGCTGCGCACGCTCGGTGTCGCAATTTCGGTCGATACGTCGAAGCCCGATGTCATGCGCGCCGCGCTTGCCGGAGGGGCGGACATGATCAACGACATCTGGGCCTTTCGGGCCGAGGGTGCATTCGAGGAGGTCGCTCCCACGAACGCAGCCGTGTGCGTGATGCACATGCAGGGACAACCGCGCACGATGCAGGTCGCGCCGCATTATGACGACGTAGTCGGCGAAGTGGGGTCCTTCCTGAAGGAGCGCGCGCTCGCCGCCAAGCGGCTTGGCATCGATGATGATCGAATCGTGATCGATCCCGGATTCGGCTTTGGCAAGAGTCTGCAGCATAACCTTTGTCTGCTCAGAGGCTTGAAGGACCTGGCGGGGTTGGGCTGGCCGGTACTCGTCGGGCTCTCGCGCAAATCCATGCTCGGGACGATCACCGGCAGAGGCGTCGGTGATCGGGTGCACGCGAGCGTCGCGGCCGCTTTGCTGGCGGTAATCAACGGGGCTAGAATCGTCCGGGTGCACGACGTCGGCGCCACTCGGGATGCCATCGCAGTGTTCCAAGCCCTGCATACCCTGTCCTGAAGCGCCGGTTTTCCTCGGTTTGATGCGCCCGCAGCCGTCGTAACCTCATCGTCAATCGAACACGAACGAGCATGGGAAGAAAGTACTTCGGCACGGACGGGATACGTGGGCGCGTCGGCGAAATGCCGATCATGCCGGATTTCGTCATGCGACTTGGCTACGCGGCCGGAAAGGTGCTCGCAAGCGCCGACTGGCACCTGTCCCAAGGGGAGCGGCCGGCAGTTCTCATCGGCAAGGACACTCGCATTTCCGGGTACATGCTCGAGGCCGCGTTGCAGGCGGGGCTATCGGCCGCGGGCGTGGACAGCTTGCTGACCGGCCCGATGCCGACGCCTGCGGTTGCGTATCTCACCCGGGCGCTGCGGCTGCAGGCCGGCATAGTCATCAGCGCCTCGCACAATCCCTTCGAGGACAACGGCATCAAGTTTTTCTCCTCGGTCGGAAACAAGCTGCCCGACGAAACCGAAGCCGCGATCGAGGCCGAGCTCGATGCCCCGTTGACGCCTCGGCCCTCCGCGCAGCTCGGAAAGGCACGTCGCGTCATGGATTCGGACGGGCGCTACATCGAGTTCTGCAAGAGCACGTACCCGAGCGAGCTCGACCTGCGCGGTCTGCGGATCGTGGTCGACTGCGCGAACGGAGCGACCTATCACATTGCCCCGCACGTGCTTCACGAACTGGGCGCCGAGGTGTTCTCGGTCGGAAACGAACCGAACGGCACCAACATCAATGATCGGTGCGGCGCAACGCATCCAGCCACGCTGAGAGCGGCCGTACGCCAGCATCGTGCCGATCTCGGAATTGCGCTTGACGGCGACGGCGATCGACTGCTCATGGTCGACGGCCAGGGACAGGTTTACGACGGCGATCAGTTGCTCTATGTGATCGCATGCCACCGCCACGAGAGCGGGACGTTGAAGGGCGGGGTCGTGGGTACGTTGATGACCAATCTCGCTCTCGAGAATGCTCTCGCGGCGCTTGGCGTGCCATTTCAGCGGGCCGCGGTCGGTGACCGCTACGTTCTGGAGCAGCTGATCGCGAATGGCTGGCAGCTCGGCGGCGAAGGATCGGGACACATCGTCTGTCTCGACAAGCACACGACCGGAGACGGCATCATCTCGGCACTCCAAGTGCTCCATGCACTCAGGCGCAGCGGCCGGACGCTGGCCGAGGCTGCGTCCGGGTTGTGCCTGTATCCGCAAGTGCTGATCAACGTGCGGATGAACCGCAAGTTCGACTTCCGGAGCAACGCCGCGGTCGTCAAGGCGCTCGAGGCGGCAGAGGCGGACCTCGGGTCGCTGGGGCGGGTCCTGTTGCGCGCGTCGGGAACCGAGCCCGTGATCCGGGTCATGGTCGAAGGGCAGGCCCAAGACAAGGTGCAAAGGCTGGCCGAATCCATCGCAGCTACCGTGCGCGACGCCGCTGCATAACGAAGTCGGCCACCGACTCGCAGGGGACTGTCCCATCCGACCGAGGCAAGCCGGCACCATGCCCGGCGCGGTCTCGATTCCGGCATAAGGCGCGCCGACGGGCGCGTTGATGCTCCCTGACCTCTCCCGTGCTGCATGAGCTTCGATGCGGCGCCCTGGCCATAGCGCCAGGGCAGAGTCGCGTCACCTGTCACGACCCTGTAATACTCGAGCCATACGATCAGCGCTTCACAACGTCTCGGATTGCACGGGCGACAAGGAGAGTGAAATGAATCATGCGTTGATGTTGAACCGAGTAGCGGGCGCTCTTGCAGCGGTTGGGTTGATCGCATCGAGCGCCGCGGTGGCGCAAACCGTGAAAGTCGATGGCTCGAGCACGGTTTTCCCAGTGACCGAAGCGGTGGCCGAGGAGTTTCA
>Ga0105107_10001483_pt1 | contig 15170 bp, 15 predicted proteins | sample PPLLaktember2015_6_FD_79335 | JGI IMG/M metagenome (GOLD analysis project Ga0105107, IMG submission 79335) | Freshwater sediment microbial communities from Prairie Pothole Lake near Jamestown, North Dakota, USA - PPLs Lake P8 Core (1) Depth... | ecosystem: Environmental > Aquatic > Freshwater >...
ACCCGCTGATTCTGATGGTGAAAGACAGCAGCAGCCGTCAGATCGTCGATCTGGCGTTCGACCGCGAGGGGCTCGTGAGCAATGTGGCGTACGAAACGACCTACGGCACCACGGTCGCGGGGCTTGCGCAGGCAGGCCTGGGCATTGGCATCCTGCCCGAATCGATGGCGGGGCCCAGCCGGCTGCACCAGCTTCGCATCCGCGGGGAGGCACTGACCCGCCGTATCAGCATCATCGTGCGAGCGGGGCGATCGCTCTCGCCGACCGCAGACAAGCTCAAGCAAACGCTCGAATCGGTCGTGGCCCACTAGCGGCGCACGATTCTGGCAAACGACCTCCGCATCCCGCCGTGGCAACCCCGTTGCATCGATAGACAGGGGGAGGGTATATGGACGTTGCCGTCGGCATCCTGCTGGTCATCGCCGCCGTCGCCCTGCTGACGTTTCTCATCGCGCAGGTCCGCAGCCGCGTCTGAGTTCGCGTCATGGCTCCAGCCGGCCATTCGGAGTGAGGTCGGAATGCTGTGACAAAATGCGCAAAGCCGGGCTAACATAGGAAAAGGCTTGCGATGAAAACGAGTTCCCTCACATTGGTCGCCGCGCTCTTCCTGCTTGTCGCCGCGCCGCCTGTGAGCGCGCAGAGGCCGGCGCCCGCCCGACAGACGCCGCCCACGTCTCGGCCGGTGCCGCCGCCGCGGCCCGTGCCGCCGGGTCAGCCAGTGACTCCCACGGTGCCGCCTCCTCCAGCGCCGCTGCCGTCAATGCCGGCCGCGCTGACGGTGCCGAACCCGTTCAGCGGTTTCATCCCCGGCCGGAGCGACCTGTTTCAGTCACGGATTGGATTCGATCGCTTTGAACGACGGCCTGGATTTGATCGCTTTCCGCGGAACCGCTTTAATCGCTTTGAGCCACGGGATCGCTTTCAGCGTCGCCCGCGTCGGGAGCAACTGCCCGACTTCATCGGCGGCGGTTATTGGCCCTACTACCCGGATCCGAACTACATGCCGAGTCTGGACCAGTATGCGCGCCAGGAACCCGTCGTCGAGGAAATCCGCGGAGCACTCGCGCTGTTGACCACACCTCCGTCGGCGCAGGTGTTCGTCGATGGATTCTATGCAGGAACAGCGGGGGATTTCGGTTTCACCGGATCGCCGATGAGCCTCGATGCCGGTGCGCACCGCATCGACCTGCGCGCGCCGGGCTATGAAACGTTGTCGTTCAACGTGATGATCGAGCCGAACGACATCCTGCGCTATCGCGGCGAGATGCAGCTCGTGCAACCCCCCGCGGCCACGGTTGCCGCTCCGCCGCAGCCACCAGTGGCGAAAAGCTACTACGTCATCCCGAAATGCTATGCGGGCGACAGGCCGCCCAGAGGCCCCCTGCCAGCGGGCTGCGATCGAAAGAACATGCAGACGTACAAATAGTACAAGTAGGGCGGGTCTTGCACTTCAAGACCCGCCCTACGATTCGAAGACCCGCCCTGCGATTACCTGGTGGCTCACTCGCGTAACTTGAACACGAACAGACCGCTCCCGGCCGCAATTGCCACGTGCTGCTTGCCGTTCACCGCGTAACTCATCGGACCTGAACGAATCACCGAGCCGAGCTGCGTCTTCCAGAGCAGATTCCCGGTGCGGGCGTCCAGCGCGTAGAAGTACCCTTCTCCCCCGCCGCTGAACAGCACGTTGGACGCGGTCGTCAGGACGCCGGCCCACGTGAGATCGCTCATCTTGAATTCCCACCGCAGCGCGCCGGTGTTCGGATCGATCGCGCGCACGGCGCCGTACCCTTCCTCGGGCTTCGCCCAGCTGTAGCCGCCCTGTCCGGTCCGGATCCCTGGCACCGGCGCTCTGGCGCCACCGCCTGCAAATCGACGCCCTTCGACGTACTCGACTTTGTCTCTCACGTACAAGCTGCTGTAGTTCGCCCACGTCGGAATGTAGAACAGACCCGTGCGTGGGCTGTAGGACGGCGAGTACCAGTTGGTTCCACCCTGATTGCCCGGGAAGATCAGTGTTCCCGGCGGCGCGCTCGGGGCCTTGCCGGCGACACGAATCGGACGACCGGTCTTCGGATCGAGGCCCGAGGCCCAGTTCACGTCCACGAACGGCTTGCCCGAGAGAAACTGCCCTGTTCGGCGATCGAGCACGTAGAAGAACCCGTTGCGGTTGGCGAAGTACATCAGCTTGCGTGGTTTCCCCTGCCACGCCGCATCCGCGAGCACGGGAATCTGCACCGCGTCGTAATCGAACTCGTCGTGCGGCGAGAACTGGAAGTGCCACTTCAGGCTGCCGGTGTCCGCGTCGAGGGCAACAACGCTGTTGCTGTAGAGGTTGTCGCCTTCACGGTTATCGCCGTTCCAGTCGGGGCCGGGATTACCGACACCCCAATAGGTGAGATTCAGCTCAGGGTCGTAGGAACCGGTCAGCCAGATCGACGCGCCACCCGTCTTCCACGAATCGCCCTGCCACGTGTCGAAGCCGGGCTCTCCCGGGCCCGGCACGAGATTGAAGCGCCACACCTCGTTGCCGGTGGCCACGTCGAAGGCCGCGAGAAAACCGCGGATGCCATATTCGCCGCCGGCTGGCCCGATAATTACCTTGTCTTTCACGACGAGCGGCGCCGACGCAAACGCATAGCCGGCTTCCGGACGCACGACGGTCCTGTCCCACAGGAGTTTTCCGTTTTGTGCGTCAACGGCGACCATGTGGCCGTCGATCGTGCCCATGAACAGGCGGTCGTCGTGAATGGCGACGCCGCGATTCAGACGCCCGCAGCACGGGCGTGCCTGCGGGGAAGGATTGTAGGAATAGGTCCAGAACGGACGGCCGCTGACCGCGTCGAGCGCGATGATGTCGTTCGGCGGCTGGACGATGTACATGATGCCATCGACGACGACCGGCGTCACCTCGAAGCGCGTGCTCGTCGGCTCGCGCGAGTTCAACTGGTAGATCCACGCCGACTCGAGGTTCCTCACGTTCTCCGGCGTCATCTGCGCGAGCTCTGTATGGCGTTGGCTGAAATAGCCGCCCGAGTACGACAGCCAGTTGTGGGGTTCCTCGGCGGCGCGCACGAGCCGTTCGAAAGTCACCTGCGCCTGCAAGGAGGCGACCACGAACCACGAACCTGCCACCAACCACAAACCACCCACCACCAACCGTCTCATTGCACACCTCCGCCCTGCAGCGAGACAAGATAACTGACTAGGTCGCCGATCTCCTGCGCCGTCAGCTTCCCGCGATACGACGGCATCGGCGATTTGTCGATGAACGTGAATTCCTTGAGGTCGGCGCGCGCGAGCGAGCGCAGCTGCTCTTTGGAGTCGATGAGCTGCACCGTGAAGATGTCCTGATTGAGCATCCGCCCCGTAATCGTCGCACCGTCGCGCGTGACGAGCCTGATGTAGCGGTTGCTCGGTGCGACCATGAAATCGGGTTCCACAATGGCGCGCTCGATGTCGGTCGAGTGGCGCATCCGTCCGATCTCGCTCAGGTCGGGTCCCGTTCGCGCGCCCGATCCGTTGACGCGATGGCAGCTCATGCAGTTGCCCCTGCCCGTGAAAATCGCCCGGCCGCTTGCCGCGTTGCCGGCGCTGGCCGCCGCGCGGCTGGCCTTCGCCCGCAGGTACTGGACGATTGCCGACGCCTGCGCTTCGGAGAAGTTGCTCGGCGGCATCGCGGTGTTCGGGATGCCGCGCAGCACGATGCCCACCAGCTCCGGGTCGGTCGTGGCACGGCGGAAGCGGCCGCGGCCGAGATCGACGTCAGGTACGTCGTCGCCCTCGGGCCCATGACATTCGATGCAATTCTCTTTGTAAAGCTGTTCCCCGTCGGGCGGCGGCGGCGTTGCGGCGGGAGCCTGAGCCAGCGCGAGCGAGGTGGCGGCGCCTGCGATCAGAAGAGCCAACATGAGCTGCACCTTTTTTGTGAGTCGCGGATGACACATCTTACGCGATAATCCGTGCGGAGGCGCTCATGTCTCGCGCGAGATTTCTCACCGCGATCCTCGTCCTTGGAGTCGGCTCGGTCGCACATGCGAACGTCGTGCGGCTGGAAATCGTCACAGTTGAACCCGCCGGCCCTGCCCACGAACGGGTCTCCGGCAAGGCGTACGGCGAGCTCGATCCCGCAGATCCGAAGAACGCCGTCATTACCGACATCGATCTGGCGCCGCGGAACGAGCGCGGCAAGGTCGAGTACGTGGCGACGTTTTCGCTGGTGAAGCCGAAGGACATGTCCAAAGCGAGCGGCGTCCTGGTCTACACGGTCGTCAATCGCGGCAACGGCAGCGCGGCGCCAAATGCCGACGGACACGTGACGCTCGTCAGCGGATGGCAGGGCGACGTCGTCGCGACCGCCGACAACCAGACGATCCGCGTGCCGGTGGCCAGGAACCGCGACGGGTCGAGCATCACTGGCGCGCTCGTCCTTCGTTTTACGAACCTGAAGGGCAACACGACGCCGCTGGTGATTCCGCGCAACCAGCCATCGCCCTACCCGCCAGTGTCGCTCGATACCGAAAAGGCCACGCTCATCTCGGCGACCGCCGAGAACCCGACAGGTGTCAAGAGCGGTGTCGTGAAGATGCCGGCCTCGGATTGGGCCTTTGCGGATTGCTCGGCGACGCCGTTCCCCGGCACTCCGGACCCCACCCGTATCTGCGTCAGGAACGGATTCGATCCTGCGCTCCTGTACGAGCTGCAGTACACCGTGAAGGATCCGCTGGTGCTCGGCATCGGCCTCGCCGCAACGCGCGACCTGGGATCGTTTTTCAAGTACGAAACGCAGGACGCAGCGGGCACCGCCAACCCGATTGCGGGACGCGTGACCCACGCCATCGCAGAAGGCAGCTCGCAGTCGGGCACATTTCTCCGGCTGTCGCTGTTGCTGGGCTTCAACCAGGACGAGCGCGGCCGCATGGTGTGGGACGGAATGAACCCGCACATCGCCGCTCGCTTTACCGATCTGAACCGCCGTTTCGCGTTTCCCGGAGGTCTCGTGTGGCCGCGCGAGCTTGGACACGAGGGGCCCGTCTGGTGGACGCCGTGGCAGGACGTGGCGCGCGGGCGTCCGGCGGCGAGCCTGCTGGATCGATGCCGCGCCACCAGCACGTGCCCCAAAATCGTGGAGACCTTCGGATCGGCGGAGGTGTGGGGACTGCGCCAGTCGTTTACGCTCGTGGGAACGACCGCCAAGGCCGACATCCCGATTCCCGACAACGTGCGTCGCTACTACTTCGCGAGCGTCTCGCACGGGGGCGGTCCGGGTGGTTTTGCCGTCTCGACAAACCCGGTGGCTGCGTGCGCGCTGGCGTCGAATCCCGCGCCCGTCGGTCCGATGCGCGCCGCGCTGATGAAAGGACTCGCCGCGTGGGTCACGAAGAACACCCCGATGCCGGCGAGCAGATATCCCACGCTTGCGGACGGCACGCTCGTGCCGAACACGCAACGCGCAATGGGTTTCCCGGCGATTCCGGGCGCGCCGTCACCTGAAGGGCTGCAACATCCGCTCGTCAACTATGATCTCGGGCCGCAGTTCCGCTACAACGACCAGTCAGGCGTGGTTGCGAGCCTCCCAGTCGTCACGGGTACGCTGCCGCAGCTGGTCGTGCGGGTCGATGCCGACGGAAACGAAGTCGGGGGCATCCGATCTCCTCTGCTGATGGCACCACTTGGCACTTATACGGGCTGGAACGTCACGACATCCGGTGTGCACAAAGGCAATCTCTGCATGGGAGGTTCGCCGATCGGCGGGTTCATCCCGTTCGCAAAGACCAGAGCCGAACGGATGGCCAGTGGCGATCCGCGGCCGTCGCTCGAGGAGCGCTACAAGGATCACGCCGGCTACATGCAAGCGGTCCGGACCGCTGCCGACAGACTGGTGCACGAAGGATTTCTGCTGCGCGACGATGCCGCGGCGATGGTGGCGCAGGCGGAAGGGAGCGGTGTGCTGAAATGAGTATTTACAGATTCGCAGATTCGTAGATTGGCAGATTGAAGAGCAGGTTCGCAATCTGCGAATCTACCAGTCCGCGAATCTGCGAATTCAGGCTTCGCCGATCAATGGCCGGCGACTTTCGAATGACAGCTGGCGCCAGCGGAAGAGCGATCAGAAATGCGCTGATGCCGCTCAGGAACATCCAGGCCGTGACGATATCCAGAAGCCGTGGCGCTGCCAGCGCCGGAGCGGCGACGATGATCAGGCCTGCCGCCGCCCGAATCACGGCTTCGACGAACAGACCGACGAATCCGGGAACGTCTCTGGCGCTCAGGGCCACCACGGTCGCGAGCACGCCATCGCTGAACGCGTATGCGCCGAAGAGGAGCGCCACGTCGGTCGGCTCGAGCCCGGGCCAGGCGAGCACAATGACACCGAACACGATGCCGAACGCGCCACGGAACATGAGGAACGGCCAACTCAGCGCGAGCGCGGCAAGCACGGCGGGCTCAGTAAACAATCCGAATCTGGTTCTCGCCTTTCACCCCGCGAAGGCGTCGTACGACACGCTCGGTGTCTTCGCGCTGATACTGCCAGTCGAGTGTGCCTCTCAGCGTGACCCATCCCCTCGAAACGGTCACCTGAACCCTGCCGGGAGGAATCAGTGCGTCCCATTCGAGCGCACGAGCCACATCGGCGGCGATGTCGACGTCGGTCCGCATGTTGTCGGGAGACAGCCGCACTTCAATCTCGTTCCCACCGCTCTGACGCCTCGCACGCGAAGGGCGGCGTCTTCTGCGGCCCATCGTTTGAGATAGGAGTCGACCCATCCCGAAAGCGTCACGATGCCGTCTGTGACCGCGACGCCGACCTCGCTGGGATTGACGCGCGGCTCCCATTTCAATTCGTCAATCACATCGCGCTGAACTTCCGCATCGCTCCGGGTAGCCGATGACATGATGGCCATCGCGGCCTTCCTTTCGCCTCAGTTGTCAACGGTCTCCGCATCCACCACTTCGCCCTCCCGCACGCCTCCTGCCGCGCCTGTTGCACCCGTTGCACCTGACGCACCCGTTGCACCTGTCGCACCCGTCGCACCAGTTGCCCCCTGGTACATCGACTCCGCCAGCTTGTGCGACGCTGCCTGCAGTTGGGCCGCTTTGGTCCTGACGGCCTGGGCATCCTCGCCCTGCGCGAGCCGCCGCACCTCGGCGACGAGCGACTCGATCCGGGCCCGCTCGTCGGCGGGCACCCGGGCTTCGTTCTCGCGCAGGGTCTTCTCCACCGAATAGGTCAGCGCATCGGCCTCGTTGCGCGCTTCAATCAGCGCCTTCCGGCGTTCGTCTTCTGCGGCATGCGACTGGGCCTCTCGCACCATGCGTTCGACTTCGTCCCTGGCGAGGCCGCTCGACGCCGTAATCGTGATCTTCTGTTCCTTGCCGGTGGCCAGGTCCCTGGCCGAGACATTGACGATGCCGTTCGAGTCGATGTCGAAGGTGACTTCGATCTGCGGAACGCCGCGGGGCGCCGGAGGCAGACCGGTCAACTGAAAACGCGCCAGCGTCCGGTTGTCCCTGGCGAGCGGACGCTCCCCCTGCAGCACGTGAACCTCGACGCTGGGCTGATTGTCGGCAGCGGTCGAGAAGATCTCGCTCTTGCGCGTGGGGATCGTGGTGTTGCGCTCGATGAGCTTCGTCATGACGCCGCCGAGCGTCTCGATGCCGAGCGACAGCGGCGTCACGTCGAGCAGCAGCACGTCCTTCACTTCACCGGCGAGCACGCCTCCCTGAATCGCCGCGCCGACGGCGACGACCTCGTCCGGATTGACGCCTTTGTGCGGCTCCTTGCCGAAGACGTCTTTGACGAGCTGCTGAATCCGCGGCATGCGCGTCATACCGCCGACGAGCACGACTTCGTCGATGGACTTGGCGTCGACGGCCGCGTCGGCAAGCGCCTGGCGCACCGGTGCCATCGTGCGCTGCAGGAGGTCTTCGACGAGCTGCTCGAGCCGGGCGCGCGTGAGCTTCAGCGTCAGGTGTTTGGGGCCGGATGCGTCGGCCGAGATGAACGGCAGATTGATATCGGTCTCGATGGCGGTGGACAGTTCGACCTTCGCCTTCTCGGCGGCTTCCTTCAGCCGCTGAAGGGCCATGCGGTCCGTCGTGAGATCGACGCCTTCCGATTTCTTGAATTCCGCCGCTATCCATTCGATGATCCGCTGATCCAGGTCGTCGCCGCCGAGATGCGTATCGCCGTTGGTCGCCTGCACTTCGACGACACCCTCGCCGACTTCCAGAATGGAGATGTCGAACGTGCCGCCGCCGAAATCGTAGACGGCGATCGTCTCGTCCTTCTTCCGGTCGAGACCGTACGCCAGCGCGGCCGATGTGGGCTCGTTGATGATTCGCTTGACGTCGAGGCCGGCGATTCTGCCCGCGTCCTTGGTCGCCTGCCGCTGCGCGTCGTTGAAGTAGGCGGGGACGGTGATGACGGCGTCGGTCAACGTTTCACCGAGATAGGCCTCGGCCGCGTCCTTCAGCTTTCTCAGAATGAGCGCGGAGATTTCCGGAGGCGAGTATGTCTTGCCTCGCACTTCCACCCAGGCGTCGCCGTTCGGCGCGCGCACCACTTTGTACGGCACCTTCTTGATCTCTTCGGTCACTTCTTCGTACTTGCGCCCCATGAACCGCTTGATGGAGAAAATCGTGTTCTCCGGATTGGTGATCGCCTGGCGCTTGGCAATCTGCCCGACCAGCCGCTCGTCGTCTTTCGTGATCGCGACGACAGAGGGCGTGGTTCGCGCCCCTTCCTGATTGACGATGACCACCGGCTGTCCCGCTTCCATGACGGCGACAACGGAGTTGGTGGTTCCCAGATCGATCCCGATCACTTTCCCTGGCATGTCGGCCTCGCTATTCAGGATTCGTTGGTTACCCAGTCTGGTCTCAGCACGAAGCGTCCAGAGTCTGGCTGCCAGAGGAAGCGCGCCTGTTCGAGCGCCTGAAGCAGAACGAGGCAGGTCTGACTGTCGAGCCCCGTCAGCTCGCAGGCCTGCTCGATGTTGAGTTCGAGCCGCGGGACTTCCAGGAACACGCCCTTCAGCGTGCACAACGCGTTGTCGATTCGAACAGGAGCGATCATGCGGCCCTCCGTAAATTCTCCGTACCGTCTCGCAAGGCATCTGCCAGACACACGAGGCGATTTACTGAGGTTCCTGCGCAAATCCGCGTCGCAGGTCACGAACGGTCACGACCCCGCGAAATCTCGAACGTGTACGGTGAGATCGCCGCGAGGGAGCGCGGCGCGCAGCGAGTACGTACTCGTACTGATCTCGCATGCTGTCCATCACGCCATCGCCTGCAGGCGCAAACGTCGCGAAATCGAACAGGAATTCGACGTACCGCAGCCGGACGCAGCGCCGTTCGCGGCACGAACCGGTGCGTCATGCGCGACGAGCGGTTCGGCTCTCGTTTTGTATACGCGCGAAATACATTCGCACCCGTTCCCAAGGTACCCATGACCACCATTTCACGGCTCGACCAGGCCCCGGTTCACGCGGCTTTCTACAGCGCTCCCGAGATCTCTGAAGATGCGATGGTAGGGCGCTCGGCCGCGCTGCGCGACGCCATGGATCGGCTCGCGCGCGTCGCGCCGATCGACACGACGGTGCTGCTCACAGGTGAAACCGGCACGGGCAAAGAGCTCATGGCGCGCCTGCTGCACCGGCGCTCGCGGCGCGGCCGCGGCGCGATGGTGGCCGTCAACCTTGCTGCCATTCCGGAGCCGCTCGTCGCCTCGGAGCTCTTCGGCCACGAATCGGGCGCCTTCACCGGCGCGACACAACGGCGCATCGGCCGCTTCGAGCTGGCCGATCGTGCGACGCTGTTTCTCGACGAGATCGGCGAGCTGTCGCCCGATATGCAGGTGGCGCTGTTGCGCGTCGTGCAGGACGGCGAGTTCCAGCGGCTCGGCGCCTCGCAGACCCGGCGCGTCGACGTGCGGCTCATCGTGGCCACGAACCGCAATCTCGAGCAGGCAATCGACGAAGGCCGGTTCCGCTCCGATCTGTTCTACCGGTTGAGCGTGTTCCCGATTCATCTGCCGCCCCTTCGCGAACGCCGCGAGGACATCCCCGTGCTCGCCGAGTATTTTCTCGAGCGCTTGAGCCCGCGCCTCGGCCGGCAGTTCGTCGGCATTGCACCGGATTCGATGGAGCGCCTCATGGGCTTCAGCTGGCCCGGCAACATCCGCCAGCTTCAGAACGTCATCGAACACAGCGCCATCCTCTGCGACGATCCTGTGCTGACCGTACCCTCACGGCTGCTCGTCGAGCAGCCGTCGGTCAAGCTCGCGTCGCGTCTCAACACCGCGCTCCGTTCGGACGAGCGGCGGATGATCGAGCAGGCGCTCAAAGAGGCCGATGGCCGCGTGGCAGGTTCGGCCGGCGCGGCGGCCAGGCTCGGCCTGCCGGCCTCGACGCTCGAATCGAAGATCAAGCGGTTCAGCATCGACAAACTGAGGTATCGAGGGAGAAGCTGATGCAGACCTATGAGATTCCACGCGACAAGTGGTCAACGGACGTGACGCGGTTCGGCGAAGACCATCACAGGTGGCTGGTCTCGGTCGAAGTCCTCGGCAGCGAGATCGGCGCCCAGCCCGAGGTACGCAATCTTCCGTTAGAGGGCCTCAGCGCCGAGCCGGCCGCGAAAGGCGGCAGCGTCTCGGTATTTGTCGAGTCTGACATCGACGATCACCTGACGCACCTCATCCAGCGCCCCACCAGGATCGTCGTGGACGAGGGCGACAACGGCAAGGCCGCGATGGAGATCGTGTCGGCCGACGGCACCAGCACGATCGTCAACTTCCTGCGGCCGCCACTCTGACGATGCACGGCGGGTCTTGCAGTTCAAGACTCCGACAGATGTAGGGCGGGTCTTGTAGGTCAAGACTCCGACAGATGTAGGGCGGGTCTTGTAGTTCAAGACCCGCCCTGCGCAGTTCAAGACCCGCCCTGCGCGAAGCCCGGCCCGCGCCGACGCGTGACATATGATGGGCGCATGCAGAAGACCTTCCTCCTCGTCGCCGGGATTCTCGGGTTCCTTGGCGTCGCCATCGGGGCATTCGGCGCCCACGGGCTGCGCAGCCGGCTGACGCCCGACATGCTCGCGGTGTTCGAAATCGGCGTGCGATACCAGATGTACCACGTCTTCGCCCTGCTCGCGGTGGCTGCCGCGATCGGTCATTTCGGACCGGCGCGCCTGCTCACGATCGCCGGTTGGTCGTTCATCGTTGGCATGGTGATCTTTTCGGGCAGTCTCTATGCGCTCGCGCTGACCGGCACCGGCATGTTCGGCGCGATTACGCCGATCGGAGGAGTTGGCTTTCTGATTGGATGGGCGTGTCTGGCGTTCTTCGCGGCAGCGCTCTAATCTCTCCAACGACAGCGCTCTGACGGTTAACCACAGAGGCCACAGAGGACACAGAGAAGAATCTTCTCTGTGTCCTCCGCGTTCTCTGTGGTGAGATCTATCGTGTCGCCGGCACAGCAGCCGTGGCCGGCGCCGGACGGCGGCGCGGCACGAAGATCTTCGTCGGATCGGCCTTCGCATCGACGAGCACACCCATGAACGCGACGTGCATCTCGTCGTTGCTCTGCAAGCCGAACTGCACCCGGGCCGCCGGATCCGGATTGAACCGGTTCGCCGCTGAATTGTCGTAGCGTCCGAGCGTTTCGAGCCGCGTCCCTTTTGGAAGATCGATCGGCTCGGCGAGCTCGTACCCCACCTGCCAGTCGAACCGATAGTTCGGCACCCTCAGAACCATCTTCCGTTCGCCGTTCGGATACACGACGTGCATTTCGAAATAGCGGCCACGGTAATGCTGATGCGGCTGCACCCAGACGAGCTTCGCGTCGGAAGCGAGTGTCGCTTCCGCCCCGATCTCGTAGTTCGAGGCACCGGCCGGAATATCGATGCGCGGGTTGTTCGTGCCGGTCACCGTCAGATGGCGCACCGCCGGCGGCGCGTCAGCCAGCACGATGCCCACCATCGACCGATCCACTTCGGGCTTGCCCGTCGTCGTGTAGTGGATCTCGAACACGATGTCCGAGCCGGCCGCGATGAACTTCGCCGCGTTGCCGACGGTAAACGTCTGCCCCGCCACGCCGGGGTTGTACTTCGCCAGGATATCCTGCACCGGAAGCGGACCGCTCGCGGACGGCTGCGGCACCGATGTATCGAATCCTTCGCCGCGCTGCGGCACGTACAACTCCCCCTCGGGGACATTCTTCAGCCAGGTCGAGCCCGGCGGCCTGATGATCGCCTTCATGTGATGAACGACCTTCTTATTGCCGGGTCGCACTTCGGCGGCCTTCACCCACATGTCGCGCTCGAAGCGCGCTCTCACCACGAGATTCGACTGATCGATCACCCCCGTCGCCGGCAGCGCAATCTCGTTCGGGAATTGCACGACGATGTCGGGCTTGCCGATCGTCCAGCCGTCGGCAAACTGCACAGGCGCCGGCTTGTCCTTCGGATCGCCTTCGGGCGCGCCGCTCTTTGCCCATGCGCTGAGCAGCTCGATCTCGGCGTCGGTCAGCAGTTTGGCGTTCTTGAAGTGCCCCACTGTCGGATCCGCGAACCACGGTGGCATCGTCCTGCCGACAACGGACTTTTCGATGGCGCGCGCGTAGGGCCGCGTCTCGCTGTAGCTCATGAATGACATCGGCGCGATCGAATTCGGCCTGTGGCATTCCTGACATCGCTGCTGCAGCAGCGGCAGCACATCTTTGTTGAAGGTGGGCGTCGCCGGAGGCGCCGCTTTGACGGAAATCGACGCCGGCCACCATGCGGCCCCTGCGATCCCCGCGGCGAAGAGTGCAGACAGAATCACGCGCCTCATGAGAGCTCCTTGCGATGCAGGACGGGTCTTGCAGTAACGTAGGGCGGGTTTCCTTATCAGGTAGGGCGGGTCTTGACGTGCAAGACCCGCCTGCAATGACCCGCCCTGCGATTATAGGCCCCGGAGGTTGGACGGATGACGGGAAAGCATGCGATTCTGGCCATTTTGTCTCTGTTTGTCGCTGCGCAGCCGCGATGGCCGGCGCAAACGCAGGGCCTGCCGGCCGGCCAGAAATGGGTGGCCACGTGGGCGGCATCCGTTCACGGCCCTTATTCATCCGGCAATCCTTCGGCGCAGCCCGACCTGCGCTTTGCCTTTCCGGATCCTGCCGCCGGCGCCAGCGACCAGTCGTTCAGGCTCGTCGTCAAACCCGACCTGTGGGGTGACCGGTTCCGCATCCGGCTTTCCAACGCGTTCGGCACCGAGCCGATCGCCTTCGACGCGGTATACATCGGGGTGGCGGCCGCGGGCGGCAACATCGTGAAAGGCACGAACCGGCCCGTCTCGTTCAACGGCCGCCCCATTGTCACGATTGCGCCGGGCACCTCGTCATACAGCGATGGCGTCGACCTGAACCTGCCGGCTGGCGCGCTCACGGACGGCCGCAAGCTGGCGATCTCATTTCACGTCGCCGGACCCAGCGGCCCGATGACGTGGCACGCCAAGGCGCTGCAGACGTCTTATCTGAGCGGGCATCGCTCGGGCATCCATACCAGCGCCGAGGACGACGCCGCGTTTCCCTTCACAACCACATCGTGGTACTTCCTCGATGCGCTCGATGTGATGGCGCCGTCGAATACGGTGGTCGTCTGCGCGTTCGGCGACTCGATCACCGACGGCACGCTCTCGACGCTGAACGGCGACGATCGGTGGCCCGACGTCCTGTCGCGGCGGCTTCACGCGGCATATGGGGATCGCGTATCGGTCGTGAATGCCGGCATTGGTGGCAATCGCATTCTCACACCTGAGACATATCCACCACCGAAGCCGTTCGCGGGAGGACCGTCAGCGCTGCAACGCCTGGATCGGGATCTGTTCGGGCTCTCGGGGATATCGGCGGTGATTCTCCTCGAGGGCATCAACGACATCAGCGCGGGCGCCCCGGCCGACGCGATCATCGCGGGCATGCGCGAGCTCGTTCGTCGCGTCAAAGCGAAGGGCATCCGGATCGTGGGCGCCACCATCACGCCCTCACTCACGGCCAACGGCAACTCGGGAACGCCAGACGCCAACCAGCGACGCCAGACAGTGAACGCGTTCATCCGCACCGGCGGCCTCTTCGATGCGGTGGCCGATTTCGACGCCGTCACCGTCGATCCCGGAACAGGCGCGCTTCGTGAGGAGTTTGTGCCGAACAGCACCATCGGCGGCGCCGGCGATCGTCTGCATCCGAACCGCGCCGGATATCAGGCGATGGGATCGGCGGTCGATCTGGCGCTGTTTCGACCGCTGGTCGATGGCCGATAGAGTATCAGACTGAGACACATCGCCAGAGCGCCGAGTGTCGTGCGCAAGCTTGGTAAGATCGCACTCATGCGAATTGTCCGATGGTTCTTCGGTCTTCTCTTTCTGCTCGCTCTCGCCGCTGGTGTCGCGTACTTCGTCGCGGGCCGCGCCGACGGCCCCGCAATCACCATCAATCAACCGTCGGCTGTTGGCCAGGCCGCCACGCTCGATGTGGTCGTCGAGGCTCCAGGCGCGGTGGTGACCGCGCTCGATATCCGACTGGAGCAGAAAGGCCGCACGTTTCCGATCCTCGACCTGGCGTCGGCCTCAGAAGATGCGATCGCCAAAGAGGGCGATCGGCTCCGCGTCACACGCCCCGTCGGCAAGAGCACGCTGCCGGAGCTGGAAAGCGGCCCCGCGACCATACGAGTGAGCGCCGCGCGGCCGGTGTTTTACGGACTGAGGCAGGTGTCGTCAGAGGCATCGCGCGACGTCGAGGTACGTTTGACGCCCCCGCGTATGTCTGTGGTGTCGACACACCATTACGTCAATCTGGGCGGCTCGGAAATGGTCGTGTATCGCGTGTCGCCACCGGATGTCGAATCGGGTGTGCGCGTCGGCGACCTCACCTATCCAGGGTTCCCCGGGTCGGGCGCGGGGCTTCGCGATCCGGATCTCAAGGTCGCCTTCTTCGCACTCCTCCATGACCAGAAGCCCGGGACGCCACTCGAGCTGTTCGCGCGCGATGTCGCCGGCAACACCGCCCGGGCTCAATTCGAGCATCGGGTCTTTCCGAAGGTATTTCGCAACAGCAGGATTCCCCTCGACGACGCGTTTCTCGGCCGGGTCGTGCCGGCAATCCTTCAGAGCTCGCCGCAGCTGAAGG
>Ga0105107_10001485_pt1 | contig 15166 bp, 14 predicted proteins | sample PPLLaktember2015_6_FD_79335 | JGI IMG/M metagenome (GOLD analysis project Ga0105107, IMG submission 79335) | Freshwater sediment microbial communities from Prairie Pothole Lake near Jamestown, North Dakota, USA - PPLs Lake P8 Core (1) Depth... | ecosystem: Environmental > Aquatic > Freshwater >...
CCCGTCCGAGCGTATCGAGCGCGTTGTCGGCGTTCTCGACGCTGCGGTTCACCATGCGCCAGTTGGTCATCTGCGCGTTCAACGTGCCGCGGGTGGTGGCGTTGGGGGCGACGATGAGCACGCGCACGCCTTCGAGCGTGTTGCCCGAGACGACGCGGTCTTCGGCCAGCGTCTCGTCCTTGTCGAAGCGCACCGCGAACCAGAAGGTGGAGCCCTGCCCCGGCTCCGATTCCACCCGCATCGTGCCGCCCATCATTTCGACGAGCTGCTTGCTGATGGCAAGCCCGAGGCCGCTGCCGCCGTGCTTGCGCGTGGTCGTGCCGTCGGCCTGCGAGAAGTTCTCGAATATGCGTCCCTGGGCTTCCTTGTCGATGCCGGGACCGGTGTCGGTCACGTCGAAGCGCAGCGTCACGGTATCTCCGGTCTCGCCTGCGGCCGACACCGAAACCGCCACTTCGCCGTTCTCGGTGAACTTGATCGCGTTGCCGATCAGGTTGGTGAGCACCTGGCCGAGACGCAGCGGGTCGCCTTTCACGCGCGAGACGAGGTCCACCGGCAGTGCGCAGTCGAGCTCTAGGCCTTTGCTCTGCGCGCGCTCGGCGAGGAGCTCCACCGCGTCTTCGACGGTCTGGCGCAGGTCGAAGTCGATGTTCTCGAGGTCGAGCTTGCCCGCCTCGATTTTGGAGAAGTCCAGAATGTCGTTGATGATGCCCAGCAGCGAGCGGCCCGAGCGCTGCACGGTCTCCGCGAATCGGCGTTGCGTGGCGGTGAGGCCGGTCTCGAGCAGGAGCTCGGTCATCCCGAGCACGCCGTTCATCGGGGTGCGGATCTCGTGGCTCATGCGGGCGAGGAAAGTGCTCTTCGCCTGGTTCGCCGCTTCGGCGGCTTCGCGCGCGGCCTTGAGCTCTTCCTGCGCGCGCGTTCTCTGCGTCACGTCGTGCGCGACGCAGATCTTGCCCACGACCCGGCTGTTCTCGTCGTGCAGCGGGGCCGCCGCGACTTCGATGTCGATTTCCCGGCCGCTCTTGGTGGTTGCACGCGTCTCGTAGGAGAACGTCTCGCCGCCTTTGAGGCGCTCGCGACGGCTTTTCTCCTCTTCGGTCGTGGTGTGGTCGTCGACGTTGATCAGGTTGCCGATCGCTTCCTCGGCGCTGTAGCCGAAGAGCACCGCGGCGCCCGCGTTCCAGGTCGTGATGCGGCCCGACAGGTCGCGCGTCCAGATCGCTTCGCTCGACTGTTTCACGATCGCCGCGAGACGGCGGTTGTTGGTCTCGCTCTCGCCGAGCGAGGCGATCAGGCTTTCGATGTTGTTGGCCATGTTGTTGAACGCGTCGGCCGCCGCGCGCACTTCCGGGGCACCGTCCGATTCCACCCGCACGGCGTGGTCGCCCAGGCTGAAGCGGTTCGCGCTCACGGCAAGCATGCGCAGCGTTCCCAGGTTCCCGCGGAAGATGAGCCAGATGAACTGGAGCATGAGGAGCAGCGTTGCGACCACGATCTGGAGCTGGTGGACGAACTGCGCCCACAGCCGGTTGCTCGCCGGCACCGAGTTCATCTGGCCGAAAAGCGTGCCGTAGTTGGCGCCGCCGGATTCGACTTCGAGTGTCGCCTCGACGTGGGCGATGGGCACCACCTTGGTGAACCAGTACGGCGCTTCGAGCTTGTCCTGGTCGTCCTTGCCGCGCAGCATGCGGCCGTTCTTGTCGGTCCAGGAAAGCTCGCCGATCTCGAGCTTCCTCGCCTGGGCGCGCAGAAGCTGTCCGATCGCCGCATAGTCGCCGAGGACTGCCTGGTCGGCGACGAGAGGGGCCAGGAACCTCAGCGTCTCGTGGACTTCGCGCTCGTGCCGGGCCGAATGCTCGGCTGCGCCTTCCAGCACGAGCAGGTAGTTCTGTATGCCGCCGCCGACGAGGCTGGCGAACCCGACCGCAGCCATGAGCCGTGGTATGAGGCCCCACTTGGCCCAGATGCTGACGAAGCGCGGTAGTTTCATCGGAGTTCTCCCCTCGCCGGTGTCGATCAATTCGCGGACTTGACCAGCGTGCGCTTGTAGAAGGCGCGGTAGTTGTCGTAGTCGCGGTTATCGGAATCGATGAAGCCCTGGCTGTCTTTCATCTTCAGCAGTTCGGCCCCGGCCTTTATCACTTTGCGGCCTTCGGGATCCTTCATCATGTTGACGAGGGCTTCCTTCACCGCGGCGACTTTTTCAGCCGGGACTTTCGGACTCGCCATGATGCACAGGTCGTTGTAGACCTCTGAAGTCCACAGGACGCGATATTCGAAGCCTTCGCGGCGCGCGTAGCGGCCGATGACGGTATCGTTCATGCCGGCGGCGGCGAAGGTTCCGAGCTTGAGCTGGGCGAGGCCCGCTTCCTGGTTCGGCGTGAACACCGGCTTCACGTTGACCTTGGACTTGAGCAGCGCGTCCATCGGCAGCCAGTAGGCCGCAAAGGCGTCCGGGCTCGAGAACACGACTTCCTTCCCGTTCAGCTCCTGCAGGCTCTTGATCGCGGAGTCCTGCGGCACGACGATGACGGCGCGTATGCCGGGGCCCGCGGGTCTCGCGATTACGTTGAAGCCGAGGCGGTCGCGCTCGGGCGTGAAGAAGTGGTTCGTGAACAGGAAGTGGTAAGCGCCCTGTTCGGCGAGCGCGTTCGCGTCCTTGGTCGACTTCGCGAGCCTCAGCTCGAGCGGCACGCCGCTCTTCCTGCTCACGTAGATGAGAATCGGATTCCAGTACTGCGCCGTCAGCGCCACCGAGCGCTGCGCGAGCACGTTGAAGGCGTAAGGCTGCTGCTCGGCGGCGTGCGCCACGGGGGCGAGCCCCACGAGGGTGGCGAGGACCAGTCCGGCGCGTACGAGGGTTTTGAGGTACATGGCTTTTCCTTTCTCTTTCAGGCTGCCTGCAGCTCGACGCTGCGGGCCTGCGTGCGCGGGCGCGAGCGGCGCTCCGCGATTACGGGATTGATGAGCGTACCGATGCCTTCGATCACGATCTCCACCACGTCGCCGGGAACGATGGGCGCCGCGTTGAGCGTCGTTCCCATGCAGATCACGTCGCCGGGATGGAGAGTGAGGGTCTTCGCGATCTCGGCAACGGTCTGGTACGGGTTGAAGACGTAGTCGGTGACCGGGAACTCCTGGCACAGGTCGCCGTTCACGTACGAGCGCATGACGAGCTTCATCGGGTCGACTTCGGTATCGATGACCGGACCGAATACGCCGAAGGTGTCGAAGCCCTTGCCGCGGTCGTACTGCGGGAATGTCGGGTCGCGCTTGACGACGTCCTGCGACGTGACGTCGTTGATCACGGTGTATCCGAAGATGCACTCGCGCGCTTCGTCGGCCGTCACGCCCTTGCACTTGCGGCCGATGACGATGCCGAGCTCGCCTTCGAGCACGACGCGCTCGGTGTGGCCCGTCGGGTAGACGATCGGCTGGCCGTGCGTGATGAAGCACGACGGGGGCTTCAGGAACCAAAGCACTTCCTTCGGCGTGTCGCGCTTCAGTTTCTCGATCTGGATGCGCGAGTTGTTCCACAGGGCGACCATCTTCCCCGGCTGGCACGGCGTGGTGAGCACCACCTCGCCGAGCGCGAGCGTCGTGTCCGTCGGACGCGCGCCGGTGAACATGTCGCCTTCGTACACGCGCACGCGGCGTTCGGCTTCGAGCACTCCGAAGCCCTGTTTGTCCTGATATTGGAACCGCATGAACTTCATCGTTGTTCTCCTTACATGACCACTTTGACGAAAAGCATCGCCCCGCTGAGCACAAGCAGCGCGCCCACCACTTTCAACATGCCCTCGCTCGTGATGTCGAGGTGCACCTTGTTGCCTACGTACAGACCCAGGGCCATGGGAACCAGGGAGAGCGCATAAGCGACCTGCAGCTTCGGGTCGAGGAGCAGGCCTGCGACCAGGAACAGTCCCAGCCTGAAGCCGCCGTCGATCACGAACAGCCACGAGAACGTCGCGCGCACCGCTGTCTTGTCCTTCAGCCGGTGCGTGAGGTAAATGATGTAGGGCGGGCCGCTCGTGCCGAAAAGCGCACCCACGCCGCCGCCGACGAGGCCGGCGGGCAGCGCCCACGCGCTCGATATCCGGGCCTCGGAGTTCACGCCGAAAATGTTGCGGAACCCGAAGAACATGGTGAAAGCGCCCAGCGTGAGCAGCACCGGGCCCGAGGGCAGCTTGAGGAGCGCAAAAGCGCCCAGGCACGCGCCGATGAGCCCGAAAGGCAGGAGCGTGCGGATTTCCTTCCAGTCCGCCTTCTTGGTGTTCGCCCCGCCCAGCACGAAAGAGGCGGTGAAATCGAGCGCGAGCACGAGCGGCACGGCGAACTGGAGCGGGTGCGACAGCGCGAGCAGCGGCACGGCGATCAGCCCGGAGCCGAAGCCGGTGATGCCCCGCACGAAATACGCGCTGAGGACGACGACCAGGACCAGTATGATGTCTGCCACGATTATTCCCGAGTATTGAGGCTGCTCCTGCGTTAACGGGCGCCGGGAGATTTGCTTTAGGGAGGCTCGACCGATCCGTGAGCCATGTCCTAAAGAATCCGGCGCGGGTTGCCGTTATGCGGGAGGGGCCTGAAGCACCAGCCAGGACGCCGTGCGAGTGGTGCCCCATATGAACGAAACGCCTTCGGCGTGGGTGGCGCGCTGGGCGGATCTCATTCCGCCCGGAGGCCGTGTGCTGGACGTCGCCAGCGGCCGCGGCCGCCACGCGCGCGTGCTGGCTGCGCGCGGCCACCCCGTGGACGCGGTCGACCGCGACGGCGAAGCGCTTGCCGCGCTCGCCGGGGTCGCGGGCGTCACCGCCCACCCCGCGGATCTCGAAGGCGGGCCGTGGCCTTTCGGGAGCGGCGCCTACGCCGGCATCGTCGTCGCCAACTACCTGCACCGGCCGCTTTTTCCGCATCTCCTCGACGCGCTCGCATCCCCCGGGGTGCTCATTTACGAGACTTTCGCCGCCGGCAACGAGCGCTACGGGCGTCCGTCCAACCCGGCATTCCTGCTGCGCCCCGGAGAGCTGCTGGAGGCGGTCCGCGGGCGGCTGCGCGTCGTGGCGTACGAAGACGTCTACGTGGACCGACCCAAGCCTGCGCTGGTGCAACGTATCTGCGCGGTGCGCGGGCTGTAAGGTACAATCTCCGCCTTAAACGGCGCCAGAGCGCTGTTTTGTCAGGAAGAAATGATGACCCAGCTCAACGGCAGCCTGGTTGCGATCGTGACGCCCATGCACGACGACGGCGCGCTCGATCTCGACGCTTTCAGGAAGCTCATCGATTGGCATATCGCGGAGGGCACCGACGGCATCGTCGTGGTCGGGACCACCGGCGAATCGCCCACGGTCGATTTCGAGGAGCACCGCCTGCTGATCGACACCGCGGTGAAGCACGCGGCGAAGCGCATTCCGATCATCGCCGGCACCGGCGCGAATTCGACGCGCGAGGCGATCGGGCTCGCCGAGCATGCGAAGAAAGCCGGCGCGGACGCGAGCCTGAGCGTGGTGCCCTATTACAACAAGCCCACCCAGGAAGGCCTGTACCGCCATTTCCGCGCGATCGCCGAAGCCGTGGACATGCCGCACATCCTGTACAACGTGCCCGGGCGCACGGTGGCGGACCTGCAGAACGACACGGCGCTGCGGCTCGCTGAAGTGCCCAACATCGTCGGTATCAAGGACGCCACCGCCAACATGGAGCGTGCGTCCGATCTCATACGCCGCAAGCCCGGGGGTTTCCGCGTCTACAGCGGGGACGATGCGACCGCGCTCGCGCTGATGCTGCTCGGCGGCGACGGGGTGATCTCGGTCACCGCGAACGCGGCGCCCCGGCTCATGGCCGAGCTGTGCAAAGCTGCGCTCGGCGGGAACGTTGAGGCGGCGCGCAAGGTCAACAATAGGTTGCTGGGCCTGCACCGCGACCTTTTCTGCGAAGCCAACCCGATACCGGTGAAATGGGCTGTCCAGCAGCTCGGGTTGATCGGCGGCGGCATCCGGCTCCCGCTGACGCCGCTCGCGGAAGCGTTCCACGACCAGGTGCGCGCTGCCCTGCATCAGGCGGGTCTCGGGTGACCGGTCCAAAGGACAAGACATATATGCGTATGAAAACGTTGTTTCTCGGCATTGCGTATCTGGCCGCGGCCGCCGCGCTCGCGGCGTGCGGCACGTTCGAGCTGCCGACGAAGAAAATCGAATACAAGTCGGCGGGCAAGGCGCAGCTGCCTCAGCTCGACGTGCCGCCCGATCTCACGCGGCCGACCGGAGACGATCGCTTCGTCGTGCCCGACGTGGGCGCGCGCGGCTCGGCAACCTACTCGGCGTACCAGCGCGACCGCGAAGGCCGCAGCGATCCGACCGGCAGCGGGGTCGTGCTGCCTGCGCAGGGCGACGCGCGCGTCGAGCGCGCCGGGACGCAGCGCTGGCTCGTCATCAAAGGCGATCCGGAGAAGCTGTGGCCGGCGGTGAAGGATTTCTGGCAGGAAATCGGCTTCATCGTGAACGTGGAAATGCCCGAGGCCGGGGTCATGGAGACCGACTGGGCGGAAAACCGCGCGCGCGTGCCGGACGGCTTCATACGCAACACGCTCGGCAAGCTCCTCGACAGCGTGTACTCGACTTAGGAGAGCGACAAATTCCGCACGCGGCTCGAGCGCGGCGGTGAGCCCGGCACCACCGAGGTCTTCATCAGCCATCGCGGGATGGAAGAGGTCTATACGTCGCTCGCGGAGGAAGAAACGAAGTGGCAGCCCCGCCCTTCCAATCCCGAGCTCGAAGCCGAAATGCTGCGCCGCATGATGGTGCGCCTCGGCGTGCCCGAGGAGCGCGCGCGCTCGCAGGTGGCGGGCGCTCAGTCGCCGCCGCGCGCGACCCTGCAGAAAGGCGGCGCCGGCGCCGCTCTCGCGATGAACGAGCAGTTCGACCGCGCCTGGCGCCGCGTCGGGCTGGCGCTCGACCGCGTCGGCTTCACCGTGGAGGACCGCGATCGCTCCAAAGGCGTCTACTTCGTGCGCTATATCGATCCCGAGATCGACAACAAGAGCGCGGAGAACAAAGGCTGGCTCTCGCGGCTGAAGTTCTGGGGCAGCAGCGATCCCAAGAAGGCGGAGCAGTATCGCGTGCTCGTGAAGGACATGGGCGACCGGGCCGAAGTGAACGTGCTCAACAAGGACGGTGCGCGCGAGCAATCCGCGACCGCGAACCGGATACTCACGCTGCTGCACGAGCAGCTCAAGTAATTCGATGCGCTTCGCGTCACTGGGGAGCGGCAGCGAAGGCAACGGTCTAGTCGTCGAATCAGGCACCACCCGCGTCCTGGTCGATTGCGGCTTCAGGGTCTCCGAGACCGTGACGCGCCTCGGGCGCGTGGGGCTCTCTCCCGGCGACCTCGCCGCGATCCTCGTCACGCACGAGCACGACGACCACGTGGGCGGCGTGGCGCGCTTTGCGCGGCGCTACGATCTCCCGGTCTACCTTACCTACGGAACGCTTCTGGCGATCGGCGCGGACGGATCGATGATGCCGCGCGTCAACCTGATCGACAGCCACACGCCTTTCGCTATCGGGGATCTCGAGATCCACCCGTATCCCGTGCCGCACGACGCGCGCGAGCCCTCGCAGTTCGTCTTCAGCGACGGCGACCGGCGGCTCGGGCTCCTCACCGATGCGGGAGAATCGACGCCGCACATCGAGCGCATGCTGAGCGGCATCGAAGCGCTCGTGCTCGAGTGCAACCACGACCTCGGGCTCCTCATGAACGGGCCGTATCCCGCCACGCTCAAGCGCCGCATCTCCGGACGCTACGGGCACCTCGACAACGGCACGGCGGCGCGCATCCTTTCGGGGATAGACTGCAGCCGCCTGCAGCATTTCATCGCGGCGCACCTGTCGGCGCAGAACAATACGCCGGCGCTCGCGCGCGCCGCGGTGTCGACCTCGCTCAACTGCGATGCGCAGTGGATCGGGATCGCGACTCAGGCCGGCGGGCTGGACTGGCGTCAGATCGCGTAAGGTTTCCCCTTACCCCCGACCGTCTTTCCACGGGACTGGAAAACAAAAAAGCCGGCCCGAAGGCCGGCTTTCTCGTGGGCACGCCGAGCTTACTTTTTCTCGTCGGGCTTCGACTCGCTGGACGAGGACGGCGCGGGAGCAGGCGCCATGCCGCCCGACGAGCTGGACGACGATGCCGCACCGCCGGCGGGGGCGCCCGCGTCGGATTTCGGCGCTTCCATCGGGGCCGGGGTCGGCGCGGGCGTTGTTTCCGCGGGCGCGCTCGGCGCCGGAGGCGGCGTGGTTACGGTTTTTTCTTCTTTCTTGCAGGCCGTGAGGCCGAGCGCCACGAGGGCGGCGATCAGGAGCGAGCGTGTCATGTTTTCTGGTCCTTTAGGAGGAAGGAGGTCATGTGTTCAACGAACGTTTGGATGTCCGGCGACGGCGTTATCTGCACGTCATGATTATTCTATCAGTAACTCACAGCCCCAGCACGCCTGTCGCCGCGGCGGGCTTGGAGGCTTCCCACAGCTCCTCGTAGCGGTCGAGCAGCTGTTGCGCGCCCCCGAGCTCGTTCTGTCCCCGAGCGTAGCGCATGTGGTCGTGGTGGAAGCGGTGAAGGTAGTGGCTCGCGTCGAAGACCACGAAGGGATCGTAGAGATGGCGCGCCGTGCGCGGAGTCTGGCGCACTTTGGCGATGTGGCTGTAGCGCTGGAGCAAGGTAACGAAGCGCGGGCAGGTGCGGGTCATGGCCTCGGACTCGTGGAGCACCACGTACAGGCGGTTGAGCGGGTCGGCGCGCAGGAACGTGCGCAGGAGGTCGCAGCGCGCGGGATTGTTGTAGCGCGCCGAGAGCGACTTGTCGAAAATGCGGATCACGCGCTGCGTTTTCGTCAGCAGGTCGTCGAACATTTCGTCGTACTCGCGCATGCTCTCGAAGCGCTCGTACTGCGCGTGCGGCAGTACCCCCAGCAGCGGCTCGTCGCTCTTCACCTGTTCACCCGTCGCTATTCACTCGTCACCGGTCACCGAATCCAATATATCCGGCGAGGTACCACTCGTAAAGCAGCGTCCAGGCTTCGTCGTCGAGCTCGAGCGGCGCGCGCAGCTCGCGGGCGTCGGCCAGCCGGGCGAGCGCGCGCGCGGCGGTTTTTCGGGGCTTCACGGATTCCCCGTTCATGAACAATCGCGCGCCGTAGAAGAGCATGCGGCTGGGGGCGGCGAGCACGACGCCGCGCACGCGGGCGCGCCGCGTGAACGACGCACGTGCGAGCGCGCGAGCGGGTCTTTCGAATACGACGTTCGCCTTGGGCTCGCTGAGATAGCGGCCGATGAACTCCGCGAGATCCGCGGCGGACCAGCGCAGGCGCCCGAGCGCCCGCGCGCCGTACTGCATCAGGGGGCGCGGAATGCGGCCGGGGCGCCGCGCCGGCTCGAGATCGGGATCGGCATAGCGGGCCTGCGGCTCGATCCTGTCCTGCAGGAAATCGAGAAAGCGCGACGCGAGCTCCTCGCCCGGCGGCGCGCGAAAACCGACCGAACAGGTTATGCACTCGGTGAGCGCAACGCCGTCGTGCGCCCAGTCGGGCGGCAGGTAGAGCACGTCGCCTGGCCTCACCGTCCACTCGCACTCGGGCCTGAAGTTGCGCAGGAGCTTCAGCGGCGCGTCGGCCACGAGCTCGAGATCGCGTTGCGCGCTCACCTTCCAGCGCCGGGTGCCTGTGGCCTGGACCAGGAAAACGTCGTAGCTGTCGAAATGCGGGCCGACGCCGCCGCCGGGCGCGGCATAGCTCACCATCACATCGTCCAGGCGCGCGGACGGGATGAAAGCGAATTCCTCGCGCAGGCGCGTCGCCGGCGGGAGCGCGAGATCGACGCCCTGCACGAGCAGCGTCCACCCGCGGTGCGGCATTCGATGCAACTCGCTCTTCCTGAAAGGCCCGTTACGCACGACCCACCGGCTGCGCGAACGGCTGACGATGCGCGACTCGACATCGTCCCGCGTAGCGAGCTCGAACAACTGTTCGCGCGTAATGGCGTCCGCGTGGTGGGGCAGTGCAGCACGGGCGAGGAGCGGTTTTTTCTGCCAGTGGCGCCTGAGAAACTCGGCGCGGCTCGAACCGGCGAGAAAACGCTTTTTCATGTAAAACGATTATACGGGTGCGTGCTTCTTGACCCCGAGCGGGGTTTGTTCACACAATCCGATTACACGTTTAGGGAGGCCAGACGTGGAGCTCGCACGACGAGAGGATCGGGTCCTACTGCGGCCAGGGCAGATGGCGCCTTCGTTCGACCTGCCCGATGCGGACTTCAACGTCGTGAGCCTCGGCGAGTTCAGGGACCACCGCAACGTCGTGCTCTATTTCTATCCCCGTGACGACACACCTGGCTGCACGATGGAGGCGATCGACTTCAGCGAGCTCGAAGACGCTTTCACGCGCCTGCAGACGGTCGTCCTCGGCGTCAGCATGGACGACTGCATGTCGCACGGCGCTTTCCGCGACAAACACGGCTTGTGCGTGCAGCTGCTTGCCGATCCCGACGGCGAGGTGTGCCAGCTCTACGGCGTGCTGCAGGAGAAGGAGCACGAAGGCCGGCGCAAGACGTGCATCGTGCGCTCCACTTTCATCATCGACCGCAAGGGGCTCCTCAAGCACGCGATGTACGGCGTGAGCGCGCGCGGTCACGCCGCCGAGGTGCTGGGACTGGTAAAAGGCATCGGCAAATGCAAATAGGCAAGGACACCGTCGTCGGCCTGGAGTATCAGCTCTTCGACACCGAAGGCGAGCTGATCGAGAAGACCGACGAGCCGATCGAATATCTGCACGGCGGCTACGGCGGCATGTTCCCGGCGGTGGAAAAAGTGCTCGAAGGCAAGGACGTCGGCGAGACGTGCCGGGTGCGCCTCACCCCCGACGACGGTTTCGGCGACTACGACGCCGATCTCGTGCACGTCGAGCCGCGCGACAAGTTTCCCGATCACGTCGAAATCGGCATGCAGTTCGAAGGCAAGGGCGAGGAGTCGGGCGACACCATCGTCTACACCGTCACCGACGTCGCCGAAGGCAAAGTCGTCGTCGACGGCAACCATCCGCTCGCGGGGCAGACGCTCCACATGGAATGCACCATCACCACGGTGCGCCCGGCGAGCCCCGAGGAAGTCTCGCACGGCCACGCGCACGGAGCGCACGGGCACCATCACTGAAGCTCGTGGCGGGTGACTTGTCACTCGTAACCGGTGCTGTCAGGGCCTTCCGGCAGCGACCTCACTCCCTGGCACCACCTCGAATCGCGCTTTTCCTTCTCCGGTCGTCACCGTGACGTGGACCCAGTTCACGAACGGGCTGCCGTAGACTTCCAGCCGCGTTACGTTTGCGACCTTCTTCCCGGAGCGCGGATCGACGAGCGGCTGGTCGTAGCGATACCAGTGCGTGTCGCCGTGCACCACGAGCACCTGTCCGGCGTAGCGCTGCGCTTCCTCGGCCAGCGTTGCGCGTATGGGTGCGTATGCGCTGCTTCCCGGCCAGAGGTTCGCCTGCAGCGCGAGGACGACGGCGGGCGCGTTGCGCTCGCGCGCGATGCGAAAAGCCTCGCGCATCCAGTCGAGGAGCGCCGCGGTTCTCGGTTTGGCTTCCCGCGGCATCCCCGCGTTGTTGGACGGCCCCGGTACGTTGAGCGTCGCGAACACGACGTTCTCCACGCTCCACCGCAGGTGCTCGGGATAGCCGCGCCGCACCTGCCGCTCCACCGCGAGCGGCGCCTGTCCCAGCGTCGAATCGCCGCTGAAGTACAGCTCGCGCAGCTTTTCGAGCCGCTCGAGCGGATCGTGCGGCGCCCAGTGCGCGCGGCGGCAGTCGATCCACTCGTTGTCGCCGGGCACGAAAACGAACGCGTGGTGCGAAAGCCCGAAGGTCTCGCGCCGCTCGCGGAAAAGCGCATCGCTGCATTCGCTCTGCGCGCTTTTGAAGTCACCGACGTGCATCGCGAACGCGAGCGGCTCGCGGTTCATTTCCGCGATCATCGCGACGAGCTGAGGCTCTTCGCCGGCGTGATAAGGCACGTCGCCGAAAGCGGCGAAAGAAAATTGCGCGGCGCAGGCCGGCGCGCAAAGCGCGAGCGTCAACACAAATCCCAGGATTCCCCGACGACCGATCGTCACTCGTCGAGCTTCTGCCGCAGCCGGTAGAGCAGGTCGAGCGCCTCGCGCGGCGTCATCGCGTCGGGGTCGGCCGCGCGCAGCGCGTCGAGCGCGCCGTGCTCCGCAGGCTCTTCGGCGGCCGGCGCCGCGGGCGCGAAGAGATCGCGCTGCGCGAGGCCGTTGAAGCCGATCTCTTCGAGCTCGGCGAGCCTGCGGCGCGCCGCCCGTATCACCGTCCCGGGAACGCCGGCGAGCTGCGCGACCTGCAGCCCGTAGCTGCGGTTCGCCGGTCCTTCCTCGACCGCGTGCAGGAAAACGATGCGGTCCTTGTGCTCCACCGCGTCGAGATGAACGTTCGCGACCTGCTTGAACTCGGCGGCGAGCGCGGTCAGTTCGAAGTAGTGGGTCGCGAAGAGCGTGTTCGAGCGGCACTTCTCGACGAGGTGGCGCGCGATCGCCCACGCCAGGGCGAGACCGTCGTAAGTCGACGTGCCGCGGCCGATCTCGTCCATCAGCACCAGACTCGAAGGGGTCGCGTGATGGAGTATGTATGCGGCCTCGGTCATCTCCACCATGAACGTCGAGCGCCCGCCTGCGAGATCGTCGGAGGCGCCGATGCGGGTGAAAATCTGATCGATGGGCCCTAAGCGCGCGCGCTTCGCGGGCACGTACGATCCGCTGTGGGCGAGGAGCGCGATCAGCGCGACCTGCCGCATGTAAGTCGATTTGCCGCCCATGTTGGGGCCGGTGATGAGGAGCATCTGCCGCATGGCCGAAAGCCTCGCGTCGTTGGCGACGAAGGTCTCGACCTGCGACTCGACGACCGGATGGCGGCCCGCTTCGATCTCGATGCATGCGTCGTCGACGAGCTCGGGCGCGCTCCAGTCGAGCGCCGCCGCGCGTTCGGCGTAAGCCGCGAGCGCGTCGATCTCCGCCATTGCGGCGGCTGCGCGCTGCAGCGCGGTCAGGTGCGGCGCGAGCGCCTCGAGCACCTGCTCGTAGAGGTGCTTCTCGCGCGCGAGCGCCCGCTCCTGCGCCGAAAGCGCCTTGTCCTCGAAAGCTTTCAGCTCGGGCGTGATGTAGCGCTCGGCGTTCTTGAGCGTCTGCCGGCGCCGGTAGTCGTCGGGAACCTTGTCGGCCTGCGCGCGCGTGACTTCGATGTAGAAGCCGTGCACGCGGTTGAACTCGACTTTCAGGTTCGCGATGCCGCTCCTCGCGCGCTCGCGCGCTTCGAGATCGAGCAGGAACTGCCCGCAGTTGTTCTGGAGCCCGCGAAGCTCGTCCAGCTCGGCGTCGTAACCGTCGGCGATGACGCCGCCTTCGCGCAGTACTGCGGCGGGCTCGGGACGGATCGCCGAGGCGAGCAGCGTGAGGAGCGCTTCATCCGGCGCGAGCGACGCCGCGAGCTCGGCAAGGCGCGGGCTGGGCGATGCGGCGAGGAGCGCCGCGAGCGCGGGCAGGCGCTTCAGCGTCTCGCACAACCCCGAGAGGTCGCGCGGCCGGGCGGACCTGAGCGCGATGCGGGCGGTGATGCGCTCGACGTCGACGCAGCCTTTGAGGAGCGCGTGCACCCGGGGCTGCGCGCCGGCCGCGAGCAATGCCGCGATGGCGCCGTGGCGCGCGCGCAGCACCGCACGGTCGCGCAGCGGATGGTGCACGGCGTGCCGCAGCCAGCGGCTTCCCATCGCGCTCGCGCAGGTGTCCAGCAGCGAGAAGAGCGTGGGCGCGGGCTCGCCGCGTATCGTCTCGGAGATTTCGAGGTTGCGGCGGGTGGCCGGGTCCATGCGGACGTATGCCGAAGGGTGCTCGACCGCGAGCGACTTCACGTGAGCGATTCCGGTGCCCTGCGTCGCCAGGGCGTAATCGAGGAGCGCGCCTGCTGCGGCGATCGCCACCGGATGCTCGGTCGCGCCGAAGGCGGCGAGATCGAGGGTCTCGAACTGCCGGCACAGCGCGCGCCGCGCGCCGTCCGCGTCGAACTGCCACGGCGCGAGCTTTCTCACGGCCGCGAGCGCAGCGAGCTCGGGCCACTGCGCGTCTTCCGCGACCAGCACTTCGGAAGGCCGCAGGCGCTCGATCTCGTTCGCGAGATTCGAAGCCGGCGTCTCCATGATGACGAAGCGCCCCGATGCGAGCGAGAGCCACGCGAGCCCGAGCGTCGCGCGGCTGCGATGGAGCGCGAGCAGCAGGCTGTCGCGCTTGTCCTCGAGCAAAGCCGAATCGGTGAGCGTCCCCGGCGTGACGACGCGAGTCACTTTGCGCTCGACGGGACCTTTGGACGTGCTCGGGTCGCCGATCTGCTCGCAGATCGCGACCGACTCTCCGAGCTTCACGAGCTTCGCGAGGTACTGCTCGACGGCGTGATAAGGCACGCCGGCCATGCGGATGGGCTCGCCGTTCGATGCGCCGCGCGCAGTCAAGGTGATATCGAGGAGCTTCGCGGCGCGCTCCGCGTCGTCGTAGAAGAGCTCGTAGAAGTCGCCCATGCGATAGAAGAGCAGCGTGTGCGCGTGCTCGGCCTTGATGCGCAAGTACTGCTGCATCATCGGGGTGTGCCGGGTAGATTCGGATGAGTCGACCACCTTGTCCGCGCTGGCCTTCTTGGTTATAACGTCTTGTAGTTCCACGAGAAATTAACTTTAGCCAGCCGGATTCTGTTCAAGTTCGGGCAAGTTTTTGCAAGAGCTTGTCCGGTGATTCAGTGTAGGTCGCAGTATAGGTTTTGGTGTAGGTCGCGTGCTGGGAGGGCGTATGGCGCAAAAACCGGGACTGCCGAAGCGTGAGCCACTGACCGCGGCGATTATCTCGTACATGCAACCGGGGGAAGAGCGCGCCGACCCGCAGTGCCCCGGTTTGCGCGTGCGCTGCCTGGGTTCCGGCCCCAAGATCTTTTTCTATCGCTACCGCTCCAGAGATGGCGCGCTTCGGGAGTTCAAATTAGGCGAGGTGGGACCGCTGACGCTGTCCAAGGCGCGCGACGCCGCTCTGAGAAAACGGCTGGAGCGCGAGCAGGGTAAAGATCCCCAGCTCGAGAAGC
>Ga0105107_10001486_pt1 | contig 15164 bp, 16 predicted proteins | sample PPLLaktember2015_6_FD_79335 | JGI IMG/M metagenome (GOLD analysis project Ga0105107, IMG submission 79335) | Freshwater sediment microbial communities from Prairie Pothole Lake near Jamestown, North Dakota, USA - PPLs Lake P8 Core (1) Depth... | ecosystem: Environmental > Aquatic > Freshwater >...
CGGTGATTTCCCGCACGCGTTGGCTCTCCCCTCGTCTGCAAACGAGCACGGTTTTTCCCTCCACGACGACGATCGTATCGTCTACGCCCACGGCAACCGTCACGCCGCCGGGATTGAAAAAGAGATTGTTCCGCGAATCGATGGTTTCCCGCCAACCGGCGCCGATGTTCCCCGCGCCGTCCGCGGGGAGAAGCTCGGAGAGGGAATCCCACGAGCCGACGTCGCTCCAGCCGATCGCGGCGGGCGCGACCACGACATTGGGGGCCCTTTCGAGAATACCGTAGTCGACGGAAATCGCCGGCATATCCGGATAGTGCCGGTCGACGGCCCGGCGAACGCCCCGCGTTCCGAGCGCTCCCTCGATCGCCGCGCGCGGCGCCTCCCCCGCGGGAAGATACCGCGACCACGCGCGCAGGTAGACGGAGGGCCGCCAGAGAAACATGCCGCTGTTCCAATAGTGGCGCTCCGACGCGCAGTAGCGCGCCGCCGTCCTGAGATCAGGCTTCTCGCGGAACCGCTTGGCCTTGAAAAAGGGAATGCCGCGCGCTGTCCCGATCCCCTCTCCCGCCTCGATGTACCCGTACCCCGTGGCCGGATACGTCGGGACTACGCCGAAGGTGACGAGCACGTCCCGCTCGGCGGCGACACGGGCCGCGGAAGCGACAATGCGCCGGAAGGCCGCCTCCCTCGTGATCATATGATCCGCCGGACAGGTGAGAAACGGCACGTCGCCCCCTCTCGCGCGAACGAGCGTCGCCGCGATCGCGATCGAAGGGGCGGTGTTACGGCCGACGGGTTCGGTGAAGATGTTTTCGCGGGGGAGCCGCGGCAGCTCCCGGCGGATGAGCGGAACGAGATCCCCGATGGTGAGGAGAAAGATACGATCCGGGGGAATGAACGCGGCGAGCCGGCGCCACGTGAGGGCGAGCATGCTCCCCGCGCCGGTGATATCGAGAAACTGCTTCGGCCTCGCGGCGCGGCTGTACGGCCAGAATCGCTTGCCCCTGCCCCCCGCGAGGATGACCCCGTACATGTGGATCACGCTCCCCCGAGCGCCGAGACATCGACGAAACGAGCGAGAACGCGGGCGATCTCCTCCCTGATCGCGTCGAGCCGCTCCTTCGTCGAAGCTTCGAACCTGAGTACAAGCGCCGGCTGCGTGTTCGAGGCCCGGATGAGCCCCCAGCCTCCGTCGAATGCGATCCGCGCGCCGTCCACGTCGATCACCGCGTGGCTCTTCTTGAAATGATCGCGCAGCGCACGCACGACCTCGAACTTCCGGTCATCGGGGCAGTCGATGCGGATCTCGGGGGTGTTCTCGTAGCGGGGGAGATCGGCGAGAAGCTCGCTGAGCGGGTTCGAGGTCCGCGAAACGATCTCGAGGAGCCGACACGACGCGTAGAGCGCGTCATCGTAGCCGAAATACCGGTCGGCGAAGAAGAGGTGTCCGCTCATCTCTCCCGCGAGCAGCGCTCCCGTCTCGCGCATCTTTTCCTTGATGAGGGAATGCCCCGCCTTCCACATGAGCGGATTGCCTCCGTGACGCTTGATGTCCTCGATGAGGCTCTCGGAGCACTTGACCTCGAAGATGATAGTCGAGCCGGGATGCTCCCGCAGAACGTCCCGCGAGAAAAGCGCGAGGAGCCGGTCTCCCCAGAGAATCTCTCCCCGGTCATCGATCACCCCGAGGCGGTCCGCATCGCCGTCGAACGCGACCCCGAGCTCGAGCTTCTGCGAGAGCACGGCGCCCCGGAGAGCGGTGAGGTTCTCGGGAACGGTCGGATCGGGATGGTGGTTTGGAAACGTGCCGTCGGGCTCCATGAAGAGCTCGACCGGCCGCACCCCGAGCGCCTCGAAAAGATCGCGCGACACGAGCCCGGCCGTGCCGTTCCCGCCGTCCGCCGCGAATGAGACGGGGCGGCGAATATCGATGCTCTTCGAGAGATGCTCCACATACGCGCCGCGGGCTTCCCGGCGCTCGATGCGGCCGCCCCCCGGTTCCGGGAGATCGCCGGCGGCGATGTCGCGGAGCTCGAGGATATCGCTGCCGAATATCGTTCCCTCGCCGCGATACACCTTGAATCCGTTGAAATGCGACGGATTGTGGCTCGCCGTTATCATGACGCCTCCGCGGTAGCGCCACTTCTTCGCCGCGAAGTAGAACACGGGGGTCGGCACGACGCCGAGGTCGACGACCGTTACCCCCCCGCGCATGAGACCCTCGGAGAGCGCGGCGAAATAGGCGTCGCCGCTCAGGCGCACATCCCTTCCTACGACGGCCTCTGTGATACGATCGCGCACGAGGGTGGCGGCAACCGCCAGACCGAGCCGGCGCACAACGTCGGCTCTGAGGTCGACGTCGACAACTCCCCTGATATCGTATTCCCTGAAAATGTGCGCCGGGATATTGATATCCGCCCTCCCCGATCGAGGAACGTTCGTCGGCTACTCCTTGACGACCCACACCTTGATGGCTACTTCGACTTCCCGGTGAAGTCTCACGGGAACGGTGTAGACGCCGAGCTTCTTGATCGGCTCCTCGACGATGACCATGTGATGATCGACCGCAAATCCCTGGTCGGAGATCGCCTTCGCGATGTCATGAGCGGTGACGGAGCCATAGAGCTTGTCCTCATCTCCCGCCTGCACGACGAGCGTGCAGGACAGGCCCTTCATCCTCTCGGCGACCGCCTGGACGCTCTGCTTGAGCTTTGCGTCCCTCATGGTGTGCAGACGGTTTTCCTCGGCGAGGACGCGCTTCTGGCTCTCGCGCGCCGGGACCGCCAGTTTCTTCGGGAAGAGGAAGTTCCTCGCGTAGCCTTCCTTCACACGAACAACGTCTCCCCGTTCCCCGAAGCCCGGGACCTTTTGGGTAAGGATTACTTCCATTGCTCACTCCAATCAGCGATAGTATTCCCTGACGAACGGCAGGAGAGCGATCGCGCGGGCCCGCTTGATCGCCTTGCTCAGTTCCCGCTGGTGCCACGCGCACGTGCCGGTGATACGCCGCGGCGTTATCTTGCCCCGCTCGGTGATGAACCGGCTCAGGAATCCCTGGTCCTTGTAATTGATGGGAAGATCGTCCATGCAGAATCTGCACGGCTTCGTCGGAAGCATGCGCTTTTCTTTCTTCTTCCGTTTGTCGTTCCGCTTATCCTCTCTCATGACCGCTCCTCACTTTCCCTCGGCGGGGGCGTGTCCCGCCTCGGCCGGTTTCGGACGTTCCTCTACGACGATGAGATGCTTCAGCACCGCTTCGTCGAAACGGAATATCCGGGCCAGCTCCTTGAGAATCTCCGTGTCTCCGGAAAAACGCATAAAGGTGAAATAGCCTTCGAAGAGCTTCTTCACCGGGTAGGCGAGCTTGCGTTTGCCCCACTGTTCGATGCTCGTGACCTGCCCCTGGCGCGAGGTAACGATCTCGCTGAACTTCACCGCCCTGTCTTTTACCGTTTGTTCGTCAAGCGCTGGGTCGAGTATGTAGATACACTCATACGCCCGCATAGATGAGCTCCTCCCTTCGGACTTGAATCGACCTTCCTCGGGGCTCATCCCCGTGAAGGTAGGGATTGCTGCGGCGGGTTATGCCCGCCGCAGGTAAGGCGTAATATAACACGGTGAGCCGGTAGGGTCAAGCGGGGAAGCGCCGGCGGCGCCCGCACGAGGGCGCGCCTCTCTGTCGGCTCAGACGCCGCATCGCGGCGTCGAGCCCGTGTCTGACCGCCTCCTCGATGAGGTCGGCGGCATCATCGATCATCCCCCGCGCCCGCCCTTCCTCCTCATCGGGAAAACCGGAGAGAACGAACTCGACCCGGTCGACTCCCGGCGGGGGATCGCCGATGCCGAGGCGGAGGCGGGCAAAAGCGGAGGTCCCGAGATGCTCGATGATCGACTCGACTCCCCGGTGCCCCCCGCTGCTCCCCCCCGGACGGAGGCGGAGTTTCCCGAGCGGCAGGTTGCAATCGTCGCAGACGACGAGAAGCGTTCCGGCCTCAACGATGCCGGAACGTTCGAGCGCGATGCCGGAATCATTCATATAGGTGAGAGGTTTGAGAAGCGCCGTCTGCCCATGACCGACCCGCCAGAGCGCGCGCTGCGAGGGCCCCGGCGCGCGAGTCCAGGAAAGCGAATGGCGCTCGGACAGAACGTCGAGCGCCATGAATCCGCAGTTGTGTCGTGTCGACCGGTACCGGGGTCCGGGATTGCCGAGTCCGCAGACGATCGAGATGCCCGGCATGGAGAATCGCTATTTCCCTTTCTTTTCCTTTTTCTCTTCCTTCTCTTTTCCCTTGTCTTCAGCCTTCTTCTTGCCCTTTCCTTCTTCCGCTTCTCCCTCGACCTCCGCCGCCTCCTCGCCCTCGGCGCCTTCCGCCTCCTCGGCCACCGCCGCGGCCGCCGGCGCACCGGGCTCGGGAATGAGGGCCTCGAGCTTCTTCGGCGCCGATACGTGCGCGATCGTCACGTGCAGGTCGTCCACGATCTCGAGATCGGGGTAGAGCGCAACGAGATCGGAGACGTGCACGGATTGGCCTATCTCGAGATGCGCGATGCTGATCGAAACCTTCTCCGGTATCTCCATCGGCTTGACGTTGAGGGTGACCTCGCGGATGCCGTGATCGAGCACGCCCCCCTCATCCTTGACGCCTTTCGCCATGCCCACGAGCTCGATCGGCACGCCGATATGGAGCTTCTCGTCGACCGAGATTCTCTGGAGATCGAGGTGGAGCACATCGCCGGTCACCGGATGATGCTGGACATCGCGGACGAGCGTGAGAATGGACTCCTCTTGAGAATCTTCGACGTCGAGGCTCAATATCATGTGTTCGCTCGTCGCGGTGTGCAGGATATGCCAGAGATCCTTCTGGGAAACGGCGAGCGAGAGCGGCTCGCGCTTGTGCCCATAGAGAATCGCGGGAATCTCGCCGACGGCGCGGAGACGCTTCGCGCCTTCCTTGCCCGCCCCAACCCGCAGATGCGATTTCAACTTCGGTTTCTGCATTTCATCCTCCAACGTTACACGAAAAGAATGCTGATCGATTCCCCCGTATGGATGCGCTGTATCGCCTCGCCGAGGAGCGGCGATACGTCGAGCACCGTGATCTTGCTGCATCGCGATCCATCCGCGATCGGAATCGAGTTCGTCACAATGACCTCTTCGATCGGCGACCGTTCGAGCTTCTCGAGCGCTTCCCCCGAAAAGACGGGGTGCGTCGCCGCTGCGATGATCTTCCGCGCCCCCGCAGTCCTCAGAACCTCGGCGGCCTGGGTGATCGTTCCGGCGGTGCTGATGATATCATCGAGAATGATGATGTCGCTCCCGGCGACTTCGCCGATGATATTCATGACCTCCGATTTGTCGGCGGATGTCCGCCGTTTGTCGACGATCGCGAGATTGGCGCCGATGCGCTTCGCGAAGGACCGGCCCATCTTGATCCCGCCGACATCGGGCGAGACAACCGTGATGTTCCGCAAATTTTTCCCCTGAATATATTCAAAGAGAACGGGCGCCGCAAAAAGATTATCGACCTGGATGTCAAAAAAACCCTGAATCTGGGCTGCATGGAGCTCGAGGGCGAGGACCCGGTTAGCCCCCGCCTTCGAAATGAGATTGGCGACGAGCTTGGCCGAGATGGGAACCCGCGGCTGATCCTTGCGGTCCTGCCGCGCGTAGCCGTAGTAGGGGATCACGGCGGTGATCCGGTTCGCGGAAGCACGGCTGCACGCGTCGATGATGAGGAGAAGCTCGAGCAGGTTGTCCGCGGGCGCGAACGTCGGCTGAATGATGAAGATATCGCGGCCCCGGATATTGTCCTCGATGTGCACCTTGATCTCGCCGTCGGAAAAACGGCCGATCTCGACGGCGGAAAGGCCGATGCGAAGATACGCGGCGATCTTACGCCCAAGCTCGGGATTCGCCGTCCCCGCGATCAGCTTGAGTTCATCATTCATCCCCGTTCCCTCCCGGATGTATCATCTATCGCATGAAAAAGTAAGGTGACCTGAGGGGGCCACCATCTCTTCGAGGATCATGGCTGGGGCGGGAGGATTCGAACCTCCGATCCAGGATCCAAAGTCCCGTGTCTTGCCGCTTGACGACGCCCCACGCGTTTCACGGATCCGCTCTACGCTATATATCGTTCGATATTTCTACACCTGCCTCCGCCGACATGTTCTCCCGCTCTTTGTGATAGGCGGCGATGACCTGCTTTTCCATCCAGTCGCGCGTCTCGTTGTTTATCGGGTGGGCGATATCCTGGAAGGTCCCGTCGGGGCGCTTGCGGCTCGGCATCGCCACGAACACCCCTTTCGCTCCTTCGATGATTTTGAGACCGCGTATCACGAACCGGTTATCGAGCGTGATGCTCGCGAATGCCTTGAGCTTGTTGTCATTCCTCAGCGAGATCCTGATCTCTGTTATCTCCATATGCCCCCCTAGATAATCCCGGCCGCTTTCTCCTACACAAATCGAATGGCATTCTGTACCGGATGAACTACTCTCGTGAAGAGCCCTTCGCTGTCAAAACCAGTACCGACCTCCCTCGCTTCTCGCTCTGTCGCAAAAACCGCAAAACAGGCCGACCCGCTGCCGCTCAGGGAGCACAGGACCGGCCGCGCGTTTCTCAACCTCGAGAGTATCCCGGCGATACTCGGAAAACGCTCGCATACCCCCGCCTCGAAAGCGTTGTACGTTTCGACGCGGATCTTCGGAAAGCCCTGCAATCCCGACAGTAACGTAATGAGTGTACCCGTTGAACTTTCGCGTGTCAATACTAAACTGGCATGCTCATAAGCCCATTTGGTCGAAACAGTTATGTCCGGCTTGACGATGAGAACCGATCCGCCGGGGAGTCCTTCCGCCTCCTCGAGGATTTCGCCCCTTCCCCTGCCAATTGCCGGCGAGCCGAGAATGAAGAAGGGCACGTCGCTCCCGAGACGACCGGCAAGCTCCAGGAGTCGCGCGCGGGAAAGCCCGCACGCGTAGAGCCGATCGACCGCCAGAAGGGTTGCGGCGGCATCCGAGCTCCCTCCCCCGAGACCCGCACCCGGGGGAATCCCCTTCTTCACCCGTATCCGCACTCCTTCCGTTCTCCCGGTCGTTTCGAGAACAAGCCGCGCCGCCTGGTGGCAGAGATTGTCCTCCGTCCAGGGTATCGAAGGATCATCCCCTGAAAGCTCGATGCCCGAGGGAACGGCCTCGCAAAGCAGTTCGTCATAGAGAGAGACCGGCTGATAGAGCGTCTCGATATCGTGGTAGCCGTCCTCCCGGCGGCGGATGACATCGAGGTAGAGATTGATCTTGGCTGAGGTGATGGCCTTCATCATTGCATTGAAGGGAATATGCGCGGGCGCCCGGGCCGGACTTCAGGAGCGGTCCCGATAGCTCCGCCAGAGCTCCCCCCACTCGGTCTTCTCGAATTTTCGGATTTTCTGTCTGCCCACCGTCGGATACCAGATCGCGTCGTGGTAGATATTCGACGCGAGCGGCGCCCAAACCGCGAGAGGAGAATGGAGCGCGATCCTCTTGAGGAACCGGAGCGGCCCGAGGCGGAGCATCTGATCCCCCCAGATGACGAAGCTTCGCTTCGTCTTGAAATGGAAATTGATCGGGCCGATATCCTCCCCCGCCAGGTCGAGCTTGTCGATCCGCGCCTCGCCGAGCCCCCGTTCGGTTGCCATGCGGAGATACGGAATCGACATCGGCTCGAAGCCCATGATCTTCGCCGCGACCGCGTCGATCGCGACGGAGTCGGCGCTCGCGAGCACGAGATTCCCGACGACCGGATCCATCGTGCGGGGGCCCGCGCCGTTGCCGCAGACGGTGCCGTCCATGACGGCGAACACGTGCGGATGGAGCTCGCGCTGCATGATGAGGAGATCGACGAGGACCTCGTGGATGTACTTGTGCGCGTAGTGGCGAACCTCCTTGAGGAGCCCGCCGAACGCATTCTTGACAGCCCCTGTCGTAATCGAATGTCCGTGGGTCTTCACGGTCGGCAGATGGAGCACGTCTCTCCCCTCGAAAAGCGCCGGTATCTCGATGCCCTCGGGGAATATCTCATGAAGCCTGAGGAGCGGTTCGCGGAACCGGTGCACCTTCCATTCGACCTCGGGAAGCGGGGTAAAGCCGAGCCCGTACCGCTCGAGCACCGGAAGCCAGAGGTTGTTCAACGCCCCCGCGCGCGGATTCGTGACGACCGTTTTGTTTTCGATCGGGAGTATCCGCTCTTTCCGGTACCCGTTTTCGAGAAGGAACTTGACGACCCCCTCGAGCTGCCACGGCTGGCTCGAGCAGGCGGGAAAATACTTGGTCCAGGAGAGATTGAGCTTGAGGAGAAGCTCGCGCTCGGCGGTGAGGTGCCGCGGCGCTTCCGCGAGCGACATCGCCCGCCCTATATCGGCGAGCACGGTCCCGGGTGTCGTTCGTACCACTGCCACTTTTGACGCCATGCTGCGATTCTCCATTCTAAAAACGCCACAGGATCAGAATCGTCGTGAGCATCCAAAGAGACACGTCGATCAGAATCGACTTCTCCGTAAGGAGCGTGCCGGAAGGATCCCCTCCTTCGTTCCTGCTGTATACGATGAAGAGGTATCGCATGATCCCGAAGACGACGAAGGGGATCGTATAGACGAGGTTGCTCGTTCCGAACTTCTCGACCGTGCTCGGCCAGATCGTGTAGATCGAGTAGGACACGAGCGCGGTCGTGGCGGAGAGCCCCACGAGCTGATCGAGGAGGTGCACCGAGTAGTCCTTGAGCGAATGGCGGTGCATCGCGGCGTCTCCGAGAAAGGTGATCTCGTTCCGCCGCTTGCAGAACGCGAGGAAGAGCGAGAGGAAGAGCGTGCAGATGAGGAGCCACGGGCTGATCTCGATCCCGGGAACGACCGGATCGAGCACCGCGACGCCGGCCACGGCGCGCAGGAGGAAATTGAACGATATCGAGAAGACGTCGAGGATGACGACGTTTCGCAGGAACAGGGAATACGCGAAGTTGATCGCCGTGAACAGCGCGGCGATGACGAAGAATCTCCCGCCGAGGAACCACGAGAGGACGAGGAGCGCGGCGAGGAGCGCCGCGGCGAAGGGAATCGCCTCGCGCGAGTCGAGGAGCCCCGCAGCGATGGGACGCTTCATCTTCGCCGGATGCGCGCCATCCTTTCTCCTATCGAAGACGTCGTTCAGAATGTAAACCGCCCCCGACATGAAGCAGAAGACAAGGAATCCGTACAGGCTCCGCTCGAGGAGAGATACATCGAAGAGATGTCTCGAAAAGACGATGCCGGCGAAGAGGACGAGATTCTTCGTCCACTGCCGTGGGCGCATCGAAACGAGGAGATACCAGATCTTTTTCATGCTTCTATACTACACAATGATGCTTTGAATCGCAAATGGTTGCGGTGAAGAGTGATATTCCCCCCCATGACCAGGGAGAGAAGCATACCGACCCCGGCATCATCGAAGCTCCATGTGAAGAGCCCGTTCACGGCGAAACCGGGCACGCGCGCCGCCCGCGCAACGAAGCGCGGGAGACCGCTCCGCCGGCGGCGCAGCGCGGTTTTTATGAAACATGCTCCTTCACCGGGCTCGCGTTCGCCATTTTACTCAGAATACCGGCCGTCGCCGCCGCATCCCCCTCGTCGAGGCTCCTGAGAAGCATCTGATGCCATGCGGCGGCATCGGGAACGGGGCCTTCCAACGGCGCGGCGAGGAGAACCGGCCGGTCCCCCGCCTCCTGCAGAGCGGCACGGTACACACCGCCGCCTTCATCCATGAGATCCGCGATGAGCGCTCGCCACCCGCCCGCTCCCGGCTCCCCCCTGATGCGGGCAATCGTGAGGCGCGAGGGATCGCCGCGGAAGCGATCGAGGAGCAGAAGCTCCGTTGCGCGCGGAACGTCCGGCGACGCGAAGCGCTCAAACCGCTCGAATGCGAAGAGCCGCATGCCGGGACGCCGCGAGACCTCGGCGGCGAGCCTCTCGAGCGGCAGCGTGACCGTCCACACATCGGCCTCGAGCGCGTTTTCGAGATCAATCCCGCCGGGAGTGAAATCGGCGAAAACGACCTGGGGAGCATGGCTGTCGAGGATCGTGCGCAGTATCCGCCCGTCGCCGAAGCCGGCGAGATACCGCGCCGCGCGGCCGTCGCTCGGACATACGCGTTTCGCCGTCTCCTCGAGGATAGCCCGCTCCCCCGAGGCGATGGCGAGCGAGGAGGCGCGGGGGAAGACCTCGCAGGAAACGCTCACGAGAGAGCCGTTTCCCACCGCGAGGAGGCTGAGCCCCGCGCACGGCGTCCCCGCGGCGGACTGGCCGGCAGGCCCGGCGATATCCGCGGTGTCGGAGATGGAGCGCACGCCGATTCCAGCCGCGGCGAGCCTCGCACGGGCATCCCCCGGGATCCTTTCGAAAAGCGATCGTGTCGCGATGATCTCGTCGGCGCGGTGCTGCGTCGCGATCTCCTCCACCCGCGAGACGGGGCCCAGCACCGTGAGCCCGTGGACGATGCGGCCGGTCATCTCGGCACGGTCGTCGAGGTAGCCGATCACATGCATCTCTCCGGATTTTCTCACCTGCTGGAGGACGAGCTCGGCGACGGCGCCCGTTCCGGCGATAATGACCCGCCTGCCCGAGATCTCTTCCCGGGAGGGGAGCTCGTGAAACCACCGCGTTGCGATACGGGAACCCGCCATGAAGACGATGAGGATGAACCAGTCGATGATGAACGCCGAACGCGGAAAGGCCCGGAAACGGAAGAGGAAGGCGAATGAGACGACCATGATCGCCGAGCCGACCGAGACCGCCTTGGCGATCCGGATGATGTCGTCGAAGGTCGTGTAGCGCCATACGCCCCGGTAGAGTCCATAGTAGAAGAAGACCGTGGTGCGGATCACGAGAACGATCGGGAGACTGATGAGCATCGAAGCGGTCTCGGCCGCGGGGAACCGGAAATTGAGCCGCAGGCAGTAGCTGAGAACGTAGCTGAGCGCGATGAACGCGAGATCGCCGAAGGCGACCCCGAGCGAGCGTCCTTCCCAGAGGAGGCGCTCCCCCTTCTCCATGCTCCGAATCTTCGCGAGTGCCCAGAGGAAGAATCCGATCCAGATAACCGAGAGAAAGGTCACGAAGCTCCATTCCTGATGAAAGGCGAGGATGGCGCTCACGCCGAGGAGCACCGTGACGAGATACTCGAGGAGAGTCACCTGCTTGTGCGAGAGCCCGAGGCTCGTGAGCCTCTGATAGTAGTGCGTGCGGTGCGGGGAGAAGAGTTTCTCTCTCTTAAGCGCGCGCCGTACGAGCGTGAGCGCCGCATCTCCGAGAGAGCTCGCCAGCAGGAGCACCGTGAGGAACGCCGGCACGCCGTACCCCTGGCCGATCACGGCCAGCACGGCGAAGAGATACCCGATGAACGTGCTCCCCATATCCCCCATGAAGATGCGCGCCGGCGGAAAATTGAACCGGAGGAATCCGAAGGAAGAGCCCGCGAGGGCGGCATAGAGACTCCGCGCCCCCGCGACGCCCGTCATTCCGGCGATGAAGAAGAGAAACGAGGAAGCAATCATGCCGATTCCCGCGGCCAACCCGTCGATCCCGTCGATGAAGTTGTAGAAATTGACCATGGCGACGATCCAGACGAGCGTGGCGGGAACGGCGAGCGCTCCGAGCTCGAATGATCCGATGAGCGGAATGCTGAATTCTCTGAGGACGATGCCCGAGGCGACAGCGATCGCCGCCGCGACGAACTGGATGAGGAGCTTGAGGCGCGCATCGAGGCCGCGGAGATCGTCGAGGAGCCCCGCGCCCGCGATCACGGCGCCCCCTCCGAGCGCGCCCGCCAACGCGAAGGAGGAGCCGAAGGGATGATACCCCGCGATGAGGAGCGTGGCGCAGGTCAGGTAGAACGAGAGCGTGATCGCGATGCCGCCGAGGCGCGGTTTCGGGATCAAATGGGAGCTCCGGTCGTTCGGGATGTCAAGCAAGCGCCGCTCGAGAGAGAACCGGAGAATGACGCCGGTGAGGAGGAAGGAGATACCGAATGCCTCGACAAAAAAGAGTAGTTCCGCCATCGCCACTCCAGCCCTCGCTGCTGCTTCAATCATGTCCGTTTTATTGTATGATGATACGAGAGGGAGAGAGCGGTCACAAGCTATTTCTGGCCTCTGCGCCGGGCTATGCGCACGGCGAGCCGGCCGATGTGACCGATCTGGAGCGCGATGATCTTCCGCTCGTCGAATCGCTCGAGGACGCGCCGCCGCCCTTCCTCCCCCATCTTCGCGCGAAGCCCTGCTGAGGAGAGTATCTTCACCATCGCCCCGGCGAGAGCGTGGTGATCGCGCGGCGGCACGAGGATGCCGGTCGTGCCGTTTGCGACCTCCTCGCGGCAGCCGCGGATCGACGTCGCGACGACGGGGAGCCCCGTCGCCATCCCTTCGAGAAGCGCGCGCGGCATCCCCTCGCGGTAGCTCGGGAGCACGAAGAGATCGAATGCGGCGAGCAGCGCCGGCACATCCCTCCGGTATCCGGTAAAGACGAGACTGCCGCCGAGCCCGAGCTCGCCGCGCAGGCGGTTGATCTCTTCCCAGCAGCTGTCCCGGTCGCTCTCGAGAGGCTCGCCGACCATGACGAAGCGTGCGTCGGGGACCGACTCTCTCACGATCGCGGAGGCGCGCACGAACTCGACGGCTCCTTTTTCGTGCACGGCGCGTCCGACAAAGCCCGCGACGGGACCGCTCCCGAGGCCGTGCTCGTCCCTAAAGCGGGCGGCCGCCGCCGCGTGAAGCTCCCTACCGAATCTCGTCGGGTCGACGCCGTTTCCGATGTGAATGAGCTTCTCCGCAGGCGCGATCCCCTCCTTCACCGCCTCTTCGCGGTCTTCGAGACTCTGCATGAAGATGATATCGGTGATCGACGATGCGGAACGCTCGAGTGCCGTGAAGAAGGCGCGGAGCGCCGCGTTCATGCCCTCATGGAAGTAGAAGCCGTGCGCGGTATAGATAACGCCCGGCACGCCGGCGAGCCGCGCCCCCCACCGCCCGATGAGACCCGCCACGGGGGTGTGCGCGTGAACGATATCAAAGCGCTCTTTCCTCAGGAAGCGCACGAGCGCGGCGAGGGAACGACCATGATGGAAAAGATTGTAGTTCCTCGAAATGTCGATTGCCCGTACGCCGAAACCCTCTGCGCGGAGAAGGTCGAGCCCCTCCCCCGGCGAACAGCAAAAGGTAACCTCGTATCCCGCCTCCCGGAGCCCCCTGCCGAGGGGCCGGAGAAGATGGTACGCAGTGAAATCGACGGCGCAGAGCTGGAGGATCCTCATCCGCCGGTTCCTTCCCCTCGCTCCCCCCGAATCGTCGAGCGAATCACCTCGGCCATGCGGGGCGCCCACACGGCGAGACTGAAATGCTCCTCGACGTGCCTCCTCCCCTCGCGTCCGAAGAGCCCCCGCAGCTCCGGATTGTCGAGGAGCGCGACGAGGTGCTTTCGCCATTCATCGTTCGAGCGCGCGATGTATCCGTTCACCCCGTGCTCGACGATCAACTCGGCCCCTCCTTCCGGCGACGAAACAACCGGAATTCCGCTCGCGAGGTACTGGAGAAGCTTGAGCCCGCACTTCCCCTTCGCCCACGCATTCGCGTGGAGCGGCATGATCCCGATGTCGCAGAGCGATAGCTCGCGGGCCTCGCTCTCCTCGCTCCAGGGAACGCAGTGCACATCGAGTCCGGGCATATCGAGGCGGGCGACTCCGATGACGCGAAGCCGGAAAGGAATCTCCTTCGCCGCCGCGCGCAGGACATCGGCCATCTCCTCGAGGATCCGGACCGTCCCGGGGGATCCGATCCATCCGATGACGGGAAGCCCTCCCTCCGCGGCCCGGGATCTGCGGAGGACATCCTGCCCGGCGGGGTAGCGGGCCGTATCGACGACGGTCGGAAAGAGGATCGTGTGCTCGTTGAATCGGAGCGCGTACGTGGCGAGGTATGCGTTCCCCGCGAGAACGGTCGCGCTCCGGCGCAGGGCGAACGGAATCTTTCCCCCGAGGAGAAGACGTGTGAGGGGGTTCTTCGACTCCGTGTATTGCAGATGGATGGCGTCGTCGATGTCGTAGATGACCTTCGCGCGCATCGCCGCGAGCATGAGCTCGAGGACGGGCGGGAAGTACGGTGCGAGCTCCTTCTGCACGAAAACGGCCGAATAGTGAGATGCCCGCGCCGCCGCCTGAGCCCGCGCGAGAAACCGCGCCGCCCAATACCACGGGGATTGCCCGCGCCCCGCGAATACCGCCTCGAGGTAATCATCGGAGTGGAGGCTCTGGACGGTGCACCGGATTCCCCGTGCTTCGAGGAAGGGGAGGAACTGGAGCACGCGGTACCTGCTGCTCGCGCCCGAGCGGCCGTACTTCGTCAAGAAGAGAACTCGATCTTCAAGGTTCATCGGATACGCCCTCGCGCGGCGCCGCAGCTACTTCGAGGGAAGAATCATCTCTTCGACGAGACCGCAGAGTATATGGCCGAGCGCCATGTGGACTTCTTGGATGCGTGCGAAGTCGTCGTGCGGAACAACGACGGCGAGATCGGCAATCTCGGCGAGGCGCCCGCCGCTTCTGCCCGAAAAGGCAAAGGCGCGCATGCCGATGCGCCGGGCGGCCTCCATGGCGCGCACGAGGTTGGGCGAGCCGCCGCTCGTCGACAGCGCGAGGAGGATATCCCCTTCCCCCCCGCAGCTCTCGAGCTGCCGGGAAAAAATCTCATCGAACGAGAAATCGTTGGCCAGCGCGGTGACAATCGAGCTGTTCGTCGTGAGCGCCTCGGCGCGATACCCGCGCACCTTGTGGCGGAACCGCCCGACGAGCTCCCCCGCGATGTGCTGGGCGTCGGCCGCGGAACCGCCGTTACCGCACGTGAAAACGGTGTTTCCCCGCACGAGCGCCGGGGCGATCGCCTCCGCCATCCGCACGACCTTCGCGATCTCGGTCTCGGGAAATCGCTCGATGAGGCCGCGCAGCGCCTCGAGCTCGGCATGCGCTTGCTTCGAGAATCCTTCTTCCGCTTCCATGCCCGGCCTCACTTGTTCAGGATGAGGATCGAAATGACGACCGTTCCGATCCGCAGCATGCCGTCGAAAAGGCTGCCGAGAATCTTGTATCCCGACCTCTTGACGATGATGAC
>Ga0105107_10001489_pt1 | contig 15155 bp, 13 predicted proteins | sample PPLLaktember2015_6_FD_79335 | JGI IMG/M metagenome (GOLD analysis project Ga0105107, IMG submission 79335) | Freshwater sediment microbial communities from Prairie Pothole Lake near Jamestown, North Dakota, USA - PPLs Lake P8 Core (1) Depth... | ecosystem: Environmental > Aquatic > Freshwater >...
GAGGCAGCGGGCTCCCGCTCCTGCTGATCATGGGCGCCACCGGTGACGGCGGAGTCTTCGAGAGGTTCGCCGGCGTGCTCGCCGACGAGTTCACGGTCGTCACCTACGACCGCCGCGGGAACGGGCGCAGCCCGCGACCGCCCGGCTGGGATACGACCTCGCCAGAGGAGCAGGCCGACGACGGGGCCGCGTTGCTCGACGCCTTGGGACTGGCCCCGGCTGCGGTGTTCGGCACGAGCAGCGGCGCGATCTTCGCGCTCGACATGCTGATGCGACATCCGGAGTCGGTGCGCTGTGCGACCCTACACGAGCCGGCGCTGTTTCGACTGTTCGATGATCCGTTCGGAGCACGCGATCGGGTGACCGCGCTCGTCACTGAGGGGATGGAAGCGGGTGGGCGTCCGGCGGCGTTCGAGCGGTTCATCCGCTTCGTCGCAGGAGATCCCAATTGGGAGGGCCTCGACGCGAGCGTCCGCGAGCGGATGCTCGCTAGCGCGGATACCTACTTCGGTGTCGAGATCGGGCGGTTCGACTCCTACCTGCCCGACGACGAGTCACTCCGTGCCATCTCGCTGCCTGTGCAACTACTGGTCAGCGATGGGAGCCTTCCGTTCTTCGCCCAGGCCGCGGGCCGGCTTGCCGAGCGGCTCGGGGTCGAGGTCACGCGAACGTCGGGGACGCACTTCGCGTATCTCGATCACCCGGACGAGCTCGCAGAAACCGTCAAAGGATTCGTTCGGCGTGTGGGCGGTTGAGCTCGCCGTAGGTGCTTCCCCGGTTGCACGGGTCGCGGGTTCAAATCCCGCCGGCCCGACCCATCTGATCAAGCGCGTAGAGCAGTCTCGCGTCCGACGTGTGGCGCTCCGGCAAGCGCCTGGCAAACGGTCGCCGGGACGCTATCCGACCTGTCAGGCAAACCCCCAACCTTCATCGAACCCGTGAGCGCAGCGTTTCACGGCACTTTCGCCCGCAGGCTTGCGAGCTCCGCCTGGAGATACTCGGCGGACGTGACCTGTCGTCCGTCGGCGAAACGGATGAGATACGGCTTGGAGGTGGTGGACGAGAACGACGCGATCCGATCGATGAACTCCTCGGCCGACCGCACCTGGGATCGCCGGGACTGCCACTTTCCACGGAGGAAGCGCGCAGCGGTGGGAGCTGAGTATGGCTTGTCGTTGCGGATGAAGGTCGCGTCGCTGAGCCGAGCCACCGACCCGATCAGCGCCTCGATCGTCCGATTCTCGGGCTCCGTCGCGGGGGACTCCTCAGCGAGGGCCGGGCGAGGGCCTGCGAGCGCGAACGACGCAACGAGGATGGCGACAATGATCCTCAGGATCGCTTCTCCATCGCGCCGCCTTGCGAGGTTCGCGGTCGAGGCCGTGCGGGTGACGCCTCACAGCATCGAATGAATCGGCAGGATGCCCAGCACGTCGACTTTGAAGCGCTGCCAGAAGCTGGTCTCGGGCTCCTCCGTGTACACGCGAACCGTCCCGCCGTCGCTGGTCGTCCAGAGGAGCCGCCCCGCCTCCAGAGTGACCCGGTAGCTGTTCTTCGGGTCGACCCCGTCGTCGAAGAACTCGGCGACCAGCTCGGCGAACGCGGGGCTGTCGACGAGCAGCGCAAGCTCGGTGTTGATGTCGGCGGATCGCGGGTCGAGGTTGTAGCTCCCGACCACGACGTACCGGCGATCGACGACCATCGCCTTTGCGTGGAGCCCGGCGCGCGACTTCAGCGAGGGCAATCCCGACCAGCGCAGGCGGTCCATGGTGGAGTCCGGTCGCAGCTCGTAGATCTCCACCCCGTTCTCGAGCAGGTCGTCCCGGTATTTCTGGTACCCCGAGTGGACGGCGAGGACGTCGTTCGAGGCCAGGGAGTTGGTGAGCACGCGGACCCTCACCCCCCGGGCGTGCAGCGCGGCCGTGAGCGCGACCCCGGGGTCGCGGGGAACGAAGTAGGCATTCTCGATCAGGACCTCCTTCTGGGCATTCGAGACGAGGTCCTCGAGCACGCTGATGATGTCGTGGCTGGCCTTGTCCTCGGCCTTCTCGGGGGGGTCGTAGAGCACACGCACGGGCGCCCAGATGAGGGAGTCGCGGACGTCCTCCATCTCGGCCGTGAGGGCGTCCACCTCTTCGTCGATGGGGTAGGGGAGCTGCTCGTTCGCCATCGTCGCGCGCATCGCCGCGATGGCGGCGTCGGCGTCCGCGCGGGTCGGCGGCGTGTCGACGAAGGCCGCGTAGGGGATGGCGTACGGACTGTTCCAGAAATCGTCGAAGACCGCCGAGGCGTCGCGGACCACCGGGCCTACGGCGACGGTGTCGAGGTCCCGGAAGTTCGCCTCGCCGTGAACGCCGAAGTAATGATCGGCGATGTTGCGCCCGCCCACGATCATGATCGCGTTGTCGGCGACCATGAGCTTGTTGTGGGAGCGCCGATTCACGCGGGATGGGTCGGTGAAGAAGTCCCCCAGGCGGTTGCTGCGGCCACGGAACGGATTGAACGCTCGGATCTCGATGTTGGGATGGGCCGTGAGCTGCGCGATCGCGGTATCGCGGTCGACAATGGAGAGGTCGTCGAGCAGCACGCGCACGCGCACCCCACGGTCCGCGGCCCGGATGACGCGGTCGGCGAGCAGGTGCCCGCTGATGTCGGCGTCCCAGATGAAGTACTGCAGATCGAGCGAGCGTTCCGCGAGATCGGCCAGGGCGAGTCGCGCGACCAGCGCCTTGGACCCGAAGCGCATGTAGAGGACACCGGACTCCCCAGGGTGCTCTGCCGCCGCCGCTTCGAAGAGGCGGCCCAGCGTCGTCGCCTGGTGCTCCTGGAACGCGGTCGACGGAGTACGAGGAAAACTCGCATGGTGCGTCGCGCAACCGGTCGCGACCGCGATTGCGAGCAAGCCGCCGGCCCCACGAGCAAGCCGTGACGCCCGATCAAGAAGGCTCATGACGCGATCCTCCGTGCGGTGGATTTCGCGCCCGCGCACGTCGAGACGTCGTCGATACCTCGCGAAGAATCATCATCGAAGCCAGTCGAGGCGGGGTGGCGAGACGTCGGTCGGCCGATGCCTCGCCACCCTCGCCGGTGGGACGTGAACGCCGGGGCCGTGCTCTGCTCGGCGGGTCGGCGTTCGCACCACGCTCAGTCGTATCCCCAAACCTTGTGCTTGGCCGTCGTCGCCCCACCGAGGATCTTGTAGTTGACCGTCACCGAGCCGAGGGTTCCCTCGTGTCCGGGAGCGGACTTCGGCGCCGTCTGGCCGCCCGCTTTCACGGTTCCGACGTTCCAGACGGTCTCGTCCGGGCGATTGTTCCAGTGCAGGACGACCTTCGCGATCTCCACGTCGGCGCCCTCGACCGAGATCCTCACATCCTTGACGTCCTCCTTGATCCACTTGGCGTCTTCGGCGGTGATCCTCACGCTCGGATCGGTGGAGTTGATCGTCTGCTCGGAGAGCAGGAACCATTCGTCAGCTCTGGCACTGCCGACGGCGCAGATCAACGCGACGGATGCAACAGCAAGACCGGTCATCAGGGATCGTATCTTCATCGTTCACGCCTCCTTCTCATCTCCGTCAGACTGCGGCTCGAGCCGATTCACAGAGCAGAAGGAACGCTGGATCAGGGTGGAAGAGCGGGACGAGCGAGGGATCCGAGTCAGATGGGCAACGGCCGGAGGAAGATCACGGGAAGAGCGCGATTCGAGTCGCAGAGCGGAGGAGCGTCTCCATACTGCATCCCGGCGCAGAGGAATTACAGGGTTGTTTCCAGGGCGGGAACCGAATTGCGTAGGATCTGAACAGGAGCTGCGGGGCGTCCAGGACCCAGCGGTCGGCAGATGTCGCGCAGGGACTTCCGGCCGAGCAGATCGTCGATGGGCCACCCGAACCGTGTCCCCCGGTGCTTTTAGATTGCCCCGGCACGGGCGGCCGGGGTAGTGAGTACTCACTATGGATTCCCGGCCCGCCACCCCCCGGACCGAGCCGCGCCCCCGCGCGCCCGCCTCCCGGGCCCGATGCGGCTCGCGCTCGAGGTGAATCCGTTCTTCAACGTCTTCGACCTGATCCCGGTGCTCCAGATCCTGCCGCCTTCCGACCCGCGCTTCGCGGCGGCGTACGCGCGCGTGGTCGCGTACCTCGAGGACCCAGAGACCCTCGCCTGTGTCGGCACCCAGCCATCGCTCTGCGCCAACGCAGGCATGGCGCCCTCGAACCTCTCGGGGTCGCTCACGCTGTTCGGCGACGTCTACACCAAGGCCGGCGATCCGGCGCGCGCCGCGCAGTGGTACTCGCTGGCGAACGTGCTGAGCCCCGCGACCTGGCCGTTCCGGCCGGCGCTGGCCGCGCGCCTCGCCGACGTGGACGGGCGCGCGGCGCTCTACCAGGACGCCGACCCGGGCAACGATCCGCCGCTCCTCGGCGCCGGCGCCGAGAACTGCGTGACCTGCCACCACGGGCCCGCGCCGGGGGCGCAGCAGGCGCCGCGTTTCAAGGATCCGGCCGGATGGCCCCGACACGAGAGCTCGATCCGCCACGGACGCTGAGGTCGGCACAGCCCGGAACGCCGCTCAGCGCGCCGAGCGCCGCCGCTCCATCCGCGTCCAGCTCTCGAGCAGGATGCCGATCGACGCGCTGAAGGCGCGGAAGCGTTCCTCGTCGGCGTCGTCGAACGGCTCGTCGCCGCGCTTGTTCAGGAGCTGCGCCACCGCGAAGACCCGACCGGCCCGGTCCTGGATCGGGACGCACAGGATCGTGCGCGTCCGGTAGCCGGTCTGCCGGTCGACGTCCGGGTTGAAGAGCGGATGGGCATAGGCGTCGTCGACGCGCAGCGAGCGCCCGCTGCGGGCGACGTGCCCCGCGATGCCGCGGTCCATCGGCATCCGCACGTCGACGGGTCGGCCGCCCTCGCTGCGCGCGACCCGCAGCCAGACCTCGCCACGGGTCTCGTCCACCAGGAAGAGCGACGCCCGATCGGCCTCCACCAGCTCGGCGAAGCGGAACGTGAAGGCAGCGAGCGCCTCCTCGAGCATGCTCTGGAAGGCGTCCTGCTCGCCGAGCTCGACGGCGCTCAGGAACTGCTCGGCCTCGTCGGTGAGCTGCGCGAGGAGCGTGCCGAACTCGTCCACGGGAAGTCCGGCGACGCGGCGGACGAGCTCGCCCTTGCGATTCGCACGGGCGAGCATGTCCATCATGTGCTGGGTGTTGGCCGTGACGGCCTGGGTGAAGGACGACAGGCAGCCGTCCTCGAGATGGACGATGCGGTCGGCGATGTCGAGGATGCGGTTGTCGTGGGTGACGAGCAGCACCGTCACGCCCTGCTTCTTCGCGAGGCCCTGGATCAGGTCGACCACCTCGCGGCCCGACTGCTTGTCGAGCGAGGCTGTCGGCTCGTCGGCGAGGATGATGCGGGGCTGCGCCACGAGTGCGCGCGCGATCGCGACGCGCTGGCGCTGCCCGCCCGACAGCCGTTCCGGGAGGTCGTGCGCTCTCCCACCGAGACCGACGGCGTCGAGCATCGCGTCGGCGCGGCGCCGCGCATCGCGGCGTGAGATCGTGGGGTCGAGGTGCAGGGCCATCTGCACGTTGCGCGATGCGGTGAGGGCGTCGAGCAGGTTGTGGGACTGGAAGATGTAGCCGATGCGCCGGCGCACGCCCTGGAGCGTGCGGCCGGACGCGCCGCGCAGCTCGGAGCCCAGCACCGAGACGCTGCCTTCCTGCGCCGAGCGGAGCGCGCCGATCAGCGTGAGGAGCGTGGTCTTTCCCGAGCCGGAGGGCCCGGTCACGATCACGATCTCGCCCGCGCGGATCTCGACGCTGACGTCCTGGAGGATCCGACGCCGCAGCGCACCCGCGCCGAAGAAGTGGTTCACCTTCTCGAGCGCGATCGGCGCGTGGGCAGCGTCCGTCATCAGAAGACCTCGGCCGGATCGGCGCTCCGGACCTTGCGCAGCGCGATCAACGCCGAGACCGAGCACATCACGATGGTGAGGCCGAGGACGAAGACTCCGCGCTCCCACGTCATCTCGAGCGGAAGCCGCGTCTGCGCAGCCGAAAAACGGTAGAGCGCGAGCGCGATCCCGAGGCCCGGCAGATAGCCGAGGACGGCCAGGATCACGGCCTGCTGGATCACGACGCCGGAGAGGAATGCGTTCGAATAGCCCATCGCCTTCAGCGTGGCGTACTCGGCGAGGTGGTCGTTCACGTCCGCGAAGAGGATCTGGTACACGATGATCCCACCCACCACGAGCCCGACTCCGACGCCCAGGGAGAAGACGTAGCCGATGGGCGTGTTCTGGTCCCAGTAGCGCACCTCCTTCGCGACGTACTCGGCCTTGGTGAGCACGAGGACGTCCTTCGGCAGCGTCTCGCGCAACACGCTCCGGACGCGCTCGGGGTCTACCCCCGGCTGGACCCGCACCAGCCCGAGCTCGATCAGGCCGCGCTCGCGGTTCGGAAAGATCCGCAGGAAGTTCGTGTCGCTGGTGAGGACGCTGCCGTCGATGCCGAACGACGTCCCGAAGGCGAAGAGACCGCCGACGCGGACGCGGCGATTGTTGAGCTCGACCTCGACGCGCTCGCCCGCGCGCACGCGCTCGGAGATGGGCCCGTACTCGGGGCGGGAGGCCTCGTCGAAGAGCACCACGTCCTGGAGCTTCCAGAGATCGCGTTGGCGGTCGACCGCGGGGAGATCCAGCGGGGTGCTGCGCGGGTCGAAGCCGAGCACGAAGATCGTTCGGGCCTCGTGGCTCAGCGGATTCTTCCAGATGCCAAGCCCGAGGTAGACCGGGCTGACCGACGCCACGCCCGGCGCCCCGAGCGCCTGGTAGAGCCGCCGCTGCGAGAACGAGCGCGGCTGGACGATGAACGCCGTCTCGGGCGAGAGCAACACGACGTCGTAGTCGAGGAGCTGGTGGTAGCGGACGGCGCTTCCGAACATGGCCTCGCGGAAGCCGAGCTGCATCAGGATCAGCACCACCGCGAAGGCGACGCCGAGGAGCGCCACGAGGAAGCGGAGCTTCTCCTTCTTGAGCTGGAGCCATCCGAGGGGGACCTTCCACATGGTGCTCCCGGCGGGCCCCTCAGGGCTCCAGCTCGACTTCCACCTGGAGATTCGTGAGCGCGGCGGCGAGCGGAGCGTCGTCGGGATCGAGACGGATCTCGACCTCGACGACGCGGGCATCGGTGCGCGCGGCGGGGTCGGTCCCGAGCGCGTCCATCTTGCGGACCTTGAGCCCGATCCGATCGACCGCGCCGTGCAGGGTGCGCGGCAGGGCGGGGCTCGTGACCGCGCCGCGCTGTCCCAGGCGGACGCGGCCGATGTCGCTCTCGTAGACTTCCGCGACCGCGTACATGTCGTCGGTTCGCCCGAGCTCGAGGATGCCGTCGGATCCGACGCGCTCACCGTCGCGGGCGTGGACGAGGAGCACACGTCCCGCGATGGGCGCCCGCACGCGGCAGCGCTCGAGCTCGGCCTCGGCGCGCTGGAGCTCGGCGGTCGCGACCTCGACCTGGAGCTCCAGGGAGTCGCGGCGCGAGTCGGAGATCACCGCCTGCTCGTGGAGCGTGCGATTGCGCCCGAGCTCGGCCTTCGCGTTCGCGAGCTGCGCCCGGGCCTGGGCGACGGCCGCTTCGCGGATCGCGACCTCGTCGAGCAGGGCGATGACCTGGCCGGCCTCGACGCGGTCGCCCTCGTCCACGAGGAGGCGCTGCACGACCACGCTCATGAGTGAGGGCCCGGCGACGCGAAGGACGCCGTCCTTGGGCTCGAGGCGGCCGAGCGCGCCCACGCGCTGGGGCGCCGGAGCAGCCACCGCGGCATCCGCGGGCTCCGCCGCCGCGCGTCCCATGACGAGCAGGCCCGCCGCGACGGCGAGCGCGGCGATCCCACCGGCGCAATTCCGTCGACAGCTTGCGAGCCCGGCCATGACGCACCTCCAGGGCGGCGGATCGGGTGCCATCATCCAGCATCGGAGGCCTCGGTGGAAGGAATCATCGGCGGCCTCGGTGGTCCGAGCAGCGGGCCGAGGGCCCGGCGCGGACCGGCGTCGTGCCCGCCGCGGAGGACGAACGAAGCATGGGCCGGGCCGAGGCGATCGAAGATCCGGAGGTTCGCCGTCTCGCGAAGCTCTTCCGCACGCATCCCGTCTGGTGCGAGGCCGCGCGTCGGCTCTCGCCGGAGGCGACGAGCAAGGTCTTCTTCCGGCACCGTCCGGGAGAGCCGTGGCGGCTCGTGCGCCGCCGGGACGTCACGCTGCTCGAGCGCGGAGCGGCGGAAGATCCCGATCTCGCGTTCTGCTTCACGCCCGCGTCGATCGATGCTCTCGCGAAGACGCACGGCGGCGTCAGCGCCTTCGCGCTGGCGCTGTTCCAGTCGATGGTCGAGGACGACCCGGACCGCCGCGTCGAGCTGCGGGTGATCGCGCCGTTCACGCGCCTGCTTCGTCGTGGCTACGTGGATCTGCTGCTTCGCGGAGGTCCACGGCTGCTCTGGTTCGGAGCGATGCACGGCGTGCGGACTGTCGGAGAGCTGCGTCGCCTGGTGGAGACCGTGAGACGCGCGACGCCGGCGCCGTGGGAGACGGACGAGGAGTAGCGGCGGCGCCGCATCACAAGAACGGTTCGACTGGGATGTCAAGATGGGGTGGGGAGGCACTCCTGCCTCCCTTTGGGAGGAGCCCATGTCGATCGCACGCGGGTTTTCGCTGGTCGCCGGGTGCGCGCTCGCGCTGTGCGCGGCGTCGCCTGCAGGGGCGCAAGCGGCGCCGGCCAAGAAGCCGAACTTCGTCGTCATCATGGGCGACGACATCGGCATCTGGAACATCGGCGCCTACCATCGGGGATTGATGGCGGGCCGCACGCCGAACCTCGACAAGATCGCGGCCGAAGGCGCGATCTTCACCGACTACTACGCCGAGGCGAGCTGCACCGCGGGGCGGGCGAACTTCATCACCGGCGAGCTCCCGATCCGCACCGGCATGACCACCGTGGGCCAGGCGGGCGCCACCGTCGGCCTGCCGGCGCAGGCGCCGACCATCGCCACGGCGCTGAAGGACCTGGGCTACGTCACGGGCCAGTTCGGCAAGAACCATCTGGGCGATCGGAACGAGTACCTGCCCACGGTCCACGGCTTCGACGAGTTCTTCGGGTACCTCTACCACCTCGATGCGATGGAGGACCCGTGCCACCCGAACTACCCGCAGGACCTGCGGGCGAAGGTCGGTCCGCGCAACATGCTGCACTCGTGGGCGACCGCCGTCGACGATCCGACCGTCGATCCGCGCTGGGGCAAGGTCGGGAAGCAGAAGATCGAGGACGCCGGCGAGCTGTGCGCGAAGCGCATGGAGACCGTCGACGACGAGATCCGGGACAAGGCCCTCGCGTTCCTCGACAAGGCCAAGGCGGACGGGAAGCCGTTCTTCCTGTGGCTCAATCCCACCCGGATGCACATCGTCACGCACCTGTCGCCGAAGTACGAAGCGATGCGAAACGCGCAGAACGGCTGGTCGATCCACGAGGCCGGGATGGCGCAGCTCGACGATGACATCGGGCTCGTGATGAAGAAGCTCAAGGACATGGGCGTGGACGACAACACCATCGTCCTGTTCACCACGGACAACGGCACGGAGGTCTTCACCTGGCCGGATGGCGGACAGACGCCGTTCGCGCAGTCGAAGGGCACGGTGATGGAGGGCGGCTTCCGCGTGCCGGCGATCCTGCGCTGGCCGGGCAAAGTGACGGCCGGCAAGGTCGAGAACGGCCTCGTCTCCGGGCTCGACTGGTTCCCGACGTTCCTGGCCGCCGCCGGCAACCCGAACATCGTGGCCGAGCTCAAGGCGGGGAAGGCGCTCGCCGGCACCCAGTACAAGGTCCATCTCGACGGCTACAACCAGATGGACCTGATCACGGGCAAGGGGCCGTCGGCGCGGCACGAGATCTTCTACTTCGGGGAGAGCACGCTGGGCGCCGTGCGCGTCGACGACTACAAGTATCGCTTCATCGACCAGCCCGGTGGCTGGCTCGGTGAGAAGACACACGCGGACGTGCCGTACCTGACCAACCTCCGCCTCGATCCCTTCGAGCGCACGGGCTGGCCCGGGAACGGAACCAAGGACGGCTCGCAGCAGTACTTCGACTGGTTCAAGTACGAGTTCTGGCGCTTCGTGTTCGTGCAGAACCAGGTGGCGAAGCTCGCGATGACGGCCGTCGAGTTCCCGCCGATGCAGAAGGGCGCGAGCTTCAACCTCGACGCCGTGAAGGCGAAGATCGCGGCCGCCCAGGCGGGTATGGCCAAGTAACGAACACGCGGCGCGCGTGGCGGATCGGGGACGAATCGACACTCGTCACGCAGGAGAAGAGGCATGAAGGTTCCCGTCGTGATCGGTCTGGTCGCGGTCCTCGCGTCCAGCGGCTGCGCGATGGAGCAGAAGAAGGTCGAGAAGGAGCTGGCGGCGGAGTCCGGGCCCATCAACTGCGCCACGGCGCAGGGCGATCTGCGCGTCCTGCAGAGCGAGAAGGCGAACGTCGCGGAGCGGATGGCCGAAGGCGTGACGGCGATCTATCCCGCGGGTCTGGTCCTCGGCGTCCTGACCGGCACCGAGGGCACGAAGCTCAAGGTGGCCGTCGGCGACTACAACAAGATGATCGACCAGCGCATCGGGGAGATCCAGCAGCAGTGCGGCACCGAGTGACGCAGGCGCTCAGCCGAGCGTCGCGAAGACGGCGAGGGTCTGCGGCGTCGCGCGCCTTCGGTACGCATCTTGCTCTGCAGATGGGCGGCGGCGCGCGCGTCGACTCCACGGCGCGCGTTTCGACCGCCGTGAAGAGGATGGGCATCCCATGGCTGCAAGAAAGACCGGAAAGACGAGCAGGAAGCGACCCTTGCGGAAGGCCGGGCCGCGCCCGGCGCGCCGCGCGTCCGCGCGGCCGAAGGACGCCATCTCGATGCTGCGCGCGGATCACACCCGCGTGCAGGAGATGTTCGACCGCTTCGAATCCGTCCGCGACCCCTCGCGCAAGGAGAAGCTCGTCCAGCAGATCTGCAGCGAGCTGAAGCTCCACGCACGCCTGGAGGAGGAGATCTTCTATCCGGCCGTCCGCGAAGCGATCCGCGCGGACGACCTGATGGACGAGGCGACGGTCGAGCATCAATCCGCCAAGGACCTGATCCGGCAGCTCGAAACGATGTCTGCGGGCGACGCTCTCTACGACGCCAAGGTCACGGTGCTCGGCGAGTACATCAAGCACCACGTGAAGGAGGAGCAGAACGAGATGTTCCCGAAGGTGCGAGCGTCCCGCCTCGATCTGAAGGAGCTGGGAGAGCGCATGCGCGCGCAGAAGGACGGCGCCGGGGAGCGGAGTGCGATCGGTAAATTGAAGAACCTCCTGTACTGAGGACCGAAATGGCCAAGCGAGAGAACTCGACGAAGAGCAAGGCGGGCACGAGCCGCAAGGCGCCCCGGCGCGGGGCTGCGCCGACGCGCCCCGCCCTGGACGAGGGCATGCATCGCGGTGCCGGTGGCGAAACGCACCAGACCGCGGACGCCGAGGGAACCGTCCTCACGACCCAGCAGGGCGTGCCGGTCTCCGACGACCAGAATTCCCTGAAGCTCGGCCCGCGCGGCCCCCATCTCCTCGAAGATCAGCACTTTCGCGAGAAGATCTTCCACTTCGATCACGAGCGGATTCCCGAGCGGGTGGTGCACGCACGCGGCTACGGGGCGCACGGATTCTTCGAGACGTACGAGGGGCTCGGGGACATCACGGCGGCAGACCTGTTCCAGCGACCCGGCGACCGGACCCCCGCCTTCGTGCGGTTCTCGACCGTCGCAGGAAGCAAGGGCTCCTTCGACCTCGCGCGCGACGTCCGGGGCTTCGCCGTGAAGCTCTACACCCGCGAGGGCAACTGGGACCTCGTGGGCAACAACATGCCTGTCTTTTTCATCCAGGACCCGATCAAGTTCCCGGACCTGGTCCACGCGGTGAAGCCGGAGCCGGACCGGGAGTTCCCGCAGGCGCAGAGCGCCCACGACAACTTCTGGGACTTCGTCTCGCTCATGCCGGAGACCATGCACATGATCATGTGGGTGATGTCCGACCGGGCGATCCCGCGCTCGTTCCGGTTCATGGAGGGCTTCGGAGTCCACACCTTCCGCCTCGTGAACGCGGAAGGCCGGTCGACCTTCGTCAAGTTCCACTGGAAGCCGAAGCTGAAGCTCCAGTCGGTCATCTGGAACGAAGCCGTGAAGATCAACGGAGCGGACCCCGACTTCCACCGCCGCGATCTCTGGAATGCGATCGCGTCGGGCGCGAATCCGGAGTGGGAGCTCGGGCTGCAGCTCTTCGACGAGAAGTTCGCCGCGGACTTCCCGTTCGACGTGCTCGACGCCACGAAGCTGATTCCCGAGGAGGACGTGCCCGTTCGCGTGGTGGGACGACTGGTCCTGGATCGGCTGGTGGACAACTTCTTCGCCGAGACCGAGCAGGTCGCTTTCTGCACCCAGAACGTGGTCCCCGGCATCGACTTCTCGAACGATCCGCTGCTGCAGGGGCGGAACTTCTCCTACCTCGACACGCAGCTGAAGCGGCTCGGCGGTCCGAACTTCACGCACATCCCGATCAACGCCCCCAAGTGCCCGGTCGCGCACTTCCAGCAGGACGGCCACATGGCGATGACGAATCCCCGCGGTCGGGTGAACTACGAGCCGAACAGCTGGGAGGACGGGGGGCCGCGAGAGTCGCCGACGCGCGGCTTCCGCTCGTTCCCGGTGGCGGAGTCCGGGGAAAAGCTGCGCGTTCGCGCAGAGAGCTTCGCCGACCACTACAGCCAGGCGCGACAGTTCTACATCAGCCAGACCCTGAACGAGCAGAAGCATCTCTGCGACGCGCTCGTCTTCGAGCTCGGCAAGGTCGAGACCCCGGCGATCCGCGAGCGCGTGGTGGCCCAGCTTCGGAACGTCCACGAGGAGCTCGCGGGCTCGGTCGCGAAGGGGCTCGGCCTCGCCGCGCTTCCGCCGAAGGCCGAGGCGGCCCGGCCGACGCGAGAGGACCTCCGCCCCTCGCCGGCGCTCAGCATCATCGCCAACGGCCCCAACCGGTTCACGGCGCGCAAGGTCGGGGTGGTGCTGACGAACGGCGCCGACGCGCGCGTCTTCTCGGCGCTCGCGGCGGCACTCGACGAGGAGGGCGCGGCGCACGAGGTGATCGCGCCGACGATCTCCGGCGTGAAGCTCGGCGACGGCACGCACGTGGTCGCGAAGCACGCGCTCGAGGGCGCTCCTTCGGTGCTCTTCGATGCCGTCGCGCTGATCGTGTCCGCCGAGGGCGGCCAGGCGCTGGCCAAGCAGCCGCCGGCGCGCGACTTCGTCGCGGATGCGTTCGCGCACCTGAAGGTGATCGCATACACGCTCGCCGCCATTCCGCTGCTGCGGATCGCCGGCGTGGCGGACGATCTCGACGAGGCGTGCGTCGCGCTCGAGGCACGGGGCGACGCCAAGGCATTCGTGCTCAAGTGCCGCGGGCTGCGGCATTGGCCGCGAGAGCTCGTCGTGAAGCCGAGCCGAGACGAGCTCAGGCCAGGGTCGAGAAGAACTCGAGAGCCTGCGTCACCACGAAGTCCGGTCGCTCCTCCGCGATGAAGTGCCCGCAGCCGTCGAGCACGCCGCCCTCGAGGTGCTCCGCCACGCGCCGCCACGCCGGTGTGACGTCTCCGAGCAGCGCGGAGCTTCCGAAGGCACGCACGGGCATCTCGAGCTTGCGCGTGCAGCCCGCGAGGTTCGCGAGGTCCTCCTCGAGGCCGGCGCGGTAGTACTCGAAGCCCGCGCGCAGCGCGCCCGGCGCTGAGTAGCAGCGCACGTACTCGGCGATGTCCTCGGGCGTGAAGGCGGAGGGGTCGCAGGTGTAGTCGGGCGAGAGGAAGAAGTGCGACAGGTAGCCTTCCACGTCGCGGCTCACGATCCTCGCCGCGAGCTCCGGGCGCCCCGCGTGGAAGACGATGTGCCAGAACTTCCGCGCGGCGGCGAGGTCGAGGCTCGCGCCGGGCCGCGCGATGCCCGGGTACATGTCGAGCACGAGCAGCCGATCGACGAGCCCGGGGTTGTCGTAGGCGAGGAAGTAAGCGACCGAGACGCCCCAGTCGTGGGCGACGAGGCCGATCCGCCCGATGCCGAGGCCTGCGAGCAGCGCGCGCACGTCGGATGCGATGGTGCGCTTGTCGTAGCCCGCTGCCGGCCGCTCCGAGTCGCCGAGGCCGCGCAGGTCGGGGGCGATCACCGTGAAGCGTCGGGCGAGGGGCGGGATCACCTTGCGCCACTCGTACCAGGTCTGGGGCCAGCCGTGGAGCAGCACCAGGACGGGGCCCGAGCCGGCGCGCACGTAGTGCATGCGAAAGCCGTTCACCGTCGCGTGGAGGTGCTGCCAGGGCTCGCTCATCGCGCGGCCGACTGTAGTACGTCCCGCCGTGCGTCGAGCGTTCGTTTCGTGGCGCAGGTCGCATCTCTTGTTGACTCGAGCCGCCTTCCGGAGCGAAGGTCACGCTGACTGCGACGCCTCGATCGGTAGGCCGGTGCCGGGGGATCCCCCCGACGCTGCGAGACGAGGAGGCGACCCATGCTGCAAGCGGCCGACGTCCTCGCCGGCCCCATCCTGCGCCGCGTCGAGAAGGATCTCGTCTCGGTGTGGATCGCGCTGACGCGACCCGCGAAGGTCGAGCTCGAGATCTTCCGCGGGCAGGGCGCGGCGGGCACGCTCGGGCCGCCGGTCGCCCGAAAAGCCGCACAGTTTCCCGTCGACACGCATACGATCGCCGCCGGCGCGAAGCTCCACGTCGCGGTCTCGATCTGGGAGCCGGCGTCGGTCGCCGGCCTCGACTTCGGCGAGATGCACTCCTACGACGTCCGGATCACGACCGACGACGGCGACAGCGCGGGCCTCGCCGAGCTCGGCCTGCTCCAGGACCACGCCGACGACCCCGCGTGGCTCGCGCTCGGCTACCAGCAGGGCTGGCTGCCGAGCTTCGCGACCGTCCCCGCGAAGGTCGCCGACCTGAAGATCGCCCAAGGCTCGTGCCGCGCCGGCGACGGCTCGGGGCGCGACGCGATGCCGCCCCTCGACGACCTCATCCGCAGCGTGCTGACGGACCCGAAGCAGCGGCCGCACATGC
>Ga0105107_10001490_pt1 | contig 15149 bp, 15 predicted proteins | sample PPLLaktember2015_6_FD_79335 | JGI IMG/M metagenome (GOLD analysis project Ga0105107, IMG submission 79335) | Freshwater sediment microbial communities from Prairie Pothole Lake near Jamestown, North Dakota, USA - PPLs Lake P8 Core (1) Depth... | ecosystem: Environmental > Aquatic > Freshwater >...
CGCACCTTCAGGAAGATCCGCCGCGCGCTCGGCTCCTCGGCGCGCCGCTCGAGCACGAGCATCAACCCGAGGCGCAGGAAGTCCGGCGCCTCGAGCAGGCTCTGCGCCGTCGCCCGCAGCATCGACGCGAGGCGCTCGGAGCGGCTGGCTCCCGCCGCGGGCGGCTCCCACGCGCCCGCCCCGGCGAGCCAGCGCTGGAAGCTGCGCTCGATCACCGCGGCGATCAGGCCGTCCTTGTCCCCGAAGTGCCAGTAGATCGAGCTCGCCGGGAGGCCGGAGCGCGCCTCGACCAGCGCGATGCTGGTGCCTTCGTAGCCGCGCTCGCCCGCGATCGCAGCGGCCGCGTCGAGGATCCGCTGCCTCGACGCCTCCCCGTCCGCGCGGCGCCGCCTGGGCGTTGCCATCGACCCCCCCCTTGACTGCAGTCCGCACCCATCATAATGTAGTGATCACTACAGATTCAAGGAGGGTCCCATGAGCCTGCTCGAGGCAGCCAAGCGGCTGGCCCCGGAGTTCGCGGCGGGCGCCGAAGAGAGCGACCGGCTCCGCCGCCTCGACGACCGGAGCTGGAAGCAACTCCTCGAGGGCGGCTTCGTGCGCGCCCTGCAGCCGGCCCGCTGGGGCGGCGGCGAGGTGAGCCTGCTCGAGTTCGCCGACGCCGTGATCGAGATCTCGCGCGCATCCGCCTCGGCGGGCTGGCTGGCCGGCGTGATCGGCGTCCATCCCTGGCAGCTCGCACTCTTCCCGGAGGAAGCGCAGCAGGAGATGTGGGGCGAGGACCCGACGACGATGCACTCGTCGTCCTACAACCCGACCGGCAAGGCCGAGCCGGCCGCGGGCGGCTATCGGGTGTCGGGCCGCTGGTCCTTCTCCTCGGGCTGCGATCACTGCCGCGGCGTGAACCTGGGTGCGATCACCGGCAAGCGCGACCTCGGCGGCGGCGTCGCCCTGCCGGAGCTTCGCTCGCTCTTGCTGCTGCCCGGCCAGTACCGGATCGAGGACAACTGGCACGTCGCCGGCATGAAGGGCACCGGCAGCAAGGACATCGTGGTCGACGACGCCTTCGTCCCCGAGCACCGCAGCCAGTCGCATCTCGACTACGCCCTCGGCCATCCCCTGCCCGGCCAGGAGAAGAACGACGGCACGCTGTATCGGCTGCCGTGGTCCGTCGTCTTCAACATGGCGCTGGCGGCGTCGACCCTCGGCGCGGCGCAGGGCTTCGTCGACACCTGGATCGCCGAGACCTCCGGGCGCAAGCTCCCGGGCTTCGGCAGCCGGCTGGCGGACGACCCGCTGACGCAGCGCCGCCTGGCCGATGCGACCTGGACGCTCGAGGCTGCGATCGCGCGGCTGCGCTCCGACGCAGTCGAGCTCTGGCAGATGGCCGAGGCGCGCCACGTCGCCTCGATGCAGGAGCGCGGCCGCTTCCGCTGGAACCTGACCCGCGGCTGCGAGCTGGTCGGAGACGCGGTGGTCGACCTGTTCCGCGCCGCCTCGGGCCGCTCGATCTACCTCGATCACCCGCTCCAGCGCCGCTTCCAGGACGTGCAGGGCGCCCTCGGCCATGCCTTCCTGGTGCCCGACTCTCCGGCCAGGTCGGTCGGCGGGACATTGCTGGGAGCGACCCACCCGGAGGCCGTGCTGTGATCGAATCCCTCGCCTACATCGGCTTCCGCTCACCGAACGCGGAGGACTGGGCCGAGTTCGGCCCCGGCATCCTCGGCCTGGAGGACGCCGGCCGCGGCCCGGACGGCGCGCTGCGCTTCCGGAACGACGACGCCGCCTGGCGCATCGCCCTTCACCCCGGCGACGCCGACGATCTCGCCTACCTCGGCTGGCTGGTGGCGGGGCCCGCGGCGCTGACGGACGCCGTCGTGCGCCTCGAGAAGCAGGGCCTGCAGGTACAGCGCGGCGACGCCGCCCTCGCCGCGCTGCGCTCCGTCGCGGAGCTCGCCTGGTTCGTCGATCCGTTCGGGTTCCGGCACGAGCTCGCCTGGGGGCTCACCATGCGGCCGTCCTCGTTCCGGCCGGGACGCGCGCTCTCCGGCTTCGTCACCGGCGCCGGCGGCCTCGGCCACGCGGTCCTCATCGTGCCCGACCTCCAGCAGGCGGAGCGCTTCTACACCGAGGGGCTCGGCTTCGGGCTCTCGGACCGCGTCGAGATGGGGATGAGCGTGCGCTTCCTCCACTGCAACCGCCGGCACCATACGCTGGCGTTCGCGGCGGTCCCCGGGCTGGTCGGCATGCACCACCTGATGCTCGAGGTCGCGTCCCTCGACGACGTCGGCACCGCCCTCGACCTCTGCAACGCGAAGAACCTCCCGCTCACCATGAGCCTCGGCCGCCACACCAACGACGGCATGACCTCGTTCTACGTGCGCTCGCCCTCGGGCTTCGACGTCGAGTACGGCTGGGGCGGCGCCCTCGTCGAGCCGGCCACCTGGATCGCCGGCTCCTACGACGCGCCGAGCGTCTGGGGGCACCGGCCCAGCGAAACGCCGCTCCCGCCCGGCATCCTGCGCCCCTTCGCTCCCGCGCGCGCGAAGCCCTAGGGAGCCGCCATGCGGATCGGCTGGAACGGCGGCGGCCACCACCGCAGCCTCGCTGCGATTCGAGACGAAGCGCGCCGGGCATCGGCCGAGGGCTTCGCGAGCTTCTGGCTGTCGCAGATCGCGGGGCCCGACTCGCTGACCGCGATCGCGGCGATCGCCGCCGACGCCCCGGGCCTCGAGCTCGGCACCTCGATCGTGCCGCTCTACGGCCGGCATCCGATCGCGCTCGCCGCCCAGGCGCTCACCGCGCAGGCGGCGTGCGGCGGGCGCCTCGTGCTCGGGATCGGCCCCTCCCACAAAGCCTGGGTCGAGGGAATGCTCGGCGAGTCCTACGCGCATCCCTTCACGCGCACCGCGGAGATGCTGCGCGCGCTGCGGCCGCTCCTCGCGGGCGAAGCGGTCTCGCTCCAGGGGAAGGAGATCGTGGCGCGCGGCCGGCTCGACATCGACGCCCCGCCGCCGCCCATCCTGATCGCGGCCCTCGGGCCGCGCATGCTCGAGCTCGCCGGCCGGGAGGCCGACGGCACCACGCTCTGGATGGTGGGGCCGCGCACCGTCGCCGCGCACATCGCGCCGCGCATCCGCGAGGCGGCCGCCGCTGCGGGCCGGCCCCGCCCGCGCATCGTCGCCGGCGTGCCGGTCTGCGTCACCGACGACGTCGACGGCGCGCGTGCCTTCGCGGCGGAGCGGCTGAAGATCTACGGCATGCTGCCGGCCTACCGCGCCATGCTCGAGCGCGAGGGCGCCAGCGGCCCCGAGTCCCTGCTCGCGGCAGGACCCGAGGACGCCGTCCGCGAGCAGCTCGCGGCGTTCGAGGCCGCCGGCGCCACGGACCTGCGCGTCGCTCTCCAATGCCCGACGCCCGGCGAGGCGGAGCGGACCCGGGCGCTGCTCGGCGCGCTCTGCGCGCGGAGCAGCCTGCTGTGAGCCTGCCGCATCGCATCGACGTGCATCACCACATCCTGCCCGAGCACTATCGCGCGGCGCTCGCGGGCATCGGGATCGCCGGCGGCGGCGGTCTCCCGTTCCCGGCCTGGAGCGCCGCCGACGCCCTCGGGCTGATGGACCGCTGCGGGATCGAGGCGGCGGCGACGTCGATCTCCTCGCCGGGCGTCCACTTCGGAGACGCGGACTTCGCGCGCGACCTCGCCCGGCGCTGCAACGAGACGTCCGCGCGCCTGGTGCAGGATCATCCGGCGCGCTTCGGCGGCTTCGCAATCCTGCCGCTCCCGGACGTGAAGGGCGCGCTCCGGGAGCTCGAGCACGCCCTCGACGTCCTCGGCCTCGACGGCGTCGTGCTGCTCGCCAGCCAGAGCGACGGGCGCTACCTGGGCGATGCGCTCTTCGACGAGCTGTTCGCCGAGCTCGACCGGCGCGCCGCGCTGGTCTTCGTGCATCCCACGATCCCGAAGAGCAGCGAGTCGCTTCCGATGGACGTGCCCGGCTTCGCCGCGGAGTTCACCTTCGACACGAGCCGCGCCGCCCTCAACCTGATCTGGAGCGGCACGGCGCATCGCTTCCCGAACGTGCGCTTCGTCTTCTCCCACGCCGGCGGCGCCGCGCCCTTCCTCGCCTGGCGCTGGAACCTGCTGAACGCGCACCCGGTGATGCGCGAGCGCGCGCCCCACGGCGTGATGTACTACCTGTCGCGCCTCTTCTACGACACCGCGCTCTCGGCCAACCTCCACGCGCTGCGCTCGCTCCAGGAACTGGTGCCGGCCTCGCAGATCCTCTTCGGCAGCGACTTCCCGTTCGCTCCGGAGCCGATCGCGCGGCTCTGCATCGACGGGCTCGCGAGCTACCCTGGCTTCGAGGCGGCGGAGCGCAGCGCCATCGAACGGACCAACGCGCTCGCCCTGCTGCCCCGCCTTCTCGCCCGTCTCGAAGGGCGGCACGGAGAGCCCGCATGAACGGCGCCGAGTCCCTGATCCGCACCGCCCGCGCCGCGGGCATCGACGTCTGCTTCGCGAACCCGGGCACCACCGAGATGCCCCTCGTCCTCGCGCTCGACTCGGCGCCCGGCATCCGGCCGGTGCTCTGCCTCTTCGAGGGCGTCTGCACGGGGGCCGCGGACGGCTTCGCGCGCATGGCGGGCCGGCCCGCGCTGACGCTGCTTCACCTCGGGCCGGGCCTCGCCAACGGGCTCGCCAACCTGCACAACGCGCGGCGCGCGCACTCGCCGGTGGTGAACCTGGTGGGGGATCACGCGACCTGGCACCTGGCGGCGGACGCGCCGCTGGCCGCCGACATCGAAGGGCCGGCGCGCTCCGTCTCCGGTTGGGTGCGCACCAGCCGCGACGCGCGCTCGCTGGGCGCCGACCTCGCCGACGCCGTCGCCGCGGCGCTGCGGCCGCCGGGGCAGGTGTCGACGCTGATCGTTCCTCTCGATCTCCAGAGCGCCCCGGGCCAGCTGGCGGAGGTCGCGAAGCCCGTGGCGCCCGCGCCCCCCGACGAGCGGCGCATCGCTGCCGCGGCGGACGCCCTGCGCCGGGGCGCCGCCGCGCTGATGCTCGGCGGCTCCGCCCTGCGCGCCGAAGCGCTGCGCGCCGCGGCGCGCATCGCCGAGGCGACCGGCTGCCGGCTCTGGGCGGAGACCTTCCCCGCGCGCACCGAGCGCGGCGCGGGAACGCCCCGGGTCGAACGCTTCCCCTACTTCCCCGAGCAGGTGACGAGCTTCCGCGCCGGCGTCGAGCGCGTGGTGCTCGCCGGCGCGCGCGATCCGGTCGCCTTCTTCGGCTGGCCCGGCTCGAGCACCCACCTGCTGCCGGAAGGCATCGAACGCGTCCCGCTCTCGGAGAGCGGCGAAGACTCGGCGCAGGCGCTGGCGGCCGTCGCCGACGCGCTCTCCGCGCCGCCGCCGAAGCAGCTCGCGCCCTTCGCGCCCTCTCCCCGCCCTTCGGGTCGCCTCGACGCGGCGGCGCTCGCCGCCGCGGTGAGCGCGCTGCTTCCCGAGCATGCGGTGCTGGTGGACGAGGGCGCGACCTCGGGCGCGGCTCTCTACGCGGCCCTCGCCTCCGCCGCGCCCCACTCCGCGCTGAGCCTCACGGGCGGCGCGATCGGGCAGGGCCTCCCCTGCGCGACGGGCGCCGCCATCGCCTGTCCAGATCGCAAGGTGATCTCGTTCCAGGCGGACGGGAGCGGGCTCTACACCGTGCAGGCGCTCTGGACCCAGGCGCGCGAGTCCCTCGACGTCACCACGATCGTCTGCGCGAACCGCGCCTACCGGATCCTCCAGGTCGAGCTGCACCGCTCTGGCGTCGCCGAGCCCGGCCCTGCGGCGCGCTCGCTCACGAGCCTCGCGGGCCCCGCGATCGACTGGGTCTCCCTCGCGCAGGGCTTCGGCGTGCCGGCGACCCGCGCGGAGGACGCCGACGGGCTCGTGCGAGCGCTCGAGCGGGCGCTCGCGGAGCCGGGGCCCCGGCTGATCGAAGTGATCCTCGGCTGACGCGATCGCCTAGATGGCTTCGAGACGCATCCGGAGCGCGTTGAAGACCGTCTTTGGCACCCGGAGTCGGTCGTCGCCCTCGTAGAGCGCGCGCAGCTCGGAAAACGCGGCATCGGGCGAACGGGTGAGCGCCGCGACCCGGTCGAGGAGCGCGAGCAGCTCGTCCGTCAGCGTATCCTCGGGGGCAGGCATCGCGCCCCAGCTGTCCCACGGCAGCATCTCCATGTTCGAGAGCGCCGCCAGGTCGCGGAGCAGATTCCCTGCGATGAACCAGAGCCCGCGCAGGGCGAAGATCCCGAACCGGGACGGATGCGCGTCGCCGGCGCGGCAGCGAGACCAGGCGTCGCCGGCCACCACGAAGCGGTCGCGGGGGACGTCGAGGACGTCGAAGTCCGGCTTCAGCGCGCGCCGCTGATGCTCGTCGAGCTGGGCATCGACGAGCACCCAACGAGCCTGGGAAGCGTTCCAGACCTCGCACACCCAGTGATCCTCGAGCTGGCCGGAGATGAAGTAGGCGCCGAATCCGCAGCGGGCGCGCGCCGGGACTCCATGAGTACGCAAAATCGCGACGGCCAGCACCGTGAAGTCGCGGCAGACCCCGACCACGCGATCTTCGAAACGCCGAGGCTCGGAGAGGGGCCGCCCGTCGTGGGCGAGGATGCGGTCCAGCATCTCCGAGACCGGGCGGATGTGGGACTCGGCCCGGCGCTCGGGCGAGAGATCTTGCCCGTAGCTCGGGGCCCAGTGCTCGTGCAGCAGGAGGCCCTGCACCACGCGGGCGAGAGCCGCCGGCTCGCTCGGCAGCGCCTCCAGAAGGGGCGCATGCCGGCCCGCGGACGTCATCGGCGCGGGGGGCGTGTAGAAGTCGAGGATCCCCTGGCTCGTCGGTGCCATCAGCGCAGGCGCATCGGCAGCCGCCCCGGCACCCGGAACAGCGAGGCGCCCCACTCGATCGTGTCGCAGGCGAGCTCGAGCTTCGCGGCGCGCGCCACGAGCGCGCCGAGCGCTTCCTGCGCCTCCATGCGCGCCAGGTGCGCGCCGAGGCAGAGGTGCGTGCCGCCGCCGAAGGCGAGGTGCTCGCGGGCGTTGGCGCGCTCGACGTCGAAGCGATCGGGGTCCGGGAAGCGCTCCGGGTCGCGATTCGCCGCCCAGAGCAGCGCCCAGCACTCGGTGTCCGGCGCGAAGCGCAGGCCGCCGAAGCTGGCTTCCTCGTGGAGCACGCGCGCGGTCATCCCGATCGGCCCTTCGTAGCGCAGGCACTCCTCGACCGCGTTCGGCAGCAGCTCGGGTCGCGCGCGCAGCTTGGCGGCTTCCGCGGGGTGGCGCGCGAGCACCGCCGCGCCGTTGCCGATCAGGCCGATCGTCGTCTCGAAGCCGGCGATGAGGAGGCCGATCGCCTGGACCACCAGCTCGTTCGGCGTCAGCCGGTCGCCCGCCTCTTCGGCGCGGATCAGCTCGGAGAGCAGGTCGTCGCCCAGCCGGCCGCGCCGCTCGGCGATCAGCTCGGTGAAGTAGCCGGCCAGCGAGAGCGCCGCCGCGGCGGCGCGCTGCTGCACCGCGGGCGTCGCGAGCTCCCCGAGCAGGCCGTGGGTGGCGTCCGCCGTCCAGCCGGTGAAGCGATCGCGGTCCGCGACCGGTACGCCGAGCATCTCGCAGATCAGCGTCGCCGGCACCGGCAGCGCGAGGCCCGCGATCAGGTCCGCCTCGCCGGCGGCCAGCGCCTCACCGACGAGCGCGCCCGCCAGCGCCCGCGCGCGCGGGCGCCAGGCCTCGACGGCGCGCGGCGTGAACGCCTTCGAGACGAGTTTGCGCAGCCGCGTGTGGGCCGGGGGATCCTGCTCCAGCATGAACTCGGGCGGCGGAGACCCCACCGCGGCCCGCGGCACACTGCCATCGCGACGCCGCACCCCCGTCTTCACCTCGCGCAGCAGCCGCACGCAGTCGGCGTAGCGCGAGAGCCGCACGACGCCGAGGGGCGTCGGGTTCACCGGCGCGATGCGGCGCAGCGCGTGGAGCGCCGGGTACGGATCCGCAAACTCCGACAGGTCGCGCAGCGTGGGCCCCACCCCATGGAAGCTGACCTCCCCGGGCAGGACGGGCAGCGCGGTGAGACCGGACGACGCGGGGACAGACTCCATGCGGACCTCGGCGGCGGCGCGCACCGGGGAACGTACACGACCCCGAGTGGGGACGGAGTCAACTAATCAACTAACTTCCCCCTCGGGTGGAGTTAGTTGATTAGTTGACTCCGTCCCCCAGAACTGGCGGACGGCGCTCTACGAAGGCGCCCGTGGCGCTCGGCTTCCGGACGCTGGACGGTGTCGAGGGGCTGAACGAGGTGCACCGGCTGGAGGAAACGGACGGCCGCATCACCCGCGTCCGCTGCTACTGCTTCTGCCCGGACACGCTGCGCCTGGTGGGCGAGCGCCTCGGCATCCCGGCGCTGGCGCCGCCCTACCGGAGCCCCGGAGGCGCGTGATGCGGCGCCCGCCCCGGTGAGGCACGCAACCCCCGGCGGGCTCGACCGTCTCGAGCCCCTGCTCGGCGAGATCCGCGAGCTGGGCGACGGCCTGGTCGAGCGCAAGCGCGGCACCTTCTACCGGCGCGGACGGGCCTTCCTGCACTTCCACGAGGACCCGGCCGGCGACTTCGCCGACCTGCGGACGGGCGCCGAGTTCGAGCGTTTCCGGGTGACGACGGAGCGGGAGCGCCGCTCGTTCCTGCGGCGCGTTCGGGGGCTGCTGGCCGAGCCGGCGTAGCGCTTCGCTATCCTGTCGCGCCATGGTCCAGCGCCCGCTGCTCGCGTTCTGCCTGCTGCTCATCGCCTGCATCGGCTGCGACCACGCGTCGAAGCAGGCCGCCGCGTCGCTGCTGGCCGACGCGCCGGCCTTCGCCCTGGCGGGCGACGCGGTGCGCTTCGAGCTGGTCTCGAACCCGGGGGCGTTCCTCAGCATCGGTGCGAGCCTTCCCGAGCCGCTGCGCCACCTGCTGCTGATCGGCATGGTGCCGCTGATGATCTCGCTGGTGTGCCTCTGCTTCGCGCGCGCGGCGCGCAGCTCGCGCCTCCTGCTCGTCGGCCTGGCGCTCCTCGCGGGCGGCGGCTTCGGCAACTGGATCGACCGGCTGATGAACGGCGGGGCCGTCACCGACTTCGTGAGCGTCGGCCTGGGGCCGCTGCGGACCGGCATCTTCAACCTCGCCGACGTCGCGGTCATCGCCGGGGTGGGACTGGTCGTGCTGGCGACGCGGCCGAAGGACGCGGAGGCGCCGGCTCCGTAGGGGCGACTTGCCAGCCGCCCCGCCGATCCCCCAGAATGGCCCGATGCGCGCGCTGCACCTCCTCGGCCCGACGCTGCTCGCCGCGCTGGCGGCGGGTCCTTCGGCCGCGCTCGACCCGGGCGACTACGCGGATCGCACGCTCCCCTTCGACGGAACCGAGCGGGTCTACGACCTGCACGTTCCGTCAGGCTACGACGGCGCGACGCCGATCCCGCTGGTGATCGACCTGCACGGCCTCAGCACGAACAAGACCGCGCAGCAGGCGCTCTCGGGCATGGCCGCGCTGGCGGACGCCGAAGGCTTCGCCGTCGCCTGGCCCGACGGCCGCTTCGCCTCCTGGAACGCGGGCTGGTGCTGCGGCCAGGCGGTGAGCGAGCAGGTCCGCGACGTCGCCTTCCTGCGCACGCTCGTCGAGGCCGTGGCCGCCGAGGTCGCCGTCGACCGCACGCGCGTCTACGCCACCGGCCTCTCGAACGGCGGCGCGATGACCCAGCGGCTGGCCTGCGAGGCGGCCGACGTGTTCGCCGCCGCGGCGGCGATGGCGTTCCCGATCGGGCTCGCGCCGATCACGAGCTGCGCGCCCTCGCGCCCGATCGCCGTGCTGACGGTCCAGGCGCCCACCGACACGCTCGTCCCCTACGAGGGCGGCGGGCTGTTCCCCTCGGCGGCGGAGAGCTTCGCCCACTGGCGGGCCCACGACGCCTGCGGCCCCGGCGACCCGGAGCAGCAGGTGGTGCAGGGCGAGAGCCGCTGCGACTTCGACACGGGCTGCGCCGGCGGCGTCGAAGTGGGCTTCTGCACGGTCGCCTCGACGGGGGTGTACGGCGGCCACATCGTCTACCTGAACCCGGACTTCGCGCTGGCCGAGGTCGCGTGGGAGTTCCTCTCGCGCTTCTCGCTCCCCACCGCGCCGCCGGCGCTGCCAGTGCCGCTGGCGGGGAAGAAGCTCGCGCTGAAGGACGCAGCCGACGCGAGCAAGCGCAAGCTCTCCGTGTCGCTGAAGGACGCCGCCCTCGCTCCGGGCCCGGGCTTCGACCCCACCGCCGACGGAGCGATGCTCGTCGTCCACAACGCGAACGGAAGCGGGGAGCAGGTCTGCCTGCCGCTCCCCGCCGCCGGCTGGAAGCGGAAGGGCCAGGGCTTCGCCTACCGGGACGCCAAGCAGCTCGCCGGCCCCTGCAAGGCCGCGAAGGTGGCGCCGGGGGCGCTCTCTGTCTCGTGCGACGGCAGGCGCGGTGCGCTCGACTACTCCCTCGACGAGCCGTCGCAGGGCAGCCTGGCGGCTCGCTTCGAGAGCAGCGGCGAGACCTTCTGCGCGCGCTTCGGCGGCACGGTTTCCAAGGACCAGAGCACGGCGGCCGGCAAGAAGGCGACGTTCCAGGCCACGGGATCTCCGGCGCCCGAGGCCTGCGAAGCGCCGCCCGCGCCGTGCCCCGATTGAGGCGCCGCTACTCCAGCAGCCGCTTCGAGAGGGCGCCCAGCGTCGCCTCGCTCGCGCCGGCTTCGAGCGCGTACTCGCGCAGCGAGCCCCACTCGCCGCGCACCCGCGAGAGCAGCGACTGCATCGTCTCGGGCTCCGCGTGGAGCGTCTCGGGCGGAAGCTCGCTGAAGACGTAGTCGTAGGCGTCGCTCGCGCGCAGGCGCTCGAGGATGCGCGGCAGCGCGCGGCGCGTGAGCGCGTAGTCCTCCACGATGTCGTCTTCGACGACTCCCACCGCACCGAGCACCACCGCGGAGAGCACGCCGGTGCGGTCCTTCCCCGCCGCGCAGTGGAAGACGGCGGCGCCGGGGCTCGCCGCGAGGGTCTCGAGCGCCCGGGCGATCGGCGCCCTGGCGAAGCGCAGCATCGCGAGGTAGATCGCGGCGAGCCCGCCCTCGGGACGCTGGCGGCCCGGGTCGCGCGCCGGCCCGTCGAAGAACGGCAGGTGGTGATACGCCGTCGGCGGCTCCGCGAGGGGCCCGCAGCCCTCGCTCGACACCTCGTGGCCCGAGCGCAGGTCGATCAGGGTGCGCAGCCCCAGCTCACCGCGCACGCGCGCGAGGTCCGCCGGCGTCAGGCGGTGCAGCGCGTCGCTGCGGAAGAGCAAGCCGCTCCGGACGCGCCGCCCGTCGCCGGTCCGCCAGCCGCCGAGGTCGCGGAAGTTGACGCAGCCCTCGAGGGGGATCAGGCGCTCGTCGTCCATGGAACGGACGAGGTTAGCCGAGGGAGGTCACGAAGGCGTGACGCCCGCGTAGAGGAACGCCAGCGCGGCGCCGTGGACGGGCCCGAAGACGCGCGGAAACACCCACCACACGAAGAGCAGGCCGAACAGCGCGACGGGCCCCGACGCGAAGGTCTCCTGCAGCCGGCGCGCGCTCGACTCGGGCAGCAGCAGGCCGAGGGCCCCGGCGCCGTCGAGGGGCGGGATCGGGAACAGGTTGAACACGAAGAGCACGAGGTTCAAGGTGAAGACGATCGAGAGGATGGTTCCGGCGGCGGCCCAGACGCTGCCTTCGGCGGCTCCCACGAGGTGGGTGAAGTCGACGGGCTCCGGCGTGAAGACGCCCGCCTGGAGCCCGCCGCGCAGCGCCGCGCCCGCGAGGAGCGCGAGCAGTAGGTTCGCCGCGGGGCCCGCGAGCGACATCCAGGCGGCGCGCCGGGGATACACGCGCGCCCAGACGGGATCGAAGGGCGTGCTCGCCCAGCCGAACATCCAGCGGCCGCCCGAGATCAGGTAGACGACGATCGGGAACAGCACCGTGCCGAGGGGCTCGCGCCGCATGTGGGGCAGCGGGTCGAGGGACGCCTGGCCGCCCAGGTAGGCGGTGCGGTCGCCGCCGCGCAGCGCCGCGAAGGCGTGGGCGGCCTCGTGCACGGTGAGCGAGAAGAGCAGCACCACGTACCACGCGATGCCGATCACGAAGAAGTCGGGGTCGAGGACGCCTTCCACGGGCGCGGAGCATACCGGAGCGGAGCGCGCGGTCAGTCGTCGCGGCGATAGCGCGCGCGCGGCCGCAGCAGGAAGCCCGCGGCGTACTGCTCGAGGATGTGGGCGACCCAGCCCGCGCAGCGCCCGACCGCGAAGAGGCCCGCGGCGGCGCCGCGCGGCAGGCCGAGGGCCGCCCGCAGCGCCACCAGCGCCATGTCGACGTTCGGCGCCGGCCGGCCCGCCTCCTGCATCGCCGAAACCAGCGAGAAGGCCGCCACCGCGCTGCGCGAGCGGCCGGGGAGCGCGCGCGCGGTCTCGAGCAGGAAGGCGGCGCGCGGATCGCCGCCCGGGTAGAACGGGTGGCCGAAGCCGGGCACCAGCTCGCCGCGGCGCTCGCGCTCGTGCACCACGCGGCTCGCCCCGCCGAGCGCCTCCACCTCGATCAGCAGGGCCTCGACGCGGTCGGTGACGCCTCCGTGGCGAGGCCCCGAGAGCGCCGCGAGGCCGGCCAGCACCGCGGCGTAGGGGTCCGCGTGCGCCGACGCCGCGACGCGCGCCGCGAAGGTCGAGACGTTGAGCTCGTGGTCGGCGAGCAGCACCAGCGCGCGGTCCAGGGCGAGGATCGCGCGCGAGCGCGGCGGCACGCCGAGGGCGCGCAGCACGCTCTCGGCGACGCTCGGCGCGGCGAGCGCGTCGCGCAGGGAGCGCGCTCCCGCGTCGCCTCGCATCAGCGCGAGGGAGGCGGCGAGGCTGCGGATCAGGCGGCGCGCGCGCTCCAGCACCGCCTCACTGCGCAGGTCGAAGCGCCCCGCATCCCGCGGCGCGAGGGCCGCCACCGCGAGGGCGTGGATCGCGGCGGGGGGCGGCGCGTCGGGCAGGAAGGCGGCGAGGCTCGCGAGCTCGACTCCGTCCGCGGACCAGGCCGGCCGCCCTGGCGGGAGCACACTGGTCCAGAGCAGCTCGGCGACCGCCTCGAACGGCACGTCGGCGGCGGCGAGCGCCAGCGCCGAGCGGCCGCGGTACTCGGGGCCCTCCTGGGTCATCGCCGTGATCGCGGAGTCGAGCACCGGCTCGCCCCAACGCAGGGCCGCGGAGGCGCCCGCACGGCGGCCTTCTGCGCGCAGGCGCTCGAGGTCCGCGCGCCGGTAGCGCCGCGCGCGGCCGCGCGGGGCGGCGACGCTCTCGAGCAGGCCGCGGCTCACGTAGGCGTAGAGCGTGGCCGGCTTCACGCCGAGCAGGCGCGCGGCCTCGCGGGCCGAGACGAATCGTTGATCTTTGGCTACTTCAGTCAATGTTGATGAATATGTATGATTCGCTAGGGTTCGTCAACCCCGAAGCGAAGGGAGCGACGAGATGGAGCGGTTCCGCGGCGGGCTCGAGGGCGTGGTGGTGGCGGAGACGCGGCTCTCCGAGGTGGACGGGGCGCGCGGGCGCCTGCTCGTGCGCGGGCGCGACGTCGAGGCGCTCGCGCGCAGCGCGCGCTTCGAGGACGTCTACGGCCTGCTGCTCGGCGGCGCGCTGCCGGGCGCGGTGGGCCGCGCGCGGATCGCGGCCCGGCTCGGCGCCGCGCGCGCCGAGGCCTTCGCGCGCCTCCCGGAGCTGGGGCGCGCCCTCGACACCGAGCACGGGATGGACGCCCTGCGCGCGGGCCTCGCGCACCTCGAGGATGCCGGCGACGCCGAGACCGCCCACGCGCGCATCGTCGGCGCGGCGGCGGTGTTCGCCGCGGCCTGGGCACGCGGTCGCGCAGGCGAGCGACCCGTCCCTCCCGATCCCACGCTCCCCCACGCCGCCGACTACCTGCGCATGGCGACGGGCGCCGCGCCGGAGGCGCCGCGCGCGCGCGCCCTCGACGCGTACCTCGTCACCGTGGCCGAGCACGGGATGTGCGCCTCGACCTTCGCGGCGCGCGTCGTCGCCTCCACCCACTCGGACCGCGTCTCTGCGATCGTGGCGGCAGTCGGCGCGCTGAAGGGGCCGCTGCACGGCGGCGCGCCCGGCCCGGTGCTCGACATGCTCGACGCGATCGGCGAGCCGGCGCGCGCCGAGGCCTGGCTGGAGGGCGAGCTGGCGGCGGGGCGCCGCATCATGGGCCTCGGCCACCGCGTCTACCGCGTGCGCGACCCGCGCGCCGCGGTGCTCGAGGCCGCCGTCGAGCGGCTCGAGGCGGCGGGCGTCGCGAGCCGCTACCTCCGCCTGGCGCGCGCCGTCGAGCGAGCGGCTCTGGGTGTGCTGGCGCGGCGGCATCCCGAGCGGCGGCTCGAGACGAACGTCGAGTTCTACACCGCCGTGGTGCTCGACGCCGCGGGCCTCGGGCGCGCGCTGTTCACGCCCACGTTCGCGGCCGCGCGCAGCGTCGGCTGGCTGGCCCACGCCGAGGAGCAGCTCGCGGAGGGGCGCATCATCCGGCCCGAGCAGCGCTACGTGGGTCCGCGGCTCGGGGGCGTCGCCGCCGGGACGCCCGCCTGATGGACCCGGGCGTCCTCGCCCTGCTCTGCGCGGCCTCGGTCGCGACGGGCGCGCTCTCGGCCGTGGTCGGGATGGCCGGCGGCATCACGCTGCTGGCGCTGATGCTGCTGTTCCTCGACCCGATGGTCGCGATCCCGGTGCACGGCGCGGTGCAGCTCGTCTCGAACCTGTCGCGCACGGTGGCGCAGCGCGAGCACGTGCGCTGGCCGCTGCTGCTCCGCTTCGGCGCGCCGCTGCTGCCGGCGGCCTTCGCCGGCCTCGCGCTCTCGCGCGCCGTGCCGCGCGGCGTCGCCGAGATCGCGATCGGCGTCTTCGTGCTGATCTTCACCTGGCGGCCGGCGTGGCTGCGCTTCGGCGGCGGGCGGGGGCGAGCGGCCGGGGACCCGGGCCGGCGGCTGCTCGCCGCGGGAGGCGTCGTCGGGTTCTTCTCGACGACGGTCGGCGCCACCGGCCCGCTGATGGCGCCCTTCTTCCTGCGCCTCGGCCTCGACCGCC
>Ga0105107_10001491_pt1 | contig 15143 bp, 8 predicted proteins | sample PPLLaktember2015_6_FD_79335 | JGI IMG/M metagenome (GOLD analysis project Ga0105107, IMG submission 79335) | Freshwater sediment microbial communities from Prairie Pothole Lake near Jamestown, North Dakota, USA - PPLs Lake P8 Core (1) Depth... | ecosystem: Environmental > Aquatic > Freshwater >...
CGGCGCGGCGGGCGCCGGCGACGTCGTGGACGCGCACCGCGTCGGCGCCTGCGAAGATCGCGACGGCGCAGGCCGCGTGGCTCGCGACGTCGCGCTGCTCCGCCGGGTCTCCGGTCAGCTCGCCGAGGAACGACTTGCGCGAGGGCCCGACGAGGACCGGGAGGCCGACGCGCGCCCGGAGGCGCCCGACGTTCGCGAGCAGCGCCAGGCTCTCGGGCAGGCGCTTGCCGAAGCCGATGCCCGGGTCGACGGCCAGCCGCTCGTCGGGGACACCCGCCGCGCGCGCCCGGTCGGCGCTCGCGCGGAGCTCGTCGGCGACCTCGCCGACGACGTCCGCGAAGCGCACCTCCCGCTGCATCGTGGCCGGCTCGCCGCGCAGATGGCCGAGGATCAGGCCCGCGCCGCGCCGGGCGACGACCTCGGCGAGGGCGGGATCCCGGCGCAGCCCGGAGACGTCGTTGACGAGGGAGGCGCCGGCGTCGAGGGCCGCCTCGGCGACCTCCGCCTTGCGGGTATCGACCGAGAGCAGCGCGCCGCTCCGCTTCGCCAGCTCCTCGAGGGCCGGCACGACGCGGGCGATCTCCTCGGCGGCCGGAACCTCCCGGGCCCCGGGCCGGGTCGACTCGCCTCCCACGTCGAGGACGTGGGCGCCCTCGGCCAGCATCGCCTCGGCGGCGGCAAGCAGCGCGCCCAGATCGGGGGCGCCGGCCGCGCGCAGGAAGCGGCCCCCGTCCGAGAAGGAGTCGGGGGTCACGTTCAGGACGCCGACGATCGTCACGCGGTCCGGCGGGAAGATCGTCCGAACCATGGTCTAACCCGCGACCGGCTCGGGATCCGGCAGCTTGTCTCCCGGGAACTCCTTGGCGCGCTCGGCGCGACGGCGCGCCGCGGGCTCGTTCGGCGGCGCCGGCGGAGCCGCCGCGGGGGGCAGGGGCGGAAGCGGCTGGCCGGCGAGGAGCAGCTTCAGGTCTGGCGCCTCGAGGGTCTCCCGCTCGAGCAGCGCGTCGGCGATGCGATCGAGCACGCCGCGGTGGCTGACCAGGGCGCCCCGCGCCTCGCCGTAGCTCTCGCGCAGGAGCCGGCTCACCTCCTCGTCGATCTCCTGGGCCTTCTGCTCGCTGTAGTTCTTGCGCGTCGCGAAGTCGCGGCCGAGGAACACGTCGCCCGAGTCGTCGGTGTAGGCGACCGGACCGATGCGCTCGCTCATGCCGTAGCTGCACACCATCTCGTGGGCCAGGCGCGTCGCCTGCTGCAGGTCGTTCGCGGCTCCGGTCGAGAGGTGGCCGAACACCAGCTCCTCGGCGGCGCGCCCGCCCATGGCGTGGCGCAGCATCGCGACCATCTGCTCCCGCGTGAGGCTGTAGCGGTCTTCGACGGGGAGCGTCTGGGTGACGCCCAGCGCCATGCCGCGCGGAATGATGGTGACCTTGTGCACCGGGTCGGACTTCGGCGTCACCATCGCCACGAGCGCGTGGCCCGCCTCGTGGTAGGCCGTCACCCGCTTGTCCTCGTCGCTCATGATCATGCTGCGGCGCTCGGTGCCGAGCAGGACCTTGTCCTTGGCGCGCTCGAAGTCGACCATCGCGACCTTCTGGCCGTCGCGGCGCGCCGCCAGCAGCGCCGCCTCGTTCACCAGGTTCTGGAGGTCGGCGCCGACGAAGCCCGGCGTGCCGCGCGCCAGCACCTCGAGCTCGACGTCGTCGGCCAGCGGCACCCGGCGCGTGTGGACCTTCAGGATCGCGAGGCGCCCGCGCAGGTCGGGGCGCGGCACCACCACCCGGCGGTCGAAGCGGCCGGGGCGCAGCAGCGCGGGGTCGAGCACGTCGGGCCGGTTGGTGGCCGCGATCATGATGACGCCCTCGTTGCTCTCGAACCCGTCCATCTCGACGAGGAGCTGGTTGAGGGTCTGCTCGCGCTCGTCGTGGCCGCCGCCGAGGCCCGCGCCGCGGTGGCGGCCCACCGCGTCGATCTCGTCGATGAAGATGATGCACGGTGCGTGCTTCTTGCCCTGGAGGAAGAGGTCGCGCACGCGCGAAGCGCCGACGCCGACGAACATCTCGACGAAGTCCGAGCCGGAGATCGAGAAGAACGGCACGCCGGCCTCGCCGGCGACGGCCCGGGCGAGCAGCGTCTTGCCGGTGCCCGGCGGGCCCACCAGCAGCACGCCCTTCGGGATGCGGCCGCCGAGGCGCGTGAACTTCTTCGGATCGCGCAGGAACGCGATGATCTCCTCGAGCTCCGCCTTCGACTCCTCGACGCCGGCGACGTCGTCGAAGGTCACGCGCTGCTGGTTCTCGGTGAGCAGGCGGGCGCGCGACTTGCCGAAGCTCATCGCCTTGCCGCCTCCGGCCTGCATCTGGCGCACGAAGAACACCCAGAGCCCGATCAGCACCAGGAAGGGCACCCACCAGATCAGCATCTGCTGCCAGACCGAGGACTCGCGCTTGGGCCGGGCCGTGATCTCGACGCCCTTCTCCTGGAGGCGCGGCACCAGGGTGTCGTAGACCGGGGGGACGAAGGTGGCGAAGTCGCTGCCGTCGGCGAGCTGGCCGCTGACGTGCCCCTCCTCCATCGTGATCTTCTCGATCTCGCCCGCTTCGAGCTTGGTCAGGAACTCGGTGTAGGTGATCTCCTGCGGAGCCGTCTTGGTCTGCTTCAGCACCGTCACGAGCAGGAGGATCATCAGGAGGAGGACGACCCAGAGGGCCATGTTCTTGTAGAACTGCTGATTCACGCGTGCTCCTCTCCGGAGGGCGCAACGGGCCCGCCGGCGCCCGAGGTCGCGAGCGAGGCGGGGCGAAGCCCGCTTGCCCCCCGGGATCGAGGCGAGGTTAGCATGACCCGCGGGGTAGACACGCCGCGGGCCCCAGACGGAAGCCGGCGCGCTCGCGGGCCAGGGCGAGGCCGCCGGGAAGCTCGATGGCCGTGCCCGGCCGGCCGCTGCGCAGGAAGGCCAGGGCCCGCAGCAGGTGACGCCGGCTCAGGTCGCGGCCGGCACCGGCGCGGAGCAGCGCGTGCCGGGCCACGCGGCGGGCGAGCCCCTCGGGCAGGTCGTTCCAGGGGACCGGCGAGATCCAGAGCGCCTCTCCCTCCTGTCTCGTCCAACGCTCCGCCTCCGACGCGACGCTCGCGGCGATCCACTCTCCATCCCTCCGCATCGCTTCGGCCAGATCGGCGACCGCCCTGAGGAGGCGCGGGTTGAACGCCTGCTCCAGCCCGGGAAGCCAGTCGTGCCGGAGCCGATTGCGCGCGTACCGTCGACTCTCGTTGGAGGCGTCCTCCCGCCACGAGAGGCCGGCCGCGCGGACGTGTTCGACGATCTCCTTCCTTCCGACACCGAGCAGCGGCCGGACGATCCGTCCGTCGGGCGAGCGCTCGGGAATGCCGCCGAGGGCCTCCGGGCCGGCCCCCCGCAGCAGCCGCAGCAGGACCGTCTCCGCCTGGTCGTCCCGGTGGTGGGCGGTGGCGATGCGCTCGGCCCCGGCGCGCCGGGCCTGGTCCGCGAGGGCTCGGTAGCGCGCGCAGCGCGCGGCCTCCTGGAGCGTGAGCCGGGCCCGGCTCGGGCCGCTGCCCCGGAGCGCGCCGGGCTCGAGGCGGTCGACCCGCACCGGCGCCCCGAAGCGGGACCCGAGGGCGCGCACGGCCTCGAGGTCGGCGTCGGCCTCGGCCCCCCGCAGGCCGTGATGGACGTGGCCGAGGACGAGCTCGAGCTCCAGCTCGCCGGCCAGGAGGTGGAGGCCGTGGAACAGGGCCGTCGAGTCGACGCCCCCCGAGCACGCGACCAGGATGCGGCGCCCGCGCAGGTCGAGCGCGCCGGCCGCCTCGGAGAGCGCGCGGAGGAACACCCCGGGAGGGTAGCGGAACCCCTTACTCGAGGGCGCTCGCCGTACCGAGGGCGACGCGCGTGCCGTCGTCCTTCTCGACCCACACGTCGCAGTGGACGCGGGTGCGGGTGCCCTCCGTCTCGCGCTCGCGGACCTTCGCCCGGGCCGTCACGGTCTCGTCCACCCAGAGCACGTTCACGAGCTTCAGGGAGAGCTTGCCGCCCTCGAGCCACCCGGTGCCGAAGTGGTCCTGCATCACCTGGGACGCGAAGCAGGAGGACATCATCCCCTGCACCACGATCTTCGGGAAGCCGAGCTTTCGCGCCTGCTCGGCGTCCGTGTGGTAGTTGCGGCCGGGCCCCGAGAACATCCAGCAGCGACGCTGGTCGATGGTCTTCTTCACGGGCGCGAGCTCGGGGCCCGTCGCCGTCGGGAAGTCGGCCGCCGGCGGGCGCTCGGCCTTGCGCCGCGCCGTCTCCTCGTCGACGACGAAGCCGGGCCGCCCGGCCCCGGGGGCGGCAGCGGTCTCGGCGGCGGGCAGGAACGACTGGTGGGTGCGGCCCCGCACCAGCAGCCGGCCGTCGTCGGCGGCGTTCACGTCGGTCTCGTTGACGACGTAGTCGCGGCCGCGCTTGCGGTAGCGCTCGACGATGGTCGAGCGCGTGCGCACCCGCGCCCCGACGGGGATCGGCGCGAAGAGCTCCCAGTCCTGGCGCGCGTGGAGGTTTCCGAACAGGTTCCGCAGGTACCACTCGCCGGCGAACTTGTAGCACTCGGAGTGATAGAGGAGCGGAGGCGCGACCGTGGCGTAGAGCGGGCTCCGGTCGTCGAGGGCGCTCTCGTAGAACGCGACCACGGAGGGGGTGACTTCGTACTCGTGGCTCCCGCAGTGACGGCCCACGAAGGCCGGCTGTCCGAACAGGTTCACGGGGGGTCCTCCTGGCACGAGGCGGCGAGACGCCGAAAGGGTACACGCTGGCGACCCGGGCCGCGCTCCGGGAAGCTCCCCGGCCCATGGAGTCACCGCTCCACAACGTCGGCGGCTGGACCGTCCGGCGCGCCGCGATCGCGGGCGATCGCCCGGCGCTCTGCGACGGGGAGCGCCGCCTCGACTATGCCGCCCTCGAGGCGCGCTGCGCCCGGGCCGCAGGCTGGCTTGCCGCCCGAGGCGTGGTGCGGGGGGACCGCGTGGCGCTGCTGCTCGGCAACCGCACGGCGTACCTCGAGTTGGTCTTCGCGGCGGCCCGGCTCGGCGCCATCGCGGTTCCGCTCAACACCCGGCTCGCGCCCCCCGAGCTCCGCGAGCTGCTCGACGACTGTACGCCCCGGGTGCTGTGCTACGAGGCGGAGCTCGAGGCGGCGGCGCGCGCCGCCTGGGAGCGCACCGCGAGCCCGCCGCCCGTGCGCCTCGTGGTCGGGGGCACGCCGGACGCCTACGAAGCCGAGCTGGCGCGCAGCGCGCCCCACGCGGCCGTCGAGCCCGTCTCGCCCGACCACCCGATGCTCCTCATGTACACGTCGGGCACCACCGGCGCGCCGAAGGGCGCCCTGCTCCCCCACCGGAAGACCCTCTTCAACAGCCTGAACGCGCAGCTCTTCTTCGAGACCCGGAGCACCGACCGCGTGCTCGTCGCGGTGCCCCTCTTCCACTCCTTCGGCCTCAAGATCCTCGCGCTCCCGGCCCTCTACGCCGGCGCCGGAGTGGTGCTCCAGCGGCGCTTCGACGCCGCCCGGCTCTGGGACGCCGTGGCCGCGGAGGGCATCACCTATCTCGGCGGCGTGCCGACGATGTTCGGCGCCCTCGACGCAGCCTTGGCGCAGGCGCCGCCCGGACGCTTTCCGCTCGACTCGCTGCGCTTCCTGTTCACCGCGGGCGCCGCGATCCCCACGCCCCTGATCCGCGCCTTCGAGGCCCGCGGCCTGGTCCTGAAGCAGGGCTTCGGCCAGACCGAGACCTCCATCCTCTGCTGCCTCGACGCCCGGGACGCCCTGCGCAAGGCCGGCAGCGTCGGCCGCCCCGTATTCCACGCCGAGGTCCGCATCGTGCGCAGCGAGACCCTCCCGGGGCCGACGCGGGACTGGCAGGAATGCGCGCCCGGCGAGGCCGGCGACATCGTGGTGCGCGGTCCGATCACGATGCTCGGCTACTGGAACCGGCCGCAGGCCACCGCGGAGACCCTCCGCGACGACTGGCTCCTCACCGGCGACCTCGGCAGCGCCGATGCCGAGGGCTTCGTGACCCTCACGGGCCGCGCCCGCGACCTCTACATCTCGGGCGGAGAGAACGTCTACCCGGCGCAGGTCGAGGCGGCCTACCTGGAGCACCCGGCAGTGAGCGAGATCGCGGTGCTCGGGATCCCCGACCCGGTGTGGGGCGAGGTCGGGCGCGCCTTCGTCGTGCTGGCTCCCGGCGAGCGCCTCGACGCCGACGAGCTGCGCCGCTTCGGGCGGGAGCGCCTCGCGAGCTACAAGGTGCCCCGCGACTTCCAGGCGGTGGAGGAGCTGCCGAAGACCGTGACCGGCAAGGTGCAGAAGTTCCTGCTGGCGGAGGACGGCGACCCCGCGCGGCGCGCCGGCTAGCTCGCCGGCGCCAGGAACTCCACCACCGCGACGGCCACCGCCTCGCGCTGGCGCTCGCTGAGCTCGGGGTAGATCGGCAGGGCCACGGTCTCCCGCGCGGCGGCCTCCGCCACGGGGAACTCGCCCTCGCGCCCGCCGAGGTCGCGGAAGCACTCCTGCAGGTGGAGCGGAATCGGGTAGTACACCTCGCTGCCGATGCCTGCCTCGGCGAGGTGGGCCCGCAGCGCGTCGCGCCGCTCGGCCGGCACGCGCACCACGTACTGGTTGAAGACGTGGCGCGCAGGCGGCGCCGGCCGCACCGGGAAGCGCAGCGGCAGGCCGCCGTCGGCGAGCGGCACGTCCGCCGGCGCCGCGCCCGCCTTCGCGAAGAGCTCCTCGTAGTGGGCGGCGTTGCGGGCGCGCGCCGCGTGCCACGCCTCGACGTGGCCGAGCTTCACGCGCAGCACGGCGGCCTGCAGGGCGTCGAGGCGCGCGTTCACCCCGACCATGCGGTGCCGATAGCGCGGCTTCATGCCGTGGACCCGGAGCGTCCGCAGCACGTCGGCGACGTCGGCGTCGTGGCAGGTCACGAGGCCGCCCTCGCCGAAGCCCCCGAGGTTCTTGGTGGGAAAGAAGCTGTAACAGGCGAGGTGGCCGGCGGAGCCGACCCGCCGGCCCCGGGCGTCGGCGGCGCCGATCGCCTGGGCCGCGTCCTCGACGATCGGCACGCCGAGGCGCCCGGCGACGGCCTCGAGGCCCTCGAGGTCCGCGGCGCGGCCGAAGAGGTGCACGGGGAGCAGTGCCCGCAGGCTCCGGCAGCGCCGCGCCGCGCGCAGCACGTCCTCGGGGCCCATGTTGAAGGTGGCGGGGTCGACGTCGGCGAAGACCGGCTCGGCGCCGAGGCGCGCCACGCACCCCGCGGTCGCGAAGAACGTGTAGGTGGGACAGATCACCTGGTCCCCCGGGCCGATCCCGAGGGCCATCAGGGCGAGCAGGATGGCGTCGCTGCCCGAGCCGACGCCCACGGCCTCGGGGGCGCCGCAGTAGGCCGCGATCTCGGCCTCGAAGGCGTCGACCTCGGGCCCGAGGATGAAGTGCTGCGACTCCACGACGCGGGCGAGCGCGGCGCCGATCTCCTCGCGCAGCGCCTCGTACTGGAGGCGCAGATCGAGCAGCGGAACCTCGACGCGCTCCCGTGTCAGGCGCTGCCCTCCTTCGTGCGTCCCCGCCCCTCGCGGCGCCCCGCGGCCGCGGCAGGGTGGCGGCGGGTGGACTCGAACCACCGACACGCGGCTTATGAAACCGCTGCTCTAACCGACTGAGCTACGCCGCCACGGGCCAGACCCGCGCGGCCGCGGAAGGTAGCGGCCCCTAGGGCTGCTTGCCCGGACCGGGGGACTGGGGGGAGCCGGCCGCGCCCTCGCGCCCGTTGAGCAGCTCCTCCAGGCGCTCGACCCGCGCGCGCAGCTCGTCGAGCTCCGACAGGGCGTCCTGGAGCGCCTCCGGGGGAGCGCCACCCGCGGCGACCGCCGGGCCCGCGCCCACCGCGGGAGTCCCGGGACCTCCGCCGCTGGTGACGTAGCGCGCGACCTTGTCCGCGACGTCGTCGAGGCGCGGGATGATCTCGCCGACGCTGCCCGCCTGCACGAACACGGAGCGCGGGTCGTCGCCCTCGGCGCCCGCGACCGGGAGGCAGCGCAGGTCGAGGCTCGCGCCGTCGCCGAAGCGCGTGAAGGAGCCGAACACGACGAACTCGGCCCCGGCGGCCCGCGCGGCCTGGCGGGCCGCCTCCCCGTCGGTCGTGGCCTGCGCGGCATCGCGCACGCGCACGATCGTCAGAGCCGGGTTCTGCTCGAGGCGCGTCGACAGCATGTCGGCGATGCCGCTCTGGAGATAGGCCTGCTCCTCGAGGGAGTGGACCACGACCGGCAGGACGGCCACGCGGAGCCTGGGCTCCGCGCCGGCGGCGAGCGCCAGGAGCGGCAACGCGGCGGCAAGGGTGCGTGCAAACGTGCGGAACATCAGCGTCGAGCCCCCGAGTGCGCGCCGGCCCGCGCGAAACCGCTCGCGCGCCGCACGTCGCCGGGCCTTTCTATCAGCGCCCGCGGTGCGGGTCAACCACCGCAGCCGGAGGAGCCGGAGCAGCGGGGACGCGCCGCGCTAGGCCGCTTCGCCGAGGGGCAGGCGGACGCGGAAGACGGCGCCGGCGCCCGGCTCGCTCTCCACCTCGATGCTGCCGCCGTGGTCGCTGACGATGTGGTGGCAGATCATGAGACCGAGGCCCGTGCCCTGATCGGGACCCTTGGTGGTGAAGAACGGGTCGAAGATCTGCTCGATGTGGGCCGGGGCGATGCCACAGCCCGTGTCGCGCACCTCGACGCAGGCGCCGCCGCCGTCTCCGCCCTCGCCCCAGGCGCGGAGCTGGATGCGGCCGCCGGCGGGCGTCGCCTGGATCGCGTTCAGCAGCAGGTTGAGCAGCACCTGGTGGATCTGCTCGCGCACGGCCAGGACCTTCGCCATGTCGGCCTCCGCGTCGACGTCGAGCGACACGCCCGCCTCGTTCGCCTCGTGGGCGAGCAGGCGCACGGCCTCGTGGCAGATTCCGGCCAGGTCGCAGGGGGTGCGCACGGCGCGCTCGGAGCCGCCGCTAGCGAGCCGGCTCATCGTCGCCACCAGGCCCCGGATGCGCTCGAGCTCGGTCACGGCCAGGCCGTGGTACGGGCCCCAGAACTCGGGGTCGCTCTCCATCCGCTTCGCCGGGGCGAGGGAGAGGAACGTCTGGATCGACACCAGCGGGTTGTTGATCTCGTGGGCCAGGCCGGCCGCCAGGGTGCCCACCGTGCCGAGCCGGTCAGCCCGCGCGACTTGCTGGCGCGAGCGACGCAGCGCGTCCACGAGCTGGGCGTTGCCGATGGCGATCGCCGACTGGGTCGCGAACCCGTCGAGCAGCAGGCGCTCGTCGCTCTCGAAGCCGGGGCCTCCGCGGCGGTTGTCCACGGCGAGCGCACCGAGCACGCGCTGCTTGGCCACGAGGGGCACCACGAGGAGCTGGTCGGCGGCCACCTCCGTCACCCAGCGCCGCACGGGAGCTTCGTAGCCCCCGGCCTGGTCGAGTCCGAGGAGCTGGATCTCGCCCGCCTCGAGCCGCGCGAGGAAACGGGGCGCGTCGGCCGCCTCGAACTCGAGGCCCGCGAGGGCGCCCGCCACCGGCCCGGCCGGCACGGCGCGCTCCAGCCGGAGCGCACGGCGACGCTCGTCGAACAGCAACAGGCTCGCCGCATCGAAGCCGAGCTCGCCGACCACCGAGTCGAGGAGCAGGTCGACGAGCGGGTCGAGCGCGAGCTCCTGGTTGATGGTGCGCGCGACACGGTTCAGCGTCGTGAGCTCGCGCAGGAGCTGGTCGCGCTCGCGGTCGAGGGCGTAGACCTCGATGGCGCGCTTCACCGCGAGGCGCAGCTCGTCCGGGTGCCAGGGCTTCGCGATGTAGCGGTAGACGCAGCCTTCGTTGATGGCGCTCGAGAGCGTCTGGGCGTCGCCGTAGGCGGTGATCAGCATGCGGATGGTCTTCGGGTCGAGGTCCCGGGCGCGCGCCAGGAACTCGACGCCCGTCATGCCGGGCATCTTCTGGTCCGAGAGCACCACCGCGACGGGCCGGCGCGCGAGCACGGCGAGGCCCTGCTCGCCGCTCGCGGCCGTCACCACCGAAAAGTCGCGGCGGAAGCCGAGCTCGAAGATGCGCAGGTTCTCGGGCTCGTCGTCGACGTAGAGCACCGGGAACTCGCGGTGATCGAGAAGGCGCTGGGGCCTAACCTGCATCCTCGCCCTCGGCGCGGAGCGTCACCGTGAAGCAGGTGCCCCGCCCGGGCTCGGTGCGCACGTCGAGGCTCCCGCCGCACTCCTGCACGATGCGCCGGCTGATCGGCAGGCCGAGGCCAGTGCCCCGCCCGGCGGGCTTCGAGGTGACGAAGGGCTCGAAGAGCCGCTCGCGAAGGGCCGGGTCGATGCCCGGACCGTCGTCCTCGATCTCCACCGTCACGGCGCCCTCCCCCTGGCGCAGCCGCACTGCCACGGTGCCCCCGGTTCCTTCGAGCGCTTCGACAGCGTTCTTGAGGAGGTTGAGGAATACCTGGTTCAGGGCTCGGGGGTCGCCCAGCGCACGTACGCTCCCCTCGGGGAGCTGGGTCTGGAAGGCCACGCCCGCCCGCTGGGCGGCATGGCGCAGGAGCTGAAGCGTGGACTCGAGGCCGTGGCGTACGTCCGCCACGCCGCTCCCCCCGGCCCGGGGGGCCGCGAAGTCCCGCAGGTCCGAGACCAGGCGCGAGGTGCGGTCCAGCCCTTCGGTGGTGATGCCCACCAGCTCGCTCAGCTCCCCGGCCAGGGTCTCGAAGCCCAGCTCGGCCTTGCGCCGCTCGAGCTCGCGGAGCTGGCCCGCGAGCTTCTCGCGATCCGACGGATCGAGCTCCGCCACCGCCTGGGCGATCGAGCGCAGGTCCTCGACGTAGGTGCGGAGCGCCGCCAGCGCGTTGCGCGCGAAGTTCAGCGGGTTGTTGATCTCGTGGGCCACGCCCGCCGCCAGCTCGCCCACCGCCGTGAGGCGCTCGGCCTGGACGAGCTGGACCTCCGCCTCCTTCAGCTCCGAGAGCGTGCTCTCGAGCTCGCGGTTCGCGCGCTCGAGGGCGAGGTTTCGCTCGGCGAGGTCCGCCTGGAGCTGCCCCACCCGCACCAGCGCGCTCACGCGAGCCAGCAGCTCCCGGGGATGGAACGGCTTCGTCACGTAGTCGTCGGCGCCGAGCTCGAGCCCCTCGATCTTCATCTCGCGCTCGGCCTTGGAGGTCACCAGCACCACCGGAATGTGTCGGGTCTCCGGGTCCCCCTTCAGGGCGCGGCACAGCTCCGTGCCCGACATCTCGGGCATCATCACGTCCGTCACCACGGCGTCGGGGTGCAGCGCGCGCACCGCCTCCAGGGCGAGCCGCCCGTTCGGCGCCGAGCGCACCCGGTAGCGGCGCCCCAGCAGGTGGACGAGGAGGCGCCGCATCTCCGCGTTGTCCTCCGCCACGAGCACCTCGGGCGTTCCGGGGGGATGCCCGAGAGCATCGCTCTCGACCCCCGAGCGCCCGTGCTCGAAGCGCTCCACGTTGCGCTCGAGCTCGACGAGCCGCTCGGCGCCCTCGAGCTCGCCGTGGTGGGCGAGCTCCGCCTCCATCGCGGCGATCGAGCGCCCCAGCTTTTCGCCATGAGCGCCGGACTCGAGCAGCTCCTCCGCCTCCGCCGCGTCCGCCTCGCCCCGGGGCAGCACCACGTGGAGCGTCGCGCCCCGCCCCGCCCCCGCGCTCTCGGCCCACACCCGGCCCCCGTGCAGCTCGACCAGCTCCCGGACCAGCGAGAGCCCGATCCCGGTGCCCTCGTGCTTCCGCGTGGCCGAGTCGTCCACCTGGGCGAAGCGGTCGAAGATCCGCTCGAGCTGCTCCGACGGAATTCCCACCCCCGTATCGGCGACAGATAGCCGCGCCCCCTCCCCCTCGCGCCGCACCGACACCTCGATCCGCCCGCCGGCCTCCGTGAACTTCAGCGCGTTCCCGACCAGGTTCACCAGCACCTTGTCGAGAGCGTCCGGATCCCCATGGAACCCCTCCACGCTCTCCAGCGCCCCGCACACCAGCGCGACGCCCTTGCGCTCCGCCAGCCCGCGCGCCCCCTCCACCACCTCCCGCGCCATCCGCGCCGGATCCAGCGCCACGCGCCGAACCTGCAGCTCCCGGCTCTCGATCCTCGCGAGATCCAGCAAATTGTTGATCAGCTTCGACAGCCGCAGACCGTTCGCATGCATCGTGCGAACCATCTGCGCCATCGCCTCCGGCACCGCCCCGAACTCCCCCGACCGAATCCCCTCGAGCGGCGCCAGCATCAGCGTCAGCGGCGTCCTCAGCTCGTGATGCAGATTCGCCGTGAACCGAGACTTCGCCCGATCCAGCTCCCGAAGATCGTCCCGAACTTGCTCGAGCTCGCGGCGCTGGAGGAAATCGCGAAACCGAATCTCGTCAAGAAGCGCCGAGCTCATAACGCTCTCAAAGCCAGCAGCGCTAAGGAAGAACAAATGCAGCAGGAACCCATTCCAGTCGATAGGCAATCCCAACAGAATCGGCGCACCCGCGAAGACCCCCGTCAATGCCGTGACAATCCACGCCGCCTGCACACCCGAGATCGGGACCAGCACTGGCATGCCCACGAACAGCAGCACCAAGCCTGTGTAGTAAGGACTACTTGCACCACCGGTCCCGAAGATGACCGCGAGGAGCATCGCCCCGCCAGAGAGGCACGCTGCGAACATCGATGAGACCGGGTGCGTCGTGCTGGTGCGGAAGTAGATCGCCCCGAGCACCGCATTCAATCCGAGTCGGATCGGCAGAAACAAGCCGAAAAGATGGCGATAGAACAAATAGTCTACTGCGATGAAGGCTGTCTGGATCGCGAACAGAACGAACACACCCGTCCGCAACGACCGAGGGAGCTTCTCAGCGACCACCTCCCGCCGGTAGGCGTTCCTGAGCTCCCTGTCCGCACCAGCCATAACCGCCTAGTGTCGGCCGGACGCGACCTTCACTTGACTCGTCGAATCCTTGCTCCGCCCGCGCCTAGCCCGTGGCCCCTCCCCGATACCGCCCGAGCAAGGCCGGCAAAAGGGACGAACTCGCCACGGCACACACGATCATTGCGACCGCCGTTAGCGCGCCCAGGCGCTGGGTGAACGCGAAAGACGAGAATCCGAGAACAGCAAACCCGCCAGCGAGGGCGATCGTCGTGACGCACAACGCCGGGAACACACTTTGCAGCGCCTGCTCAAGAGCGCTCACCGCGTCACCGCGACCCGCCAACCGCTGAGAGAATGCGGTCACGAGATGAATTGTTTCATCGACTGTCACGCCGATCGCGAGCATTCCCACGAAGACCGTACCAGCATCCAGCGGCGCGCCTAGAAACCCGAGCAAGCCAAAGGCGACCGCAACAGTCACAACGCTCGGCACGAGCGCAATCAACGTCAAGATGACGCCACGAAAGACCAGCAGATACAGGACGGCAAGGGTCGCCAAGTCGAGAGCGAGCCCGCCGAGCTGGCCAAGCGCTATTGAGTGCTCCGCTCTCGCGAACTCAAACATGATCCCCGTCGGAGACGCCGCAAACCCTTCGATTCCATTCTTGTCCCACCATTGCCGCGCAACACGTGCAAGTTCAAGCAACCTCTCAGACCCGTTGTTGCTGACACGTACCGTCACATTCGCGACCGTCCGATCATCGACGATAAGCTCACTCACCTCCTCCGTAGAATCTAAGAGGAGCAGGTACTGGTGAATTAGCATCGCATCGCTTGGAAGGGGCGCAGTGCGACCGCCTTCGCTCAGCGCTCCATGCAACTCTCTAACTGGGGTCGCGATCGATGTTGCCTTGTCGACGTCATCGAGGCCCTCTAGAAATGCCGTAAAGGAAGCCAGCCTCGACACGACTTCGGGTTCGGCTACCGACCGTCCCGCTGGTGCCTCGATCATGATGTTGATCGGACTGATTCCCGCTAGCCGCGCGCGAATCTCTTCGTATGAGTCTCGAACCTCGCCGCCTCGGGGAAACCAGTTTGTAACGTCCGTGTCAAGCCGGATTCTGGATACGCCCCAAACGCACGCAGCGAGCACCACTATCCACGCAAGAAGCACTATCCCGGCGTGGCGCCCCGCCAACCCCACAGCCAGCGCCGCCCCGCGGCCCTGCAGCCAGCCGAGGATGCCCCTGCGCTCAGGTATTGGGTAGATCACCGCAAGCGCTGTTCCAAGGCTCACGGCACCCGCCGCCAGCACCAGGGCACCCAACGCACCAAACGCCCCGACCCAGCGGATAGCCTCAATCGGCACGACCGTGCCGCTTAAGAAAGCCAGGGACGTAACTGCTCCTGAGAGCAGAATCGGACGAGCAACGCCCCGCGCCGCATGTCGAGCATCCCCACCGCCTACCTCGCACAGGAGGTGAGTTGTGCTGGCACACCCGATAGCGAGCAGGACTGGCGGCAGTATTGCTGTGCTAAGAGTCAGTGGCACGCCGAGCGTTCCCATTATTCCTAGCACGATCACGGTACCGGTTCCGCTAACACCCAACGCGATTCCAACGGCAGTCACCGACCGGAATACCGCCATCAGGACGCCTGCAATGACTAGGAGCGTGAGAGGGACAAACGATGCCACCTCGTCCCGCGTTCGCCTACCCGTTTCCTCTCGAAAGATGGGCACACCAGATACCCAGGCGCCCGTGGCTTCAACGTCACGCCGCACTTCGGAGAGCAGCGCGCCATATCCGCCCCCACTGATCTCGTCGATGCGTAACCGGATGCCAAACGTCCTTCCATCACTCGACACCAGCAGACTGCGTGCGCTCTCGTCGGCCAGGATCCGGGCAAAAAGGCTTTCAGAGTCTGCGCTCCTCGCCAGCAGATCTAAGTCCAGGAGAGGGATTAGCCTTAGCTCTCCGTCCTTACCTACCCCGACCGACGGACTCGTCGTGATGCTATCGACCCGCTGAACACCCGAAACCTGCTGAAGATCGCTGCTAAGCCGAGCGACCTTTGCTAGCACGCTCGGCTCGAACGGAGCTTGCGAGGAAAGCGCAACAACGATGTCCTCATCGTTCCCAAAGAGGCGGATGCTCCGGCGATAGGTCTGCCATTCTGGCGCTGTACGGTCGAGAACGCTTTCCGTGGACGAGTCGAATCGCAAGCTA
>Ga0105107_10001496_pt1 | contig 15127 bp, 14 predicted proteins | sample PPLLaktember2015_6_FD_79335 | JGI IMG/M metagenome (GOLD analysis project Ga0105107, IMG submission 79335) | Freshwater sediment microbial communities from Prairie Pothole Lake near Jamestown, North Dakota, USA - PPLs Lake P8 Core (1) Depth... | ecosystem: Environmental > Aquatic > Freshwater >...
CCGCCGGTTCGCGTGTAGACCGGCCTCTTGCCGAAGCCTTTCTCGATCGCCCGGGCGACGGCCTGGAGCGACGGGTGATTTGTGGGCACCAGCCAGGGTGTCCCGCGGCCAGAAACCTCCGTGACCTTCAGGCGGACGGTCTTCGGCGCGAGGCGCTTGACGTGCCGGACGAACAGCCGGGCGATCTTGCCGGGGTCCTGGTTGGGGACGAGCCGCATGCTCACCTTGGCCATGGCGTGGCAGGGCAGGACGGTCTTGGCGCCCTCGCCGATGAAGCCGCTGTAGACCCCGTTGACCTCCAAAGTGGGGCGAGCCCAGAGGCGCTCCAGCGTGGTGAAGCCCTTCTCGCCGAAGAGCGCCGGGGCACCGAGGTCCTTCTGGAACTTTCTCTCGCTGAAGGGCAGCCGCGCCAGAGCCCGCCGCTCGTCGGCGGGAAGCCTGCGCACGTCATCGTAAAAGCCGGGAATCGCGATCCGGCCGTTTCGGTCCTTGAGCTTGGCGAGCAGTTGTGCCAGCGCCATGGCGGGGTTCTCGATGGCACCGCCGAAGCCCCCGGAGTGGAGATCGCTCTTCGCGACCTCCACGTCGATCTGGAAGTACACGAGGCCCCGCAGGCCGACCGTGATGCCGGGCGCGTCCTTGGCAATCATGGCCGTGTCCGAGATGACCACCACGTCGGCTTTGAGCATGTCCTTATGCTTCGCGATGAAGGCGTCCAGGTTCGGACTGCCGATTTCCTCCTCGCCCTCGATGAGCAGCCGGACATTGACGGGCAGTCGCCCGGTTGTCTTCAGGTGGGCCTCCATGGCCTTGAGGTGCATGAAGACCTGGCCCTTGTCGTCCACGGCGCCGCGGGCGTACAGCTCGCCGTTCCGGACGGTCGGGTCGAAGGCGCCGGTGGTCCACAGCTCCAGCGGCTCGGCCGGCTGGACGTCGTAGTGGCCATAGACGAGAGCCGTGCGTTTCCCGGCCGCGTGCAGCCAATCGGCATACACCACCGGGTGTCCGGCGGTGGGAAGGATCTCCACGTGCTCCAACCCCATGCCGCGCATCTGCTCGACGAGCCACTCGGCGGCCTTCAGCATGTCCGTCTTGTGCTCGGATTTGGTGCTGACGCAGGGAATGCGGAGAAACCCCTTCAGCTCCTCCACGAACGCCGACCGCCGCTCCTGGATGTACTCGATGGCTGGGTGCATGCGAACCTCCCGGTGAGTGGTCGAAATGCCACCCGTAAGCGCAGGCTGCTCAAAAAGGTCCAGCTACAAGGCGGCAAGCGATGGGCCGAGTGAGGCGTACTCAAGGTACGCCGCAATGAGCGCCCGAGCGCGCGGGGTACCCATCCGAAGGATGGGTCTCCGTAGATGGGCCGTTTTCAGCGGCCTGCTACGGGACGACGATGCCGCCGGCCCGCGTGATGCTGAGGCCGAGCCGCTGCAACTCGTCCAAGAAGAAATTGATGCCGATGGAGTCGCTGGCCATGTGGCCGGTGACGACGAGGTTGCCGGGGAGCTTCCGCTCCAGCGCCTCGCGGAGGTCGGCCTCAGGGAAGTGCATCATCAGAACCGTGCCGATCCCTACGTCGAAGTAGGCGCGCAGGACGTCCACGCCGCCGTTGGTGTACCCGCCCATGGCCACGGCGACGCGGCCCGCCAACCGATCGGGGGCGCCCAGACGCACCTGGGGCTGGGTGGCAGCCGCCCGGTGCTCGGGAAACTCCTGGAGCGCGGCGATCACCTCGGCTACCGTGGCCCGGCTTTTCGGGTCGTTGAAGTTTGCCAGCTTCTCAGAGATCAGTCGGCGAGTGATGAGGTCGCACGGCACGTGGACGTTCAGGAAGCCCAGCTTCAGTAATTGGGCGGCCTGAACCACCCGGAGGTAGTTCCGGGGGTGATTGGCCAGTTCCACCTGCTGCATGCGCCGCTGAATGGCGGCCTCGGCGCGAGCGATCGGGACTCCGCACTCCACCATCTGCTCGATCTGGTTCCGCATCACCTGCCAGCCGTGCAGGCCGGCTGTCCCTTCCGGGTGATGGGTCAGCACGGCATCGCACTTAAATGCCCGGGCCATCAACAAGTCGCTCACGTCGCAGTCGATGGTCGCCAGGACCGTCTTGATGCTGTCGCTGCGGACATGGATTCCGGAGTCCCGCGGAATCTCGGAGAGCTGGGCCAGGTCCAACGCAACTTCCATGATGTCTTCGCTCGTCATGACGCCTCCCGTAGCCGCAAGGGCGCTGGACAACCCCCCCACTGGTGCCCTCCTGTAGCACGCCCCGGCGCGCCGGTCAAGGTTCAAAACACGGCAAAAGTATCGAGGTTTCGCGCTCATGGAAATTCTGTTGACACTCGCTGCACGATCAAGTACAAAACGCTACACTTCTCATCCAGAGTGGCTGAGGGACTGGCCCTTAGAAGCCACGGCAACCCCGCCTACGGCGGGGTGCCAACTCCTGCCCCACGACTTGGGCCCGCAGCGTTGCGACGCGGGCGCCGGCGGGGAAAGATGGGAAGGGGGATGCAGACATCAGCCCCTTCTCACGCTTCCGGTGGGAAGGGGCTTTGATTTCTCCAGTTGGCTTGCGGCGAACGCCGTGGTCCGGATGACTCGAGTCTAAATGACGTCCTATCTCTTCCGCCGGTTCTGGCAATCGCTGCTCGTCCTCTTTGGCATCTCGCTCATCGTGTTCATTCTCCTCCACTTGAGCGGCGATCCCGCCATCCTCATGATGCCGCCTGACGCGACCAAGGATGACATCGAGAACTTCCGGAAGCTCATGGGCTTCAACGACCCGCTTTTCGTCACGTGGCCTCCGTGGCGTATCGTGACAGACACCCAGTACGGCCGTTTCCTCGGCGGCATGGTCCGCGGAGACTTCGGGAACTCGTTTCGGCACCAGCAACCCGCGCTGGACCTTGTGCTGGAACGGATGCCGGCCACGATCCGCCTGACCCTGGCGGCCATGGGCATCGCGGTGTGCGTGGCGATACCCGTGGGGATTCTCTCGGCGGTCAAGCGCAACACCGCCCTCGACCATCTCGGGATGCTGATGGCGCTCCTCGGGCAGTCGATGCCGGTCTACTGGTTGGGCATCATGTTCATTCTGCTGTTTGCGGTCCGACTCAGCCTCTTCCCGGCTTTTGGGTCGGGAAGTTGGCAACATCTCGTCCTCCCTGCCGTCACCCTGGGGGCTTTCTCCATGGCCCGCATCGCCCGTCTCACCCGGTCCGGCATGTTAGAGGTCCTGGGCCAGGAGTACATTCGCACGGCACGTGCCAAAGGCCTACACGATCTGCGAATCGTCTTGAAACACGCCCTGAAAAACGCGGCCATTCCGATCATCACCGTGATCGGCCTGGATCTCGGGACGCTCTTGGGCGGCGCCGTGATCACGGAAACTATCTTCGCCTGGCCAGGTGTCGGCCGCCTGGCGATCCAAGCAATCGCCAACCGGGATTATCCGGTTGTCCAGGCCGCCGTGTTTGTGCTGGCGACGGTCTTCGTGCTCATCAACTTTCTAGTGGACGTCCTGTACTCCTACGTCGATCCCCGGGTGGCGTACAAGTGAGGCGACGACGGCGGTACCCGGTGCGGCGGTTCGAGCCGGCCGTTCCGGTAACCTGCAACCGGGGAGCTCGAACCGGGAACCCGCACCGATGAGTGACGGAACGCTCACCCTGCAAATCGGGGAACCCGCGCGGCCTGCCGAGCAACGCCAGGATGTCCGACGCGTCCTGCGCGAACTGATCAGGAACAAGGCCGCGCTCCTCGGGTTGGCCATCCTGGTGCTGGTCACGGGCAGCGCCGTTCTGGCGTCGGTCATTTCCCCGGCGGACCCGCTGCTCCAGGACGTCAGCGTCCGGCTAAAACCACCGACCCTGGAGGGCGATGACGGTCGGAGCCACCTGCTCGGAACCGATCACCTCGGCCGCGACATCTTGAGCCGGCTGATCTTCGGGGCGCGCGTCTCGCTGGTGATCGGTATCTCAGCGGTGGCGCTGGCCGGGACGCTCGGCACGCTGATCGGTTTGGTGGCAGGGTACCGCGGCGGGCGAATCGACGATCTGTGTATGCGGCTCACGGACACGATGCTGGCCATGCCGTTTATCCTGTTGGCCCTCGCAGTCATCGCCGTCCTGGGGTCCAGCCTGCGCAACATCATCTTTGTCCTCGGCATTACCAGCTGGGTGTCCTACGCTCGCGTCGTGCGAGCGGAAGTCCTGACGCTGCGCACGCGGGAGTTTGTCGCAGCGGCACAGGCGCTCGGCGGCGGCGGGCGGCGCATACTGTTCAGGCACCTGTTGCCGAATGTCCTCGCGCCGGCCATCGTGATCGCCACGCTCGAGGTGGCCCGCATGATCATCCTGGAGTCCGCGCTGTCCTTCTTGGGGCTCGGGGTCCAGCCGCCCACGCCGACCTGGGGAGGCATGCTGGCGGACGGACGCGCGTATCTTTCCACGGCGTGGTGGCTGGCGACCTTTCCCGGCCTATGCATCATGCTGAGCGTTCTGGGGATCAACCTTTTGGGCGACTGGCTGCGCGACGTCTTGGATCCGCGACTCCGACTGTAGCGGTCAGCCATCACGTTCAGCCCCGCCGGTAGAGCGGATAACTGAACACCATGAAACCGCGGATTGACTAGCAACGCAACGAAGGAAGAAGGAGGGACAGCGATGCGAAAGCGGACGGCATGGATTTGGGCGGCAGCGCTTGTCATTGCGCTGGCTCCGGTGGTCTGGGCCGCGCCGAGCGGCAAGGTGGTCGTGGCGCAGGGCGTGGACCCCACCACCCTCGATCCCCACGACCACGAAGAGCAACCGGCATTCAACGTGCTCTTGAACATCTACGATACCTTGCTCGTCCGCGACAAGGATCTAAAGATCACGCCGTGGCTGGCAACGTCCTACAAGATCGTCAATCCGACGACGTGGGAGTTCAAGCTTCGGCAGGGGGTGAAGTTCACCAACGGCGAGGAGTTCGACGCCGAGGTGGCCAAGTTCAGCCTGGAGAGGGTGGCGAATCCGGCCAACAATCTTCGATTGACGGCCCTCCGACCCATCGATCGGGTGGAGGTCAAAGACAAGTACACGATCCACGTCATCACGAAGAAGCCCTACCCGGTGCTGGACACCCACCTGTGTATCCGGGGCGCCATGGTGCCCCCCAAGTACTTCAAAGAGCACGACAAGGCGTTCTTGGCCCGGAACCCGGTCGGGACCGGCCCCTTCAAGTTCGTCCGTTGGGTGAAGGACGACCGCATCGAGTTCGAAGCGAACGAGCAATGGTGGCATGGGGCGCCCAAGATCAAGACCCTGATCTTCCGGCCGATCCCCGAAGAGACGACTCGAATGTCGGCGCTGCAGACCGGCGAGGTGGACATCGCGACCAACGTGCCGCCGCACCTCGTCAAGGAGATCAAGAATCATCCCAAGGTGACGGTATCGTCCGCGCCTAGCGTCCGGACGATCTTCATGCCGATTTACACCGTCCAGTGCGAGATGGCCCAAGGGTCGTGGGACTGCACCAAGCCGGTCCAGAGCCCGGTGGCAAACCCGAAAGTGCGCCAAGCCATCAATTATGCCGTGGATGTCGACTCCATCATCAAGAACGTCTTGGAGGGTCAGGGCATCCGGATCTCCACGCCGCTGACGGCGAAGCACTTCGGGTCCGACCCGAAGATCAAGCCGTACCCGCACGATCCCGCCAAGGCGAAGAAGCTCTTGGCCGAGGCCGGACATCCCAACGGGATCGACATCGTTCTCCACGCGCCGAACGGCCGCTACCCAAAGGACAAAGAAGTCGCCGAGGCCGTGGCGGGGCAGTTGACGAAGGCCGGAATCCGGACGCAGGTCAAGATTTACGAATGGACGACGTACATGAACAACATCGCGTACCGACACGGCGGTGCCCCCATGTGGCTCATCGGCTGGGGCAACGCCACCTGGGACGCCGACAATACCCTGACGAACATGTTCAGGACCGGCGAGCTTCTCGCCAATTATTGGAATCCCGAGTTCAACAATCTTCTAGATGATGCCCGCGCCACCACGGATCAGAAGAAGCGCCTGGAGATCTATTCCAAGGCGACGAGGATCTTCATTGAGGACGCCCCCGTGATCTCGCTGTACCAGCAGATCGATAACTACGGGGTGAGCCGCAAGGTCGAATGGACGGCGCGGCCGGATGAGAGGCTCGAAGGGTTCAGCATGGCGGTGAAGCCGTAGCCAACGCTTTCAGCAGTCGACGCTCAGCCGGGGAGACGGAGGCTCGGCGGTGTGTCTGGCAGACCGGGTTCCGGCCGAGCGCCGATTGCTGACGGCTGAATGCTCCGAAAGGTGGCTTCCATGTATGTCGTATGTGTGACGGTGCGGGTCATCTCGGAAAAGGTCGAACCATTCCTTCAGGCCACCCTTGAGAACGCCCGCCAGAGCCGCCAGGAGCCGGGCAACGTTCGCTTCGACGTGTTGCAGGCCGAAGCGGAGCCCAGCCAGTTCTTCCTCTACGAGGTCTACCGCGCGAAAGACGACTTCGCGCGCCATCAGCAGACGCCTCATTACCTCCACTGGAGAGAGACCGTGGCTCCTTGGATGTCCACGCCACGGCAAGGCGTCCGACATCTGAGCTGTTTTCCGGACGCGGCGGGATGGAAATAGGTACTCGCCGGAGCGAGTCGCCGCCGAGCGGGTCTGACCGAGTCTGGCCGAGTCTCTCCCCGGTTTCGGACACGGCGTGCCCGCGGGTGAAGCGTTACGGCCGCTGCGACACACGGAGGTCGCGATGCCACGATTTGCGAGCGCACTCAAAGACCGGCTCGAAGTGGCCGAGGGCACCATTATCTTGCCGGGCCGCCCGGACTGGTCGCCGGCCTCAGCAAAGTCGTCATCGAGGCGGGCGCAGACCCCTTGCGCGTCCGGTCCGAGGAGTTCTCCGGGTATTGACAGGCTGCTGAAAAAGGCCCATCTGCGGCGTTGGCCCGCCTTGCCACTCACTGCGGCGTACCTCTAGTACGCCTGGACCCAGCCGCGCTGGGTACCCCGGGCTTCAGCGCGCCGCCTTGCATCTGGACCTTTTTGAACAGCCTGTGCGAAAACGGTTGTTCAGAAGGCGATTCGGTGGGGATGAAGTTGGGCGCACCGTCGAGGGGCGTGGCCGCCCTGACGCGTGTTGGCAGGGCTCTGCGACGGAGGTTTCCGGTGCGTCCGGCGGCGAGGGGACGGCGGCCGCGGTCAGGGCGTGCTGCCAAGCTTGGCAAGGAAGCGGTCGCGGGCCACGCGGACGCGCTGGTGGCGCCCTTCACCGATTTTCTGGAGGCCGTCATGCGCGACGACGGCAAAGATGAGCTTGCGTCCCTCGACGGCAACGAGTTCGGCTTCGGCTCTGATCACCGCGCCCACCGGCGTCGCGGCCAGGTGCGCGATCTCCAGCCAGGTCCCCACGGTCGTCTCGCCGGGCACCAGGCCTCCCGCCACCGCCGCGACGGCCGCCTTCTCCATCAACGCCACCAGGGCGGGCGTCCCGAAGGCGGGCACGTCACCGCTACCGAGGGCGAGGGCGGTGTTCTCGGGCCCCACCTTCACGGCGGCGGCGCCTCGCACGCCGATCTCTAACCCTCCCATAACGCTCTCCTCGCAGGGTGGCTTGGGGTCCACCGGTGCCGCCCTTCTAACACGCGCCGCGAAGGACGGTCAAGCGCCAACGCGGCAAGCATCGTAGATTGGGGGAATCGCCGTCGAGATGCTATACTCTTGCGTACGTGCTGTCCGCGGCGACGCGGGCTGCGAGTTTCCTTCACGTGCACGTGGCGGGACCCCAACGCATGCGCATCCACACCGCGGAATTCCTGCAAAGCGCGGGGCGTGCCGACCAGTTCCCCGACGGCGACCGGCCCGAGGTCGCCTTCGCCGGGCGCTCCAACGTCGGCAAGTCCTCGCTCATCAACCGGCTGCTCGGCCGCCGGGCCCTCGCGCGGACGAGCTCCACGCCGGGGCGAACGCGCACGATAAACTTCTATGCGGTGAACGACGTGTTCCTGTTCGTGGATCTGCCGGGCTACGGATACGCCAAGGTGTCCCGTGCCGTCCAGGAGGAGTGGTGGGCCGTGGTGGAGGCGTATCTGACGGACCGAATCCCGCTGCGCGGCGTGGTGCACCTCACGGACGCGCGTCGCCCGCCGACTGAGCAGGATCGGGAGCTCCAGGAGTTTCTCACGGCCGTCCGGGTGCCCTGCGTCCACATCCTCACCAAGGGGGACAAGGTGCCGCGAGGGCAGCGCACCGAAGCGGTGCGCGCGGCACGCGAGGCGCTGGGCCCGGTCGCGCCCGAGCCCATCGTTTTCTCGGCGGAGACGGGGGAGGGCGCCGCCGATCTGTGGCGGGCCATCGAAGCGGTGCTGACCGCTCCGCCTCGCCGCCTGGCGGCCGCGCGGCGCGGCCGCGGTCGCCCAGAATCAGATTGACGCCCCCGAGGCAGCCTGCTAGATTCAAGCACCACGGCCGGGGCCTCCCCGGCCGTCGTCTTCTCACGACAAGGGTCGGCAGACATGCAGCGCTTCTCCATCGCCACATGGATGTTGGGGGCCGCGTTGGCGGCGGGTTTCCTTCCCGGGTGTGCGGACGTGATCGCCGAGCAGGGCGGCGTGTCCATGGACCCACGGGGTGTTAGCGCACCCGTTCGCGTCGACACACGAGCGGATCGGCGGGCCTATTACGCCTACTCGCGCAGCGTCTGGGCGGAGATCCAGGGTGACCTGGAGGCGGCCGTGCAATGGAGCCGGGAGGCACTGCGCTTCGATCCGACCTCGCGCGTCGTGCGGAACCATCTGGCGTCGGTGCTCCTCAAGAAGGGCGACTTCCGGGCGGCCATTCACGAAGGAGAGGAGATCCTCGCCCTATCTCCCAACGATGTACAGGCCCATCTCCTCCTAGCGGCGGCGTATCAAGGGCTCCGGAACGTTCGGGGCGCCGAGCGCCACTACAAAGAGGTCATCCGGCTGGACCCGAAACGGCCTGAGGCCTACCTCTTTCTCGGCAATCTGTACGCGGAGACGCGGAACTTCTCCGAGGCCGTGTCGGTCTTCGAGTCGCTGATACGGATCCATCCACGAAGCTACCTGGCGTACTACAGCCTGGGCAGAATCCATTTGGAAACGAAGGAGCCGGAGAAGGCCCGGGCTGCCTTCCAATCCTCCGTCGAGATCAACCCGGACTTCGATCCGGCCTGGGTGGGATTGGCAGGCAGCCTGGAGGTGCAGGGCCGGTACGACGACGCGGTTCAGGTCTACCAGCGCGCCTTGGCGAATGACCCCCAGGACCGGGAATTCCGCGAGCGCTTGGCCCAGCTCCACCTGCGCCGCGGCGACCTGGATTCCGCCTTGGCCGCCTACGAGGAACTCCGGCGCGCCGATCCGGCGAACGTCGCGATTCTGACCCGCATCGGCCAGATCCAGGCGGAGAAGAAAGACTACGACAAGGCACTGGCGATCTTCCGAGACGTCCTCCAGAAGGAGCCGGGGAACGGGGAAGCGCGCTTCGCCATGGGGCTCAGCCTGGAGTCGATGAAGCGCTACGACGAAGCGCTGGACGCGCTGGCCAAGGTGCCGCCCAAGGACCCTCGATACGTGGATGCCCTCCTGCATCGGGGCTACATCTACGGCCAACTGGAGCGGTTCGACGAAGCCACGGCCGTGTTCGCCGAAGCCGCCCGCCTCAAGCCGCAGGAAGGGAACGTGCCGTACTTCCTGGGTCTCACGTACATGCAGAAGAAGGACTACGCCAAGGCGTCGCGGGAGCTGGAGAAGGCGGTCGCGCTGGACCCGAACAACGTGCAGTTCAATTACCAGCTGGGCGCCGCCCTGGAACGGGCGCGGCAGCTTGACCAGGCCGAGCGCGTGTTCCGCAAGGTGCTGTCGTTGGAACCGAATCACGCCGACGCCAACAACTACCTCGGGTACATGTTTGCCGAAGAGGGCGTCAAGCTGGAAGAGGCGGTAGTCCTGATCCGGAAGGCCCTGGCGGCGGAGCCGGAAAACGGGGCCTTCATCGACAGCCTGGGCTGGGCCTACTTCAAGTTGGGCCGCCTGGATGAGGCCCTGGCCGAGCTCCTGCGCGCCGTGAAGTACAGCCGCCGGGAGGACTCCACCATCCGCGAGCACCTGGGGGACGTCTACTTTCGCAAGGGCATGCTGCAGGACTCCCTGCGCGAGTGGGAACGCGCCCTCACGCTCGACGAGACGAACGCGGCTCTCCGCCAGAAACTCGACGATCTCCGCAAGCGCATCTCCCGCGACGGTCAATGAGCGCCCCGGTCCGCGCCCTCGCGGCGGCGGGGCTGCTGCTCCTCGCCTCCTGCGCCGTCACGCCCGTTCCGCGCCTCGCCGCGCCACCCGACCCCGACAGGGTGCGATCCCGACTGCTCCAGGAGGAGGCCGCCACGCGGACGGTGCGGGGCCTCGCCCGTCTGGCATTCGAAGGGCCGTCCGGCAGCGGGTCCGCCTCGCAAGTGGTCGTCGTGGCGCTGCCCGACCGCGCGCGTGTGGAGGCGCTGACTCCCTTGGGCACGACCGCGCTGGTGGCGACGGTCCGGGCGGACGAGCTGCGCGCGCATTCGCCGGTGCGGCACGAGTATTGGACCGGGCGGGCGACCCGCGAGGCGCTGGGCCGGCTGCTCACGGTTTCCGTCCCGCCCGAACCGCTCCTCCGGCTGCTGGCCGGTCTTCCGCCCCTCCCGCTGCGGGCCCAGGACCCTCGGCTCAGCCTGACACCGGATGGCGCGGCCGTCCGTGTGGAGTCGGTGGACGGGGAGTACTGGCAGCGGTTGTGGATCGAGGGCGACGACCCCGAGGTCGCGCGCGGAGAGATGGGGAGCGCCTCGGAGGTGCTGTTCACGTTCGCCTTCGCGGACCGGAGACCGACCGACGGACGGAGCTTCCCCTTCGACATTCGCGTCGAGGAGTCCGCCGGCCGCAGCCGCTTGCAGGTGCGGTACGAGCAGCTGCAGCTCAACCTGCCAGCAGACCCCGACCTCTTCGACCTGCCGCCGCCCACCGACCCGCGGACGCGCATCATCGACCTAGGAAGCGGCGCCCCCGGGAGGGTCGCGCCGTGAACGACATCGTCCTGGCGTCGCCGGCCAAGATCAACCTCTTTCTCGAGATCGTCGGCCGACGGCCGGACGGCTTCCACGAGATCGAGTCCATCATGCAACTGGTGGACCTCTGCGACGAGGTGTACCTGCGTCGCCGCCGGGACGGCATCCGCCTGCAGGTGAGCGGCGCCGATCTGCCGGAGGGTCGCGGTAATCTGGCGTACCGGGCCGCGGCGCTGGCGTTGGAGGCGGCCGGCCTGTCCGACGGTGTGGAGATCCGCCTCGTCAAACGGATTCCCGTGGCCGGAGGGCTGGGCGGCGGGTCGAGCAACGCCGCCGCCGTCCTCCTCGGCGTCGGCCGGTTATACGGGCTGGACTGGCCCCGGGAGACCTTGCTGCGGATGGCCAGCGGGCTCGGAAGCGACGTTCCGTTCTTCCTTAGCGACGGCGTGGCCGTCACCCAGGGGCGGGGCGAGGTGCTGACCCCGCTGCCGCCCTGGCCACGCCGGTGGCTGGTCCTGGCGAACCCCGGGGTTCCGATTTCCACCGCGTGGGCGTACCGTGAAGCGAGTTCGAAATTGACAGGATGGGAGGGTCGGGTTACACTCCCCACTTTGACTGCAGGCGGCCCGCTGGAGTGGCCACCCGTTTGGGCGTTCAATCGCTTGGAAGAAGTCGTGCTGCCGCACCGGCCGGAGCTCGTGGCCCTGAAGGCGCTCCTGCAGGAGGGCGGTGGCATGCCGGTCCTCATGTCCGGCAGCGGCGCTTCCGTGTTTGCGGTCGTGCCGGATGCTGGCGCGGCCGGGGCGTTGGCGGCCCGGGTCCGGGAGAGCGGAGCCTTCGCGGCGGCGGTCACGACGTTGCCGACGAACCCGATGCTCGCGGCCGCGTCCTGAGGCCGGAAATCTCGCGAGGGCGTGACGAGCGCGGCGACCGCCGCCCAGGAACCAAGAACCAGGAAGGGGACGTGCATGGCCGGTGAGCTGGTGTTGACGTCGGGGCGGGCGAATCCCCGGTTGTCGCAGGAGATCGCGGAGTCCCTCGGGATGCGCCTGGCCGAGACCGAGGTGACGGAGTTCTCGGACGGCGAGGTGTTCGTCCAGGTGAACGAGAACGTCCGTGGCGCCGACGTCTTCGTGATCCAGCCCACCTGCCACCCCGTGAACCGGAACATCATGGAACTCCTCATCATGATCGACGCCCTGAAGCGCGCGTCGGCGTTCCGGATCACCGCGGTGATTCCCTACTACGGCTACGGTCGCCAGGATCGAAAGGTGCAGCCCCGGGTTCCCATCACCGCCAAGCTGGTGGCGGACCTGATCACGGCCGCCGGCGCGCACCGGGTGCTGACCATGGACTTGCACGCCGGGCAGATTCAAGGTTTCTTCAACATCCCGGTGGACCACCTGTTCGCGGCCCCGGTGCTCCTGCAGTACTTGCAGGACCGCCGGGTGCAGGGCGCTTGGAAGGATCTGGTGGTCGTCTCCCCCGACGCCGGGGGCGTCGAGCGGGCCCGCGCCTTCGCCAAGCGCCTGGGGACCTCGCTGGCCATCATGGACAAACGGCGCACCGGAGCCAACGAGGCGAAGATCATGCACGTCATCGGCGAGGTGCGCGACCGGGACGTGGTCCTGCTGGACGACATGATCGATACCGCGGGAAGCATCACGCAGGCGGTGCAGGCGCTCCGTGGGGAGGGCGCCCGCCGCATCCTGGCGAGCTGCACCCACGCCGTGCTCTCCGGTCAGGCGCTGGAGCGCCTGGAGCGGTCGGACATCGAAGAGGTGGTCGTCACCAACACGATTCCGTTGCGCGACGAGCAGATTTGTAAGAAAATTACAGTTCTTTCCGTGGCCCCGCTCCTGGGCGAGGCCATCCGACGGATTCATACCGAGACCTCGGTGAGCTCGCTTTTCGTGTGAGGCGCTGGCGAACCGCCGGGGCACCGTACACATCGCGTTGGCAGAGAGTCGGTGGAGGCGCGCATGGCAACAGTGGACTTGCAAGGCGAAATCCGAACCCAGGTGGGGAAACAAGTGGCGAAGCGGCTGCGGCGGGCGAAACGGATCCCCGCCGTCGTTTACGGCGGGCAGGGTGGCCCGGTCCCCGTGGCGGTGAATCCCCAGGAACTCCTGGCGGCATTGGAGTCCGGGGAAAACACGCTGATCAACCTGTCCCTCGCGGGCGGCGCGGCGCCGCAGATCTCCCTGGTGATCCTGAAGGAGCTGCAGCGGGATCCGGTGAAAGGACGCCCCCTGCATGCCGATTTCCAGGCCATCTCCATGGAGCGGAAGATCCGCGTGGAGGTGCCCGTCGTCCTCGGCGGAGATCCCATCGGCGTCAAGGACAAGGGCGGCATCCTGGAGCACACCCTGCGGCAGCTGTCCGTGGAGTGCCTGCCGATCAACATTCCCGAGAAGTTCGTGGTGGACGTCTCCGGCTTGGATATCGGCAACGCGCTGCACGTACGGGACGTCCCCGTGGCGGAGGGGATCCGGATCCTGGATGACGGCGAGCGCGTGCTGGCGTCGGTCTCGGCGCCCGCGGCAGAGGAAGTCGCGGCGCCTGTCGAAGAGGCGCCGGCAGAGCCGGAGGTGGTCGGCAAGAAGGAGAAGGAAGAGCCCGAAGCCGCAGCCGAGGGCAAACCGAAGGCTGGCGCCGAGGCCAAGCCCAAAGCCGCTACCGAGGCCAAGCCCAAGTAGGTGGCGGCCATCGGGGACGCGCACTGGCTGGTGGCGGGTCTGGGCAATCCCGGTCCCGCCTACGTCCGCACCCGGCACAACGTGGGTTTTGCGGTGATGGAGCGGCTGGCGGCAGTGGCCGCTGCGGGGTTTGTGTCCGGCCCGTTCGAGAGCCAGCTGACCCTGGTGTCCCTGTCTTCGGTGCCGGTCCTGCTGCTGAAGCCGCAGACGTTCATGAACCGGAGCGGCGCGGCCGTGGCCGGGTGGCTCGCGCGCCTCGGCCTTCCACCGGCGAGATTGATCGTCGTGCACGACGATCTCGACCTTCCCGTCGGACGCCTGCGGATCGTGACAGCGGCGGGGCCAGGCGGGCATCGAGGCGTCGGCTCCATCCAGGAGGGGCTGGGCACGGCGGATTTCGCCCGCATCCGGGTCGGCATCGGCCGGCCGGAGGTCGGTGAGGACGCCGCGGGTCACGTCCTGGCCGACGTCGCGCCGGAGGAGTCGGCGGTTCTCGCCGACGCGGTGGCGCGAGCCGCCGACGCGGTGCGCAGCCTGATCCTGGAGGGACCGGGGCCCGCCATGAACCGATACAACGCGCGCCCGTGGTCCGCGACGGACGCGTCGGAGTGACGCCATGGGCGAAGCGGAGAACCTGGAACACATGAGGGAGGTGAGCAGCGTGCGATCGTACGAGGTGATCTTCATCCTGGACCCCGCGCTGGGCGACGACGGGGTGGAAGCCGCGGCCACCGCCGCCAAGGCTGTGTTGGCCAAGGCGGGCGGCGACGTCGTGGAGATCCAGAAGTGGGGGAAGAAGCGTCTGGCGTACGACATCAAGAAGCGGCGCGAGGGGCACTACGTGTATTTTCGCGCCCAGGCGCCAGGCAAGGCCGTGGCGGAGTTGGAGCGCCACCTGAAGATTGCGGAACCCGTGCTGAAGTTCATCACCGTGCTGGTGCAGGCACCCCGGCGGAAGGCGATCAAGGCCAGCGCGCCCGCGCCCGTCGAGGCGGCTCCTGCGGAGGCCTGAGCATGGCCAGCTTCAACAAGGTCATCTTGATGGGGAACCTGACGCGCGACCCCGAGCTCCGGTATACCCCCAGCGGGGCGCCCGTGTGCAACTTCGACCTGGCGATGAACCGCTCCTACACCACGCAGGGCGGGGAGCGCCGGGACGAGGTGTGCTACGTCACCGTCGTCGTCTGGGGCAAGCAAGCCGAGACATGCGCAGAGTACCTGGCGAAGGGACGCTCGGTGCTTGTGGACGGGCATTTGCAGCAGCGCTCCTGGGAGACCCCGGAGGGCCAGAAACGCACGAAGCACGAGGTCGTCGCCGAGCGGGTCCAGTTCCTGGGTCCGCGCAA
>Ga0105107_10001499_pt1 | contig 15120 bp, 10 predicted proteins | sample PPLLaktember2015_6_FD_79335 | JGI IMG/M metagenome (GOLD analysis project Ga0105107, IMG submission 79335) | Freshwater sediment microbial communities from Prairie Pothole Lake near Jamestown, North Dakota, USA - PPLs Lake P8 Core (1) Depth... | ecosystem: Environmental > Aquatic > Freshwater >...
CCCAAAATACTTCGTTATCGCCGCATCATAGGATGCGGTATGGAAGAAGGCCTTCGCCGCGAGAGTCCTCCGCGTATCGAGCGTCACGGCCCCGCCGTTCTCGCCCATCTCCTTGATGAGGAAATCGTAATCCTCCGGCTCAACGACCACGGCGACGGAGTGAAAGTTCTTCGCCGAGGCCCGGATGAGCGCCGGCCCGCCGATGTCGATCTCCTCGACGACATCTCTCTCTTCGAGGGAGGCGTTCTCCGCCGCCTGACGGAAACGGTAGAGATTGACGACGACGAGATCGATGAGCCCGATGCCGTGTTTCGCCGCCTGCTCGAGGTGCCCCCGGTTTTCCCGATCGGCGAGGATGCCGCCGTGGATCTTCGGATGGAGCGTCTTCACGCGGCCGTTCATGATCTCGGGAAACGCCGTGATGTCGCTCACGTCGACGACGGGCACGCCGGAGTCGCGAATCGCCTTCGCCGTGCCGCCGGAGGCGATGATCTCCACGCCGCGCCCGGAGAGCGCCTTCACGAACGGAGCGAGGTTCCTCTTGTCGGTGACGCTGATCAGCGCCCGTTTGATCGGTATGTTCATTCCTGGCACCTTTCGATTGGATTCTCGTTGAAAAGGAGTTCGAGCGCGAGATGATAGCGCTCCAGGGTCTTGGCGACAATCTCAGCGGGGAGCGCGGGCGCGGGAGGATTGCGGTCCCATCCGACGCGGTCGAGGTAGTCGCGGACGAACTGCTTGTCGAGGCTCGGCGGGGATGAGCCGGGCGCATATTCCGCGGCGAGCCAGAATCGCGAGGAATCGGGCGTCAGCACCTCGTCGATGAGCGCGACCGTGCCGTCGATCAGGCCGAATTCGAACTTCGTGTCGGCGATAATGATGCCGCGGCGGGCTGCGTATTCGCGCGCCTTGCCGTACATGCCGAGGCTGAGGTTCCGAAGTTCGCGCACCGTTTCCCCGCCGGCGATCGCACCCGCCTCTTCGATCGTGATGTTTTGATCATGTCCCGTGTCGGCCTTTGTCGAAGGGGTGAAAATCGGTTCCTCGAGCTTATCGGACATGCGGAGTCCCGGAGGGAGCGCAATGCCGCACACGGCGCCGCTCTCGCGGTACTCCTTCCAACCGGACCCCGCGAGGTATCCGCGGACGACGCACTCGAGATCGATCCTCCGCGCGCGGCGCACGAGCATCGACCGTCCCCGGAGCTCCCGGTCGAAGCGGTTGAAGGGCGCCGGATAATCCGCCACGTCGGTGCTCACGATATGGTGGGGAATGCCTTCGAGCCATCTCGTCCATCTCGCCGAGAGCGTCGTGAGAATGATCCCTTTACCGGGGATCGTCGTCGGGAGTATCGAATCATATGCCGAGATGCGATCGGACGCGACGATGATGAGCGTATCGCCGAGGTCGTACACGTCGCGCACCTTTCCCCTGAAGGAGGGCGCGATCGCCGCCAGTCCGCTCCGTGTCTTGCTTGTTGCGTCACGTCTCTTCATCGATGATCACCCGCCTCCCCTCGATGCGGAGTCTCCGTTCGGCATAGAGCCGGACGGCCTCGGGATACGCGCGGTGCTCCTCGGCGAGGATGCGGGCGCTGAGGCTCTCGACCGTATCGTCCTGCCGCACGGGAACGACGCGCTGAATAATGATCGGTCCCGTGTCGACCCCTTTGTCCACGAAATGGACGGTGCACCCCGAATAGCGAACGCCGTATTCGAGCGCCTGATGCTGCCCGTCGAGCCCCTTGAAGCTCGGCAGGAGCGCCGGGTGGATATTGAGCATCTTTCCGGCATATGCATCGAGGAGCGCCCCCCTGACGATTCTCATGAAACCCGCGAGACATACGAGATCGATCCCGCGCTCCCGGCAGAGCCGGGCCATACGATCGCTCGCCTCATCGCTCATCGTTCCGCGCTTCGGTCCGCAATCGACCGTCACCGAGGGAATGTTCCTCGCTGCCGCCGCGGCGATCGCCCCCGCCTGGGAATTATCCGCGATGAGGATCTCTATCGAGGCGGGATAGCCTCCCTCGAGGCAGGCGCTCGAAAGCGCTTCAAAATTGCTCCCTCTCCCCGACGCGAGCACCGCGATTCTGGTCTTTTTCCTCATGGTAAAGCATAATATCGACCCCCGCGCACCAAGTCAAGAAGTGTCATCTCGGACGCGAGAACTCGACGCTCAAAGCCCTGTTCTGAACGCGGTCCGGATCGATCGAACGCGCCGAAAGACCGGTCTTCGGATCCCGGAGCGGCCCGCGCCCCACCGCCGCGGCAATCGAGCAGCGAAGGGCCGCTTCGGCGCGGGTCACGCCCCTTCCCGGCGGGGGCGGATACCGCGGCGCCTCGACACTCAGCACCCAAGGGCCCCGCTCGAACGAATCTCCCGCCAATGCCGTTTGAACGGCAATCCCCTGCCGCGCAAGCCGCTCCCGGAGTCGCGGCTCCCGCGTTGGGAGATAGGGGCTGCAGATCACCTCCTCAATCTTGACGCGTTCGAGAAGATAGTACACGCCATGACTCCCCTTGATTGTCGATGATGAGATGATGCAGCAATCGATCTTCCTCACTCCCCGCCGCCAGAGCTCCCGGGTGAGATGGTACGCGCCTCGCGAGGTGAAGGCATCGCCGACAAAGAGGATGCAGGGGCGTCCCGCGTAGCAGATGCTCCCGCGTCGTTCGATAATGCTCACCCCGTTCCCCTCCGCCGCTCCGGAATCCGGCCGGGCGAAGGGAGTCGCGGGGCGCGGAGAGACCGGCACGACAAATGAGCACGCCACACCCGCGATGCCCATCGCAAGGACAAGGCCTTTCCTGCCGCAGCTCCCGCGGAGCGAAAGCGCGATAAGGCCGGCGCCGAGAAAATAGACCGCCGGCTGGAAATCGCCTCTCAGGATTCCGGCATGAGGCCGCAGTGCGAATGCGCCCGGAACAATCTCGAGAAAACGGCAGATGATGTTTATCAGAGGTGCAAGAAGGGCACGGAGCGCTCCCGCGGGAACGAAGACGTATGCGAATCCCGCATAGAGGAGAATGGTGAAGGGCAGTGAAACGATGATATTGACGAGCGGCGAGAGGAGCGACGACCGGCCGAAGAGAGAGACAACGAGGGGCAGGGTGAAAAACTGAACGGCGCAGGTGATAATGGCCGGAAAGATCAGCGCCTTGAGAACCGTGCCGGGAAATCCGCCGGGCAGCCTTTTTTCCGCCATTCGGGAAAGCGGAAGCCCCACGGCGGCGATCCCGCACACCGCGGCGAATGAAAGCTGGAACCCCGCGTCGAAGACGATTGCGGGTTCGAGACCGGCGAGCACGAATGAGCCCAGGAGCAGCGCGCCGAGAAGATCGACGTGCATTCCATAGAATCGATACGCGATAACGGCCGCGCTGAGGAAAAGCGCTCTCAGGAGCGAGGATGGAAACCCCGCGATGGCCGAATAGAATGCGAGGACCATGAGCAGCGCTCCGTCCCGCCGCCGCTTCGAATGGATGATGAGGGAAAGCGCCTTCGCCAGCGGAATCGCCAGCGCCCCGAGATGAAGACCGCTGAGAGCGAGGAAATGGGTGATCCCGAGATATGAGTACGTATCGCCCAGCTCTGCGCCGAGACCGCTCCTCTCGTCGAGAATGAGCGCCCCGACGAAGCCCCGGCTCTTCCGCGTCAGATCCCCCGCTTCGAGGGACGCGAGAAGCCGCGCGCGTATTCCCGGCAGCGCCAGGGAGCGTATTCCTCCCCCCGGATTCGTGACGACTCGCGGGGGGCGCTCCGACGGCGCCCCAGCGCCTGCGGCACCGGGAAGCCTGATGGAGGAAACGAAGATCCCCGCCGATTCATGCGCCAGTCTCTCCCCTGATGCCGCCCCGGCGAGAACGATCCCCCCCGAGCAAGTCATGAGGTAATACGCGACGGCCCTCACGAGCCACTGCGTGCGGCGGGGGTCACACGCGGCGCGCCGTCGCGCGCCGTCTCTGAAAACCACGAGGATCGCGAGCCCGCACGAAACGCCGATTGCCGGAAGTGCAATCGCCGATCCGTACGGCGCCATCAAACCTGATATGAAAAACGCAGCCCACCACCGCACCATCGTCCGCCTCCCCGCGCTGCCTCCCCATTGCCATGTGCAAATCCATACCCGCCGCGCGCCCTCTCATGACGCCCGCGGCTACTCTCCGCAGAAGATTACCCTGTTCTTTCCCTCCTCCTTCGCCGCATAGAGAGCCTTGTCGGCCATACGGAAGAGCTGGCTCTCATTCTGCGCATGCGCGGGGTAGATGCACCCGCCGATGCTGATCGTCACCTTGAGCTTCTTCCCGCCCTCGATGGCCTGTTCGGCCCGCGCGACGATTCCCCGAATACGTTCGGCGGTTCTCCGGGCCGAATCGATCGCCGCCCCCGGCAGCAACACGATGAATTCCTCGCCGCCGTAGCGGAAAAGGAGATCGATCTTGCGGAGCGAGGCGCGCACCGTCTGGGCGACGAGCCGGAGCATGCGATCGCCGGCGTCGTGCCCGTAAGTGTCGTTGATCTTCTTGAAGTCATCAATATCGATGATAAGAAACGCGAGGCTCATCTTGTTTCGGTTCGCGCGCTCGATCTCGAGGGGCACCTGGAGCTCGTAGTGATTCCGGTTGTGCACCCTCGTGAGACGGTCGATCGAAACCATCTTCTCGAGGTGCCTGTTGTTCTCGAGAAGCCGGACGATTCCCTGCCCGAGAATATGGTAATTCGCGAGCGTGCTCCGGTCGGGAGGCGAATCCCCTGGAAGATGGATCTCCAGAATCGCCCACCGAATATCCCGCGCGAGGAGCGGGATGAGGAGAAGTGATTTATTTTCCGCCCCGATCTCAAAAGCTCCTTCCTCTCGATGCTCCCCGTCGATCCTGATGAAGGTGTAGGGCATCGCGGATGTGAGGCAGGAATGGTAGAATCTGCGCTTGAGCGCCTCGCTCAGGGGAAGGAAGGCGACCGTTTCCCGCGACCAGTCGCGGATCGCCGGCGTGGCGTTGATGAACAGGAGCCGCGCGCGGGCACCTTCCGCAACGTGCCCCGCGAGCGCGAGCATCTCCTCGATCCGAGCGCCGATCGTCTTCGAGGAATCGTTCAGGGAAAGCGATGATATGATGCCCGCGAACACCGACGGGAGAATCCCCTCAGTTCTCCGCGATGCCCCCGTCACGGCATCCCATTCGGCTGCGGTCATGATGAGGGTTATCCTCGCGCGATTGTCCGCTGCCCGGTATGAAATGGAGACCGTGCCGTCGGCGCGACTCGCCCCTTCTCCCTGATAGAGGCTGCGCGACTGGAGCTCCTCCATCGTGAGGTATGCTTCTCTCACGAGCGCCGCCCGGTCGCCGCAGGCAACGACCCGTTCCAGCTCCGTTCGCCGTTCGGGAGAGAGCTCCTCGCGCGGGACGAGACGAGAGAGCAGAAACCGGTAATCCCTTTCAATATCGTGATGCACGGCAGGCCTTCTCAGAGAAGTGCACGGTTGAAATCCTCTTACGCTCCATACAATTATACACCACCCGGGGAGGACGTTTCTACCACAGAAACGCTCCCCCCTGAGGCATCCCCCTCCCGCGGCCCCCGCCCCCCGGAGCAGCATCTTCTTGAACTCATCCGAATCATTCTCTATATTGACGAGAGTCGTGAGGTGGATGTGATGAGATTCAAATCCCTGGCCATTCTTTTGATCGGATGCGCTTTCCTTTCCACCGGCTGCCTCATGCCGCGCGGCGGCTGGGGCGAGTCCGGGGCCGGATCCCTCCCCTCGGGGGATTCCGATGAGCTCTTCTACCGCCGACATCCCCAGGTTCTCACGCTCGAGCAGAAGCTCGATCGCGCATCCACCCTGTTCTATTTCGGCGAATTCGAATCATCCGCCGCCGCCGCCCGGGATCTCCTTCCCACCATCAACGATCTCCGGGCCGCTTCCCACGATCCCGAACTGTGCGACCATCTCGACTACCTCGAATTCCGGACCCATTGTCTCCTCGACCGCATGGCGATGGACGAGATAGAGCGCGGATCCGAGCCCCATATGTTCGCCCTCGTTGATTCGCTCGCACGCTCCACCGTTATCGAGGAAGAGATCGAAGTCGAGTTCAATGCCAAAACACAGCATTGGATAAGCTACTTTCGGGGCAGCGGGCGCAAGCATTTTTCGCGCTGGCTCGACCGCGCCGGGGAATTCAAGGACGTGATCGAACCGATCCTCGTCGAGGTCGGCGTGCCGCGGGACATCCTCTACCTCGCCGTCATCGAGAGCGGCCTCAACCTCAACGCCCGCTCGTATATGAAGGCGGTGGGACCCTGGCAGTTCATGGCGGGGACCGCGAAGCTCTTCGGACTGCGGATGAACTGGTGGCTCGACGAGCGCAAGGACATCGTCGCGGCAACGTACGCGGCCGCCAATTACCTTCGCTACCTCCACGACCTCTTCGGCTCGTGGCCTCTCGCGCTCGCCGCGTACAATTCTGGGGAGCACCGCGTCGCCCGCGCAATAACGAGGCAGCGGACGACCGATTACTGGCGGCTCGACCTTCCCGCCCAGACGGAGTGGTTCGTGCCGAAGTTTATGGCCGCGCTCGCGATCGGCCGGAATCCCGATCGGTACGGATTCGAGCACCCCGCGACCGCCCCCCTCCAGTTCGATATCGTGGAGGTCGAACGGCCGATGGAGCTCAGCGCCATCGCGCGTGCCGCCGGCTGTTCTCTCAATGAGCTCAAGAGGCTCAATCCGCATTTCAAGAAATGGACGACGCCCCCGGACATGGTAGTCGAGGTCAAGGTTCCCTGGGGAGGCGGCGATGAGTGCCGCGAGCGCCTCGCGGAAATAAAAGGGAGCCATGTGGCCTCCTATATCCAGCACAAGGTCAAGAAGGGGGAAACGCTCTCTTCGATCGCAGCGCACTACGAGCTCACCGTTAAGGAACTCAAGAAGTTCAATGAAATGGGCAAGTCCCAGATCATCCGCGCGGGAAGCATTCTCCTCATTCCCGTGAAGGACACCGTCCGCTCGGCGCGCGTCGCGAGCAGACCTTCATACCGCAATCCGGCGTACGCGCCCACCAAGGTATCCCTCCCCGTCCTCTCCGCCTCGGAAGGCGGCAAGAAGACCAGATACGTCGTCCGGAAGGATGATACGCTCGTGAGAATCGCGGAGCGATTCCATACCGGGCTCTCCCGCATTCGCGAATGGAACAATCTTACCCATTCGTCCATCATTCGCCCCGGAGACACGCTCACGATCTATCTGACTCCCGATCGCGGCCGGAAGGAAACCGCGGACGCGCTGATCGATGACTTCGCCGGTGGCGGTTCGAATTCGACGCCCGCCGCACCGGGCGAAAGCGAGGATCCGCCGTCCTCCGGCCCCAAGCGGATTACCCATGTCGTGGCGAAAGGCGAGACTCTCAGCGGGATCAGCAGGCGTTACGGCGCTTCCATCGCCGAGATCCTTTCCTGGAATCCGGGGATCAACCGGAACAGGCTCTATCCCGGCAACAAGATTACCGTATACGTGAAGGGTTGATCAGAGACGCGTATTGGCGGCGATGTAGGAGCCTCCGTCCTCGATGTCGCGGCGCGGAATGAGCGCCCGGTCGAGGGTGCCGCTCACAAGGCAGTTCGTGCCGATGCGGAGGCTCCCGGGAACCACGGTTTTCTTCCCGATGAGGGTAACCCCGAAATCGAGCAGCGCCGGCTGAAGCCTGTTCGGGACGAGCGAGTGCCCCGAGCCGATTTTCGCCCGCGGACCGATGACGACCCCCTTATCGATCACGGTATTCCGCACCTCCGCCCCTTCCCCGATAACGCAATCATGAAAAATGATCGATCCTTCGACATGCGCCCCCTTTTCCACCATGACGCGGGGGGAAAGGATGGACCGATGGACGCTTCCCCGAACAATGCACCCGTTGCAGATGATCGAATCGCGCACATCCCCCTCCTTCGTCACGACAAACGGAGGTTCATCATCCGGGACGGTAAGAATCGGGGACGAATGGCTGTAGAGCTTCAGCCGCGGATTGTTCGAGAGAAGATCGAGACTCGCCGCATAGTAGCTGCGAAGCGTCCCGATATCGAGCCAGTAGCCGCCAAACCGATAGGCGGATATCGCGCCCTTTGAAACGAGGTGCGGGATCACATGTTTCCCGAAGTCGAGATCCTCATGCCTTGCCTTAAGCGCTTTAATAAGTGAATGCAAATACTCCTTGTTAAATATATAGATGCCCATTGAGGCCAGATTGCTGTCGGCCCGCGCGGGCTTCTCCGCGAATTTCGTTATGTTCCCTTCGGTGTCCACCGTGGCGATGCCGAATTCGCTCGCGAGCGCCTTCGGCACCTTGACGACCGCGACTGACGCGGGTTTTCCCGATGACGCATGAAATTCCATGAAGGCCCGATAGTCCATGCGGTAGATATGGTCCCCGGAAAGGATCATCACGTTCTCGCAGTCGAGCCTCTTGAGCATCGCGAGGTTCTGATAGATCGCATCCGCGGTTCCTTGATACCAATCCGCCGCCTGGTAGCCGAGGTGGGGATGAAGGATATGGAGCCCGCCCGTCATCCGGTCGAGATCCCATGGCTTTCCGATCCCGATATGCCGCACGAGCGACCGGGATATGTACTGCGTGAGGACGTACACCTCTTCGACACCGGACCGGAAACAGTTCGTGAGCGTGAAGTCGACGATGCGGTATCTCCCTCCGAAGGGAACGGCCGGCTTTGCGCGATAGCGTGTGAGGAGGCCGAGGCGCTTGCCGACGCCCCCCGCGAGGAGGAATGCGACCGTTCTCGCCATATTCACTTCTTCCTTCCCACGACCCGGTGGGGCTCGACGATTCCTCCGCGCGGCGTCGAGGCTCCCGGAAGCACGCGGGCCTCTCTCCCTATCACGGCCACGCCGCCCGTTTCCTCCGCGGGGCGGAGTCCGGCCGGAGACCGGCGCCCCGGGCTTGCCGACCGCATCCCGCCAATCGAAGCGCCGTGCCCGACCGAAACGAACTTGTCGAGAATCGCCCGCTCGACCGCGGCATCCTTTCCCACGCGGGCGAACGAGAAGATGATGCTGTCCTTGATCCGGGCGCCGCATTCGACCGTCACGCCCGGAAAGAGAATCGAGCCGGTAACCTCTCCCTTGACGATGCACCCGTCCGCCACGATCGAGTTTGCCACACGGGAGCTGTCCGCGCATCGGGCGGGGGGCAGATCGCTTCCACGCGTGAAAATCGGCCAATCGGCGTCCGTAATCATGAGCCGGTTCTTGAGAAGCCGCAGAGAAGCCCGGTAGTAGCTCGCGATCGACCCGATATCCTCCCAGTAGCCGTCGAATCGGTATCCCATCACCTCGCCCCGTTTGAGCCACGGCATGATGACGTCGAATACGATATCGCTCTTGCCTCCGCCGAGAACATCGAGGAGGAAATCGCGGCGGAAGAGGTATATGCCGAGCGAGGCATAGCGGTACGTCGATGAGGTCGGCTTCTCGCGAAACGCCGTTACGAGGCCGCCGGCCGCGCAGCGGACCATGCCGAAGCGCGACCGCTGGCTCGGCAGAACCTTCTTCATGGCGAGAGTGATGGCCTTGCCGTGCGCCGCATGGTACTGAATCATGGGCCGGTAGTCCATGACGTACACCTGATCCCCCGAGAGCACGAGGATCGTGTCCGCCTTTGAATTCCTGATGAGATCGAGGTTCTGGTAGAGCGCATCGGCCGTTCCCCGGTACCACATCGCGGCCGCGCCGTCGTGCGTGGGCTGGAGAATGTACACGCCCCCGCTCTTGCGGTCGAGGTCCCATGCCTTCCCCATTCCTATGTGGTCGATCAGAGACTTCGGCGAGTACTGGGCCAGAATGGCGACTTCGTGGATGCCGGAATGGACGCAGTTGCTGAGGCAGAAATCGATAATGCGGTAGCGGCCGCCGAAGGGCACGGCCGTTTTGGCGCGGTGGCGCGTGAGCACCGACAGCTCCTTGCCGGTGCCGCCCGCGAGTATCAGCGTGATGATTTTCAAGGGTGCACGATCCCCTTAAACCCTCGAGCGATGCCGCGGGGCATTCTCAGTGCGCAACCATCAGGGAAACTCGATGGCTCAGATCGAATTCGTCATGATGGAGGAACGCGTAGTCGAGCCCCAGCGACATGTGCCACGACCCGAAGTCCTGCATCACGACCCCCACGCCGGCCGTGGGCCTGCCCATATCGAGTCCGCCGCGGAGGGCGACGAGATCTCGGATGAGGATCTCCGCGCCGACATGGAAGTCCGCGCTCGCGCGTCCCATCCAGAACTGAGCCTCTTCCCCGCGCCTGTTCTCATACCGGAAATCTCCATCGGCCGCGAGCACGATGCGGCTCCCCAGCCGCTCGAACGAGAGGGGGTACGCGAAGCCGAGCTTCAGGGCGGGATAGATAAACTCTCTCTTTCCCGTGCTCCAGCCGATGTACGTGCCGGTCGCATCCTGGAGCTTCACACCGACCGAGAGATCCCTCCAGAGATTGGACCGCAGAAGCCCGAGATCGACACCGAGCCCGAAGCTCGTGATGCCCGCGATTTGGTCGCTCCGGATGATCTTGACGCTCGCCCCGGCGGCCCCGAAGGAGAAACGCTGCGCGTACGATACGAATGCCGCAACATCGTTCGCCGTCTCGAGCGGGAAATCGGCAAAGTTGAAGTTGATCTGCTCGTTGTTCCACGGCTCGAATATATCGTCCCCGTCGGAGTTACGGATCATCCCGTCCGTCAGCGGGATAACGGGAATATCGGGGATGCCCATATGCACGATCGAGAGACCCCATCCCGACTCCCCTTCACCGATCGGGAATACGGCCGAGAAGAAATTGTAATCGATGAGATCGCCGAACGTTTCCGATCGCATGAGCACCGCCTGCCAGTTCGCGGGCCGCCCCATGAAGGATGAGAAAGCGGCGAGCCCGGCAGGATTCCAGTAGGCGGCCGTGGCGTCATTGGCGACAGCGATGAATGCGCCGCCCATGCCCATCGCGCGCGCGCCGCCGCCTGAGGCCATGAATTCACCGGCAAACTTCTGACCGTGGGAGGCCGAGGGAGAAACCAGGAGAAAAAGGCACATGCTGATGACCGCGAGTCGCATGATTCCCTCCACTTTCCCAGGGGATACCGGAAAATGATTGCCATCGAACGCTACGGACCGAAGCCTCGTGATCGTCATTTCTCTTTCATTATAACAATTACGCGGGGTCAGCACAATTCCAAATCGTGGGTCATGCCGGCCGTGCCCGGGCCCGTCAACCGAGCTTGAACTCCTTGATCCGGCGATAGAGCGTGCGTTCAGAGACACCGAGCTGCCGTGCCGTCTTGCGCCTGTTTCCCGCATTCGCGGCGAGCGCCTTGCGGATCGCCTCGCGCTCCATCTGCTCAAGATCGTGCGGTTCTTCCCGCGCCGCTTCCTTTACCTCGACCCATCCGCGCCATTTCCCGCTCTGCTCCCCCCCCTCTCCCCTGAGGATTCGCAGCGCCTCCCTCATATCGTTGTGAATTGAAAGGAGCGAATTGAGAATGAGCTCCCGCTCGATTTCGTCCTTGCTCTTCTGCACGTGCACGGGAAGATCGGGAAAAGGCTGAGGCGATTCGCGCTCCCTGAGGCGTTTTTCAACCTCCGCGGCGCGGATCGTCCCCTCGCCCGCGAGAATTGTGAGATTGTCGACGATATTGGCGAGCTCGCGGACGTTGCCCGGCCACGCATAGCCGGCCAGCGCATCCATCCCTTCCTTTTCTATTCCGCGGATCTTCTTGCCGTGCTTGAGCGCGGACTGCTTGAGGAAGAAGTGAACGAGCAGCGGAATATCTTCGGGGCGCGCGCGGAGCGGAGGAATGCGGACCTGCACAACCTTGAGCCGGTAGTAGAGATCCTTGCGGAAGGTTCCCCGCTCGACCGCCGTTTCGAGCTCGCGATTCGTCGCCGCGATGATTCGCGCGTCGGTGCGAACGCGCTCGGAACCGCCGACCCTCAGAAACTCTCCCGTCTCGAGGACGCGGAGCAGCTTCACTTGCATGTTGAGGGACATTTCGCCGACTTCATCGAGGAAGAGCGTCCCATGGTTGGCGCGTTCGAAGAGCCCCTGACGGCGCGCCACGGCGCCCGTGAAGGAGCCCCGCTCGTGGCCGAAGAGCTCGCTCTCGAGAACGCCCTCGGCGAGCGATCCGCAGTTCACCGCCTCGAAGAGGCGCTCGCGGCGCTTGCTCATGAGATGGATCGCCCGGGCGGTCAGCTCCTTTCCCGAGCCGCTCTCGCCTTCGATGAGAACGGATACCTCGGTCGGGGCCACCCGGAGAATCGTTTCAAGCATCTCGTTCACCTGCGGGGAACGCCCGATGATCTTCGCGGCAGCCTTGATCCGCCGGAGGGCAAAGAGCTCCGAGAGGGCCAGGAAGAGCTCATCGTGATCGACGGGGACCTCGAGAGAACGGTCGATACCCGGCATCGGCTCCCTGCGCCGGCCGGCCGGCCCGGTGGGACGAGCGAAGAGAATGACCTCGAGCCCGAATACGTCCTTTTGGAGCCGTTTGATGATCGCGGAATAGTTTTCGAACTTGCCCGCGGCTTCGATGGCGAACACGACGCCGCCGGGAGGCTCCTCCCGACGGAGAACGTCGGCGATGCTCGCGAAGGTCCGGACGGGAACCTTCTCCGCGCTCGCCGCTTCGCGCAGCAGCCGTTCGATTTCACCGTCTTGAACGAGACACCACAGTTCCGGATTCATCTCGCGCATCCCGCGTCACTCGATACGGTAGAGCTTGATTTTCTCGCGGAGCGTCTGGCGGCTGATTCCGAGCACCCGGGCGGCCTTCGACTTGTTCCCCGCCGATTCCCCGAGTGTCTTCTCGATGAGAATCTTCTCCATGTCCTCGATGCTGATCGGGTAGAGCGAGTCGATATTCCGCTCCCCCCCTGCTGCCGGCGGCGCCGATTCTCCCTGAACGATCTCCGGCGGAAGGTGCTCGGGAAGCAGCTCATCCTCCGCCTCGAGAAGCATCGCCCGCTCGATCACGTTCTTGAGCTCGCGCACATTGCCCGGCCAGCGGTATCCCTCGAGGAGACGCGCCACCTTCGCATCCACCTTCTTCACGTTTTTCTTGAACTCCCTGTTGAACAGGGAAATGAAATGGTTCGCGATCGGAACGATATCCTCCGGGCGCTCCCGGAGCGCCGCGAGATCGAGCGGGATCACCTGGAGGCGATAGTAGAGATCGTTTCTGAATCTGCCCTCTTCGATCGCCCGCTTGAGATTGCGGTTCGTCGCGGCGATGATCCGCGTGTTGACGCGCAGATCCTTCACCCCTCCCACGCGGCGGAAGGTCTTATTCTCGATGACGCGCAGCAGCCGGCTCTGGAGGGTGATCCCCATCTCGCCGATCTCGTCGAGAAAGATCGTTCCTCCCTCGGCAAGCTCGAAGAGGCCCTTCTTTCGGAACTTCGCGTCCGTGAAGGCCCCCTTCTCGTGCCCGAAGAGCTCGCTCTCGAGGAGGGTCTCGGGAAGGGCCGCGCAGTTGATCTCGAGGAACGGCTGGTTGGCGCCGCCGCTGCATTCGTGGATGGCCCGCGCGACGAGCTCCTTGCCGGTGCCGCTCTCCCCCTGAATCAGGATCGTGCTCGCCTTGCTCGCCCCGATCTTCCGTATCTTCGCGAAAACCGTCTCCATGACGGCGCTCCGCCCGATGAAATTCTTGAAGCTGTAAGCCTCGCGCTCTTTCTTCCGCAGGTCGCCGATCTCCGCCCGCATCCCGCTCGACTCGAGCGCGTTCCGTATCGAAACCTTCATCTTCTCGAGCTGGAAGGGCTTTTGCAGAAAATCGTACGCGCCGCTCCTGATCGCCTCCACGGCGATCTCGACCTCCCCGTAGGCGGTCATCATGATCACGGGGACATCCTGCTCGATCTCCTTGATCTTCTTCAAAACCTTGAGCCCATCGGTGTCGGGAAGTTTGAGGTCGAGAATGACGCAGTCGGGCGGATCATCCTCGAATTTCTTTATCCCCGCGGTCCCCGTCGCCGCGTCATCGACCTCGTATTCGATGTTCTTCAAGGCCTCCCCCAGCGACCAGCGAATCGCCTTCTCGTCATCGATGATGAGAATCTTCTTGCCCATGTTCCGCGTTTCACTCCCCCGAAGGCGCCGCGCCACTCATTGCCGAGAGAAGCGTTCGGCGCGGCAGCTCGATGAAGAAACTCGTACCCGATCTGGCGGCGCTCCGGTGGAATATGCGTCCCCCGTGGCTCTCGATGATCTTCCGCGAGATCGAGAGCCCCATCCCCGTCCCCTCCGTTTTCGTCGTGAAGAAGGGATCGTAGAGCTTTTCGGCGATATCATTCGGTATCCCGCGCCCCGAATCGGCGATCTCAATACAGATAAAGGCGGGATTCGCCGCCTCGCGGACGCTTGCGGATACCTTCCCTCCGCCCTCGCACGCCTGGATGCCGTTGAGGGCGACATTGAGGATGATCTGTTTGATCTGGTCGCCGTCGACGAGGCAGCGGTCGTCGTGGAGACGGTTCTCGAAATGGAGCGTAACGCCGCGCTCCCGGGCCGTATCGCCGAGAAGGGAGAGCGCCTCTTCCATGAGAGTGGCGAGAGAAATCTCCGAAGGGCGGGGAGAAACCGGCCGCGCGAAATTGAGAAGATTCTTGATGATGTCGTCGAGGCGCGATATCTCGCCGAGAATGACGCGGACGAACTCCTCCTTCTCCCGGTCGCCGGCGAGCCGTTCCCGAAGCACTTGCGCCGTCGTCGCGATGCCGGTGAGGGGATTTCTGATCTCGTGCGCGACCCCCGCGGAAAGCTCGCCGAGAGATCGGAGCCGGTCCGCTCTCCGAAGCTCCTCCTCCATCCGCTTCTGGGCGCCGAGATCCTCGAAGATCGCGACGACCGACCTGCCGTGATGGTCATCGATCTTCAGTATCGTTGTATTGAGGCGCACGGGAACGGCGGCGCCCCGCATATTCGTGAGCGTGCATTCGAGCGAGGAATTTCCCGTCTCCCCCGCCAGCAGCCGCGCGAAGAGGCTCCCGCTCCCGAACGGATTCGCGAAAAGCTCGTCAAAGAGGAGCGCGGCGCCTCCCCCGGCGCCGATAATCTCACG
>Ga0105107_10001501_pt1 | contig 15110 bp, 12 predicted proteins | sample PPLLaktember2015_6_FD_79335 | JGI IMG/M metagenome (GOLD analysis project Ga0105107, IMG submission 79335) | Freshwater sediment microbial communities from Prairie Pothole Lake near Jamestown, North Dakota, USA - PPLs Lake P8 Core (1) Depth... | ecosystem: Environmental > Aquatic > Freshwater >...
CGCGCGGCGCATCGTCCGAACGAGCTCTCGGGCGGACAGCGCCAGCGGGTCGCGATAGCGCGGGCCATCGTGAACAGGCCGTCTCTCATCCTCGCGGACGAGCCGACGGGGAATCTCGACAGCCGCACCGGCGAGGAGATTATGCTCATCTTCAAGAAGATCCACGACTCCGGCAATACGATTCTCATCGTGACGCATGAGGAGTACATCGCCGAGCACACGCAGCGCATCGTGCGGCTCCTGGACGGCACGATCGCATCCGACGTGAGAAACAGCCGCTCGAAGATCTCCTGACGGGGCCACTGGCGGCCCGGCATCGGGAGAAGGGGATGTGCGAGCGCTCTCAGGATTTCGCAAGGGGGCACCATGAAGAAACGGTATTTCATCTTTATCGCGATCGCGGTCGTGGTCGCCGTCCTCATCATCGTGAACATGAAGGCGCGGGAGGGGCGCGCGCTCGCCGTCCAGGTCGAGCCGGTGGCGAAACGGGATCTCACCATGGTCATCTCGGCCTCGGGGAGCATTCGTGCGAAGAGGAAGGTGGATATCAGCGCGAGCAGCATCGGCAAGGTGACGAAAGTCGCCGTCAAGGAAGGGGAATACGTCACCAAGGGGCAGTTTCTCGTTCAGATCGACCCCGTCGAGCTCGAGTCGACTGTCGCGCGCATCAATGCGATGATGGAGAGCGCCAAGGCGAATGAGAGGCAGGCGATCGCGCAGGCGGAGCAGGCGAGGAGCGACTACGAGCGGGCGAAAACCCTTCTCGCGGGAGGCTACCGGACGAATCAGGAGGTCGACGCTGCGAAAACCGCGCACGATGTCGCGATCGCCCGCCGCGAGGCGGTGAGGCACGAGATAGCCCAGTACCGGGCCAATCTCGAGAGCGCCCGGCACAGCCTCAAGGAAGTGACCATTACCGCCCCCATGTCGGGTGTCGTCACCCGGCGCAACGTTGAAGAGGGAGAGATCGCGATCATGGGGACGCTCAACAATCTCGGCACCGTTCTGCTGACGATCGCCGATCTCTCGACGATCGAGACGGAGATCGAGGTCGACGAGACCGAAGTGACGCACATGAAGCTCCAAGACAAAGCGAAGGTGACGCTCGATGCGTTTCCCGATACGTCGTTCGCAGGTGAGGTGACCGAGATCGGCAACAGCCCGATCGTCTCGAGCGCGACGGCGTCGCAGCAGGGGGTCGACTTCAAGGTGATCATTACCATTATGGGGATCATCCCGAACGTGCGGCCGGGCCTGTCGGCGGACGCCGAGGTTACCGTGGCTGAAACGAAAGGCGCGCTCTCGATCCCGATACAGAGCCTCACGGCGCGCCGCGCGAAGGACCTGGCGAGCGCCGCTCCGGCGGGAAAGAAGGGAAGCGCATCGGGCGGCGTGAAGGCAGGTACGGAGGATGCGGAAACGGCGAAGGCCGCCCCGGCTGCAATCGACAGCACGGCGCGCCCGGACAGCGTGCGGGGCGATTCCTCGAAGGCCGATGCCGACGAGACCGAGTTTGAGGGCGTTTTCGTCGTCAAGGACGGAAAGGCGCAGTTTCGCCGGGTGAATGTCGGCATCTCGAGCCAGAAGCACTTCGAGGTCGAATCGGGTCTCGCGGAAGGAGAGATGGTGGTGAGCGGCAATTTCAAGGCGATCCGCGAGCTCCGGGACGGTCAGCGCGTCAAGGTCGCCCGCAAGGCCGAAAAGGATGGAAAGACGAAGGAGAAGTCCGAGTAGCCCGCCCGGGCTCCTCCCACACGCACCGCATGCTCATATTCGAGGGAATCCGAATCGCGCTCCACGCGCTCCGCGAGAACAAGCTCCGCACCTCTCTCACGCTGCTCGGCAACATCGTCGGGACGATGTCCGTCATCGCCGTCGTTTCCCTCATCAACGGCATCGATCACTACGTGAGCGAGGAGGTCGCGGAGCAGGGGAGCAACGTGTTCAGCATCGAGCGGATCAACTTCTTCGAGGCGATCACGGATCTCGACGCCTTTCTCGAGGCCATAGCGAGGAACAAGCCGATCAGGCTCCCCGATGTCGACTACCTGCGCGAATCGGTTCCCTCGAGCTCCGTCGTCGGCGCCTCGATCAACGGTTCCGACCGGGTTTCGTTCGGCGAATCCTACGTCGAGGGCGTCGAGATCAAGGGGCGCTCCGAGGAGTATCCCCTCCTCGAAAACGCGGGTCTCGCCGCCGGCACGCACCTGTCGCGTCTCGAGGTGCAGCGGAGCAGAGCGGTCGCCGTCATCGGCTGGGACGTGTACAATCACTTTTTCGCGGGGCGCGACGCGGTCGGCAAGAAGATTCGAATCGGGAACAAGCATTTTACGGTGATCGGCGTCGTCAAGAACCTCGGATCGGTCCTCGGCCAATCCCGGAATCGCTTCGTGTATATACCGGTGACCGCGTATCTCAAGATGTACGGCTCGCGCCGGTCGATCGAGGTCAAGATCCGGGCCGCCGATATACGACTCATGGAGCAGGCGATCGACGAGGCGACGATGGCGATGCGCATCAGGCATCGGCTTCGCCCCCTCGAGGATAACGATTTCAGCGTCACGACGTCCCAGCAGCTCATTTCCCTCTGGCAGAAGCTTTCGCAGGCGATCTTCAACGCCCTCATATTCATCGTATCGATATCCCTCGTCGTCGGCGGCATCGTTCTTATGAATGTGATGCTCGTCTCGGTGACGGAGCGGACGCGCGAGATCGGCGTCCGGAAGGCGCTCGGCGCGCGCCGCTCGAATATCATCTGGCAGTTCATCGTCGAGTCGGTCACCCTCTCCCTCGTCGGGGGAATTCTCGGCATCGCTTTCGGGTTCACGATCGCCGCGATCATTTCGCTCGTCTCGCCGCTTCCCTACCTCATCGCGCCATGGTCGATCGCGGCGGGGCTCATCGTCACCTTCTGCATCGGGCTGCTCTTCGGCACATATCCGGCGAACAAGGCGGCGCGCCTCGACCCCGTCGTTGCGCTCCATTACGAGTAGGTGGGGATCATGGCGAACCGGCAGATACGAGGGCGGGAGCGTCAAGCGGACGAGATATGGAAGGAGAACTTCAAGCAGGCGCTCCACGTCATCAGAACCCACCGCCTCCGTTCGGGGCTCCTCATCCTCGGCGTCGCCATCGGCGTCATGACGGTGCTCGGCATGGTGACAGTGCTCTCCGGCCTCGGAAAGCGGGTCGAGCAGGATATCATGTCCTCGAGCAGGCCCTTCCTCCATGTGTCGCGCTACGATCCGATGCAGGGGGATCACGACTATCACGAGATCATGCGGCGGAAGAAGCTCACGCCCGAGGACGCCAAGGCGATCCAGGATCAGGTCGCTATGGTCGACAAGGTCGATTTCCAGGTGAGTCCGGGAGAGGGGATGCGGGTGCTCCGTTACAAGGGAGAGCGCACGAACCTCATCCAGGTGGTCGGCACCTCCCATAATTTCCCTTACCTTTTCAGCCTCCAAATGAAGGAGGGACGGTTCATCACCGAGCTCGATGTCGAGCGCCGGAGGCGTTCCGTCGTCCTCGGATTCGGTCCTGCGCGGGATCTTTTCCCGAACATGGATCCGATCGGCAAATGGGTGCGGATCGGCAACTACGAGTACGAGGTCGTGGGCACGCTCGAGTCGCGCCGGCACTTCATCGGGAGCATCAGCGACAACTTCGCGGTCATCCCCTACACGACGTTTGAGAAGGATCACGCGAACCCGTACGATGACTATGAAATCGTGATCTCGGTCAAACCCGAATATACGCTCGAAGAGGCGCAGGAGGAGATCACGGCGCTCCTGCGGGTCCGGCGCAAGGTCGATCCCGGCGCTGAAAACGATTTCTACATAACTTCGTCGGAGGCCTTCCTCGAGATGCTCAAGAACATCACGAAGTACATCGGGCTTGTCCTCATCGTCATCCCGTCAATCGGTCTCATGGTGGGCGGGATCGGCGTTATGAACATCATGCTGATATCGGTGACGGAGCGCACGAGAGAAGTCGGCGTGCGGATGGCGCTCGGCGCGACGCGGCATGATATCCTGCAGCAGTTCCTCATCGAGGCGGCGACGCTCACCGGGGCGGGGGGCGTCATCGGAATCGCGTGCGGGCTGCTCGCGGCGCGCGGAGTCACCCATCTCATCCGCTTTCCGTACAGCCTGCCCATTCTCTGGATTGTCATCGCGTTCGTCTTCTCCGCGGGCATCGGCATCATCTTCGGCATGTACCCGGCAAACCGCGCCGCCAAGATGGACCCGATCGTCGCCCTGAGGTACGAGTAACCGCGGCTCAAACGCCTGCGGGGCACCGAATGGCGGCCGTTCGCGCGCCGGGGCATAATATCTTGCCGCCGCGCGCAAACCCGGCTATACTCTCCCGAACGGATTTCATGACGGAACGCGTCGTGTTCGAGCGCACGGGGAAGGGGGGAAGCGTCGTGTCATACGGAAGATCTCTTCTCTGCGCCGCGGCGGCCTTCTGCATCATCCTCTCTCCGCGGGCTCCGCGCGGGCAGGATTTCCCGCGGCCGGAGCGCGATGGCGCGTTCGAGCTCTCGATAAGCCAGACGTTCACCGACGATGCGAAACCCGGCATCGTGGTCACTACCTCGATACCGTACCGCCGGCTCGTCTTCCTCCTGCGGAACGGACGCTACGAGGCGCGCTACCGGGTCTTCCTCGAGCTCGCCGATTCGCGAGGGAAGCGGGTGCGGGGGGAGGTCTGGGAAGAGGCCGTGGCGACGGATGATTCGCGGGAAACGACCTCCGGCGCGCGCGTTTCCGACACGCGGCGGGTGTTCGTCATTACGCCGGGGGAATACGAGGCGACCGTAACGGTCGATGTGATCGATACCTCGCGGCGTTTCACCCAGAAGGAAAGGATACGGATCGTGGGGGAAGGGACGGGGCGGCTCGACCTTTCTGCGCCCGGCTTTCGCACGATGTCCGCGGACAGCCTCTCGCCGCGGCCACGCCCCAATGAAGTGGCCGTTTCGATGTGCCCTGCGGAGGGGGGGGGCGGCGCGCGGATCAACCCCGGCGCCCTCTACGGCACCTTCGACGCATGGCCCCGCGTCGTATTCAGCGTGGTGACGCCGTCCCCGGCGGGTAATCCGAGCATCGAGCTCACGGCGCGCGTCAGGGATACGCGGGGAATCATCCTCCTGTACCGCCGCGCGAAGATTTCCGGCATCGCGGGGGGGCACGGCGAGCTCTGCCTCGATATCAATATCGACGATCTCCCGCTCGGCGAGTACGAGATCGCCGTCGTCGCCGACATGCCCGGCGGCTCGGGGAAGAGCGAGTCGAAGGGGCGTTTCACCGTTCTCTTCAACCGGGGCCTCCTCGGCGCGCGCGTCGGGGACCTTGTTGATTTGCTCTCGCTCATCGCCGACGAGCGAACGGTCCGGGAGATCGCCGACGCCGCTGTCGATGATCGCATGCGGGCCTGGAACGAGTTCTGGCGAAAGCGCGATCCGACCCCCGCGACCGAGGCGAACGAAGACTTCAGCGAATTTCTGCAGCGTCTCAAATACGTGCTCGAGTCCTTCTCGAAGTCCAAGCCGGGCTGGAGAACGGATATGGGAAAGACGTATATGAAGGACGGCGCGCCCGATAAGATCGAGAGCCGGCAGGAACCTCGCCTCGGGAGATACCTTCAGATTTGGTACTACTACTCGAAAGGTATCGCGTATATCTTCGAGGATGCGATAGGCACGGGGGACTATCGCCTTCTCACGACCGAGATGATATAACCGCCATGCACGGGATGATGCGCGCTGCCGGAATAGTCCTCGCGCCGCTCGTCGGAGCCATCCTCCTCGCCGGCTGCTCGGCGGAGGAGCGGGATGAGACGCTCAGGCTTGCGCTTCAGACCGAGCCGACGACGCTCGATCCCGCGTTCGCGGTCGACTTTTCTTCGGGAAGGGCTGCCTCCCTGATTCACTCCAACCTCGTCGCGTTCGATCCCGATGCACGGATCGTCCCCGATCTCGCGCGCGAATGGGAGGTGCGCGATTCCGGCCGCGAGTACGTCTTCCGGCTCGGCCGCGACGCCTTCTCGAACGGCAGGCGCGTGGCGGCCCCGGATGTCGTCTATTCGTTCAGACGGCTCCTCGATCCCGCGACGGTGTCGCCGCGCTGGTGGCTCCTCCAGGGGCTCCGCGGCGCCGCCGCCTTTCACGGCGGGGGCGCGTGGGACGAAGAGTCGGTCGATGCGCTCGACGATTCTACCGTCGCGATCCGCCTCGATCGCCCCGTCCCGCATTTCCTGGGGCTCCTTGCCATGCCCGCCGCGGGCATCGTCTGTCGCGAAGAGGTCATGCGGCTCGGACCCGCCTACGGCCGCAGCCCGTGCGGGAGCGGCCCGTGGAAGCTCTCGGCGTGGAGCGAGAGCGATGAGATTTCACTCGTCCCGAATCCCGGCTATCGGGGAACGAGGACCGCACTCGAAGGCCTCTCCTTCCGCATCATTCCCGAGCAGATGACCCAGATTGCCGAATTCGAGGTCGGGGGGCTCGACGTGCTCGAGGTGCCCCGGGCGGAGCTCGAGTACTGGCGCGCCGCCGGTGTTTCGCTCCTCTGGAAAGAGGAGCTCCGGGTCGTCTACATCGGGCTCAACACGCGCAAATCCCCGTTCGATGACGCACGGGTGCGGCGCGCGATCAACAGGGCCGTCGACGTTGAGAAGATCATCGCCCACGTTCTTTTCGGAGCGGGCAAACGCTCGTGCGGCACCGTTCCGCCGAGTCTCCGGAGCTCCCCGCCGCCCCCCGATCTCTACCCCTACGATCCCGCGGGGGCGAAGGCGCTGCTGGCGGAGGCGGGACTGCCGAATGGATTCTCGATGGAGATATGGCAACGGGAAAATCCCGAGGCGGGCCGCGTGCTCGAGAGCGTTCAGGGCTACCTCGCGCGCGTTGGCATCACCGTGAAACTTGTGACGAGAGAGTGGGGCGCCTTCAAGGAGGCGATCGACCAGGGAAGGCCCGACGCTTTCTATATTGACTGGCTCGCCGACTACCCCGACGCGGAGAACTTTCTCGCGCCGCTCTTTCATTCTTCGAATATCGGCGGGAGCGGGAACCGGACCGGTTACCGCAGCGCGGCGGTCGACTCGCTCCTCGACGCCGCCTCGACGTGCCTGGACGCCGCGGCGCGCGCGGAGCTCTACCGAACCGCAGAGAGCATCGTGTACGCCGACGCGCCGTGGATCTTCCTCTGGTTTCCGGAGCGGTACGAGGTCGTGAGCCCGCAGCTCACGGGCTACCGGATCCCGCTCATCTTCAACGGCCAGCGTTTTCTCGATGTCAGTCTCTGACGCGGAGGCATCGAACGTATGCGCGGCTTCGTTGTGAGACGTCTCCTCCTTCTCGTGCCGATACTCCTCGGGGTGGCGACCCTTACCTTCCTCCTCATGTATGTCGTGCCCGGCGATCCCGTGCGCGCCATCGCGGGGGAGCGGTACGATGAGGAGACGATCGCGCGGATGCGCTCGGAGCTCGGGCTCGACCGACCCCTCATCGTGCAATACGTCGATTTTCTCGCTCACCTCGCCCGGTTCGATCTGGGGGTGTCGTACGTCACCAAACGCCCCGTGGCGGAGGCAATACGCGAACGCTTCCCGCGGACGCTGGCGCTCGCCGCAAGCGCGATGGTTTTCGCGATAGTTTGCGGGGTCGCGATCGGGGCGCTCTCTGCGTGGGGAAGGCATCCCCTCCTCGCGAGAGCCTTCATGACCGCATCTCTCGTCGGCGTGTCGATGCCCGTCTTCTGGCTCGGGCTCCTCCTCATCTATCTTTTCGCCATCAAACTGCAGCTCCTGCCGCCGTCGGGCTACGGGGGCGGGTCGCTGCGGCACCTCATTCTCCCCGCCTTCACCCTCTCGTTCGCCTCGATGGCGACGATTGCCCGCGTCACGCGCTCGGGATTCATCGACGCGCTCGGCGAGGATTATGTCCGCACGGCGCGCGCCAAGGGTCTGAGCGAGCGCTTCGTGCTCGGCAAGCACGTCCTGCGGAACGCTCTCATACCGGTCGTGACCATCGTGGGAACCGATTTCGGAAGCTACCTGAGCGGCTCGGTGCTCACCGAGTCTGTTTTCGGATGGCCCGGTCTCGGGAGATTCATCGTGCAGGCGATCCTTAAGCGCGATTTTCCCGTCATCCAGGGCGCCGTGCTCTTCATGGCGGTGCTCTTCGTCCTCGTGAATCTCGTGATCGATCTCAGCTACGGCGCCATCGATCCGCGGATCCGCGCCCGGGAAGGGGAGCGATGACCGGGCGGGCTGGTTACGCGCGACGATTCATGCGGCTGCCGGCCGCCCGGGGCGGTCTCCTCGTCTTCGGGGCGATCATGCTGGCGACCATCGGGGCCGGGCTTTTTTCATCCGCGTCCCCCGACGAGGTCAATCTCGATGAGGCGCTGCGCGCGCCGTCCCCGGCGCACCCCTTCGGCACCGATCCGTTCGGAAGGGATGTGCTCTCGCGGGTTGTTCACGGCTCGCGCATTTCTCTCGGGGTCGGATTCCTCGCGCGCACGATCTCGCTCCTCCTCGGGCTCCTGCTCGGCGCGCTCGCGGGGTACTTCGGCGGGCGGCTCGATTCCGTTCTCATGCGGCTCGCGGACATCACGTTCGCGTACCCGACGCTGCTGCTCCTCATCGCGATCATCGCGGTGGTATCCCCCGGAATGGTGTCGCTCTTCGTTACGCTCGGCGTCGTCGGCTGGGCGTCGATCGCGCGCCTCGTGCGCGCGCAGGTCCTCTCGGTGAAAGAGCGCGAGTTCGTTCAGGCGGCGCGCGCGGCGGGGGCGGGGCATGCCGCGCTCATCGTGAGGCACATCCTTCCCCAGTGCCTCGCGCCCATTCTCGTCGTCTACACGCTCGGCCTCGGCATGACGATCATGGCGGAGGCGTCGCTGAGCTTTCTCGGGCTCGGCGTGCAGCCTCCCGCTCCGAGCTGGGGGGGCATGATCGCGAGCGGAATCGCCTTCATGCGAACGGCTCCCTGGCTCGCCTTCTTCCCGGGGCTGTTTCTCACCATTACGATTTGCTCGCTCAATGTCATCGGCGATGGCCTGCGCGATGCATTGAATCCGCGCCTCATGCGCGGGGCGCCGGACCCGGCGGACGGTGGGCCCGTCCGGGAGGGCCCCGCCGAAGGGAGTCGGTGAATGGAAGACGCGTTGAAGCGTATCTATGATGCGGTCGCCGCGGCGGAGCGGGAATGCGGCCTCGACTGGCGTTTCAGCTACTCGAAGCTCGCGCTGAGAGGGGAGGGGGCTTTCGAGATCGAGCTCAGCCGCGAGGAGGTGTGGCGGCTTCTCCCGGCACGGCTCGGGGAGGTGTGCGCGGCAACGGAACGCGGGGGCGGAGAGGAGCCGCTCTTGGCGGGGGACGTCGTCGTCACGCGCAGGCTCCTCGTGCCCCCCGGCAGTCGACGGCTCTGGGTGCTCTCGAGCGTCGCCGACGTGCGGCGCGAGCCGGCCCATTCGGCCGAGCTCCTCACGCAGCTCATCATGGGAGAGACGGCGCTTCCGCTTAAGGCGGAGGGAGATTGGTTCCTGGTCCGATGCGCCGACGATTACCACGGATGGATACGCTCCTGGTACGTCCGGGAATCGGATCTCAAAGAGATCGCGGCATATGAGGGGAGCGCGAACGCTGTCGTCGATGCGAGCGTCGGATACATCCACACGTCGCCCGACGAGAAGAGCGTTCCCGTCTCCGACGTTGTCGCGGGAACGGTTCTCATCGCGGCTCCGGAGGAGGCGGGATTCAGATCGGTGACGCTGCCGGGGGGGAAGAGCGGGTTCATGCGCGCGAGAGATCTCATCGAGAAGCCGGAACGGGTCTCCCCCGATCGGGAGCGGCTCATCGGGCGGGCGATGCGGTTTCTCGGCATCCCCTACCTCTGGGGAGGCACGACGCCGAAGGGCTTCGATTGCTCGGGTTTCGTCAAGCGCGTCTTCGGTATGGAGGGTGTTGTCCTTCCGCGCGATTCCGACCGGCAGGCCGCGAGCGGCGCACCCGTTCCGGGCGCGCTGGTCGAGGATATACGGCGCGGCGATCTCCTCTTTTTCGGCGAAGGGGGCAAGGTCGGGCACGTGGCGATCTCTTTGGGGAAGGGGCTCTTCGTCCACGCGTACGGAGATGTCCGAATCAATTCGCTCACGCCTGATGACGAGAGCCACGATGAGAAGTTCTCGAAGATATTTCTTTTCGCCCGGTCGGTTTTGGGATAACAATGCGCCGTGAGAAGGGGCGCGTTTCCCGAGGGAAAAGGCCGCCGACAGAATATCGAAAAAAATACTAAAAAGGTATTAACAATATTTGTTGGGCTGCATTAACTTAACGCCCAAAAATAAAGAGGGTTCGAGGTCCCTCGAGAGGGGGTTGAAGAAAGACAACGATATCGGCGTAACGGAGACGGGATTTGAGTAGCGGGCTTGCAGCAACGGCTGCAAGAGCCAATCGGTGAGAGACGCGAACGAGAAAGGGGGAAGCCACGGGAGACACTGGGCGCCGCTTGAGGGCGCAAGAGAAATGAGAAAGAAACCAGGATGCTCATCCGCTCTTGTTTGCGGTCATATAGAAAAGATCCTGAAGGTTTTTCCCGCGAGGGAGATCTCTGACAGGGGGTTAGCAATGAGTAAATTCTTTGCAGTCATGCTTTCGATTCTCTTCGTTGTTGCCGCCGCCGTTCCTGCCATGGCGACCGACGCCCGGCAGCAGTCCCTGGCGGGCACGGGCAATTACATCGAAGATGATTACAACATCTTCACCTGGTACGCGACGCTCCCGTCCTACGGCAACACCGTTTGGATGGGGCTCCAGTACATGGATTATTACATGGATGGCGAAGGCTCCAACTTCATGAAGTACATCGGCGCTTCCTACAATCTCGGCGAAGAGGGCAAGTTCGGCACGGTCGCCATGTTTCTTTACGACATGGCTCCCGGTCTGAATCCCTTCGGCTACAGCTACGATGACGATCTGTGGCCGGGCGCCGGCCTCTTCGGCGACGGTCTCTACAACAAGTTCACGCTCCTGTATGGCTACCCGATGGAAAAGCTCGCCATCGGTTTCTACTTCAACAGGTCCGATCGGGCCTATGAGGATGTTGTCAACGATGAGATCGAAGAAGGCCACCAGGCCTATACGACCATCGGCGTTGGTTTGCGCTTCGACCTCGGCGAGAAGGCATACATGGACGTCGCCGGCGACGTGAGCTTCGTTACCTATAAGGAAACGGACACGCCGTACGGCGAGATCGAGGCCGACGCCAACAAGATGTTTGGAGGCCGGGCTCGTATGTTCTATGAGTGGAACGAAACGATCACCTGGGTTCCCTACGTCAACTTCCGCATGTTCGATTTCAGCTTGAAGGCCGAAGAGGAGGGTCTTGAAGATTTCGGCGACAAGGCCATGGGATTCGACCTCGGCCTCGGCGCCAACATCAAGGTCAACGAGGACAACCTTCTCATCTTCGCGGTGGAGCCCTACTCCACGGTGAAGCGCGAGCCTTCCGAGCCGCCGGACGGCACTTCCGGCGACATCACGGTGACCGCCATGCCGCGCATCTTCCTCGCCCTCGAGAGCGATGTGCGCGACTGGCTGACCTTCCGTGTGGGCGGCATGAAGGAGCTCCTGAAGGATAAGGAGACCTACGAGGAAACCGACGTCACGGAGGAAGAATACACCTCGACGTGGTCCGAGTTCGCCTACTACATGGGCCTCGGCTTCCACGTGAGCGACTTCGACATCGACTGCGTCATCAACAACGAGCTGCCGTTCAACATGGGCTACTGGCTGACCGGTAAGAGCTACAGCGCGTCTTACTACGACAACGGTCAGTGGCAGCCGGTCTATATGGTTTCCGCTGCGTATCACTTCTAAGAGAACCCGCAGCGGTTGTCATGAGGGAGGGGGCTTGCCAAAGCCCCCTCTTTGAGAGGGGGCCACGGAAGGCCCCCTCTTTTATTTGCCGCTTGGTCTGGTACTTGCTCATTCCTCCTCGTTTCGAGATGTTCAGGGGGAATGATGTACTTTTTCTATTATATCCCTATCGGGCTTGATGTCGCCCTGAAGAGGAAACCGTTCGTCACCTATTTCCTCTTTGCTATCTGCGTAACTCTTTTCCTGGTTTACAAATACATGCCATATGGCGCTTGGTGGGATTCGACGCTCCTCACCTTCCAGCCCCTCATTCCGACGCTCGCGACCGCGATGACCCACGCGTTTCTCCATGGGAGCTGGTTTCATCTCATCGGAAACATGGTTTACCTCTTCGTTTTCGGACGTCCCCTCGAGGACCGGCTGGGCAGCTTCAAATTCTACCTCGTCTTCACCGGCTCTGCCGTCGCCGGAGCATACGTTCATACGGCGCTCACCGCGATCTATTCTCCTCAGTACCTGCACTACGGAGTCATCGGCGCGTCGGGGGCAACCTCGGGCATTCTCGGCGCGTATCTCGTGCGTCTCTACTTCAGCCGGGTGAGCGTCGCATACTGGGTTTTCATGCCGCTGCAGGGCGTCAACCGGGCCGGGAAGACCTACCTCCCCGTCGTCTGTGCCGTGCTCTTCTGGTTCTTGCTCCAGGGGGTCCGCGCGGTCATGCAGTACGGCATGGGGGGAATGCGGATCGCTTATGGCGTCCACCTCGGCGGCTTCGCGGCGGGCGCAGCGCTGGCCCTTGCATTCAAGGCCCTCGGCGCCGCGCGCGCCGAGCGCCATCTCGCAAAGGCGCGGCGCCATTTCGAGGGGGCCGATTGGTTCGGCGCGCAGGCGGAATACACCGATTACCTCTCGTTCGCGCCGGATGATGCGTGCGCGCGGGCCGAGCTCGCACGGTCATGTCTCGCGGGGGGGGACGCGGTCAGGGCGCGGGAGGGCTATGAAGAGGCGGTGCGGCTCTCGCTCGGATCGGGTTCGCGCGACGGGGCGGAGCGATACTTCGCCGAAGGGATGCGGCATATTCCCAACTTCGTGCTTCCCGAGACGCTCCATATCGACCTTGCCTGCGGGATGGAACGCACGCTCCAGTTCCGGTCGGCTATGGCCGCCTATGAGCATTTCGTCTGGCGGTACCCCCTCTCCTTGGAGACGCCCTTCGTCCTGTTCCGGATGGCGGGCATCTTCGAGAAGCGTCTCAGCAAGCCCCGCGAGGCGCATTCCTGCTACGCGAGGCTCGTCCGGGAGTACGCGGGGGACCGCTGGGCCGGTTTTGCCCGGGCGGAAATGCGCCGCCTCGAAGGCCCGGATCAGTTCATTCGGCAGGATGAGAGAAAATGATTTACACTTTTTCACGCTTGTACCAAAATAGCTTGAATCGCGGATGGGCATCTGGTAGGTTTCAGCCGTTTCGGGCGGGGGGTGGCGAGGGTTTGTGGGTGTGGAGAAATCGTCTCTCGAGCTGCTGAGATCCAGAGGATTGGTACGCGGTCTTGAGGCGGTGAGCGAAGTGGAGCTTCTCGCGCTCGTCATCGGGGCGAGGCAGAGCCGTTCGGGTGGAAATCTCGCCCAGGAGATCATTGATCATTTCGGCGGGCTTGCGGGGCTCGGCACTGCGACCGCCGAAGAGATGATGGCCTTTGACGGGCTCGGCCGCGCAGCGTCGCTCAGGCTCAAAGCGGCCTTTGAGCTCGGGATCCGCTGCGTCGTTTCAGCACGGGAGCGCGCGATACGAACCGTGCGCGCGCCGGCGGATGCAGCCGCGCTGCTCGCGCCCGAGATGCGGGAACTCGACCGGGAGCATTTCAAGGCGCTCCTCCTCAACACGAAGAACGGCATTCTCAAGGTCGTGACGGTTGCGGTGGGCTCGCTCAATGCGGCGCTCGTTCACCCGCGGGAGCTTTTCAAGGCGGCGGTCGCGGCGAGCGCCGCCGGCATCATTCTCGTGCACAACCATCCGACGGGCAATCCCGAGCCGAGCGCCGAAGATGCCGATCTCACGCTCCGCTTCGTGAAGTGCGGGGAGCTCATGGGAATCCGGCTCGTCGACCATATCGTCATCGGGGGAGATCGTTTCGTCAGTATGCGCGAGCGGGGAATCATCCCGGGATGAAAGGCGGGGATATCGAGTGCTCGACCGTTTAGCCAATTACTTCTCGAACGATATCGCAATCGATCTCGGCACGGCGAATACGCTCGTCTACGTGAAGGGAAACGGCATCGTGCTGAACGAGCCCTCCGTCGTCGCCGTCGATCAGAAAACGAAGAAGGTGTATGCGGTCGGCGCCGAGGCGAAGGCGATGCTCGGGAAGACGCCCGATCACATCGTGGCGATCCGGCCCCTCAAGGACGGCGTTATCGCCGATTTCGAGATCACCGAGGTGATGCTCCGGGAATTCATCCGCAAAGCGCAGAAGAAACGTTTCTTCATCAGGCCCCGCATCGTGATCGCGGTGCCGTCCGGCATCACGGAGGTGGAGCGCCGCGCGGTGACCGATTCGGCGCAGAACGCGGGCGCCCGCGAGGTCTACCTCATCTCGGAGCCCGTTGCCTCGGCGATCGGCGTGGGGCTCCCCGTCGACAAGCCCTCGGGCAATATGGTGATCGACATCGGCGGCGGCACGACGGAGATCGCCGTTATAGCCCTGAACGGCATCGTCACCGACATGTCGATCCGCGTCGCGGGGGACGAGATGGATGAGGCGATCGTCATTCACATCAAGAAGGCGTACAACCTCCTCATCGGCGACCAGACAGCCGAACACGTCAAAATGGTGATCGGCTCCGCGACGAAGCTCAAGAAAGAGGATGAGATGGAGATCAAGGGGCGGGATCTCGTTTCGGGGATTCCGAAGACCTTGAAGATATCGAGCGCGGAGGTCCGCGAGGCGTTGAAGGAACCGATCAGCCAGATCGTCGCGGCCGTCAGGCAGGCGCTCGAGCAGACGCCGCCCGAGCTCGCCGCCGATATCGTCGATCGGGGGATCGTAATGACGGGGGGAGGGTCGCTGCTCCGGGGGCTCGATGTTCTCCTCAAGGAGGAGACGAATCTCCCGATCAATGTCGTCGAGGACCCCTTGACGTGCGTTGTGCTCGGATGCGGTAAGGTTCTTTCGAACCTGCACCAGTATGAACGAATCATTTTGAAGAGCTCCCGGTTCTGAGGA
>Ga0105107_10001503_pt1 | contig 15102 bp, 12 predicted proteins | sample PPLLaktember2015_6_FD_79335 | JGI IMG/M metagenome (GOLD analysis project Ga0105107, IMG submission 79335) | Freshwater sediment microbial communities from Prairie Pothole Lake near Jamestown, North Dakota, USA - PPLs Lake P8 Core (1) Depth... | ecosystem: Environmental > Aquatic > Freshwater >...
CGGCCGCGGGCGAAGGCGAAGTCGATCGCGTCGAGGGCGTCGAGCCCCGCCACCAGCGGCTCGCGGGCGTCGGCCACGCGCTCGGAGAGCTCGCGCAGCACGCGCTCGGTCTCGCGGCGGATCGCGAGCTCCGCCTGCTTGTGGCGGTTGTTGAGCTCGACCAGCGCCTGGGGCTCGATGAAGAGCGTGGCGCCGGTCGCCGACGCGTCGTGCACGATGCCGGGCACGCGCTGGCGCGCGTCGGAGCGCACCGGCAGCACGTAGCGGTCGCCGCGCAGGGTGAAGAAGGAGTCGGAGAGGGCGGGCGCGACGTCGGGGTCGCGCAGCGCGCGCTCGATGCGGCTCTGGGCCTCGGCGGCCAGCTCGCGCGCTTCGCGGCGCGCGGCGGCGAGCAGCGGCGAGGCGGAGTCGCGCACCGTGCCGTCGGGCTCGAGCGTTCCGAGGATGGCGCGCTCGAGGTCGCCGAGGTCGGCGATGCCGGCCGCGAGGTCGGCGAGCCGCGGCGCCGCCTCGGCGCGCGCGCGCAGGAAGCGCGCCGCCGCGGACAGCGCGCCGAGCGTCGACGCCACCTCGAGCAGCTCGGCCGCCGCCAGCCCGCCGCCCTTCGCGAGCCGCAGCAGGGCGGCGTCGAGGTCGCGCACGCCGCCGAGCTCCGGCTCGCCGCCGGCGCCCAGGAGCGCGCGCGCCTCGCTCGTCTCGGCGAGACGCTCGCGCGCCCCGGCCGCGCTGTCCTCGAAGATCCGCCCCGCGGCGCGCGCGCGCCCGCCGGGCGTCTGCGCGCAGGCCTCGAGGCGCGCGGCGACGTCGGGCCACTCGAGCTGGAAGAGCGTCTTCTCGGCGACGTGGAACGCCACGGCGGGGGAGGGTAGCCTCCGCTCAGCTTGAGGCCCCCGCGGGCCGAAAAGGCGCGGAATGGCCGACGACGTTCTGACCGAGGAGATCCTCGAGGCCACCCGGGATCTCGACCGGCGCAGCACACGCGAGATCCTGGAGCTGATCCATCGCGAGGACCTGCGCGCCGCCGAGGCGGTCGGGCGCGTGGTGCCCGAGATCGAGCGCGCGGTCGAGATCCTCGTGCTGTGCCTGCAGGGCGGCGGGCGCTGGCTCAACGTTGGCGCCGGCACCAGCGGCCGCATCGGCGTGCTCGACGCCTCCGAGATCCCGCCGACCTTCGGCTATCCGCCCGAGCGCGTGCAGGGCGTGATCGCCGGCGGCGACGTCGCGCTGCGTCGCGCGGTCGAGGGGGCCGAGGACGACGCCGTCGCCGCGCGCGCGGCGCTGCGCGAGCTCGAGCTGCTGCCCGGCGACGCCGTGGTCGCGCTCTCCGCCAGCGGCCGCACACCCTTCGCGCTGGCGGCGCTCGAGGAGGCCCGCCACGTGGGGGCCCGGCGCATCGCCATCACCTGCGACCCCCTCGCTCCCCTCGCCGGCGCGGCCGAGGTCGCGATCGTGCCCTGCGTCGGCCCCGAGGTGATCGCCGGCTCGACGCGCATGAAGGGCGGCCTCGCCCAGAAGATGGTGCTGCACCTGCTCTCCACCGCGGTGATGGTGAAGCTGGGCCGCGTCGAGGGGAATCTGATGACGAACCTGATCCCCGCCTCCCGCAAGCTCGAGCGCCGCGCACTGCGCATCCTGATGACGCTCGGAAGCGTCGGCGAGGAAGAGGCGCGGACGCTGCTCGCGGAGTGCTGCGGCAGCGTGTCGGACGCCCTGGCCCGGCTACGCCGCGACGCGTCCCGCTAGTTTAGAAAGGGAGTTTAGAAAGGGGACGGACTTAAGAATTTAGAAACGGCCCCGCGGGCAATTCTAAATTCTTAAGTCCGTCCCCTTTCTAAACTGTGGGGCCGCCGAAGAGGAGGTCGAGGAGGGGGCGGCCTTCGGGGAGCAGGAAGATGCAGACCTGGTCGCCCGCCAGGAGGGGGGTGCTGCCGCGGGGCACGACGACGTCGCGGTCGCGCACGATCATCGTGACGAGGCAGCCGTCCGGCAGGGGGAGGTCGCGGACGTGGGTGTCGGCGACGGCCGACGCGGACGAGACGTAGTACCAGACGAAGTCGCCCGGCAGCTCGCGCAGCGACACCAGCTCGATGGTCGCCGCCGCGGGAGGCGGGCTCGGGTCGGCCAGGCCGAGCTTTCGCGCGGCGAAGGCCACCGTCGCGCCGGGCACGAAGCTGGTGGCGAGCACCACGAAGAACACCAGGTGGAAGAGCTCGTCGCCCGCCGTGAAGCCGCTCACGACCGGGAAAGCGCCCAGGATGATCGGCACCGCGCCGCGCAGACCCACCCAGGAGATGAAGGCGTTCTCGTTGCGCGGCACGCGCAGCAGCGCCAGCAGCAGCCCCACCGCCAGCGGGCGCGCGACGAAGGCGAGGGAAGCGGCCAGCGCCAGGCCGATCCCGATCGCCGGCACCAGGCGCGAGGGGAACACCAGCAGGCCGAGCAGCGTGAACATCATGATCTGCGAGAGCCAGGCCAGGGCGTCGTGCACGCGGCGCACTCCGGCGCCGTAGGGAAGCGGCCCGGCGGCGAGCACCAGCCCGGTGGCGTACACCGCGACGAAGCCGCTCCCGCCGAGCAGCGAGGCGATGCCGAACGACAGGAACGCGACCGCCACGGTGAGCACGGGATAGAGCCCCGCGGCGGGGAGCTGCACGCTGCGCAGCAGCAGCCGCGCCGCCAGGCCCGAGCCGACGCCGACGACGCCTCCCACTCCGAACTGCTGGACGAAGAGCAGCGCCACGTCGCCGGCGCCGATCGCCTTCCCGAGCGCCAGGTCCGTCGCGATCATGGTGAGCAGGATCGCCATCGGGTCGTTGAGGCCGGACTCGACCTCGAGCGTCGCCGCGGTGGACTCGCGCAGCTTCACGCCGCTGCTGCGCAGCACCGTGAAGGTGGCGGCGGCGTCGGTGGACGACACCACGGCCCCTACCAGCATCGCCATCGCCGGCGAGAGGCCAAGGGCGAGGCCGGTGAGCGCCACCAGGCCGGCCGTCGCGAGCACCGCCACCGTGGCCAGCAGGCCGGCGGGCAGCGCCGCCCGCCGCAGCACGCCCGGCGCGGTGTTGAGCGCGCCGTCGAAGAGGATCAGGACCAGCGCGATCGTCCCCAGCCGGAAGGCGAGCGAGTACTGGTCGAAGTGGATGCCTCCGACGCCCTCCGATCCCGCGAGCATGCCGAGCCCGAGGAACACCACGAGCACCGGGACGCCCAGCCGGTTCGAGAGTGGGCTCGCGATGCCCGCCAGCACCAGCAGAACTCCGATGGCCGTCAGCAGGGCCGCGGTGGCGTCGAGCTCCGCCAGCTCAGACCTCGCCGCGGGCGAGCAGCCCGTCGGCCAGCGCGTGGGAGAAGGCGCAGATCGTCTCCGACGGATCCACGGACGCGGCGGTCGGGAAGACGCTCGGATCCGCGACGTAGAGGCCGCGCACGTCGTGGGTCTCGCCGCTCGCGGAGACCACGGAGCTGCGCGGATCGCGGCCCATGCGACAGGCGCCCGCCGGGTGGGGCGCGGCGAAGGTCATCGCGCCGGGGCCGACGGGGACGCGGTCGATCGCTGCGAGATCCTCTTCGCTGCCGATCGGCGTGCCGAGGGGATCGGGCAGGAACACCTCCTTCGCCCCGGCCGCCAGCAGTAGCAGCGCCCCCTTCTTCATCGAGTCGCGCAGCATGCGCTCGTTGTCGCCCGCCACCGGGAGCGTGAAACGCGGCTCGCCGTCGGCGCCGAGCTCGATGCGGCCGGTCTCGACGTCGTCGATCCAGGCGATGGTCGAGGCGAGGCGCGGGAGCGCCTCCATGCGGCGCCGGTGCTCGGCGCCGAAGCCGGGCAGGAAGGCGGCGACGGCCGCCGGGCCGAGCTGGTTCGGCATCAGCAGGTAGCCGCCCTCGCGGTAGGCGCCGTCGTCTCCGCGCCGCGGCAGGCGCCACTCGAGGCAGCCGTACGCCGCCGGGATGTTGCGCCACATCACCACGTCCTCGTCGAACAGGCCGAACACCATCGAGCAGGGGTTGGCGTGGAGGTTCCGGCCGACCTGGCCGCTCGAGTTGGCGAGGCCCGAGCGCAGCAGCAGCGGCGCCGAGCCGTACCCCCCGGCGGCGAGCACCACCACCTTGGCGCGCGCCTCGACGATCGCGCCGGTCGGGCGGTTCGTGGCGCGGTCGATCACCTCGGCGCGCGCTCCCACCGCGCGGCCGCCCTCGGCGAGGATCCGCTCCACGCGGCAGTCCGCGAAGACGAGCGCGCCGGCGCGCACGGCGCGCGGCACGTAGGTGACGAGCATGCTCTGCTTCGCGTCGTAGGCGCAGCCCTGCATGCAGTAGCCGCTCTTGAGACAGCCGCGGCGCGCCTGCGGCACCGGCTCGCCGTGCCAGCCGAGGGCCTGCGCGCCGCGCCGGAACAGCCGGTTGCAGCCGTTGTAGTACTCCTCCGCCGCCGGGTGCACGTGGAGGTCGCGCTCCACCAGGTCGAACCAGGGGCGCAGCTCGTCCTCGCTATGGCCCTCGACGCCGAACTCGCTCTCCCAGCGCGCCAGCCGGTCGGGCGGGGTGCGGTAGCTGTCCGCCCAGTAGTGGACGGTCGCCCCGCCCACGCAGTTGCCGTAGGTGAGCGTCACGTTGCCGTCGCGGGTCGAGGTGAGCCCGCGCCCGCCGTCGATGCGCGCGAGCATGTCGTCCTCGCGCTGGTCGAGCTCGCCGCGCCCGGGGCGCGCGGGGTCGAGCGGGTCGAGCAGCCCCGTGTAGTAGCCGCCGCGCTCGAGCACCAGCACGCGCTTGCCGGCCTCGGCCAGCCGCATCGCCACGGTGGCGCCGCCGGCGCCGGAGCCGATCACCAGCACGTCGGCTTCCTCGCGCCGGTCCGCGCGCAGCTCGCTGCCCTCGACGATCGCCACGCCCGGCGCCCCGCTCTACGCCAACGCCGCCGGCGGCCGGCGGGGCACCCAGGGCCCGTCGTAGCCCGTGCCCGCCCAGGCGGCGTCCTGCGTGTAGTAGAAGAACATCACCAGGAACTTGAGGCCCGAGAAGGCGCTGCGCCGGAACGCCCGCGTGCTGCCCGCGAACGCGCCGAGCTCCGCGTCCTGGATCGCCGCCGGGAGCCGGGTGAAGCGCGCAAAGCGCGTCGGCAGCGGCCACCACTCGACGAGGCGAAGCGCGTCCCGCACGTCTTCGCGCAGCGGCGGGCCGTGGAAGGCGAGCTCGCGGTCCACCCGCGCGGCCACGTGCAGGGCGTCCGCGCCGGGGTGCCCCGGGCCGCCGGGCACCATGCGCGCCGCGACGGCGCGCAGCACGGCGTACTCGCGCGGCGCCAGCACCTGCGGCGTCTCGCCGCCCAGCAGGTCTTCGTAGCCGGAGCACCCGGCACTCGCGAGCCCGCCGAAGGCCAGCGCCGCGCCGACGCCCGCCGAGCGCACCAGGAAGCCCCGGCGCGTGAGGGCGGTCGAGGCGGGCAGGCTCGGATGCGGCGCGCGCGGCCCGGGCACCGCTCGATGATACGTCACTCGAAACGGAGCGCCGCGATCGGATCGAGGCCGGCGGCGCGCCGGGCCGGGTAGAAGCCGAAGAAGATGCCGACCGCCGCCGCGAACAGCAGGGCGCCGAGCACGGCCTCCGGCGCGATCACGGTGGGCCATCCCGCGAGGGCGGAGATCGCGATCGAGACGCCGATGCCGAGCGCCGCGCCCGCAAGGCCGCCGACCAGCGAGATCGCGACCGACTCCACCAGGAACTGGGCCAGGATGTGGCGGCGGCGCGCGCCCACCGCCATGCGCAGGCCGATCTCACGGGTGCGCTCGGTCACCGAGACCAGCAGGATGTTCATGATGCCGATCCCGCCGACCAGCAGCGAGATCGAAGCCACGGCGAGCAGCAGCATCGACATGATGTCGTTGGCGCTCTGGGACATGCGCGCCATGTCGTCGAGGCTGCGCACCGTGAAGTCGGCGTCCTCCGCGGGGGCGGTGCGGTGCCGCTGGCGCAGCAGCGCCTCGATCTGCGAGCTGGCCTGCGCCAGGTCGTCGGGCCGCTCCGTCTTGCCGAAGATCACGTCCACGGTGCCGAGGATCTCGGTGCCGAGCACGCGCCGCTCGGCGGTCGAGAAGGGGATCAGGATCGTGTCGTCCTGGTCCTGACCCCAGGTGTTCTGGCCCTTCTTCTCGAGCACGCCCACCACGCGGAACGGCACGTCCTTGATGCGGATCACGGCGCCGAGCGGGTCCTCCCCCACGCCGAACAGCTTGTCGACCACGGTGTGCCCGAGCACCGCGACACGGGCGGCGGAGGCTTCCTCGCGCTCGCCGAAGAAGCTGCCGTGGGCGACCGGCCACTCGCGCACCTCGGCGTAGGAGGGCGAGCTGCCCTGGATGCCCGTGCTCCAGTTGAGCTCGCCGTTCACCACCTGGGCCACGCTGCGCTTGATCCAGGCCACCTTCGAGACGGCGGGGCACTCGGCGGCGATCGCCTCCGCGTCGGCCACGGTGAGGGTCGAGGCGCCGCCCCAGCCCGAGCGCACCCCGCCTCGCGTGGTGGCGCCGGGGAACACCATCAGCAGGTTGGTGCCGAGGCTGCGGATCTGGCGCTCGACGGCGGAGGTCGCCCCCTGGCCGATGCTCACCATCACGATCACGGCCGCCACGCCGATCACGACGCCGAGCATGGTCAGCGCCGAGCGCAGCTTGTTGCGCCGCAGGGCGCGCAGCGCGGTGCGCAGGGTCATCGCCGCGAGCCTCATGCCGCCTCCCCGCGCGCGGCCACCGGCGTCTGGCGCACGTCGGAGAGGATGCGGCCGTCGCGCATCGTGATCACGCGGCTCGTGAAGCCCGCCACGTCGCTCTCGTGGGTGACGAGCAGCACCGTCATGCCGCGCTCGCGATTCAGCCGCTGGAACAGCGCGATGATCTCGACGCTGGTGCGGCTGTCGAGGTTGCCGGTGGGCTCGTCGGCGAGCAGCAGCGAGGGCCGGCCGACGATGGCGCGGGCGATGGCGACGCGCTGCTGCTGCCCCCCGGAGAGCTGGCTCGGCAGGTGCTCGGCGCGGTCGGCGAGGCCCACCTCGCGGAGCGCGGTCTCGGCGCGTTCGCGCTGCTCGGCGGCGGAGACGCCGCCGTACACCAGCGGCAGCTCCACGTTCTCGCGCGCGCTGGTGCGCGGGATCAGGTTGAAGCTCTGGAACACGAAGCCGATCTCGCGGCTCCGCACCGCGGCGCGCTCGTCCTCCGACAGCCGCGAGACGTCCCGCCCCGCCAGCCGGTAGACGCCGCGGGTCGGGCGATCGAGGCAGCCGAGCAGGTGGAGGAGCGTCGACTTGCCCGAGCCCGAAGATCCCATGATGGCCGTGAACTCGCCGCGCTGGACGTCGAGGTCGACGTCCTCGAGCGCCCGCACCTCGCTCTCGCCGGCCTGGAAGGTGCGGGAGACGCCGCGCAGCTCGATCAGCGGCTCGCCGGCTGCGCTCATCGCGGCGCCCGCGGCAGGAACGGCGAGCGCGCCGCCGGCGCCTCCGGCTCGCCGCTGCGCTGGTAGGCGACCACCACCGGGTCGCCCGCCGCGAGCTCGCCGGCGACGACCTCGGCGAAGCGCTCGTCGCGGATCCCGGTGCGCAGCTCGATGCGGCGCAGGGCGCCGCCGCCGTCCAGCACGTAGGCGGAGGCCGTGTCGGGCGCGGTCGCCGTCCCCGCTGCCGGGGCCTCGCCCTCGGGCCGGAAGCGCAGCGCGCGCAGCGGCACGCGCAGGGCGTCCTCGCGCTGCGCGGTGGTGATCTCGACGCTCGCGGTCATGCCGGGCTTCAGCTCGCCGGCCGGGTTCGCTACCTCGATCACGACGTCGTAGGTGACGACGTTCTGGAGCGTGACCGGCGCGCTGCGCACCTGCACCACGCTCCCCTCGAAGCGGCGCCCCGGCCAAGCGTCGACGCCGAAGCGGGCCGCCTGGCCCTCGGCGACGCCGCCGATGTCCGCCTCGCTCACGCTCGTGCGCACGCGCATGCGCGACAGGTCCTCGGCGATCTCGAAGAGGGTGGGCGTCTGGAAGCTCGCCGCCACCGTCTGCCCGACGTCGACCCTGCGCGAGATCACGATGCCGTCGACGGGGGAGACGATGTCCGTGTAGCGCAGCTGGATGCGCGCTTCCTCGAGCGCGGCCTCGGCCTGGGCGATGCCCGCCTGCTCGAGGGTGAGCTGGGCGCGCGCCTGGGCGTCCTCGCTGACGGCCAGCTCGAGGCCGTCCTCGGAGAGGAAGGCGCGCGCGTGCAGCTCCCGGCTGCGCGCGAGGCTCGCCTGCTTGCGCGCCAGGTCGGCCCGGGCCTTCTCCCGCTTGGCGCGCGCGTTGGCGAGGTTCGCCTCGGCCTGGCGCACGCGCACCTCGAAGGGCGCCGGGTCGATCTTCGCGACGAGCTGGCCGCGCTTCACCACCGAGTTGAAGTCGGCGTAGAGCGCCTGGATCGGGCCCGAGACGTAGGTGCCGACCAGCACGGTCGCGAGCGGCTCGACCACGCCGGTGGCGGTCACGTGGGCGGCGAGCGGGCCCCGGTCGACCGCCTCGGTCACGTAGCTCGGCTCGGCGCTGCCCCCGGCGCGGCCGAACGCCAGCCAGCCGGCGCCCGCGAGCGCGGCGCCCAGCAACGCCACCGCCGCCAGCTTCCGGGGCTCCACCGCTCTTCGCGCCCTCCACGGTTCGACACCGCAGCGGGGAGGTCGGCTCACCGCCCCCCGCCGCGCGTCGTCAGAGGGCGCGCAGCCCCGTGATGTGCTCGCCGAGGATCAGCGTGTGCACGTCGTGGGTGCCCTCGTAGGTGCGGACGGTCTCGAGGTTCACCATGTGCCGCATCGCCTGGTAGTCGTCGACGATGCCGTTGGCGCCGAGCAGGTCGCGCGCGGCGCGCGCGATCTGGAGCGCGACGTCGACGTTGTTGCGCTTGGCCATCGACACCATCGTGTGATGGAGCTTGCCGGCGTCCTTCAGCCGCCCGACGCGCAGCGCGAGCAGCTGGGCCTTGGTGATCTCGGTCAGCATGTCGGCGAGCTTCGCCTGGGTGAGCTGCTTGCCCGCCAGCGGCCCGCCCTGCACCAGGCGCTCGCGCGTGTAGCCGACCACCTCGTCGTAGCAGGCCATCGCCGCGCCGAGCGCGCCCCAGGCGATGCCGTAGCGCGCCTGGGTGAGGCAAGAGAGCGGCCCCTTCATGCCCTCGGCCTTGGGCAGCCGGCTCTCCTCCGGCACCTCGACGTCCTGCAGGAACAGCTCGGAGGTGACGGAGCCGCGCAGCGAGAACTTGCCCTTGATGTCGCGCGCCTCGAAGCCGCGCCGGTCCGTCTCCACCAGGAAGCCGCGCACGCCGTCCTCGGTGCGCGCCCAGATCACCGCGACCTTGGAGAGCGTGCCGTTCGTGATCCAGCGCTTCGTCCCGTTCAGCACCCAGGCGCCGCCGCGCCGCTCGGCGCGCGTGCGCATGCCCTGGGCGAAGCTGCCGAAGTCCGGCTCGGTCAGCCCGAAGCAGCCGATCGCCTCGCCGGACGCCAGCGCCGGCAGCCAGCGCTCCTTCTGGGCGTCGGAGCCGAAGGCGTGGATCGGATACATGACGAGCGAGCCCTGCACCGAGGCGAAGGAGCGCAGGCCCGAGTCGCCGCGCTCGAGCTCCTGCATCACCAGGCCGTAGGCGACGTTGTTCATGCCCGCGCAGCCGTAGCCCCGCAGGTTGGCTCCGAACAGGCCGAGCTCGGCCATGCGCGGCACCAGCTCCATCGGGAAGGAGCCGTCGCGCCGCACGTGCTCCTGGATGCGCGGCAGGAACTCGCGGCTCACGAACTCGCGCACGCTGCGGCGCGCGAGCAGCTCCTCCTCGGAGAGCAGCTCGTCGAGGAGCAGGAAGTCGGAGCCCTGGAACTCGGCCATCGGGAGACTCTAGAACGGCGCAGGCCCGGCGGCACGGGCCGCCGGGCCTGCTACGAACCGGACGGGGACGGGTCCCTCAGGCCGCGGTGCCCTTCTCGAGCTCGCGCACCTTCTTGTTCAGCAGCGCGAGCTTGCGCTCGAGCTTCTCGACCTCGGTGCGGGTCGCGATCTGCAGGGTGCCGAGCACGGTCTCGAGCCGCTCGGCGAGCGCCTGCTGGGCGCCGCCGCGCACCTCGTCGACGCGGGCGCGCACGCTCTCGGCGCGCTTCACGATCGGGCTCTTACGCAGCTCGGTCTGGAAGCGCTTGAGCTGGCGCTCGGCGCGCTTCTCGAAGTCCTTGCGGCGGCGGTCCGCCTGCTTCTGGAGGCGCTTGTACTCCTTGTCGATGGACTGGAACGCGGACTGGACGCGGTCGATCCCGTCCTGAATCAAACTGGCTTCGGCCATGGGGATGCTCCTTTTCGTCCCGGTCCTGGGAAGGGGCCCGGCCGGGGGACGAAAGAGAACCTAACACGCCGCGTCAGTGCGTCAAGTCAAAGGCAATAAAACCTGAAAGGTGCTGAAATTACAGCGTGTTGCGGATAACGCGCCGCGGCGGTCCAAGAGGGCCTCCCGACGCGCCGCGGCATCACCAGCGGACGATGGCGCTCGCCCAGCTGAAGCCCGACCCGAAGCCGGTCATCGAGACCAGCTTTCCCTTCGCGAGCACGCCCTCGCGCACGGCCTCGTCGAGCAGCATCGGAATCGAGGCCGCCGAGCAGTTGCCGTAGCGCTGGATGTTGTTGCGCAGCTTCTCCGAGGGAAGCTCCAGCGCCTGCGCGACGTACTCGTTGATGCGCAGGTTGGCCTGGTGGAAGAGGAACAGGTCGACGTCCTCCTTCTTGACGCTGGCGGCGTCGAGTGTGGCGAGCAGCACCTCGGGCATCCGGGTGACCGCGTGCTTGAAGACGAACTTCCCCTCCATCTTCGGGAAGTGCCGCTTCTCGCGGATCATCTCCTCCGTGACGCGGCCGGGGAAGATCGAGCTCGGCGCCTCGAGCCACAGCTTCTTGGCGTACTTGCCCTGGGCGTGGAGGCGCACCTCGAGGATGCCGCTGGGATCGTCCGGATCGTCCTGCGCTTCGACCACGCACGCGCCCGCGCCGTCGCCGAACAGCACCGCGACGTCGCGCCCGTCGTTGGAGAGGTCGATGCCGGTCGAGTGCACCTCGCACCCCACCACCAGCACCCGCCGGAACTGGCCGGCCATCACGAAGCTCCGGGCGGTGGCGAGCGAGTACAGGAAGCCGCTGCACTGGGCGCGCAGGTCGAAGCAGGGCGCCTCGCCGACGCCGAGCCGCTCCTGGAGGAAGAAGGAGGTGCCAGGGAAATCGGCCTGGGACGAGAGCGTCGCCAGCACGATGCAGTCGACCTCGTCCGGCTCGAGGCCCGCGGCCGCCAGGGCGCGGCGCGCGGCCGGCTCGGCGAGGTCGGCGGGGGCCTGTCCCTCGCTGATGTAGCGCCGCTCCTCGATCCCGGTGCGCTGCCGGATCCACTCGTCGCTGGTGTCCATCAGCTCGACCAGATCCTGGTTGGTCACCACCCGCTCGGGCACGTACATGCCCGTCCCCGAGATGCGCGCGCGTACCGTCATTCCGAACCCCCTCCCACCGCCACGGGCTGCGGCCACCAGGCCGCCCCCTCGTCGAAGTGCGCCTCCGGCAGCATCGCCTCGGCGCGCTCGAGGAGCGCCTCGAGGCCCGCTCCGCCGAGCGCGGAGACCGCCACCGCCCCGTGTCGCTCCGCCAGCGCGCGGCCCGCTCCGGGCGGCAGCCGGTCGATCTTGTTGAACACCAGCAGCTCCGGCGTGCCCGCCAGGCCGATCTCCCCGAGCACGCGCCGCACCGCGGCGATGCGCCGCTCGAAATCGTGCGAGCAGTCCACGACGTGGAGGAACAGGTCGGCCTCGCGCAGCTCCTCGAGCGTGGCGCGGAAGGCCGTCATCAGCTCCGGCGGCAGGTCGCGGATGAAGCCCACGGTGTCGGTGACGATCACCTCGCGCTCGCGCGGGAAGCGCAGCCGGCGCGACGCGGGGTCGAGGGTCGCGAACATCTTGTCCGCCGCGTGGGCGCGGGTGCGGGTGAGCGCGCCGAGCAACGTGCTCTTCCCGGCGTTCGCGTAGCCCACGATCGAAAGGATCGGCAGCCCGCGCCGCGTGCGCCGCGCCCGGCGGCCCTGGCGCTGGCGCTTCAGCGCGTTCAGCTCGCGCTCGAGGCGCGCGATGCGGTCGCGCACGCGGCGGCGGTCCATCTCGAGCTTCGTCTCGCCGGGCCCGCGCCCGCCGATCCCGCCGGCCAGCCGCGAGAGCGAGGTGTCGCGCTGGGCGAGCCGCGGCAGCAGGTAGCGGAGCTGCGCCAGCTCGACCTGGAGCTTGCCGTCCCGGGTCGAGGCGCGCTGGGCGAAGATGTCGAGGATCAGCTGGGTGCGGTCGATCACGCGCAGGTCGAGGCGCTCGGCCAGGTTGCGCGCCTGGCTGGGCGAGAGGTTCTCGTCGAAGATCACGAGGTCGACGTCCTGCTGGAAGCAGCGGATCACGAGCTCCTGGAGCTTGCCCGCGCCGATCACGGTGCGCGGGTCCACCTGGGGCCGGTGCTGCGTCAGCACGTCGACCACCGCGACGCCGGCGGAGCGCGCCAGCTCGCGCAGCTCCTCCAGGGAGTACTCGAACTCCTCCTCGCGCCGCGCGCCGGTGACGGCCACCAGCAGCGCCCGCTCCCCGCCGCCGACCTCGTGGACGGGCGCCGAGCGCGCGAGCTCCTCTTCGAGGGCGCGGATCCAGTCCTCGAAGTCGAGGTCGATCTGCGAGGGCGGCAGCGCCGGGAGCTGCTGGATGCCGCTGCCTTCCCGGTTCGCCGGCAGCAGGGCCGCGGTGAAGGCCCGGCCCGGCAGGCCCTCTTCGTCGGCGGCCACGCTCACCATCGCGTCGAGGCGCAGCTTCGCGAGGTCGGTGAGGTCGTCCTGGCTGAGGCCTTCGTCCGAGAGGTGGGTGTGGATGCAGCGCACGCCGCGCAGCCGGCCGCGGCCGGCGCGCATGCGGCCCCAGTCGGGCAGCGCGATCGAGCGGTGGTCGCCGACCATCACGTGGGTGACCGTGCCCGCGCGGTCGACCAGCACCCCGACTTGCCGCCGGATCTCGCGGGACAGCTCGGTGAGCTGCCGGGCGAAGTCGTGGGTCAGGAGGCGGTTGGCCGGGAGCCGGCGCTCGGCGAGGCGCCCGAGCTGCTTGACGTGGTGGGCCTTGAGGCCGTGGGTATTGCCGAAAACGCGGATAGTGGCGGCTCCTGCGCGCGGGCTGCGGGAGAAGGGGCGAACCGGGGGGTGGCGGGGCTGCTGGAATCTATGGCCGGGGGAGGCCCCCCGCAATGACCCCGCGGGGAATGCGCCACGGGTTCGCCCGCACTTTTCCTTTCGTAGGGTGCACCCACAGGGGTACCGTGTAGAGCCCTGCCAGCGGTGGAGGCTTGGCTCCCCGGCGGACCGAAAGGGATGGAGATCGGGTGAGGACCGAGGGGGAGTCGATGGCGCCGCGCGAGCCGGCCCTGGCCGTGGTGATCCTGGCCGCCGGCCAAGGCACCCGCATGAAGTCGGACCGCGCCAAGGTGCTCCACGACCTCGCCGGCCGGCCGCTGCTCGCCTACCCGATCGGCGTCGCCGAGGCGCTCGGGCCGGAGCAGCTCGTGGTGGTGATCGGGCGGGACGCCGAGCAGGTCGAGGCCGCCTTCGCGGGCCGCGCCCGCTTCGTGGTGCAGCGCGAGCAGCTCGGCACCGGCCACGCGGTGCAGCAGGCCGAGCCGGCGCTGCGCGACTTCCGCGGCGACGTGCTCGTGCTCTACGGCGACGTGCCGCTGCTCCGCGAGGAGACGCTGCGCCGGATGGTCGCGTGCAAGGCCGAGACCGGCGCGGACCTGGTGATGCTGACCGCGCCCGTGCCGCTGCCGGGCCTGGTCGTGCGCGGCGCCGACGGCCGCGTCCGCCGCATCGTCGAGGTCACCGACGCGAGCCCCGAGGAGCTGACCCTCCAGGAGGGCAACACCGGCGTCTACCTGCTCGGCGCCGAGCTGCTCTGGAAGTCCCTCGGCCAGCTCGACGACCGCAACCAGCAGGGCGAGCTGTACCTGACCGACGTCGTCGAGCGCGCCGTGGCCGACGGGCGCCGCGTGGAGGCGCTCCGCCTCGACGACGCCGACGAGTGTCTCGGCGTGAACGATCGCCGCGAGCTCGCGGCGGCCGGCGCCGTGCTGCGGCGTCGCACCGTCGAGCGGCTGATGGCGGAGGGCGTGAGCTTCCTCGATCCGGCCTCGGCGTGGCTCGACAGCGAGGTCGAGATCGGCCGCGACAGCGTGATCGAGCCCGGCGTGCGCATCAGCGGGCCGACGCGGATCGGCGCCGGCTGCCACATCAAGCCCCACTGCGTGATCGAGTCGAGCGTGATCGGCGACGGCTGCGAGATCGGCCCGAGCGCGCACCTGCGCCCGGGCTGCCGCCTGCACGAGCGCGTGCGCATCGGCAACTTCGTCGAGATCAAGAACAGCGACCTCGGCGCGGGCGTGAAGGTCGACCACCTGAGCTACGTGGGCGACGCCGACGTCGGGCCGGGGGCGAGCTTCGGCGCCGGCTCCATCACGGTGAACTACGACTGGCAGCGCAAGCACCGCACCAAGGTCGGCGCGGGCGCGAAGATCGGCTGTAACGCGAACCTGGTGGCGCCGATCGAGATCGAGCCGGGCGCCTTCGTGGCGGCGGGCACCACGGTCACGAAGCCGGTGCCGACGGGTGCCATCGCGGTCGGGGGGGCGCGGCAGCGCAACCTCGAGGGCTGGGCGGAGCGCCGCCGGCGGCCCGAGCCGGAAGACAAGTAAGACAAGTAGCGGGCGGACGGGAGGAGCGAGCATGTGCGGAATCGTCGGGTACGTCGGGCGGGGACACGAGGCGCAGCAGGTGATCGTGGACGGCCTGCGCCGGCTCGAGTACCGCGGCTACGACTCGGCGGGCGTGGCGATCTTCGAGAACGGCTCCATCGCGATCCGCCGCGCCGTCGGCAAGCTCGCCAACCTCGAGGCCGCGCTGCGCGACCGCCCGCTCGCCGGACACGTGGGGGTCGGCCACACGCGCTGGGCCACCCACGGCAAGCCCACCGAGCGCAACGCCCACCCGCACAAGGCGGGCTCGGTGGTGGTGGTGCACAA
>Ga0105107_10001504_pt1 | contig 15101 bp, 10 predicted proteins | sample PPLLaktember2015_6_FD_79335 | JGI IMG/M metagenome (GOLD analysis project Ga0105107, IMG submission 79335) | Freshwater sediment microbial communities from Prairie Pothole Lake near Jamestown, North Dakota, USA - PPLs Lake P8 Core (1) Depth... | ecosystem: Environmental > Aquatic > Freshwater >...
ATGATCCTGCTCGACGACAACTTCGCCACCATCGTCTCCGCGGTGCGCGAGGGGCGGCGCATCTTCGACAACATCCGCAAGTTTATCAAGTACACCATGACCAGCAACTCGGGGGAGATCTGGACCATCTTCCTCGCGCCTTTTCTGGGTCTGCCGATCCCGCTGTTGCCGATCCACATCCTGTGGATCAATCTGGTGACCGATGGCCTGCCGGGGTTGGCGTTGGCCGCTGAACCGGAAGAGCGCGGCCTCATGCGGCGCCCGCCGCGTCCGCCCAACGAGAGCATCTTCGCGCACGGCATGTGGCAGCACATCGTCTGGGTCGGATTGCTGATGGGTGGTATCTGTTTGCTGACGCAGGGTGTGGCCATCCACATGGGCTGGCACTGGCAGACCATGGTCTTCACCGTTCTCACGCTGTCGCAGCTCGGGCACGCGCTGGCGGTGCGCTCCGAGCGGGACTCCCTGTTTGCGCTTGGGCTGCGCTCGAACATGCCTCTGTTTCTGGCAGTCCTGTTTACGCTGGGACTGCAGCTTGCCACGATATACCTGCCCGTGCTCAACCCTTTTTTCAAGACCGAGGCGCTGGACGCCGTGGAGCTGGCTGTCTGCCTGGGCATGTCCTCGGTTGTGTTCTTCGCGGTGGAAGCGGAGAAGTGGCTGGTGCGAAGCGGGCGGCTGTACGGCGAGCCGGCGGATGCCGCGCTGCGGCGCTAGCAACGCACTTCGCGGCTCGGCTGGGGAAGTAGCAGAGGCAGGACGGCCAAGGAAGAGTCGGGCCTTCCCCGCTGGCGGGGGAACCACGTGATGGGGGAAGCGCGATAGCTTGCCATTCGATCATTCACCGGCATGGACTATTCATCGAGGATCCTCAGGTGTTCCTTAGGAGCATCGGGTGATGAGGTCTAGGTCGGGCTACAGGCCGCTGGCGGTGGCGGCCGCGTTTGTCCTCGTTGCGCTGCTGGCGACGCTGGACTTCCTTACCGGCGCCGAAGTCTCGTTGGCGCTGTTCTACGTGGTGCCGGCGTTCGTCGCCGCCTGGTTCGGGGGGGCTACGGCCGGCGTCACCGTCGCCGTGGTGTCTGCGGTCGCCTGGGGTGTGGCCAATCAGCTGGCCGGAGAGGCACTCTCCAGTCCGCTGATTCCCTACTGGAACGCCTTCTCACGCCTGACCGTGCTGGCGGTGATCGCCTGGCTGTCGAACCGGCTCAGGCGCGCCCTGGAACGGGAACGCGCACAGTCGCGCGTAGACCCGTTGACCGGTGTCGCGAACTCCCGCGCATTCCACGAAACCGCACTCGAGGAGCTGACCCGGGCGCATCGCCATCGCCGCCCCGTAACGATCCTGTTCATCGACCTGGACAATTTCAAGCAGGTCAACGATCGCTTCGGGCACGCCGCGGGCAATGCAGTGCTGAGTTCGGTGGCCGGCGCGTTGGCGCGCAACGTGCGCGACACCGATCGCGTCGCCCGGCTGGGCGGTGACGAGTTCGTCGTGCTGTTCCCAGAGACCGATTGCGAGGCCGCCGCGATTGCGATCGGCCACTTGCAGGAACAACTGCTGAGGGAGATGCGGCGCAACGACTGGCCGGTCACCTTCAGCCTGGGGGCGCGAACCTACGCAGAACCACCAGAGACCAGTGACGAGCTGATCCATTCCGCGGATGAACTGATGTACGCGGCCAAGGAGAAGGGCAAGAATCGGCTGGAGCACCAGTGCTCGTGAGTGCAGAGTGCGCATGCCGGCACGCCCGCGCGTCGGCAACCGCGGCGGGAGACGCGTCGAGCCTGCCTCGTCTCGCCTGCACGATCGTTCTGTTTGCGACCGCTGTCTGCGCTGGGTGTGCCACCCGGGTCGAGGGAATGTGCCCGGCGGAGGCCGGCCGCCCGGCCGAAACGGTGTACTTGGTCGCCCACGGCTGGCATGCCGGCATCGTGTTCGAGCGCGAGCGCGAGCCGGTGCGCGGGTGGCCGCTAGCGGACGACTTTCCGGACGCCGAGTATCTGGAAGTCGGTTGGGGGGACAAGGACTTCTATCAGACGCGGGATCCGCACTGGGCACTCGCTGCAAAAGCGGTGCTGTTGCCTACCGCCAGCGTCCTGCATGTGGCCGGCTTCAGCGGTTCCGTGGCTGGGGAGTTCCCAGGCAGCGAGATCTTGAGCATCCGATTGTCACCGGAGGCATTCGAGCGGTTGTCCCACCACGTGGCGGACAGCATCGCGACGGACACGGCTGGCCAGGTGGAAGCGCTCGGCCCCGGACTCTACGGGCAAAGCCGCTTCTATATGTCACGCGACACTTACCACGCGTTCAACACCTGCAACGTCTGGACCGCGCGCGCGCTCCGCGCTGCGGGTTGTCCTGTTACGCCGGCCAGAGCCATCATGGTCGACGACCTCTTGCGACAGGTACGGCCGTTCGCGACGCCCGTACACCGCGGGCGACGAGTGCGCGTGCGGATTGCGGGGCCGCTCCCGCGGAACTCGGCCGAGATATCCTGGTCTGTGAGGAAGCAAGCATGCAGGAGGCGTTGGTGCGCGACGCGGCGCCAGGAAGGCGCGCGGCGCAGCACCGTGGTTGTGACGAACTCACCAGGGGGCTGCTATGAAGTTCCCTTATGCGCGCACGCTCGCTGCCATCGGGTTGTGCGCAGCGATAGGGCCCGCTGCCGCGGCACAGGCAAGCGGGACTGTATTCACGCGGTCTGCCGACGCACTCGACGGCGCGCCGGGACGGGCAGGAAGCGAGGTGTTCTGGATGCAGCGCGCCGATGTCGGCGTTCACCAGGTGGTGAAGAAGACCTATGCCAACACGCGTGCCGCGCTGTCCAATCCGCGTCAGATTGCGGATCCGGACCGCTACGGTCGCGGCGGCGGGTATGTCGGCCTGGACAGGTTCCATGCGTTGGACTGGCAAATCCGCTCAGGCATGACGAGCCCGGACGCCAGTTGATCTGACGCAGCGAGGGCAGTGTGGGGCGGTCCACGGACCGCCCTTTGTATTGGGGTCATCCGTTTGGTCGCGAGCGCGCCAGGTGCCTCGGCCCCAATCCAGTCCTCCGATCGGAGACAGCGACAGTGACTACGGGAGATGCTCCTCTGCGTCTATCCCAATCGCTGTGAGCTGCGGGTTCACCGCGTAGTTTCCTTGATCGGGGTCAACAAGCGTTCTCGAACCGACGTGCATACTTCGCTTTTTCGATGTTGACATCAATATGGGAGGAAGCCACATGCTAGCCGTGAATAGCCGTGGCGATGTTCGCGCACGAGCCGGCGTCGCCGCATCTCTACCGATGCCGTGCGCGAGCGCTGCATGGAACATCCGCGAGGAGGAGTATCCGGAGCGTGCTCCGCTGCGCGAGAAGTTGCAGTTCTTTCTGCGCTACGCGATCCTTGCGCCGTCGACCTACAACAGCCAACCCTGGCTGTTCCGTGTGGGTGACGACGCCGTGGATGTGATCGCTGACTTCGCGCGCGAGCTGCCATCGGTAGATCCCGCGCGGCGCGAGCTGATCATGAGCTGCGGCGCGGTGGTGTGCAATCTGCGCACGGCGGCGACTTATTTCGGCTACGCGACGACGCTGACGATGTTTCCGGACCCCGCGCGGGTTGAGCTCGTGGCGCGCGTTCGCGTAACCGGTGCGCTTGCACCCGGTGTGGAGGACCGCGCGCGCTTCCGTGCCATCCCGACGCGGCGCAGGAACGTGGTCTGCTTCGACGCGTCACCGCCGTCGAGCATGCTGCTGCTGGGGCTGGCGGAGCGTGTGAAGCAGTTCGGCGCCTGGCTGGTGTACATCGAGCAGCCGAAGCTCAAGGACGCGGTGGTGCGGCTGATTGCCGAGGCCGACCGGCGGCAGGTGGACGATCCTGCTTTTCGCGCCGAGCTCGCGCGGTGGACGAGGGAGGAGGAAGATCTGCGCGCCGACGGCATCCCACGCGACTGGCACCAGGGGGCGAGCAGCCTGCCGGACTTCGGCGCGCCGGTCTGGTCCCAGGCTATCGGCAGCGTCGGGCCGGGCGAGCAGCACGCGGCCCACGTCAGGCAGCGGGTGGGCTCGCCGCCTTTGCTGGCTGTGTTGGGAACCAGCACGGATACGCCGCAGGCCTGGCTGGCCGCGGGCCAGGCGTTGCTCGAGGCCGAGCTGGAGGCACGCGCCGCGGGCGTGTGGTTCACCGATTTCAACCAGCCGATCCAGCATCCGGCATTGCGCGCGCAGCTGCGCCAGCTCGTGGGAGTGGGCCACCCCCAGGCGCTGATTCGGATCGGCTACGGCGCCGAGGTTGCACCCACACCGCGGCGCAGCCTCGAGGAGATGCTGGTCGACGGCTGATGGAGCGAGCGATCAGCCGAACACCAGAGTGAGCATAGACAGCAGCATCGCCACCGGCGCCACGTAGCGCACCACCGCCAGCCACGCGCGCGCGAGCACCGGCGGCAAGCCGGAGCCGGTGAGCGCCTGTTCGCGCGGCAGCGCCCAGCCGGTGAACAGAACTACGGCGATGCCCACCACCGGCAGGAACAGGTCCGCAGCCAGGAAGTCCACCGCCTCGAGGATGCCCCGGCCCGCGATGCTGACCTCACGCCACAGACCGGTGCCGAGCGCGGAGGGCACACCGGCCAGGAAGGCGCAGAGCGCGATGACCGCGGCGGCGGCCGCACGCGGCAAGCCTAGACGCGTGGCGATCGCCACCGGCACCTCGAGCAGCGACACGGCGGAGGTGAGTGCGGCGGCCGACAGCAGGAAGAAGAAGGCGATGCCGATCCACGCGCCCCCCGGCATGATGGCGAAGACCTGGGGCAGTGTCACGAATGCGAGTGCCGGGCCGTAGGCTGGATCCATGCCGAAGGCAAACACGATGGGGAAGATGGCCATGCCGGCGACGATGGCGAACAGCGTGTCTCCCAATGCAACTGCTGCCGCAGAGGCGGCCAGGCGCTCGCGGGTGCGGATGTAGCCGGCATAGGTGATCATCACACCCATCGCCACGCCCAGAGAGAAGAGCGCCTGCCCGAGCGCGGCCAGATACAGGCGCACTGTCGCCAGCGCCGACCAGTCGGGCGTGAACAGGAAGGCGAGCCCGCGGCTTGCACCGGGCAGCGATAGAGCATAGCCGGCCAGCAGGATCACCATGGCGGCCAGCACCGGCATGAGGATGCGGCTGGCCCGCTCGATGCCGCGCGCGACACCGGCGGCTACCACGAGCGTCGTCAGCGTCATGAACAGTGCATGCCAGAGCGCGGGCTGCCATGGGTCGGCGACGAAGTCGCGGAAAGCGTCCGGCAGCGCTTCGCGCGGCAGGCCGGGCGAGGTTCCGTTCACGTAAGACACGAAATACCTGCAGCCCCAGCCGGCGATCACCGAGTAGTAGCTGAGGATGAGGAACGCAACCAGCGCGGCCAGCACACCCGCGGCTCGCCAGGCGCGTGACACCCGGGGATGCGAGAACGCCAGCAGGACGTCGCCGCGCGCGCGGCTGCCGAGCACGAACTCCGCGAGCAGCACCGGCAGCCCGATCAACAGCACGCACAGCCCGTACACGAGCAGGAACACGGCCCCGCCGTTTTCGCCGGTGACATACGAGAAGCGCCAGATGTTGCCCAGACCAATGGCGCTGCCGATCGCGGCCAGGATGAAGCCTGCGCGGCCGGTCCAAACGTCGTCGGTCGAACGTTGCGTCATTTGGATCTCCGAAACCAAGATGACCTCGAAGCATGATCCCACCGCTGCGGAGCCCGGTCGAGACCGAGGAGCATGACGTTGCCTCCGTCGGCTGTGTGGCGGTCGGCGTCTCAGCCGGGATCCCTGACGCATCGGGCTCCGCCTCGATTGCAGCCGCGCGGCTCGGGCTGCGTAGCAACCGGTCGGCCTTCACGACTTGCTCGACCAGGCGGCGCGTCGCGCTCAGCGCGTCCAGCACCGCCTCAGTCGCTTCGACCGACAGCCGGCGTGCCACAGCCGCACCGAGCACCGCCTCCTTGGCCTGCCCATAAGCACTCTGGAACCGGTCCAGCGCCGCGGCGCGGTCGGCGTCACTTCCCGGCAGGTCCTCACCACGGGCCCCCAGGCCGAGGCACTCACCAGCGTCGGCCAGAACGTGCTCCAGTCGGGCTCGCGTCCGCGTGTCCTCCAGCCGCTCTGCCTCCTGCCGCAGCATGCGCGCGCCGGACGCGAATCGTGCAGCTTCGTTCGCAATTCGGTTGCGGGACGGTCTCGCCCGGCTGCTATCTCCTTATCTCTGATGGGAACGAAATCTCTGGCTTAGAATGCCGGAGTGCACCGCGCGGCCGGTGTGAGTGCAACGTGGTTGCCGGCCAGCGCTGAGGAACATCCTTGTCATCCCCGCGCACGCGGGGATCCAGAAGCGTCTGAATCGCCTGGGTTCCCGCCTCCGCGGGAACGACAACTCAGCACCAACCAACGTGGCGGTGTCCACGCGCCCGGGAAGAGCTCGATGGCTGAACCTGTCACACAGGCGCGTGTCCCTCATTTCTGGCGCTATACCTTCATCGGCGTGCTGACCCTCGCGCCGCTGTGGGTGACGTGGCTGGTGTTCGACTTCATCCTGGGGTTGCTGTACCGGTTCGGCTCACCGTGGGTCACCGCGCTTGCGCGGATGGTGCGACCGCTGTCGGGCTCCGTGTCTGACCTGCTCCTCCATCCTGCCTCCCGCTTCGCGCTCGCCGTTATCATCACCCTGGCGATTCTCTACGGGGTGGGTCTGGCGGCGACCCGGGTCGTGGGCAAGCGGCTCATCGAGAGGCTCGAAGCGGTTCTCGCGCGACTTCCGCTCGCCCACGCGATCTACAGCGCAACCAAGCGCTTCATCTCGGTGGTTCGCGAGAGACCGCCGGGTCTGCAGCGCGTGGTGCTGATCAATTTCCCGTCCTCGGAGATGAAGGCCATCGGCTTCGTCACGCGCATCATGACCGACCAGACCACGGGGCGCGAGGTCGCTGCGGTCTATGTGCCCACCTCGCCCAATCCCACCTCCGGCTACATCGAGATCGTACCGGTCGAGGACGTGGTCAATACCGAATGGACGGTGGAGGAAGCGATGCGCTTCGTCATGACCGGCGGCACCAATGCGCCGTCCGGCATTCGCTTCACCGCGCCGGGCACGGCGCCCGAAAGCAAGTTGCGCGATACCGGCAGCACTTGAGCGGCCGCCCGGACCGGCGTTGCGCGGTGGACTCGAGCCTCGTCTGATCTGGATCAGAACTTCGTCCCCGGGAAGGCAGTCTACTCGGGAGTTCCTCCCATGCCTCGACGCGAATCGTGAACCGTCCCTCCCAAGAAAGTTCAGCACAGCCGCCACCGCGCTGGCACACCCTCGCGCCGGATGAAGCGTTGGGCCTGCTCGAAAGCGCCCGCGCCGGCCTCGGCGCGGGCGAAGCCGAGCGCCGGCTGCGCGAGCACGGCCCCAACCGGCTCGCTCCGCCGCACCGGCGCGGCCCGCTCATGCGCTTCCTGCTGCAGTTCCACAACGTGCCGATCTACGTGCTGCTGGCCGCCGCGGCCATGACCGCGGTGCTCGGCCACTGGGTGGACACCGGCGTGATCCTGGGCGTGGTGCTGGTCAACGCGGTGATCGGATTCCTGCAGGAGGGCAAGGCGGAGAAGGCGCTGGATGCCATCCGCAGCATGCTCTCGCTGCATGCCAACGTCAGGCGCGACGCGCGCAGGCGCGAGATCGCGGCCGAGGATCTGGTTCCGGGCGATGTCGTGCTGCTGGCCTCCGGCGACAAGGTGCCCGCGGATCTGCGTCTGCTCGAGGTGCGCAACCTGCGCGTGGACGAGGCGGCGTTGACCGGCGAGTCCGAGCCGGTGGAGAAGCGCCTCGATCCCGTCGATGAGAACGCGGCCATCGGCGATCGCTTCTGCATGGCCTACTCGGGCACGCTGGTGACCTACGGACAGGCTGCGGGGGTGGTCGTGGCCACCGGGCAGGCGACCGAGCTGGGGCGCATCGGCGCCATGCTCGAGCAGGTGCAGGAGATCACCACGCCGCTGCTGCGCAAGATGGCCGTGTTCGCGCGCTGGCTGAGCGTGGCCATTCTGGTCACGGCGGGCGCGATCTTCGTGATCGGCGTCACGGTCGGCGGCTACGCCCTGGCCGAGATGTTCACCGCCGTTGTCGCGCTGGCGGTGGCGGCCATCCCCGAGGGACTGCCCGCGATCCTGACGGTCACGCTGGCGATCGGGGTGCAGCGCATGGCTCGGCGCAACGCCATCGTGCGCCGCCTGCCGGCGGTCGAGACGCTGGGTTCGGTGACGGTGATCTGCTCGGACAAGACCGGCACGCTTACGCGTAACGAGATGACGGTGCAGCGCGTGGTGACCGCGCAGCGCGTGTTCGAGGTGAGCGGCAGCGGTTACGCGCCGCACGGCGCGCTCACCAGCGAGGACCGCGAAGTCAATCTGGAGGAGGCGCCAGAGCTTCGCGACATCGCGCGTGCGGCGGCGCTGTGCAACGACGCGTCCCTGCACGAGGGCGAAGGCCAGTGGCTTCTGGAGGGAGACCCGACCGAGGGCGCGCTGCTCACCCTGGCGATGAAGGCGGGCATCGACCCGCGCTTCGAAGCCGAAGAGCTGCCGCGCGTGGACGTCATCCCGTTCGAGTCCGAGCATCGCTTCATGGCCACCCTGCACCACGACCATGCCGGGCATGTCTTCGTGTTTCTCAAGGGCGCGCCCGAGCGGGTGCTCGAGATGTGCCACACCCAGCGCGCGGACGGCGCCGAGCGCCCTCTCGAACACGACTACTGGCGGCAGCACATCGAGGAGCTGGCGCAGGCGGGACAGCGCGTGCTGGCGCTCGCCTTCCGCGGCATGGAGCAGGGCACGCGCGAGCTGCGCTTCGGCGACGTCGAGAGTGGACTCACGCTGCTCGCGCTGGTGGGGATCATCGATCCGCCGCGCGAGGAGGCGATCGAGGCGGTGCGCGAGTGCCGGTCGGCGGGCATCCGGGTCAAGATGATCACCGGCGATCACGGTGTCACCGCGCGCGCCATCGGCGCGCGACTGGGCATCGGTGAGGGCAAGAGCGCGCTCACCGGGCCCGAGCTGGAGACGATGGACGATCAGGCCATGCGCGCGGCGGTGCGCGAGACCGACGTGTTCGCGCGGGCGAGCCCCGAGCACAAGCTGCGGCTGGTGCAGGCTCTGCAGGCCAACGGTGAGATCGTGGCGATGACCGGCGACGGCGTGAACGACGCGCCGGCGCTCAAGCGTGCCGACGTCGGTGTGGCGATGGGACTGAAGGGCACCGAGGCGGCCAAGGAGGCCGCCGAGATGGTGCTGGCCGATGACAATTTCGCCTCCATCCACCACGCGGTGGAGGAGGGGCGCACGGTCTATGACAACCTGCGCAAGGCGATCATCTTCCTGCTGCCGGTCAACGGCGGCGAATCGCTCACCCTGCTGGTAGCCATCGCGGCCGGCGTCACCCTGCCGCTCACCCCGGTGCAGGTGCTCTGGGTCAACATGGTGAGCTCGGTGGCGCTGGCCATGGCGCTCGCCTTCGAACCCACCGAGCCCGACGTGATGAAGCGCCCGCCACGCCGCCCGGGCGAACCCGTGCTGTCCACCTTCCTCATCTGGCGCGTCGTGTTGGTGTCCGTGCTGTTCCTCGCCGGCGTGTTCGGCATGTTCGAGCTGGCGCTGTGTCACGGAGCGGGGGTCGAAGAGGCGCGCACGGTGGCAGTGAACACGCTGGTGTCGATGGAGGTGTTCTACTTGTTCAGCGTGCGGTATCTTCGTACGCCCTCTTTCACCTTCCAGGGGGTGAAGGGCACCCGCCCGGTGCTGATCGCAGTGTGCAGTGTGTTCGCCCTGCAGCTGCTGTTCACTTACGCGCCGTTCATGGAGACCTTCTTCGACACGCGCCCGCTGTCGGTGACGACGGGAATTCAGGTGGTGGGCGTGGGCGTGGCGCTGCTCGTCGTGCTCGAGGTGGAGAAGTTCATCCGGCGCCGGCTGGTGCGCGCCGGACTGCTGCCGGGCAGGAGGCGGGCGTGACGCGGGCCAGCGAATTCCCGGTTCGGCCGAGGGATCCGGCTCCTCCCCCTGCCAGGGGGAAGGCTGGGATGGGGGTCCGGCGGGTGGCAGCGCCGCGTCGGTGGCGCCTGCGAGATGCACGAATCGAACCGCCGGATTTGCCGGGCCGTCGCGCTTGATACGTGATGTGAGCGACGAGACCTCTCGCCACTCGCCCCCTCGCCCCGATCGTATGCGTGCCGTGGCATGAGCGAGGTCTACTACGAATTCGCAGGCCTGCTGGCCGCGTCGGTGGTCGCCGGCGTGGTCGCGGTGGGCTTGCGGCAGCCCATGATCATCGCATTCATCGCCGTGGGCATCCTGGTGGGTCCCGCCGCGTTCGGTCTGGTGACCGCCCACGATCAGGTCGAGCTGCTGGCCGAAGTCGGCGTCACCGTCCTGCTGTTCGTGGTCGGACTGAAGCTCGACATTCACCTGATTCGCAGCCTCGGTCGCGTGGCGCTGGCCACCGGGCTCGGCCAGCTCGCATTCACCATCGTGTTCGGCTTTCTGATCGGGCTCGGGCTGGGCATGCCGGCGGCCAAAGCAGCGTATGTGGCGGTGGCGCTGACCTTCTCGAGCACCATCATCATCGTCAAGCTGCTGTCGGACAAGCGGGAGATCGACTCCCTGCACGGCCGCATCGCCATGGGGTTCCTGATCGTGCAGGACCTGGCGGTGGTGATCGCCATGCTGCTGCTGGGCGCCGAGCTGGGAATCGGTGGCGACGAGGCAGCCGGTGCGCTCGTGCTGTTGCAGCTCGTGCTCAAGCTCGCCGCGGCGCTCGCCGTGGTCGCCGCGCTGATGCGCTATGTGCTGCCGCGGCTGCTGCACCTGGTGGCACGCTCGCAGGAGCTGCTGCTGATCTTCGCCATCGCCTGGGGCACCGTGCTCGCCACGCTGGGCGAGGTGATCGGCTTCAGCAAGGAGGTGGGCGCCCTGCTCGCCGGCTTCTCGCTCGCCTCCACGGCATACCGCGAAGCCATCGCCACGCGCCTGGCCAGCGTGCGCGACTTCCTGCTGTTGTTCTTCTTCGTCAACCTCGGCGCCAAGCTCGATCTGGGCGCGCTCGGCGGCGACCTGCCGGCCGCGCTGGTGCTGTCCGTCTTCGTGCTGATCGGCAATCCGCTCATCGTCATGGCGATCATGGGGTGGATGGGCTATCGCAAGCGCACCGGTTTCCTGGCCGGGCTGACGGTCGCCCAGATCAGCGAGTTCTCCATCGTGTTCATCGCCATGGGCGTGACGCTGGGGCACGTGGACCAGTCCGCGCTCGGGCTGGTGACGCTGGTGGGACTGGTCACCATCGCCCTGTCGACCTACATGATTTTGTACTCCGATCGCCTCTACACGCTGTGCGCGCCGGTGCTGGGGGTATTCGAGCGCCGGCGCCCGTTCCGCGAGCTGGCACTGGAGGAGGGCGAGCATGACGCCGCGCCGGTCGACGTGATCGTGTTCGGCGTGGGGCGCTATGGCCGGCGGCTGATGGAGCGGCTGCACGAGCTGGGCGTGCGCACGCTCGGCGTGGACTTCGATCCCGAGGTCGTGCGCGAGCTGCGCCGGCACGGCATGGACCTGCGCTTCGGAGACATCGAGGACCCGGATTTCCCCGAGACGCTCCCGCTGTTGCGGGCGCGCAGCGCGGTGAGTACGATTCCCAATACCGACCTCAACCTCGGCCTGCTCGCCGCCTTGCGGCGGCACGGCTTCGCGGGGCCGATCGCGATGACCGCTCATCGCGCACAGGATCGGCGGCGGCTGGCCGCCGCGGGTGTCGAGCGGATCCTCGAGCCCTTCGCCGACGCGGCGGATTTCGCTGCGCGCGCCATCGCACAACGCATCGCATCCTGAATCGAGGAGGCACACATGGCCTGGAGTGGAACGATCCTGACCGCCACCGACTTGTCTTCGGCCTCCGAGGCGGCGGTCGCGAGAGCGGCCCTGCTGGCCCGGCAGAGCGGTGCCGCTCGCGTCGATCTGCTGCACGTGGTGAGCGCCTCGGCGCTGCAGTCGCTCAAGCGAGCGGTGCTCGGCACCGAAGCGGATCCGGAGAGCGAAGTTCGCAGCGCGGCAAGGGAGGCCGTCGAGCAGCTCACGGCCAGGCTCGATTTGCAGGCCGTGTCCGTGCAAGTGCACGTGAAAATCGGCCGGCCGCAGGATGAGATCCTGCGCATGGCCGATGCGCTGGGCAGCGGTCTGATCGTGGTCGGTCCGCACGGACGGCACTTCGTGCATCAACTGCTGTTCGGCTCCACGGCGGAGCGGCTGCTCTATCGCGCGAAGCAGCCCCTGCTCGTGGTCAAGCGCCCCGACCCCGGGCCCTATCGGGAAGTGCTGGTGGCGGTCGACTTCTCGGAGTGCGCGCTGCAGGCTGCCGCTGCTGCTCTGCGCCTGCTTCCCGACGCCCAGATCGTGCTGTTTCACGCCGTCGAGTCCCCCTTCGAGGGGCACATGCGGTTCGCGGCAGTGAGCGAGCAGGACATTGCGCAGCATCGGGGCATGGCGCTGGGGGAGGCGCGGGCCGAAATGGTCCGCTTCGTCCAGACGGTCGCGCCCGATTCCACGCGGGTGCGCTCGCGCGTCGAGTACGGCTACCCGGCGGCGCTCATCGAGGCGGAGGTGGAACGCACGCAGCCCGATCTGCTGGTGATGGGCAAGCATGGCCGGTCGGGAATCGAACAGCTCCTGATCGGCAGCGTGGCCTCCCACCTGGTACGCTCGGCGCCCTGCGACGTGCTGATCGTGCCGGAGGCAGCGGCGCTGTAGCCGGCGCCATCCGGCAACCTCGGTCCAGTCTGCAACCAACGGAGACAGACATGCCTTACAACCGCATCGCTGCAAAAAAACTGCTCAACGCCTCCGAGCTGGAGCTGTTCGACGCCGGCCGCCGGGACGAGATCGGCGCCCTGGGTACCACACAGCTGCACGCGAAGATTGAGCGCACGCGTCGCCTGCGCGACAAGCACCGCGACCTGTATCGGCGGCAGCGCGTATCGACGCGCGCCCGGACCGGCACCAAGACCGGGGCGCGCGGCGACGCCAATCTGCGGACCAGGCAAAAGGAGGAGCTCTTCGGAGAGCTGCTCGCGCGCTTCGAGAAGCGGCTGGCGCAGATCGAAGCGGTCGAGCGGCGTGCGCAGTTGCAGGCAGTCAAGCGTGAGCGGCGGGCAACCAAGTCCGCTGCAAAGCGAGCCAGTGCGGCGCCCGCGCGTGCGGCCAAGCCAGCCGTCCCGAAGGTCCGCACCGGCTTCATGAGCACGGCGGCGAAGAGCGCCGACACCCGCTGCCGGCTGGTCCAGACAGGGCGCCTCGCCGTGCACGCCCACATGAGCAGCCGGGGGCGTCGCAACCAGACCAAGCGTGACCGGCGCTCGTGAGCCGGCAGGGCCCCGGAAAGTCTCGCGCAGGATCAGGTGATATAGCGCGCTCCTCAGCCGATAGGCCCGACCGCAGGCGGCCGGCCGCGCTCCGCGCCGACCCGCCCGGTATTATCCGTGCGGACGGCGGACGGCTCGAATAGACGCTGCTGTTCGCGGCCGTCGTCGCCGTGATGCTGTTCCGGTCCGCAAGCCGGTCTGCCCACGCTGGCTCGGTCTGCAGGCACAATCGCGGCTGCCGAACCCGTTTTCCAGATGAAGCCTCAGTGAACGACCTCAACCGAATTGCTCCACAGGCGCTCGATCGCTACTGGCACAGCCTTCCCGCCGAAGAAGCGCTCGCACAACTGGGCAGCGCCCGCTCGGGTTTGACCGCCGACGAGGCGAGGCAGCGGCTCGCGCGCTTCGGCCCCAACCGCCTCGCGCCGCCCCGCACGCGCGGGCCGTTGCTGCGCTTCGCGCTGCAGTTCCACAACGTGTTGATCTACGTGCTGCTGGGTGCGGCGGTCATCACCGCCGCCTTGGCGCACTGGGTGGACACCGGTGTGATCGTCGGCGTGGTGGTGATCAACGCCATCATCGGCTTCATCCAGGAGGGTAAGGCGGAGGCAGCGTTGGCGGCCATCCGCAAGATGCTGTCGCTGTCGGCGCACGTGCTGCGCGACGGCCGGCGCGCCACGCTCCCGGCCGAGGATCTGGTGCCAGGCGATGTGGTGTTGCTGGAGTCCGGAGACAAGGTGCCGGCGGACCTGCGCCTGCTGGAGGTGAAGAACCTGCGCGTGGAGGAAGCTGCGCTGACTGGCGAATCGGAGCCGACGGAGAAATCGGCAGAGCCCGTAGCGCCCGACGCGCCGCTGGGCGATCGCTTCTGCATGGCCTACGCCGGCACGCTGGTGACGTTCGGTCAGGCGCGCGGCGTCGTCGTGGCCACCGGCCAGGCCACCGAGATCGGCCGCATCAGCCGGCTGCTCGGGGAGGTGGAGGAGGTCACCACGCCGCTGCTGCGCAAGATCGCCGGCTTCGGCCGCTGGCTGACCGCGGCGATCCTCGGCCTGTCGGCGCTGACCTTCGTGTTCGGGGTGTGGGTGCGCGGCTATAGCGCCGGCGAGATGTTCCTGGCGGTGGCCGGGATTGCGGTGGCGGCCATCCCCGAGGGGCTGCCCGCCATCATGACCATTACGCTGGCCATCGGCGTGCAGCGCATGGCCCGGCGCAATGCCATCGTGCGCCGGTTGCCGGCGGTGGAGACGCTGGGCGCAGTGACGGTGATCTGCTCCGACAAGACCGGGACGCTAACGCGCAACGAGATGACGGTCCAGCGAGTGGTGATGGCCGGGCGGGTGCTCGAGGTGAGCGGGGTCGGTTACGTTCCGGAGGGCGGCTTCTCCGTCGACGGGCGTGACCTCGATCCCGCCCAGGATGCAGCACTCACCGAGCTGGCCCGCGCGGCGCTGCTGTGCAACGACGCCCATGTCCGGCACGAGGCCGAGGGCTGGATGCTGGAGGGCGACCCGACCGAAGGCGCGTTGCATGTCCTGGCCTTGAAGGCGGGGCTCGACCCCGTGTACGAGTCCGAGCGCCTGCCGCGCACCGATGTGATCCCCTTCGAGTCCGAGCACCGGTTCATGGCCACCCTGCATCACGACCATGCCGGCCACGCGCTGATCTATCTGAAGGGCGCCCCGGA
>Ga0105107_10001505_pt1 | contig 15101 bp, 10 predicted proteins | sample PPLLaktember2015_6_FD_79335 | JGI IMG/M metagenome (GOLD analysis project Ga0105107, IMG submission 79335) | Freshwater sediment microbial communities from Prairie Pothole Lake near Jamestown, North Dakota, USA - PPLs Lake P8 Core (1) Depth... | ecosystem: Environmental > Aquatic > Freshwater >...
AGGGTCGCGAGCTGCCGCGCGACGTCGAGGGGATAGGCCCACGGCTTGCGCTCGACGAGGCCGGCGAGGGCCGCGAGCGTGGCGAGCACGACGAGACCGGGCACGATCATCTGCAGCGGCGAGGCCTTCGGCGCGAGGCTCATCACCGCGCCGCTGCCGACGAACGTGAGCACGAAGTGCAGCCACACGTATCGCCGCAGGTCGCGGGGCAGCTCGGGCGCGTACTTGCGATACGTGGACGGCGACACCTCGGGGATCGCCGCCATCGGCCCGAGCTCGGCCGGCTGCCAGCCGGGATGCGCGACCCAGACCTTCAGCCGATCGCCCCAGCGCCGGAACCCCCTCGCCTGGCGCGCGAGCTGGGCGAAGTACTCGACGTTCGCCCACACCGGATTGTAGTTGCGCAGCGGCTTGGTGACGCCGAACACGACCGGCTCCTCTTCACGCTGGTACGTGCCGAACAGGCGATCCCAGAGCGTGAAGATCCCGCCGTAGTTGCGATCGAGATACTTCGGATTGATCCCGTGGTGCACGCGATGCGCCGACGGCGTGTTGAGGATGCCCTCGAGCGGTCCGAGCTTGTCGACCAGCTCGGTGTGCACCCAGAACTGGAAGAACAGATTCAGCGCGTACATCGTGATCCACACGTGCGCCGGCACGCCGAGCAACGCCAGCGGCGCGTAGAACCAGAACGCGGTCGCGAATTCGAACGCCGGCTGGCGCAGCGCGACCGACAGGTTGAAGTCCTCGCTGTGGTGGTGCACCACGTGCACGCCCCACATGAAGTTCACGACGTGGCTGAGCCGATGCCACCAGTAGAACCCGAGATCGATGCCGACGAACGCGATCACCCACGGCCACGGGCTGCCGTCGGCGAACTCGACGAGCCGCCAGCGCTCGTACATCCACGCGTACAGCAGGACGAACAGCGCCTTCAGGAAGATCTCGACGACCTGCGAGGCGATCCCGGCCCCGAGGTCCGACACCATCGTCCCCATGTGGTAGACGCTGCGCTGGCGTCGTCGCGCGACGATCGCCTCGGCGACGATGCCGACGATGAAGAACGGAACGAGCAGCGGGATGATGTTCTCGGGCATCCGAGCGACGCGACCGCCGCGAGCAGCGGCTAGCAGGGTGGGAATCTTCTCCGGAAGCAAAGACGATCGGGAGCTCGTTTGCGAGACAGCGCACCGGGAGGCGCGCAGCGCCGGAGAGGAGTGGGGCCCCAGACGGCTCTGCCGGCTGGGGCGAGGAGAGCGGAGCTCTCCTCGAGCAAGACTAGTTTACGGCGTATGGCGTGCTGAGCGAGAAGGCGGCGATCTCGGCGTCGAAATACTCGCCGCTCTCGGTGAGCATCTGGTAGGTGCCCTCCATCGTCCCGAACGCCGTCCCGAGCGGGCACGCGGAGGTGTACTCGAAGCTCTCGCCGGGGCGCAGCACCGGCTGTGCGCCGACGACACCCGGGCCGCGCACCTCCTCGACCTCGCCGTTCGCATCGGTGATGACCCAGTGGCGGCTGACGAGCTGCACCGTCTCCGCGCCGAGGTTCTCGATGCGGACCTTGTAGGCGAACAGCCAGCCGCCGCGGTCGGGATCGGATTGCTCCGGCACGTAGCGGGACTCGACCCGTACCTGGATGCCTCGGGTGGTCGCTTCCGACATGGACACGCGCTCGCGCATGGTACCCCAGCCTCCTGCGGGGCGCACCGTCCGCGCTGACCGGAGTGCGGAGCCAGCGCGTCGCTGTTCAGGGCACGAGCTCGTCCGCGCCGAGGTCGGGCAGCTCGTCGCGCGGATCGCCCTCGAAATCGTCCGCGACCGCATCCGCCGACAGCGGCGCCCCGCGATCGATCGCAGCGTCCGCGGTCGCGCGCAGGTGCAGATCGGCGAGGATCGGGTCGACGAACAGTCCGAGCTCCGCCGTCTGCACGTTGGTGTCCACGAGCTGCGCCGTGCCGCCGTCGCGCGCCATGATCACGTGCGTCGCCAGGTTGTTCGCCACGCGCACGGTCGTGCGATCGAAGCGGTACTCGATGCTGTTGAAGATGTCGACCAGTCCCACGACGGTGTTGTGGAAGATACCGGCGTCGCACGTCCACCACGCGTAGATCATCGAGTCGGAGGCGGGTCCGGCCTCGGGCTCGCCGATCCAGATGGTGTTGTTGCGGATGACGCCACCGATGTGTCCCCAGTACATGCCGGGGGTGCACGGGTTGTCGGCGTAGGCGCGCGCCTCCGTCGTGCCCTCGCCACCGAAGCCGATGCCGCGCTGACAGTCGAGCAGCGTGTTGCGCTCGACGACCGTGTCGCGGCTGCCGTCGACGAAGCGCAACGTCCCTGCGGCGAGCACTCCGGCCCGGCACCAGTGCCCCGTGAACCGGTTGTCGTGCACGTGCCACCCGTCGGTGGCGTTGGCCCGGATGCCGCCGAGCCGGCAGTCCGCGGCGACCGCATCGCGGTGCGCGTCGGTCACCTCGAACCGCGAGCACGCGACCTCGCCGTCGTCGACGAAGGCCGGTGCCGGCGTTGTCGCGTACGCGACGTACAGCTGCTCGTCGATGGAGTCCTGCAGCACGAGCCGATGCAGTCGCGGGCGGAGGATCGGAGCGTCCGTGGGCTGGACGAGCACGAGGTGCGCCGTCGCGCGGCGCAGCGTGAGATCCGCGATCGTGACGTCGTCGGCCGCGATGCGCACGATCACGTCGGTCGTCATCGCACCGTCGAGCACGACGCTCGCAGGGTCGCGGCTGGCCGAGCGCAGGGTGAGCCCCGGCGTCGTGATGCTCAGCTCGCCGATCCCGCTGCGGTCGTACACACCATCGGCGAGCTCGATCGTGGCGCCGGCCGGCGCGCTCGCGATGATGTCGTCGAGCATCGCCGCATCGGCGGGTGTCACCGCGATGGCGTCGTCCGGCGGCGGCAGCGGCTCGCAACCGGCGGGCAGCGGATCGCCGCCCGTGGTGCCGTCGCTCGTGCCCGATCCCTCCATCGCGTCGGGCGGCCCGAGCCACGCCGGATTGTCCACGAGACACCCGGTCGCCAGGAGCACGGCGAGGGCGCAGCGATGCACGTCGCGACGGTACCACGATCGCGACCGCTCGACGCATCCCGTGGGCTCGCCGATACTGGGTCGCGCGTGCTCGGCCTCGGCATCCTCCACGCGGTACTCGTGGGATCGGTCGCGGCCGCGCCGCACGGCGATCGCGATCGCGTGGTCGTGCTCCCGCTGGAGGTCGACGGCGAGTTGCCGGACAAGTGGCGCGCCGAGGCGGCCACGCGCATGCGGACGGTGCTCGAGCGATCGGGGCTGGAGGTCGTCGACGGCGCGCGCGACGACGGCATCGTGTGTCGCGATCGCGCGTGCATCCGCGAGCTCGCCGACACGTCCGCCCACGTGGTCCGTCCGCGGCTGCGCGTCGATCCGGGCACCCGCGACTACTCGCTCGTGATCGACGTGCTGGCGACGTCGACCGGCGACGTCGTCGCGAGCGTGCCGGGCGACTGCCAGCTGTGCGGGTTCGAGGACGTCGTCGCGATGATCGAGGCCAAGGCGGCCGCGGCGACCACCTCGATCGAGCGCCTGCGGGCGGCCGTCGCGAGCATCGAGCTCACCAGCACGCCGGCCGGCGCCGCGATCGAGGTCGACGGCACGCCGAGCGGCACCACGCCGACGGCGCTCGAGCTCGCGCCGGGCATGCATCGCGTGCGCGCGAGCAAGCCAGGCTTCCGGACCCAGACGATCGAGATCGAGGCGATCGAGGGCCTGCGCAAGAGCGTCGAGCTCACGCTCGTCGCCGTCGCTCCGGCCGCGACCGATCGGGACCAGCGCCGCACGCGGGCGCTGTTCGCCGCGGGCGGCGTGGTCGGTGGTCTCGGTGTCGCGGGCATCGCGACCGGGGCCGCATTGCTCGCGATCGACGGCCGGCCGCATCGCGGCGACTGTCAGGCCGACATCGAGGGCAACTGCCGCTATCTGTACGGCACCAAGGTCGGCGGCATCACGGCGCTCGCGATCGGAGCCGCGAGCACGGTCGTCGGGATCGCGCTCGTGGCCGTGGCGGCGCGCAAGCGCAGCTCGGGGCGACAGGCGGCGCGGATCCGGTTCGTCCCGTCGCACGGCCTCGCGCTGCGCTGGTGATCGTCACGGACCGGTGAGCTTGTCGAGCCGCGCGAGCCGACCCTCTGCCGCCGCCGATCCGAGCTCGGCGGCGCGCCGGTACGCGCGGCGAGCCTCGTCGTAGGCGAGCACCTTGAAGTGCGCATCGCCGAGCAGGATCCGGATGCGGGCCGATCGCGGGGCCGCGGCGGCGGCTCGCGTCGCGAGCTGCACCGCCTTGTCGTAGTCGCCGCGCTCGAAGTGGATCTGCGCGAGACCGGCGAGCGCATCCGCGTTGCCGCGCTGGGCCGCGAGCGCGCGATGGAATCGCGACTCGGCCTCGGCCAGCTCGCCCTTGCGCAGCGCGGCCTCGCCCGCCTTCGCCTCACGGGCCGCAGCGACGCGATCGTCGGGGGCTGCGGTCGTGGTCGGCGTCCGGACGATCGGCGCAGGCGCGAGCGACTGCGGCGTCGATGCAGGCGCCGGCACGCTCGCGGACGGCGGCGCTGCGACGATCGCCGCCTGCTCGCTCGCCTCGGCGACATCGCGCTCGCCCGGCTCGAGCAGACCTTGCAGCCGTGCGCGGGTCGATGCCGCGGAGCCGCGCTCGCGCCGGTACAGCGCCCGGACCTTCTGAGTCCGCGACTGCTCGTCGGTGTCGGCGAGCACGGTGAGCGGTTCCGCGGCCGCGAGCTCGGTGGGCGTGAACGCGCCGTTCGCCGCCTTGCCGCGCAGATCCTCGAGCTGGCCGAGGCTCAGCGATGCACGCGACGCCGCGTGGGCGTTGTCCGGCTCGAACACCAGCGCAGCCGCGTAGAAGTCGATCGCGAACGGAGCTCCACCCTCGCGCTCGTAGTACGCGTCGCCGAGGCGGGTCAGCGTCGCGGACATCTCGGCGCGCAGCTCCTGGGCGACGCGATCCGCATCCGGTCCGATCGCACCGCCCTGCGTCTCGAGCTCGAGCACGGTGCGATACGCGGTCCGCCCCTCGGGATCGTCGACTGGCGGGAACACGTAGTACCCGCGCGCGGCCGCGGCCCGGGCCTCGCCCGCGAGCTGCTCGACCCGGTCGCGCTCGACCTGCGAGGGCGGCGATTGCAGGGCCCACGGCACCGCACCGACGACCGCACCCCCGAGCGGCAGGGCCATCGCCATGCCGAGCAGGCGACGGCGGCGGCGACGGGCATCGAGCACGAGGGCATCGAGCACCGCTCGCATGTCGCGGTGGCGGCGAGCCGGCGAGCGATCCAGGCCGCGCGCGAGCACCCGATGCAGCCACGCGGGGACCTTGCGCTCGGTCCGCGGTGGCGCTCCGAGCCCGCGCTCGATCGCCTGCAGCTGCTCCTCGACCGACGGGCACTCGAACGGCAGCGCGCCGTAGAGCGCGTTGTACAGCGCCACGCAGAACGCGAACTGATCGCTCGCCGGCGTGCCGGTGCTGCCGGCGTACAGCTCGGGTGCCATGTACGGCGGCGTGCCGGCCAGGAATCCGACGCGCGTCATGTCGCGATCGAGCAGCGACGAGCTCGAGATGCGCGACGGTTCGCGATCGGGCGTCGGCTCGGCATCGAACGCCTTCGCGAGCCCGAAGTCGAGCACGACCACGCGACCGGGCCCACGGCGAGCGCCGGCCGGAGCCTCGCCGACGATCACGTTCGCGAGCTTGAAGTCGCGATGCACGAGCCCCGCCTCGTGCGCGGCGACCAGACCACGCCCCGCCTGCAGGAACGCATCGCGAACGTCTCGCCAGTCGCGCGCGGGATCTCGCGCCCACTTCCCGAGGGTGACGCCCGGGACGAACTCCATCGCGAGGAAGACCTGGCCGTCGAACGTGCCGACGTCGTGCACCGTGACCACGTTGGGGTGGTGCACGCGGGCCATCGCCTGCGCCTCGCGCAGCAATCGTTCGGTGGGATCGCCGAACGCCTTGCGCACGTGGGGATCGGGCCGCAACAGCTTGAGCGCGATCTTGCGGTCGAGTTGCGGGTCGTAGGCCGCATGGACGTCCCCCAGTCCGCCGGCGCCGATGTGCTCGAGCACTACGTAGCGGCCGAGCACGGTGCCGGCCGCGAGCACGACCGGCGCGCGGGACTCGACGGCCGTCGGCACTTCGCTGTCCTGATCGGAGTCGGACGCCGCACGACGCGGCGCCCCCCGATTCGGCGGTCCGATGGTCGCGACCATCCGGACCAGTATCGCACGTCAGGCGAGACCGTGACGCCGCAGCAGCTCCGTCAGATACGAGCGATCCATCTCCGCCGCGCGCGCAGCCGCGCGCACGTTGCCGCCGGTGCGCTCGAGCAGGGCCTGGAGATAGCGGAGCTCGAAGTGATCGAGCAACGCCCGACGCGCGTCGCGATAGGGGCGATCGACGAGTGCATCGACCGGATCGCTCTGCGCCGTCGCGGCCGCCAACGCCTGCTGCACGGAGTCGGGTCGCGGCGGCTCGCCGGTGGCCAGGGCGCGCAGGACCACGTTGCGGAGCTCGCGGACGTTGCCGGGCCACGCGTGCCGCTCGAGCTGCACGAGGTCCTCGGGCCCGAACAGCTGCCGCGCGGACATCGGCCGGCCGCACTCGGCGAGGAAGTGCTCGACGAGCGGGATGACGTCGGAGCTGCGCTCGCGCAGGGGTGGGATCTCGAGCAGCACCACGGCGAGCCGGTGGTAGAGATCGAGCCGGAACGTGCCCGCGTTCACGCGCGCCCGCAGGTCGCGGTTCGTCGCGCTCACGATCCGTACGTCGACGTCGATGTCGTGCGTGCCGCCCACGCGGCGGAATCGACCGCGCTCGATCGCACCGAGCAGTGCGACCTGGATCGGCTCGGGCAGCTCGCCGAGCTCGTCGAGGAAGAGTGTGCCGCCGTGGGCGCGCTCGAACGCGCCGGCGTGGGCCCGATCGGCGCCCGTGAATGCGCCGCGCTCGTGGCCGAACAGCTCGCTCGCGACGAGCGTCGGCGCGAGCGCTCCGCAGTCGACGGTGACGAACGGACCGTCGGCGCGCGGACCGAGATCGTGCAGCGCACGCGCGACGAGCTCCTTGCCGGTGCCGGACTCACCGAGCACGACGACCGAGATGTCGGCGCCGGCGAGGCGGGTGATCTGCGCCATCAACTGCCGCATGCCCGGGCTGCGACCCACGAGCCCGCCGATCGACTCGTCGTCGTGCAGCTCGAGCATCACGAGCCCGCCGTCGTCGAGCCGCAGCGTCGAATCGCCGATGGCCACGAGCGTGCCGGGCGGGACCGTCACCGCGCCGCCGCGGACGCTGACCGGACCGATCTGCGTGCCGTTGGTCGAGTCCTTGTCGGCGACGCGGATGCGGTCGCCGACCGGCGCGAGCTCGAGGTGGTAGCGCGACACCTTGGGATCGGCGAGCACGAGGTGGTTGCCGGGCGCCGTGCCCACCGTGAGGCTCGCCCCGCGTGCGACCATCGTGCGGCCCGCGTCGGGGCCCCGCTTCACGACGACCTTGACGGCCCGCACCGGCAAGCCGGTGAAGCGCGTCGGCAGTGTGCGGACCTCGGCCACCGCGACGACTGTATCACCCGCAGTCGAACATCACTTCGGTCGGCTCGAACGCGAAGTTCGTGGTGCCGTCGCCGATCTGTCCGGTGCTGTTGGTGCCCCAGCACAGCACGCGGCCGTCCTCGGTCCGCGCGCAGGTGTGCGTCTGCCCCGTCGTCACCTCGAGCACGCCCTCGCCCACCTCGAGCTGCACGGGCACCAGCGTGAACAGGTCGTTGCCCATGCCGTCGGGCTCCAGCATGAGCTGGCCGTTGTCGTTGCTGCCCCAGCACCACAGCCGCTGGCCGTCGTCGACGGCGCACGTGTGATGCGTGCCCGCGGTGATCGAGACGATCGCGCCCGCCTCGTCGGGCAGCGCCGCGGACACCGGCGCGATCTGCTGGGCGCCGCTGCCGTCGCCGAGCTGGCCGAGATCGTTGCGACCCCAGCACTGCACGGCGCCGTCGACGATCACACAGGTGTGTGCGCGCCCGAGCGCGATGCCCTGCAGGCCTTCGATCGGGATCACCGTCGGGTCGACGACCGTCGGCACGGTCGCCGGATCCTGCGCGAGCTGACCGTTCGCGTTGTTGCCCCAGCACGCGAGCGAGTCGTCGATCCGCAGCGCGCACGAGTGGCTGCCGCCGAGCTCGAGCGCGAGATAGCCCGGGCTGCCGAACTCGATCGGCCCCGGTCCCGCGGCCGCACCGCTCAGCTGGTTCTCGGCGTTGCTGCCCCAACACTCGGTCGTCACGTCGTCGGTCGAGCACGTGTGCGAGACGCCCGTCGCGACGTGGGTGCTCGTGCCGGCCCAGGGCGCCGGCGTGGGCACGGCGATCGCGGACGGCGACCCGGGGTTCACCTGACCGCTCGCGTTGTCGCCCCAGCACCGCACGTTGCCGGCCTCGCTGCGCACGCACGTGTGGCGGATGGCGGACACCTCGACGATCGGGTTGTCGGGCTCGGTCGCGATCGCGAGCACCGGCAGCGGCTCGAACGGTGCGCGCGAGTTGCCGAGCTGACCGAGCTCGTTCGCGCCCCAACAGAACAGCTGGCCGTCGCTGCGCACCGCGCACGTGTGGCGATCGCCGGCCTCGATCGCGGCGATGCACGACCCGCAGACGTCGTTCGCGCACGCGAGCCCCGGATCGCAGACTCCACCCGCGCAGCACGCTTCGCCCATCGAGCCGCACGCCGGCCCGCTGTCCTCCGTCGATTCACTGCCGGAATCCGCGGTGGTCGTGGGCAACGAGGTCGTGTCGAGCGAAGTCGGCGACGTCGCGTCGAGGCTGCTCATCGTGACGGTGCCCGCATCGGTCGCTGACGTGGTCGTGCCGGCGCCGACGCATTCGCCTCCCAGACCGTCGCCCGCGAACTCGTCGAACCGCAGCCCTTCGGCGCAGTCGAGATCCGGATAGGCACAGAAGCCGTCCGCGCACACACCGCCTTCGGCGTCGTCGCACGCCGTCGACGATTCGCACGTGAACGGGTCGAAGCGCAGGCACGACGCGATTCCGAGCCCCATCGCGAGACCGACCGACGACGGCACCCACCGCCCTCCGAACCCACTCGAGGTCCCGCGCTCGTGCATGGAAACGCCCCAGCCTAACACGGCGGATCACGGGACCCACGCCGGCGGCCCCCGTGGGCCTTCCTTGAAGGGTTGCGTAGAGCGGGGCTACGATGTGGGAGGGAAATGGCGCGCGATGCCGCACCGGTGGAGGTCGACGGCCTGGTGGCCGACGGCGACGTCGTGGAGCGACTCGGCCGGTACGACCTGCTGCGTCGGCTGGGTGCCGGCGGCATGGCGGAGGTCCACCTCGCCCGCGCCGCGGGCCCCGAGGGTTTCCAGAAGCTCGTCGTGCTGAAGCGGATCCTCCCGCACCTGTCGGCGGATCCGGAGTTCGTGCGGATGTTCCTCGCCGAGGCCCGGCTCGCCGCGATCCTGGATCATCCGAACGTCGTGCAGGTGTTCGACATCGGGCGCGACGGCGGGGACTGGTTCTTCACGATGGAGTACGTCTACGGCGAGAACCTGCAGAACGTGCTGCGGGCGGTTCGCCGCAATGGTGGGGCGTTGCCGATCGAGCACGCTGTGACGATCGGCATCGGCGTCGCCACGGGCCTGCACTACGCCCACGATCGGGTCGGGTTCGACGGTCGCCCGCTGCAGCTCGTGCACCGTGACGTGTCGCCGACGAACGTGATGTGCACGTACGACGGCTGTGTGAAGGTGGCGGACTTCGGCATCGCGAAGGTCACCTCGCGCACCGACGTCACGCGGGCCGGCATCCGCAAGGGCAAAGTGCCGTACATGTCGCCCGAGCAGTGCCGCGCCGATCCGCTCGATCGCCGCAGCGACGTGTTCTCGCTCGGCATCGTGCTGTACGAGGCGACGACCGACATCCGGCTCTACGACGGCGACAACGAGTTCGGCGTGATGAACCGGATCGTGAACGTCGACGTGCCGCCGCCGTCGACCCATCGGCCGAATTATCCGAAAGAGCTCGAGCGCATCGTCATGCGCGCGCTCTGCCGCGATCGCGACCGACGGTATGCGAGTGCCGCCGAGCTCGCGCTCGATCTCGAGGCGTTCGCGCGCGAGCGCAAGATGCGGTCCACGCCGGCGGCGCTCGGCGAGTACCTGCACGGCATCTTCAAGCCCAAGCCGTTTCCCTACGGGGCACTGGCCGGCACCGTCGTCGCCCCGGAGTCGTTGATCGCGACGGGCACCGACCTCGGTGGCACGCCGCGCTCGGGCTCGTCGATCCCCGCAATCCCGCCCGATCTCACCCCGCACTCCCATCCGTCGTCGACGTTCTCTTCGCGCATAGGGCACAGCTCGTCGATCGCGGCCGCGCCGAATCACACGCTGCGCAACGTGGCGATCGGCCTGGGCGCGTCTGCGGGCATCGCCGTGCTCGCGCTCGGTGCACTGTTCGCGACGATGCAGATGCGCGAGGACGCTGCGCCTCCGCCCGCCGCCGCGACGCTCCCCGTCCCGCAGAGCCCCACGCCCGTCGCGGCGCCGGTGCCTGCGGTCGTGAGCACCCCCGCGCCGACGGCCGTCGCTCCGGTGCCCGCGGTGGTGCCGACGCCCGTCGAGCCCAGCCACGAGCCCAGCGTCGAGCCCAGCGTCGAATTGGTCGAGGACGAACCCACGCTCACGCCCACGCCGACGCGCAAGCCGAAGAAGAAGAAGAAAGAGCGCTCGCAGTCGGAGCCCGACGATTCCAAGTCGCCCGATCTCGACGCGTTCTTGCCGCAGTGATGGCGATGTCGTTCGCGCTCGTCGTCCCACTCGCGCTTGCGCTCTTCGCCGGGCCTGCACAGCTGCTCGACGACCCCGAGGCGCGGCGGCTGTTCGGCGAGGCCCAGGGCGCGTTCGAGGCCGGCGACTACGCGACCGCGAGCGCGCGGCTCGAGGCGGCGTATGCGATCGAGCCGAAGCCGGAGCTGCTGTATCCGTGGGCGCAGGCCGAGCGCAACCTCGATCGCTGCAGGCCGGCGATCGAGCTCTACCAGAAGTTCCTCGAGAGCTCGCCCTCCGAACGCATGGCCGAGGCGGCGAAGCAGAACATCGCGCGGTGCGAGGAACGGCTCGCGGCGCTCGAGTCCTCCGAGCCCGAGACCGCACCGGCGGCGACCGACGAAGAGCCGCCACCGTTCGCCGTCGAGGGCGACGACGAGGACGACGACGACGCCAAGGGGCGCACCGACAAGCCACCGCGCAAGGGATCCGAGAAGGTCGGCATCGCCGTCGGAGCCACCATGCTCTCGCTCGGCGGCGTCGGCGTGCTCGCCGGCGGCACGCTCCTGGGCCTCGCTGCCGGTCGAGCCCGCTCGGCGAGCGACGCCACCCGCCAGAGCCGCTACGAGACGCTGCGCGGCGAGGCGATGAAGCTGCGCACGGGCGGCATCGTCGCGCTGAGCATCGGCGGCGCGCTCGTGGTCGGCGGGGTGATCCAGTTCGCCGTGTTCGCTGCGTCGAAGAAGAAGTCGAAGAAGAAGGCGGACGTCGCGATGTGGCTGGATGCCACGGGCGGCGGCGTGGTGCTGACGCGGCGGTTCTAAGCCCCCGACAGCACCAGCGTCACCGTGTTCGCGCCCTGGTTCGCGCTCACCAGATCCGGCAGGCCGTCCTCGTTCAGATCCGCCGCCGCGACGGCGACAGGCCCCGCCCCGGTGGCGAACGACGCGACCTCGGTGAATGTGGCGTCGCCGTCGTTGAGCAGCACGCGCAGCGTGTCGTCGCCCGTGCTCGCCACGACGAGATCGAGATCCCCGTCGATGTCGAGATCCGCCAGCACCAGCCCGCTGGGGCTCGTCGCCGTGCCGAACGCTTCCGCTGCCGCGAAGCCGCCCGCCCCGTCGCCGCGCAGCAGCGACATGCTGCCGACGGCATCGACCGTGACCGCGTCGGCGAGCCCGTCACCGCTGACGTCACCGCCCGCGACGCCACGCGGCTCCATGCCGACCGCGAACGAGGCCGCGGCCCCGAACGTGCCGGTGCCGGTGCCGAGCAGCACGCTCACCGAGCTCGCGCCGGCGTTCGCCGACAGCACGTCGATCGCGTCGTCCCCGTTCACGTCGACGAGCGCCAGCGCGCGCGGTCCGGCCTGCACCGCGTGGCCGGCCATCGCGGCGAACGGCGCGGGGTCGGCGAGGAACACCCCGACGGTGGCGTCGATGGAGTTCGCGACGATCGCATCGTCGCGACCGTCGACGCCGAAGTCGGTCACCGCAATCGCGACCGGCCCCATGCCGGCCGCGAAGTCGACCGCCCCCGCGAAGGTTCCGTTCGATGCGCCGCGCAGCCACGACATCGTCGCGGCGCCCGAGTTCGCCGTGACGAGATCGAGATGGCCGTCGTCGTCGAAGTCGCCCACGCCGATGCCGGTGGGCGCGTCGCCGGTGCCGGTGTTCACGGGCGGACCGAAACCGCCCTCGCCGTCGCCGATGCGGAGCGTCACCTGATCCGCGTCGCGATTCGCGGTGACGAGATCGAGGCCGGGATCGCCGTCGAAGTTCGCGAGCACGAGCGCGCTCGGAGCCGCGCCCATCACGAGCATCCCCGGTCGACCCAGGCACAGCTCGCCGGCCTGCGCGGCGCCGTCGCCACACACGGGATCGCCGGTGCCCGAGGTGCCCTCGCTCGCGTCCGACGTGGACCCGATCGACGTGTCGCCCGCCTCGGGATTGCAGATGCCGCCCTCGCACACGAGCCCTTCGACGCAGGTGCCGCCCGGCCCGCACGGGCAGCCGAGCACCGGCGTCGGACAGTCGGGGCCCGTGTCGGCGACGTCGCTCGTCGAGGTGTCGGTGCCGATGCCGGTGGTGGTGGTGGTGCCCGTGCTCGTGGTGTCGTCGCCACCGCCGTCGCCGCGGCACGAGCCGAGCGCGAGCGTGGCGGCGAGCGAGCGGAGCAGGAGGACGGAGCGCGGAGCCATGGCGAAGGGAACCGCCCACGAGTGTGCAACAGTGCGCTCGCGCGGGCAAAGGCGTGCTACCGTCACGTGGAGTCCGTCTGATGTGTCGGATCTTCGGATTCCGTTCCGTCATCCAGAGCCAGGTCCATCGCAGCCTGGTCAGTGCCGACAACGCCCTGCTGTTGCAGAGCGACCGGCATCCCGACGGCTGGGGCGTCGCGTACTACAACGCCGGCGCACCGCACGTGATCAAGAGCGTCGCCACCGCGCTCGACGATGCGCTGTTCCGCCGCGTCTCCGGCATCGTGAGCTCCGAAACCGTGCTCGCGCACCTGCGCAAGGCGACCCACGGCACCTTGTCGATCGTGAACACCCATCCGTTCCAGTACGGCCAGTGGGTGTTCGTGCACAACGGCAACATCGCCGGCTTCGATCGCATCCGTGACGACCTGCTCGCCCGCATCCCGCCGGTGCTGCGCCGATTCATCCTCGGCGACACCGACAGCGAGGTGTTGTTCTACCTGCTGCTCGGCAACATGGCGCGCCGCTGCGAGCTGCAGCGGCCCGGCTATCCCATCGGCGAGCTCGTCGCGGCCGTGCGCGAGACGGTGGCCGACGTCGTCGAGCTCGCCGGTCCCATGCACGAGGTCGACGACGGACCGGCGGCCGAGAACTATCTCACCTTCGTCGTCACCAACGGCACGACCATGGTCGCGCACCAGGGCGGCAAGGCACTGCACTTCACCACGTGGAAGCGGCGTTGCCCCGAGCGCGACGAGTGCCCGAGCTTCGGACCCGAGTGCGAGCGGCCGACCGAACACGGGTTCGTGAAGCACCTGGTCGTCTCGAGCGAGCCGCTGCAGGGCGAGAACGTGTGGACCCCGCTAGCCGTGGGCGAGATCGTCGGCGTCGACTGGCGGATGCAGCTCGCCCGCGTGCGTCCCGAGCCGCGCGATGGTACTCCGGCCTAGTCCCCTGGACTCGCCAGCGATGACCGAGCCGCGTCTGCCCCGATTCACACTCGCGTTCGCGTGTCTGCTCGTCGCGGCGCTCTGCGGCTGGGCCGCGACAGTGCTGCCGTGGCGCGCGTGGACGACCTTCGCGATCGTCACGACCGTGCTCGGCCTGACGCACTTCGTCACGGCCGTGCTCGCGCTCGTCGGCAGTGCGCGACGCGGCGCCGCATGGCGCGTGCAGTCGGTCGTCGCGCTCACGTGGCTCGGCTGGCTGACGTGGAACCTCGTGACATCTGCGAGCTACATCGCGGCGCTGTACGGTGGGCTCGGCAAGGGCGTCGCCGTCGCGCTCGGGCTGTGCTGGACGATCGCGGCGTTCTTCACGGTGCCGCTGTCGCTGTGGGGCCTCGCCAGCACCGGTGGGATCCGCCGCGATCGCAAGAGCAGCGGTGCGGCGGTCATCGCCGTCGCGCTGCTCGTGGGCGGTGCGCTGTGGAGCCGTGCGGCCGGAGCCGCCCGCCCGAGCCTCGGCCGGCACGAGCGCGAACCGCAGACGATCGCGGCCGCGGTCGCGCATGCGGTGCCGGTCGCACGACCGCAGCGACCGGCGGACAGCCCTGCCCTCGCGACCGCACCCGCAGCGCACTGCGAGCAGCCGCCCGAGCGGGTCGCCGCCACGGTGCTCGCGATCTACCTGCGCAGCGAGGGCGCGAGCACGATGGTCGAGCACGCGTGCGTGCAGGCGGACAGCCTGGCGTCGGCGATCGATGTGCTGGCGATGCGACTGCACGAGGAAGCGCTGGGCGGCCCGATCGCGATCGACGTGATCACGGCGACGCACCGGCTCGAGCACCTCGCCCCGGTCGCGGACGGGCTCTTGCTGCGACCCGGGCTCGACGGCGTCTGCGAGGACACCCACTGCCTGGCCCCGTGGCAGCTGCTGGCCCGCGATGCGTTCACCGTGCACACGCCGATCCCCGTCGTGCCCGACCTGCGGTTCGGGTTCGAGCCGACGATGGTGCGCCGCGCCCTCGAGGTCGAGCCGTCGGGCGACGTCGACGAGCAGTGCTCGCCGGGTCGTCATCTTCTTCTCGGCGCGAAGCCGAACCTTGCTCA
>Ga0105107_10001506_pt1 | contig 15099 bp, 15 predicted proteins | sample PPLLaktember2015_6_FD_79335 | JGI IMG/M metagenome (GOLD analysis project Ga0105107, IMG submission 79335) | Freshwater sediment microbial communities from Prairie Pothole Lake near Jamestown, North Dakota, USA - PPLs Lake P8 Core (1) Depth... | ecosystem: Environmental > Aquatic > Freshwater >...
GGATCGTGGCGAAGGGGAATGTGCGCATCACCGAAAAAGAGCGCATCGTGACGGGGGAGCAAGCCGTATTCCTCAGCGACGAGCAGCGGATTGTCGTGACGGGAAACCCCGTCATGCGGGAAGGCAACAATGTCATCGCAGGTGACCGGGTGGTGGTGCACCTCAATGAAAACCGAGGTGTCGTCGAGGGAACCACGGGCAAACGGGTCACGGCAACCATCTACCCCGATGAGTCAAAGGGGAAAAAGAAAAAGGAGTAGCAGCGCAGGGGACCCGGGCGACCGGGTCTGCGCCGGGAATGGATAAACTCGAAGCCAGGGCATTGACAAAGGTGTATGGGGGACGGAAGGTCGTCAGCGGCGTGGATCTGGAGATCCGCCCCGGGGAAGTTGTGGGCCTCCTGGGTCCCAACGGTGCCGGAAAGACGACAACCTTCTACATGATCGTCGGGCTCATCAAGCCCGACGGCGGACGGATATTCCTCGACTCCGAGGAAATCACCCGGGACCCCATGTTCGTGAGGGCTCGCAAGGGGATCAATTACCTGCCCCAGGAACCCTCCGTATTCAGGAAGCTGACCGTCGAGGAAAATATCCTGGCCATCCTCGAAACGCTTGACATCGGAGGCGAGGAAAGGAAGAATAGGCTCAAACAATTGCTCGGCGAGCTCGATCTCACCGATCTCGCGCGCAATAAGGCATACTCCCTTTCGGGGGGGGAGAGAAGGCGGGTAGAGATCACACGGGCTCTGGTGACCTCGCCGCGGTTCATCCTTCTCGACGAGCCCTTCGCCGGGATCGACCCGCTGGCCGTGGCCGATATCCAGAAGATCATACAGAAGCTCAAGTCCAAAGGCATCGGGGTGGTCATCTCCGATCACAACGTGAGGGAGACCCTGTCGGTCTGTGATCGGGCCTACATCCTCAACGAGGGGACGGTGCTGATCGAGGGGTTGCCGGAGATGATCGCAGAGAGTAAGATCGCCCGGAAGTTCTACCTCGGGGATGATTTTCGTTTATAGCATCATAGCAGGCAGGAATCCAGGAATCCATGACGTTCGAACTCAAACAAAGCCTCAAACTGAGCCAGCAACTGATCATGACGCCTCAGCTGCAGCAGGCGATCAAGCTCCTGCAGCTCTCCCGGATCGAGCTCGTAGACATGATCCAGCAGGAGATGGAGGAGAACCCCCTGCTCGAGGAGCCCGCCACCGAGGAATTCGGCGAAGAAGGCGCGCCGGCCCCTGAAGTCGGCGAGGTCAAGACGGCGGAGCGCACGGGTGAGGTGACGGGCGAGGGCGACGGCAAGGAGGACTTCGACTGGGACAGCTACCTCGAGGATTACGGTCCCATGAGGGTGACCTACGAGCGCGAGGAGGACGAGGGACCCTCCTGGGAGAACATGCTCTCCAGGAAGACTACGCTCACGGACCATCTCATGTGGCAGTTGGGCCTCTCCAGGCTCTCGGAAACAGAGCGGAAAATCGGAGAGCAGATCATCGGAAACCTCGATTCGAGCGGCTACCTGGCGGCCACCGTCGAGGAGATTGCCGGACCGGAAAAGGTCAGCCCCGAGGTCGTCGAAAAAGTGCTGGCAAAGATCCAGGAATTCGATCCCCCGGGAATCGCCGCCAGGGACCTGAAGGAATGCCTGATGGCCCAGGCAAAGGTCCTCGGGGTCCAGAACCCCCTGATCGAAACCATCATTCGGGAGCACCTCCACGACCTGGAGACCAAGAATTACAACAACATCGCCAAGAAGCTGAAAGTTCCGCTGACGGACATCCTGGACGCCATTTTTCTCATCAGCCGGATGGACCCGAAGCCGGGACTGGTCTACAGCGATGAGGGCCCCCAGTACATCATTCCCGATGTATTCGTCTTCAAGGTAAGCGACGAGTACAAGATCATCCTCAACGACGAAGGCCTGCCGAGACTGAGGATCAGCAACTTCTATCGGGAGATCCTGGGGGGCGCCTCGGAAGGGCCCACGAGTGCCGATGAGTGCAAGAAATACATCAAGGAGCGGCTCCAGTCGGCCACCTGGCTTATCAAGAGCATCCAGCAGCGCCAGAGAACGATCTTCCGGGTCACGGAGAGCATCGTCAAATTCCAGAGGGAGTTTTTCGACCAGGGAATCCAGTTTCTGAAGCCGCTGGTGCTGCGCGACGTCGCCGACGATGTGGAGATGCACGAGTCCACCATCAGCCGCGTCACGACCAACAAGTACATGCACACGCCCCGGGGGATCTTCGAACTGAAGTATTTCTTCAACAGCAGCATCAGCAAGACCAGCGGCGACGCCATCGCGTCGAAGAGCGTCCAGGAGGAGATCCGGAAGATCATCAGCGGCGAGGACACCCGCAAGCCCCTGAGCGACAGCGAGATCGTCGACATCCTGAGCAGGCAGGGCATCTCCATCGCCAGACGGACCGTCGCCAAGTACAGGGAGATGATGGGGATCCTTCCGTCGTCGAAGAGAAAGAAATATATCCTGAAAGCAAAAAATTAAACCATTGACAATTTTCTGCAACTGGCTTAAGAGCAGGACTTCTTTTTCAGACGGAACCGGCAGCCTTTCCCGCGGCGGCCATCGAGTCTTGATGGACAACCGCCGCGTGATTCACCGCGTGACAGAATCCCGCCGGTCGTCTTGCCCTTTCCGGGTGTCCATCTTGCAAGGACGCCGTGATGAGGGTCGGGGGCAAACACAACCACTAGAAGGATGAGGAGGCAACGAAGTATGCAGGTTTCCGTGACCTTTCGGAATACGGGGTCGGAAAGTTGGTTCAAGGATTATGTGACGGAACGGCTGAGCAAAATCCAGAAATACATCGACAAGCCCGTGGAAGCCCACGTAGTCCTCTCTGTCGAGAAATTCAGGAGTGTGGCCGAGATCAACATCATGGCCAAGGGCATCAACCTGGTCGGCAAGGAAGAGGCCAAGGACATGCAGCTGGCTATCGACAACGTCTGCGACAAGATCGAGCGCCAGATCAAGAAACACAAGGAAAAGAGCCGGGAACACAAATCCAATACGAACCGGACCGAGGAGATGGGCGGCCTTCGGGCGGCGCCGGCCCCGTTCGAAGAGGAATCGAAGCTGAGGGTCGTCGAGACCCGCAGGGTTGTCCTGAAGCCCATGTCCCTGGAGGAGGCCATCCTCGAAATGGAGGCATCCCGGAACCGTTTCGTCATCTACCGGGATGCCCACTCGGAAAACATCAGCGTCATCTACCGCCGGGATGACGGGAACTTCGCACTGCTAGAGGCCAACAGCTGAGCGGAGGGACCCCCCATGCAGATCACCGACATGTTCAAAAAGGAATACATCATAGAGGCGTTGAAGGCGAAATCCAAGCGAGCCGTCCTGGCGGAATTGTCGGAGATCTTCACCCGTGATCACGAGGGCATCCGGAGCGAGGCGATGGTCGATGTTCTGCTGGATCGTGAAAAGCTGGGCAGCACGGGGATCGGCGACGGCATCGCCATTCCACACGGAAAACTCAAGGGACTGGAGAGCCTGGTCATTTCCTTCGGGCGCAGCCGGGAGGGGATCGACTTCGAATCCATCGACGGAAAGCCCGTCCACATCTTTTTCCTGCTGATGGCGCCGGAGAACTCGACGGGCCAACACCTCAAGGCCCTGGCAAAAATTTCGCGAATGCTCAAGGACCCGGAATTCCGAAGCGACCTCATGTCGGCAAAGAACGTAGAGGAGCTTTACCGGAAAATCGCCGACAAAGACGACACCTATTAAACCCCGCGCGGCTCATCGGCACCCATCGAAAGGGGTTGCGGCCGGGTATCCCAATCTTCCATTCTTCCAGCGCTTGCGCCTGTCCCGGGGTGCTGAATGCAGAACCTGAGAATCATCATCGTCACCGGCATGTCAGGCTCCGGCAAGAGCACGGCCCTTCGGGCACTGGAGGACGTGGGTTTTTTCTGCGTCGACAACCTGCCCGTCGTCCTGCTGCCGAAATTTCTCGAGATCCAGACCGACGCCGCCAGCGAAATCAGTAAAGTTGCCCTCGTCATGGATCTGCGGGAACGGTACTTCCTCGGGAAGTATGCGGAGATCTTCGCCAGACTCAAGGAGGAGGGGCACCGGATCGAGATCCTCTTTCTGGACGCCAGCGACGAGTCGCTGCTGCGGAGATTCAGCGAGACGAGGCGGGCGCACCCTCTCTGCGAGCGGGGGACCGTGATGGAGGGGATTGCGCTGGAGCGGGAGAAACTCTCGGCCCTGAGGGCGATGGCGGACAAGATCGTCGACACCTCCTCGTTCAACGTCCACCAGCTCAAAGATGTCATCCAGCGCCACTTCATGACGTCGACCACCGAGAAGCGCCTCCTGATCAACCTGATGTCGTTCGGCTACCGTTACGGGATTCCTCCCGAGGCGGACATCATGCTGGACGTCAGGTTCCTGCCCAATCCCTACTTCATCGAGGAGCTGAAGCACCTCAACGGGGAGGACGAGAAAATTCAGGAGTACGTCATGGGGTGGGAGGAGAGTCAGACCTTCCTTCAGAAGATGCTGGACATGATGGGATTCCTGATCCCGCTTTACGAGAAAGAAGGCAAATCGAACCTCAACGTGGCCCTTGGCTGTACGGGCGGCAAGCACCGCTCCGTCGTCATGACCAGCCGCCTGGCCCGGTATTTTTCCGGCGAAAACTATCTGGTCAACGTGGCGCATCGGGATATTCATCGCGCTTAGGGTATCGGGTCTAGGGGCTCGGGTCTCGGGTGAAAAGAGAATAAAAAGATAAGAAAACCCCCTGCAGCTTTGCTGACAGGGGGTTTTCTTCTAAGAGGTTTCTTTTCCTTGCCCTATACCCGAGACCCTTAGCCCCTTGTCTTTTTCTTTTTCCCCTTCGCCTTGGCCTTCGGCGGTTGCGCCTTCGGGGTGGGGGAGGCGGCCTGCGGGGCCGTCTCGGTCAGCTTGCCCGTCACGTTGTCCTGGATCCAGTGGGCGTCCCACCACTCCGTGGGGTTCACGAACTCCCCGCCGACGAGGATGCTCAAGTGCAGGTGATCGCCACCGGCAAGTCCCGTGGCGCCGCTGTTGCCCAGCGTCTCTCCCCGTGCAACGCTTTGTCCCACCTTGACGCTGATATCCGACATGTGCGCGTAAAGGCTGGAGAGCCCCAGACCATGATCCAGAATGACGGTGTTGCCGTAGATCCCCAGGTATCCGGTATAGACCACCACGCCGTTGTTTGCCGCCTCGATGGGGGCTCGCTCCGTCGAGGCGAGATCGACGCCATAATGGGTGCTCTTGCTCACGGCCATTCCTTCGAAGAAATAGGTCCTGTTTTGGGCGAAGCCGGCCATGGGCGCCGCGTTTTTCATGCGCAGGAAGGTACCCTCCCAGAGCGCCTTGGGCTGGGACTTGCTGCCGGCTGCCTGGATCGTCCTGGCGTTTTCGCCGCGCAGCGTCTCGTTGACGAACAGGAAGGCTTCTAATGGTGTGGCCGGGACCCGGGGATCATGCTGCCTGAACTCCGGCATTTTCTGTTCCAGGAAGGCGCGGCTGAGGGTGATCTTGTCGTCCTTGAACTTCTTTTCTCTGACGAGATGGGGAAGAAGCACGGACGATTCGTTTCCTGCCTTGTCCCGCGCGGTAATCAGGATCTTGAGACCCCCTTTGGAGGCCGCCGGCGGGATGGCAAAATAGGCGATGTGGCAGGGTTTGCCCTGGAGGGCGTAGGGGTAACCCTGGAAAAAGCGATCCCCCACGGTGATGCCCGTGCGGGTCACTTCCTCCGAAAGCCGGTACAGGGCGACACCGGTCCCCCCGGCATTGACGTTGTGGGCGGCACTGATCATGCCGATCTGCGGCGCAACGGTGTCGATGGACGTTTCCACCGAGAGCGTTGTCCGGTTTTTCAGCCAGGAATGGTCCTCGGCCGTGATGGTGATCGTCGCCGGGCCGTCTTTGAGATGGAGACCGCGCAGGTTCAGCTCGGGACTCAACGCCTGTTCCTTCGTACCCCCGGCGTAGGTTTCGGACAACACAACCTGATCCTTGCCATCCTGGCCGATCGTAACGGAGACGAGCCGGATCCCGCTTTTCTGATCGGAGATGCTGAGGGCGAGGGCCTTTCCCGCACCGATCGTGGAGAGGTCCTCCTTCAGGACAATGGCGGGTTTTTCGAACTCCAGAATCGTGTTGAAGGCCCAGAGGGCGGCCCCCGCAAGAGCGATTGCGAGGCCGAAGAGCAGCAGGTACATTCGGTTCATGACGGCTTGTACTCCATGATTGGACTGACATCGGGGGCACTGCGGAAGAGCCCGAATCGTTATCCATCATACCCGGAATCGAAAAAAATTCAAGTACCATGACCATTGTGCCGCAGGATGGGTGAACAGTCCGAAAAGGCTTTCATTCCTTGACGTTCCGCATGATTTGTTATATTGAATTTGCAGGCTTAAGGTGCAGGGCAAAGGGCCCGGGGCAATAAGAAAACGGATTCGGGATTGGGGTTGGAGGCATAAAGCCTAGGGTACATGGAAAACATTGCCCTGATATTCGGCTCGTCGTTCGTCATCGCCCTTTCGGGGGCTCTCATGCCGGGTCCCGTGCTTGCCGTGACGATCACGGAGGCGTCCCGGATCGGGTTGCGGGCGGGTCCCCTCATCATGGTGGGGCACTCGCTTTTGGAACTGGCCCTCTTTTCGCTGCTCGTGCTCGGGTTCGTCCATTTCATCAACCACCCGATGGTGCTCGGCGTGGTCGGTGTAGCCGGCGGCGCAGTGCTTCTCTGGATGTCCTTCGGGATGCTCAGGGGCCTGAGGGCTCTCGACCTCGACCTCGAAGTCTCCGGGAGGAGCAGCACCGGGCCTGTGCTTTCGGGAATTCTCTCGAGCCTGTCGAACCCGTACTGGATCATCTGGTGGGCCACGATCGGGCTCGGTTACGTATTCTGGTCCATGAAATTCGGTTGGGGAGGGATGCTGGCCTTCTTTACCGGTCACATCTCCGCTGACTTTGCCTGGTACACCCTGGTGTCTTTCCTTGTTTGGAAGGGGCGGAAACACATCCGCCCGGGCGTCTACCGGGGAGTGGTCGCGGCCTGCGCGGTCGTGCTGATCGGTTTCGGCATCTACTTCGGCGTCACGGGTCTCGGCTACCTGAACTGAAACGGGACCGTGAAACGGGAACAACGAACACATCGGGAGCGCAACGGATGAAAGGAAAAAAGATCGTCCTCGGGGTGACCGGCGGCATCGCGGCCTACAAGGCGGCCGAACTGGCCCGGGAATTCATCAAGCGAGGCGCAGGCGTCCACGTCATCATGACGAAGAACGCAACGGAGTTCATCACCCCGCTCACCTTCCAGACCCTCACGGGAAACCCGGTTTACGCGGACACGTTCCAGCTGACGGGAGAGTGGGAAATCGGGCACATCTCGCTGGCCGAGAGCGCCCACATCGTCGTTGTGGCCCCGGCCACGGCGAACGTGATCGGAAAGATTGCCGGCGGGATTGCCGACGATCTGCTCACCACGACGGTCATGGCCACGCGGGCCCCCGTCCTCATCTGCCCCGCCATGAACGTGAACATGTACGCAAACCCCATCGTGCGGGCAAACATGGAGAAACTGGCCGCAACGGGGTACCGGTTCGTCGAGGCGGGCTACGGAGAGCTGGCCTGCAAGACGGAAGGCTACGGCCGGCTCGCGTGTCTGGAGGATATTGTCGAGGACGCGGAAGACATCCTCACCGTGAAGGATTTCAAGGGGCAGCATGTCCTCGTCACGGCGGGGCCCACGAGGGAGGCCTTCGATCCCGTCCGGTTCATCACGAACTACTCCACGGGCAAGATGGGCTATGCCGTCGCCGTCATGGCGAAGCGCCGCGGGGCGAAGGTCACGCTCGTCAGCGGCCCCACCAGCCTGCCGCAACCGCGGGGCGTGGAATTCGTTTCCGTCTCGTCGGCCCGTCAGATGCGCGATGCCGTCATGGCGAATCTGGAGAATGCGACCGTTGTCGTCAAGTCCGCCGCCGTGGCCGATTACAGGCCGGCGGGCTTCTCGGAATCGAAGATCAAGAAGTCGGGCGGGCCCCTGGAGATCCGCCTCGAGCGGAACCCCGACATCATCTCCGAAGTGGGCGGCGTCAAAGGCAAACGGATCCTGGTGGGGTTTGCCGTCGAGACGGAGAACCTGATCCGGTGCGCCACGAAGAAGATGATGGAAAAGAACATGGACCTCATCGTGGCAAACGACATCACACAGCCCGGCGCGGGATTTGCGGCGCAGACGAATATCGTCAAGATCCTCGACCGCGAAGGGGGCTCGGTGGATCTGCCCCTGATGGACAAGATGGACGTTGCCGTGCGGATCCTGGACCGTGTACGGGAAATCATGGGGAAACAAAAAGGGGCATCCCGTGGGAAAAAAAGATGATCTCCGAAGCGAGCTGCAGCATCTCGTGGGCGCCCTGAGAAATCACGTTGCAAACGAGAGGGATGCCTACAATCCCGTCTCGCGCCTTACGATGAAGCGTGAACACATTCCCCGGCGGGAAGAAGAGGGCCAGGGGGGTCTGTCTGCCGTAAAGGCAGCGGCGAAAGCCGGCGCCCGCAAGACGTACCTGCCGCTGGTCGGGGTTCGCGAGGAACTGGGCGATTGCACCCGGTGTCCCCTTCACCGCACGCGCCGCAACCTCGTCTTCGGCGAGGGGAGCTCCAATGCGAAGCTCGTCTTCGTCGGCGAGGCCCCGGGCGAGGAAGAAGACAACCAGGGCAGGCCGTTCGTGGGCCGTGCGGGGCAGCTCCTGACGAAGATCATCGACGCCATGGGGCTCAAGCGCGAGGAAGTCTACATCTGCAACATCCTGAAGTGCCGTCCGCCCGGGAACCGCAACCCGAAGGAAGACGAAATCGCGACCTGCGAGCCCTTCCTGATGAAGCAGCTGGAGGCCATCAACCCGGAGATCATCTGTGCGCTGGGGACGTTTGCGGCAAGGACGCTCCTCCGTACCGAGTCGCCCATCTCGGCGATACGGGGGAAATTCCACGACTACCATGGACGCAAGCTCATGCCGACCTATCACCCGGCATACCTCCTTCGCAACCCGAACGCGAAAAAACTCGTCTGGGAAGATGTGCAGAAAATCATGAAGATCCTGTGAGGGCATGCAATGAAAAAGGTCCCGAATAAAAAGACGATGGTGCTGCTGGCCGCTACCGTAGCGTTTCTCCTGGCCGCCGCGGCGCCCGGCCTCGTCCTTCAGGCTGCCGAGGAGAAACGCGTTGTCGATGTCGTTGTCGTCAATGACGTGATCACGCCCCCCATCGGGGAGTATATCCTCAAGAGCATCCGGCAGGCCACCGAGGCCGGTTCAGAGGCTATCGTCATCCAGCTCGACACGCCCGGGGGGCTCGATCTGTCCATGCGGGACATCATCAAGGAGTGCCTCAACGCCTCCATTCCCGTCGTCGTCTACGTGTCGCCCCAGGGTGCGCGGGCGGCCTCGGCGGGGGTTCTCATCACGATTTCGGCGCACGTGGCGGCCATGGCACCGGGGACCAATATCGGCGCGGCCCACCCCGTGGCCATGGGCCTCGGCAAGGCCGACGAGACGATGATGGAAAAGGTCGAAAACGACGCCGTGGCCTACGGGAGGGGCATTGCCGAACAGAAGGGACGCAACGCCGACTGGATCGAGGAGGCCATCCGAAAGAGCGTCTCCGTGACGGCCGAGGATGCCCTGAAGCTGAACGTCATCGATGTGATCGCCAAAGACATCAGCGATCTGCTCGAAAAGATAGACGGGCGCGAGGTGAAACTGGTCTCCGGGAACAGGGTCTTGAAAACGAAAGGGGCCGAGCTCAACAGGAAGGAAATGGGCTTCCGCGAGAAAGTGCTCATCACCATCTCGAACCCCAACATCGCCTATATCCTCTTCCTCCTCGGGCTTGCGGGGCTGTACTTCGAGTTTTCTTCCCCGGGCGTGGTTCTGCCGGGAATCATCGGCGGGATTTCGCTGATCCTGGCATTCTTTGCCTTCCAGACCCTTCCCGTGAACTACGCGGGCATCCTCCTGATCGTCTTTGCCGTGATCCTCTTTATCGCCGAGATCAAGGTGGTCAGCCACGGCGTCCTCACCATGGGGGGCGTCGTCTCGCTTGTCCTGGGCTCCATCATGCTCTTCGAGTCGCCCGACCCGGCCCTCCGGGTGTCTTGGAGCGTGCTTGTCCCGACGGTGGCGATCGTCTCGCTGTTCTTCATTGCCGTCATCTCGATGGCCGTCCGGGCCCAGATGCGCAAGGTCCTCACCGGCGGGGAGGGCATGCTCGGTGCGGTGGGGGAGAGCGCTTCGGAGGTATTCGGGCGAGGCAAGGTCATCATCCGGGGCGAATACTGGGACGCATGCAGCAAGGCGCCCATCGGGAAAGGCCGTCCCGTGAAGGTGGTTCGAGTCAATGGTTTAAAAATTGAAGTGGAAGAAGTAACGTAGAAGGGGGTGTTTATGCTGTATCCGATCATTGTCGTTGTCGTACTTGTCATCATGTTTCTGGCCGCATCCATTCGGATTCTCAACGAATATGAACGGGCCGTCATCTTCCGCCTCGGAAGGATCATTCCCACGAAGGGGCCCGGTCTCATCATCCTCATCCCCATCGTGGACCGCATGGTCCGCGTGGATACGCGCACGATCACCATGGACGTTCCCTCGCAGGACGTCATCACCCGGGACAACGTCTCCATCAAGGTAAACGCCGTCATCTATTTCCGCGTCGTCGACTCCATGAAGGCGATCGTCGACGTTGAAAATTACCTCTATGCCACTTCCCAGCTTGCCCAGACGACGCTGAGAAGCGTCTGCGGCCAGGTGGAACTCGACGAGATCCTGGCGTCCCGGGAAAAGGTCAACCTACACATCCAGGAGATCCTGGACCGCAGCACCGACCCCTGGGGGATCAAGGTGACCCACGTGGAGGTCAAGTACATCGATCTGCCGCAGGAGATGCAGCGGGCCATGGCCAAGCAGGCCGAGGCCGAGCGCGAGCGGCGCGCCAAGGTCATCGCCGCCGAGGGCGAATTCCAGGCTGCCCAGAAGCTCTCCGAGGCGGCTGCCGTGATGCAGCAGCAACCGATGGCGCTGCAGCTTCGCTACCTGCAGACTCTCGTGCAGATCGGGACGGAGAACAACACGACGACGGTCTTCCCCATACCCATCGACATGTTGAACATATTTTTCAAAAGGGAGGAGAAGGGCTGATCGTCCGCCCGTCATCCTGCGTTTCAACCGGAAGGAGGAGAAAGCGTGGAAGCGAGAGAAAAGATGAGAATCGTGTCGGGAGCCATCATCTTGCTGACGCTGGGTGTGCTTGTTCTTTTGAGTACCCAGGGCATCTTGAGCATGGAAAAGAGCTGGCCCATCCTGATTATCGTATTTGCCGCGGTCACCCTGGTTCAGAGCCCCAGGGATCTGGGCGGCTGGGTCATCGGGGCCGCGGGGCTGCTGTTTCTGTTTTTCAAGAACTGGTTCGGTCAGATCAGCGACATGTCCATGAACCTGATCACGTCGGCGATTCTCATCGTAGGGGCCTATCTGCTCTTCAAAAGCCTGAAGAAGAAGGAATCCTGAAAGGAGCGAGCGCCGGGATGGCGGAAACATCGGATGGGTTCGAATAAAAAGACGCTGGTCATCACCGATTTCGACGGGACCCTGAGCATCACCGACGTGGGCTACGAGGTGCTCCTGAAATTCAGCGGCCGGGGCTGGGACGACATCGACCGGGACTACTGCGAAGGCAGGATCGGGTCGAAAGAAGCCTACGGTCGCATTGCGGCCATCCTGGGAGGCACCCGGGAGGACATGCTGCGGTTTGTGGCGGAAAATACCGTCATTGACCCTCACTTCAAGGAATTTTACGCCTTCTGCCGGGAGCACGGCATCGACGTGAAAGTCGTCTCCGACGGCCTGGATTTCTATATCGATTTTTTCCTCCGGAAACACGGGCTCGCCGACATTCCCTTCTACTCTAACGTGATGACCTTCTGCGACGGGATGCCGAGCGCCATCGAGTTTCCCCACGCCAATGAAACCTGCAAAAAGTGCGGGACCTGCAAGAGCAACATTCTCGAGTCCTGTCAGGCGGACTACCGGAAGATCGTCTACGTCGGCGACGGATATTCCGACCTGTGCCCCGCCCGGAAGGCCGATCTCGTCTTCGCCAAGGGGATCCTCTGGACGCGGCTGTCGGAGAAGGAACAGCGGGGCGTTCGCAAATACCGAAGTTTCAGGGACGTGAAGGACTTCCTGTCGAAAAACGGTTTTCAGAAGGGTCGGTAACCGGACCCCGCTGAGGGACGACGGCAACGGAACCGTCATCGCCATCAAAGGCCTGCCATACGTCGAGAAATCGACAGGGCAGGTTTTTTCGTCTCACCGATGGGTTGGCGATAATGGTTCCCTAGGTCTTTTCGGCAGACACCCCGGAAGGATCCACGTCGCCCCCTTTCATCCAGGCCCCAAGAAGGGTATACGTCACTGCAAGGACCACGGGGCCGATGAAGAGGCCGATGATGCCGAAGGCGATGAGGCCCCCGATCACGCCGGCGAAAATCAGCAGCAGGGGAAGGTCCGCTCCCTTCTTGATGAGAATGGGCCGGAGGAAATTGTCCAGGGTGACGACGACAAGCGACCAGACCAGAAGAACGCTGCCCCAGAGGGTCTGGTCGCTCCAGAAGAGCCAGGCGACCGCCGGGAAGAGGATGAGCGCGGGGCCCAACTGGGCGATGCAGAGAATGAACATCACCGCCGTCAGCACCGCCGCGGCGGGCACGCCGGCTATAGCGAGGCCGATCCCGCCGAGGAGAGACTGGATCAGCGCAGTGACGACAACCCCGAGAGCGACCCCCCGGATGGCCCTTGAAGCAAGGATGACCGAATCGACGCCCCGCTGCCCGGCAAGCCGGTACGCGAATCGCTGCACCGCGTCGGCCGCATGCTCGCCCTGTGAGTAGAGGATCGCGGAGATGATGACGGTGAGAAGGAACTGGACGATCATCAACCCGATACTGCCGGCCTGGTCGACGAACCAGGTGACGAGTTGCCTCGCATAAGGGACCAGTTGGGCCGAAAGTCCTTCCGAGCCCGCGGAGGAAAGCTCCCGCCACGATTCAGAAAGCTTGGGGCCGACCAGCGGCAGCCCGGAAACCCAATCGGGGGGCGCCGGCAGACCTTGCGTTTGGAGTGACTTGGTCCAGCCCGTAACCCTGTCGGCATTCTCGATGAGGGTCACCACGGCGAGCGTGAAGGGGACGATAAGAATCAGCACAAGTACCAGCGTCATGGCTGTCACGGCGAGCGCGCGTTTGCTCCCGAGCCATGCCTGCAGGCGAAGCATGATCGGCCAGGTGGCCACGACAATCGTAACCGCCCAGACGAGCGCGGGCAGAAAGGGCTTCAGGATGATGAAATTGGCCGCGATGAAGGCGCCGATAAAAAGGACTGACAGCGTCGTGCGGGTCAGGTCCCGTGAGAGAGGGGGGCTTGTCATGGGAGGACTCCTTTTTGTGTCCTTTGCAATAGGGTCCGTTGCCTGTTTCGTGCCTGAAAAACAGGCATCATCGATCTGCAAGGCCAGGTTAAGCCAATTTGAGGGAAATCGGATCGCTTGTCAAGAAGGAAGGCGCGCGGCACTGAGACTCTAAAATACCGGAATCCCAAGGTAAAAAAGTTGACTCGGCGCCGCAGGTGTGCTTTATTTGCCCATCTCCCGAGTGCCTCCTGCGAGGCTATTTTTTATTGAGCGTTTATGAGAAAAGGCATCCTGGCCGACTTTCTTGTCCCGTTGCTGGCCGCCGTGGCCGCCACGGGGGCCATCGATATTGCCGGCGCCGATCTGGCCGTCCAGGCTTTGTTCTACAGCCCGGGGGTCGGCTGGTCCCTGGGGAGCCGGGAGCCCTGGGCTTTCCTCTACCGATACGGCAATATTCCCGCCTTCGCTCTTGGTGCGCTGGGGTTGATCGCTTTCGCATTGAGCTTTTTCTCCGAGCGGGTTCGCCCCGACAGGATGGCGGCGCTGTTCGTGGTGGTCCTTCTGGCCCTCGGCCCCGGTCTGATCGTCAACACGGTATTCAAGGATCACTGGGGCAGGCCGAGGCCCGCGGATATCGTACAATTCGGGGGCACGGAAACCTATCGTTCCTTCTGGCATTTCGGCTCTCCGGACCAGGGACGCTCATTTCCCTCGGGACACGCCGCCGTAGGGTTTTTCCTCATGGCCCCCTTTTTCGTGCTCAGGCGCAGGGCGCCCGGATGGGCTCGAAGGGCCATGGCGGCAGGCATTCTCTATGGCTCCCTGATGGGCTTGGGACGGATGATCCAGGGCGGGCATTTCATGACCGATGTGATCTGGTCGGGCTGCATGGTCTATTTCACGGGGCTGTTTCTGTACTATCTCTTCCGTCTGGATCGGGAGGGGTTTGCGTAAAACATCGAAATTAAAATTCCTCGCACCAAGGTGCCAGGAATTTAGAATTTTATTTTACTACTTAATTATCTTTTATTATGCTCGCTTACCCCGCAGCAAGCTGCGGGTTAAGCGTGTGCAATCGTTTTCCGCCTGTAGCGAACGATAAGGACAACAGATCAGAGATGGATGTTGGCGTACAAAGAAAGATCGATCAGGCCGTCGGGCCGTTCATCTGCAGGGCCCTGTCCCTCTTTTCGGGAGGCCGTGTGCCCTCGGACCCCCCGAAGAGGATCCTGATCATCCTGCTCTCCGAGATGGGGAGCCTCGTGCTGGGCTGCTCCATGTTCCGGAGGATTCGGGAAAAGTACCCGCAGGCCTCGATCCACGCAATGGTATTCGAGAAGAACCGGGAGATCCTCGATCTCCTGGAGGTCATCCCCCCTGAAAACGTGATGACGCTCAACGAACAATCGCTTGGGGGGCTGGTGCGCGACAGCCTTGCCGCAATCCGGAAAATGAGGGAACTGCGCTTCGACGTCGTCATCGACTGCGAACTCTTCGCGCGGGTGAGCAGCATCTTCTCCTTTTTCAGCGGGGCGCCCCTGCGGGTCGGGTTCCACCGGCATACGATGGAAGGGCTCTACCGCGGCGATTTCA
>Ga0105107_10001508_pt1 | contig 15089 bp, 16 predicted proteins | sample PPLLaktember2015_6_FD_79335 | JGI IMG/M metagenome (GOLD analysis project Ga0105107, IMG submission 79335) | Freshwater sediment microbial communities from Prairie Pothole Lake near Jamestown, North Dakota, USA - PPLs Lake P8 Core (1) Depth... | ecosystem: Environmental > Aquatic > Freshwater >...
AACGGACAGGCTTTGGTTGTGAAGCTGCTGCTGGATAATGGTGCCGATATATCTGGCCAGGATGGTAGCGGTATGACGGCAATTCAGGCGGCAAATAAGGCGGGTTTTAGTCAAACGGCGCTTCTGCTCAAGAACGCCGAACTCAAGTCCCCCGGTAAGACAGTCCGTAGTCCATCGCCAGTCGCTGCCTGAAATACGGGCCTGCGGTATGCGGTAATTGGTGCCCGAGGCCGGAATCGAACCGGCATGACCTTGCGGTCGAGGGATTTTAAGTCCCTTGCGTCTACCAATTCCGCCACTCGGGCAAATTAAAAGCCAATAACTTCTAGTGACTTAGAAAGATCTACCTCTCCATATATGTAAGTGTTAGTGCACGTTACATCACGTTTTACAGCACGTTCCCCGTCAAGCACCGCGATTGTATCGTGGTAATGGTTGCCCGCCGACATTCCGGACTGGCCGCTACTCCACAGACCGACAGAGACCCACAGATTTTGGCTGTTCCCGAGCATATACACACTTACACCCCACTCTTCTTCTCGATGATGCTCATCTGCTTGTTGAAGATGTCCGCCACACGTTTCGCCAACTGCTTGCCGTGTGACGTCAGCTCCACCACCTTACGCCTGCGCTCCATTGGGTCTTCGTATGCCGCCACCAAGTCGTAACCCGGCTCGTGGTGCCGATCCACTCGGCCCAGCTTCGCCACGTTCCGGCTTATGGAGGCGCTGGATACATCCAGTTCCTTCATTGCATCCTGCATGGTCACGCCCGGTGTGCGGGCGGCCACGAGGAACGTCAACAACTGCTGAACGGGCATCTCAGGGTCAACCTTCTCCCGAAATTCCTGAAGTGCCTCAATCAGCACCTGTGCTACCTGTGCTTCGTTCAATGTGTGAGCCATTATTTTTTGACCTCGATTTTTCCGTGGATTAGACACAGACAGAATTATCTCCAGCTGCCCGAGTTAATTCTTCATTTCATATGCGACATACCACCTTTAGTCTCACCTCATGTATCCTTCTCTCTGCTCCTATGGTCAGTCGAACGATACGATTGGCGCCCTCTGCTTCCTGTCTCGCAATTTCTGTTCGGCCTGATATGGATACCAGCACGCGTCCTCGAAGTAGCTAACACCCAGCACCTCACCGTTGCGGATCGTGGCCACCCAAGGTGAACACACGTCCCACTTGGGCGGCTTCTGGGTGGCACACGAGGCCACCATCAACACCACCAGCACTGCCATCAGCTTGACCATTGTTGCCTTCGCGTAGAGTTATAGCTGAGAATCCCACCAAATCCACAGCACGATTTCACTTCACGTTTCGTTCGGGTGTTATCGAGGAGGTGTCGGTAACCTGCTGATCTTCAGCTGGAATACCGTCAGTGGAACCACTGCGTGGCAAACCTTTTAAGTCCCTTGCGTCTACCAATTCCGCCACTCGGGCGCGTTGTGGGGGGTGTAAATTTGGAGGCTGGGGTCGGAATCGAACCGGCGTACGCGGCTTTGCAGGCCGCTGCATGACCACTCTGCCACCCAGCCGTATCAAAAAAATAAGGGAGGACAAATGCCTCCCCTGGATCTGGAGCGGGAAAGGAGGCTCGAACTCCCGACCTCAACCTTGGCAAGGTTGCGCTCTACCAACTGAGCTATTCCCGCGTAAGAAGGCGACATTTTAAGCTGCGTCTGAAGGCTGTCAAGCCGCCGCTTCAGTCCCGCCGGGCTCGAGTCAGGCTTGGCCAGGCGGCGCGCAGGTAGATCACCATGGACCAAAGCGTGAGGCCGGCGGCCAGGTACAGAAGCAGCTCACCGATCCGGAACACTGGCAGGCCGAACAACGGTTCACGATACAGCAGGAATGGGATCGCGACCATTTGACCAATGGTTTTAAACTTGCCAAGAAATGAAACCGCCACCCTCGCCCGCTCACCCAGTTCAGCCATCCACTCACGCAGCGCGGAGACGGTAATTTCTCGTCCAATGATAATCAGGACCACGATAGCGAACAGACGTTGATCCAGCACCATGCTATGAACCTGGGGGTCTGCAGTCAGCAACACCAGGGCACTCGCCACCATCAGCTTGTCGGCCACCGGGTCCAGAAAGGCTCCGAACGGTGAAGCCTGGTTAAGGCGGCGCGCCAGGTAGCCATCCAGCCAGTCGGTTAGCGCGGCCAGCACGAACAGCACCGTGGCCAGCAGCGGCGCCCAGCGGAACGGCAGATAATAGGCGGCAATAAAGACCGGGATCAGGAATATGCGAAGCAGGGTGAGCAGATTGGGGGCATTCCACAGCACTGTCAGGCTTCCCCCTCGTGAAAAGTCGTGTAAATTTTGCGTGCCAGAGCCGGGCTGATGCCGGGCACGCGCGCCAAGTCTTCCACCCCGGCGCGCACTACCTCCTGCAAGCCCCCGAGATGCCGGAGAAGCGCCTGACGGCGCCGGTCGCCAATTCCAGGTATCTCTTCCAGTACCGAGGCGGTGCGCGCCTTGTCGCGCCGCTGGCGGTGCCCGGTGATGGCGAAACGGTGGGCTTCGTCACGGATCTGCTGGATCAGAAGCAGTCCCAGTGAGTCCGCCGGCAGTATAGTGGCGGCCTCCTGCCCGGACAAGAAAAGCCGTTCCTTGCCGGGTTTGCGCTCCTCACCCTTGGCCACGCCCACCAGGCGCACATCCTCCACCCCCAGCTCGTCCAGGACCGACTCAGCGACACCCAGCTGCCCTTTTCCGCCATCGATCAGCAGCAGATCCGGAAAGCGCCCCGCCCCGTCGCCCTGCTCCGCCTGCAACCGCCGGTAGCGGCGTGTCAGCGCCTGGGACATGGCCGCGTAGTCGTCACCCGGCTCGATGCCATCGATATTGAATCGGCGGTAGTCGGACTTCAGAGGTCCCTCGGGGGTAAAGACCACGCACGAAGCGACGGTCGCCTCGCCCTGGGTGTGACTGATGTCGAAACACTCAATGCGCTCCGGTACGGCCTCAAGACCAAGCGCCTCCTGCAACGCCTCGAAGCGATTGCGCAAGCTGGCGCGATCGTTGAGTTGCCGGCGCAGGGCGTCACGGACATTGAGTTCGGCGAGTTTTACCCAGCGCCGCCGCAATCCGCGCGGCTGGCTGGTGATCCGTACCGCATGCTCGGCCTGCTGTGTAAAAACCGCCTCGAGCCAGTCCTTCTCGGGCGCCGCGTGGTTAAGGTAAATCTGCGGCGGGACAGGCTTGCCCAGATAATATTGACTGAGAAAGGACTGCAGGATTTCACCAACATCGTTAACTTCACCCAAGCGCGGATAGAACAGCTTGTTGCCGAGATTTCGGCCGTTGCGAATGAACGTAACCCCAACACAGGCGACGCGTTTTTCCAGCACGATGGCGATAATGTCGGCATCGCCTTCTTCGCCACTTACCGATTGCCGTTCCTGCACCTGTCGCAATGCCGCGATCCGGTCACGGTAGCCCGCGGCGGTTTCGTAATCGAGCGCCGCGGCGGCGGCATCCATGCGCTTCGCCATGGCCTCGACCACCGCCTGGCTCTGGCCTTCCAAAAACAGGGCGGCATGGCGCACATCCTCGGCATAAGCTTCGGCGCTGATATAACCGACACACGGCGCCGTGCAGCGCTTGATCTGATATTGCAGGCATGGACGTGAGCGGCTACGGAAAACGCTGTCTTCGCACTGGCGTATCGGAAACACCTTCTGCAACAGTCCCAGGCTCTCGCGCACACTCGAGGCCGATGGATAGGGCCCGAAATAGCGCCCCTTCTCCTTGTGCGCGCCGCGATGAAATGCGAGACGCGGGTATTCGTGATCGGAAATATGGATATAGGGGTAACTCTTGTCGTCCCGCAGCAGGATGTTATAGCGCGGCTTGAGGCTCTTGATGAGGTTGTCTTCAAGCAGCAGGGCCTCGTTCTCGGTATGTGTGACCGTCACCTCGATACCCACCACCCGCCGCAGCATGGCGTGCGTTTTTCCGCTGTGCGCGCCGCGTGCGAAATAGCTGCCAACACGCTTGCGCAGGTTGCGCGCCTTGCCCACATACAGCACCTCACCGTTGGCATCCAACATGCGGTAAATGCCGGGAGCGCCGGTCAGGTTTTCGACGAAGGCCTTTGGGTCGAAACCGGTCATGGCGAACGCGTCAGCAGCGCACGTGCCCGCGCCACCACGGCATCGAACATGGCCGGGGTGAGCCGCCGGGTCTGGGTGTTGTAGCGGCTGCAATGGTAGGAATCGAGCAGCGTGAAGCCGTTTGGCAAGCGATGTTCGGCGCCGTGCGCAAAACCAAACTCACTCTGCTTGAGTTTGAAGGCCTGCAACACGGATTTATGGGCAACGCCCCCCAGCGCCAGGATCAGCGCATGCTCCGGCAGGCCTGCCAACTCGGTCCGGAGATAGCGATTGCAGGCGCGGATCTCGTCCGTGGTCGGCTTGTTTTCGGGCGGCAGGCACTTTACGGCGTTGGTGATGCGGCAGTCGCGCAGCTCCAGCCCATCGTCCCGGCTCACCGCCTCGGCCTGGCTGGCGAGACCATGCTTGTGCAACGTCTGGTACAGCAGAATACCGGCGTAATCGCCGGTGAATGGCCGGCCACTGCGATTGGCGCCGTGCATGCCCGGGGCCAGACCCACGATCAGCAAGCGCGCCAGCGGATCGCCGAACGGCGCTACCGGACGCCCGTGGTAACCATTGAAGCGTTCGCGTACATGCGCCAGGTGACTGGCCAGGCGCGTGCAGTCGACGCAATGGATATTGAATTCTGACATGCGGATATCACGGCTCCCGGACAGGTGTTGGCACCCAGAAACCAACTTTATCAGAAAACGAAGCCAAGAAACGGAATGAGAACAGTGTTATAACTAATTGTAATATATAAGTAATAAATTCATTCCAGCCTGGTGGTAGAAATAAAAAAAGCGGGCCGATGGCCCGCCTTTTTTCGGACGCCCTGCCGCGCTATTTCGGTATGTTGGTGCCGTTATAGATCTCGGTAATTTCATGCTGCATGCGCTGCACCACGGTTTTTTTCTCCTGCGGTTGCAGATCGCTCTCGGTGATACCAAACAGATAGCTGTTCAGGTTGAACTCCTTCAGCATCAGCTTGGTATGGAACACATTTTCCTGGTAAATGTTCACGTCCATCGCCTGGTAACGCGCGAGCGTGTTCTTGTCCACGAAGTTCTGGATGGAGTTGATCTTGTGATCGATGTAATGCTTCACGCCCTTCACGTCACGGGTGAAACCACGCACGCGATAGTCGATGATGACAATATCCGACTCGAAGCTGTGCAGCAGGTAGTTCAAGGCGCGCAGCGGCGAAATCTTGCCGCAGGTTGAAACATCGATGTCGGCGCGGAACGTGCTGATGCCGTTGTCCGGATGCGACTCCGGATAGGTGTGCACGGTGATGTGGCTCTTGTCGAGGTGCGCCACCACCGAGTCCTTGATCGGCTTCTGCGAATCCAGACCGAGTTCGGTCTGCGGGCTGGTGGACGCGTCCACGGTCAGCGGGCCGGGGGCCTCGGGATTTTGCGGCTCCTCGCTGATCGGCAATTCGGAGATGAGCATGGTGACGCTGGCACCCTGCGGGTCGTAGTCCTGGTGCGCGATATTGAGGACGTTAGCGCCGATGATCGTCGCTACCTCGGTCAGAATCTGGGTAAGGCGTTCGGCGTTGTAGGCCTCGTCGATGTAGGCAATGTATTCCTTCTGCGCCTTCTCGCTCTGGGCGTAGCAGATGTCGTAGATGTTGAAGCTCAGCGTCTTGGTAAGGTTGTTAAAACTCTCAAGCTTGAGCTTCTTGAGCGGTTGGATAAAATCTGCCAACGCCGTATTCCTCCTCAATGTTCATCGATTGATTCTAGTCTAGCCCAGACGTGCCGCGCCGGGGCGGCGAATTGTACAACCATCAGGCCAGGTTGCCCACCGCCCGAACCGCCTCGCGGTAACCGGAATCGGCCAGCAGATCGCTGCGGTTTACCGGGTGACGGCCATGCATGCGCGCGAGACGCAACAGCGCGGCTGGATTATTGTGCTGGCCCAGACCATCCAGCAATTCGCCGGCCGCCAGCGGGTCGTTGCACACCAGCACCATGTCGCAACCGGCGCCGAGCGCCGCCCGCGCCCGCTCCACGACCCCGCCGGCGACCTTGGCGCCCTCCATGGACAGATCGTCGCTGAAAATCACCCCTTCAAAGCCAAGCTCGCCGCGCAGCAGTTGCTGCAGCCAGAAACGCGAAAAACCGGCCGGTTGCGGATCGACCTTCGGATAAATCACATGCGCCGGCATGATGCCCTCCAGGCCATAGTGAATCATGCGCTCGAACGGCACCACATCCTCCATGTAGATATCTTGGTAGCGACGCTCGTCCACCGGCACCGCCACGTGCGAATCGGCCTCTGCCCCACCGTGCCCGGGAAAGTGTTTGCCAGTTGCCGCCATGCCGGCCCGGTGCATGCCGGTCATGTAGGCGTGGGCCAAATCGGCCACCGCCTCGGGACTGGCGTGGAAGGAGCGGTCGCCGATCACCTGACTGATGCCGCGATTGACGTCCAGCACCGGCGCAAAACTGAAATCCACGCCGACGGCGCGCAGTTCTGCAGCCATGAGCCAACCGGCGGTTTCGGCCAGGCGCCGACCACGCTTCGGATTCTCGTCGTACACCTCGCCGAAGCGCGCCACCGCCGGCAGGCTGGTGAAACCGTCGCGAAAACGCTGCACCCGCCCGCCCTCATGGTCCACGGCCACGAGCAACGGCGGCTGGCGCAACTGGTGAATTTCGCGCACCAGCGCCTCGATTTGCGCAGGAGACTGGTAGTTGCGCGCGAACAGAATCACCCCGCCGGTGAGCGGATGCTTGAGACGCTCACGCTCCTCGGGCGTGAGCGCGAATCCCGCGACATCCAGCATCACCGGGCCGAGCGTCATGCGTCCTCCGCAATGATGTGCACGCGCGTACCGACGGGTACACGGTCGAAGAGTTCGATCAGTTCGCGGTTGCGCATTTTCACGCAGCCGTGCGAACCCGGCGCACCCATCGGGTCCTCGTCCGGGCATCCATGGATATAAATGAAGCGGCGCATGGTATCGACCTTGCCAAGCCGGTTGCGGCCCGGCTCCAGGCCGGAGAGCCACAGGATGCGGGTGAGAATCCAGTCGCGGTTGGGATAGGCCGCGCGCATCTCGGGCGAAAAGGTCTCGCCGGTCGGTCGGCGCGCAATGAACACGGTGTTTTCCGGCTGGCCGGCGCCGATCTTGGCGCGGATCTTGTGCCAGCCGCGCGGCGTCTGTTCACTGCCGTTCTGTTCGCCCACGCCCTTGCTGCCGGTGGAAATGCGCGTCTCCATGAGCACGCGCCCACCGTCGTCTTTCAGGCGCAGCGTTTGGCTTGGAACATGAACTTCGATCAGCATCGGCCGTCATTATGGGGTCAATTCGACCGCTCGAACAGGGCCATGGCTTCGATGTGGCTGGTCTGCGGGAACATATCCATGACCCCGGCCGCTGCCAGCCGGTAGCCCTTCGTATGCACCAGCACCGCGCTGTCGCGCGCCAGGGTGCCGGAATTGCAGGAAACGTACAGGATACGGTGGGGCCCGCCCTCCGCCGGCAGGCGCTTCACCACCTCCGCAGCACCAGTGCGTGGTGGATCAAGCAGCCACTTGTCGAATTGCTCTGCACCCCAGGGATCGGGAGTATTTGTGCTGTAGAGATCGGCCGAACGGAATTCGGCATTCCGGAGCTGATTGTGCCGGGCATTGTGCTGCGCCTTCTTGATGAGTGCCGCATCCGCCTCGATACCCAGCACCCGGCCGGCATGGCGCGCCAGTGGCAGCGTGAAGTTGCCGAGGCCGCAGAAAAGATCGAGCACGGATTCGCCGGGTTGCGGGTCGAGCAGTTGCAGTGCGCGCGTCACCATGCGCTGGTTGAGCCCGGCGTTCACCTGAATGAAATCGGCCGGCGCGAATTCCAGTTCCACGTTTGCTTCCGACAGCCTATAGACAAGCGGCGCCGGATTTTCCGGCCAGACCGGTACCAGCTGATCGGGTCTATCGGGCTGGCGAAAAATCTGAATATCGTGCTGACGACCAAAGTCGGCGAGCCGCGCATCGTCGTCTGCCGTGAGCGGCACCAGATGCCGAAAAACGAATGCGGCAGCGTTGTCGCCCACGGCAACTTCGATTTGCGGAATGCGGTCAGGTCGCGACAGTGTGGCGATGAGATTGCGCAGCGCCGGCAGCAGCTTACTTACGCGTGGATGTAGCACATCACAGGAAGCCAGCGATGTGAGATAGGCACTGCGCTTCTCGCGGAAGCCGACTATTACCCCGCCCTTCTTTTGCACCACACGCGCGCCGAGACGCGCCTTGCGCCGATAACCCCAGTGTGGTCCGTCCAGTGCCGGCAGCCAGGACTCCGGTTCCACCTTGCCAATGCGTGTCAGGTTGTCGTGCAGAATTTTCTGCTTGGCCGGCAACTGCGCCTCGGCACGCAGATGCTGCAGGCTGCAGCCACCGCACACGCCGAAATACTGGCAGCGCGGCGTCACCCGGTCCGGCGACGCCGCAACGATCTCGATTAGTCTGCCGAGATCGTAAGACTTGCCACGATTCAGTGTGCGATACAGCACCGTCTCGCCCGGCAGCGCACCCTCGATAAACACCGCCTTGCCGTCGACGTGGGCAACCCCGTGCCCCTCGTGGGTGATCGACTCGATGTCTGCCTTGGATGGTTCGTCCATCTTTATGAGAACAACTCAACGCAAAGACGGCCGCTCACGCGCATCCTGCGCTCGCGGCATTGGTACATCCATGTACGGCACAATGGCGCAGAGAAAACCCGAATCACAGTGAATCGCACCAACTATTAATCGCCTTCTTTGCGTCTTGGCGTTGAGTTTTTCATTTCCACGCTTCCAGGAAGGCCTGGTAATGCGGTTTGTTCTCGGCCTTGAGATAATCGCGCACCCGCCGGATTTCCGAGTCGTAAGCCTTTTGATCGAGGGTGCCGCGGATCAACTCAAAGCGCAGATACACCAGGTAGGTATTGAGCACATCGGTCTCGCAGTAATCGCGGATTTCCGTCAGCTTCCCCGCTTGATAGGCGTCCCACACTTTCGATCCGTCCATGCCGAGCTTTCCGGGAAAGCCGAGTATTTGCGCAATGTCGTCGAGCCGCGCCGTTGCACGTCCCTGATAGCCCGAGAGTACATCCATCAGATCGGTATGCCGGGCATGGAAGCGATTGAGGTAGTTGTTCCATTTGAAGTCTCGATCGAGTTCGCCCGTGTCCCAATAGCGCGGCGCGCTCACGCCGTGCAGCAACGACCGGTAGTGCAGCACTGGGAGATCGAACCCGCTGCCGTTCCAGGTTACCAGCATCGGCGAGTATTTCTCGATGCCTTCGTAGAAGCGTCGGACGATTTCCGCCTCGTCCGAATTTACATCGCCGATCGACCAGACGCGCAACTGGTCGGCGTGACGCAGCACCACCGAGATGGCCACCACCCGGTGCAGATGGTGACGGAGAAACTCGGAGTCACCGGTTTCCTCGCGGCGTTTGTGGAACATGACCTTGGCCACGTCGGCGTCGCTCAGGCCCTCAAGGTCGTACAGCCGCCGGCCGGAGGCGACGTCGGGGATGGTTTCGATATCGAAGACTAATATATTCATATGAGTTTTTGCCGCAAAGGCGCAAAGAGCGCAAAGAAATATATAAGACAGAAGTTATGCCGCATGTCGTTACCAGGAAGTCATCTTTGCGTCCTTTGCGTCCTTTGCGGCGGATGTTTACTCAATCAGGGAACACACCGGTCGAGAGGTATCGGTCGCCGCGGTCGCAGATAATGGTCACGATCATCGCATTCTGCACTTCGGCGGAAAGCCGCAACGCCGCCACGGTCGCCCCACCCGACGAGATGCCGCAAAAAATGCCCTCTTCGCGTGCCAGCCGGCGCGTCATGTCTTCGGATTCAGTCTGCGTTACCTCCATCACCCGGTCGACACGCTTGGCGTCAAATATCTTGGGCAGATATTCCTTCGGCCAGGCACGGATGCCGGGAATCTGCGAGCCTTCGCTTGGCTGTACGCCGATGATCTGTATGGCGGGATTCATTTCTTTCAGAAAGCGTGAGGCCCCCATGATGGTGCCGGTCGTGCCCATGGAGCTGACAAAATGTGTGATCCTGCCTTCAGTGTCACGCCAGATTTCCGGGCCGGTTCCTTCGTAGTGAGCGAGCGGATTGTCCGGATTGGAAAATTGATTAAGCACCCTGCCCTTCCCTTCCCTTCCCATCTGGTCGGCGAGATCGCGTGCGCCTTCCATGCTGGCCTCTTTTGACACCAACACCAGTTCGGCCCCAAAGGCCTTCATGGTCGCGCGCCGTTCCAGGCTCTGGTTCTCGGGCATCACCAGAATCATGCGATAGCCTTTCATGGCCGCGGCCATGGCAAGCGCAATGCCTGTGTTGCCGGAGGTGGCCTCGATCAGCGTATCGCCCGGCCTGATCTCGCCGCGCGCCTCGGCGTGCTTGATCATGCTCAACGCCGGCCGGTCCTTGACCGAGCCGGCCGGGTTATTGCCTTCGAGTTTGGCGAGAATGGTGTTGCTGGTCTTGCCGGGGAGCCGCTGCAGGCGCACGAGCGGTGTGTTGCCTACAAAGTCTTCGAGCGCGCGGGTCTTCATGCCGCCATCTTAATGCAATTGCACCCGAAACTGGTATGTGAACACTATTCGTAGCGAGTCCGGAGCGTTGCGCTGCCACCTGGTCCGCAGGCGCCAGTTGGGTGCGGCCATGGTGTTGCACACGAACGCAGCCAATCGCCGAACCTTAGCACCAGCAATAACGGTCACATCCCAGGGCCGTGACCTGATCGCGGCTGAAGCGGGCGATCTCGCAGGAGTCATGGTCGATGAGGCACAGCGAACCGGATAACTCCGGATGCACCATACCGCTGATCGTGTCGCCTTCAATCAGTCCGATCTCGACCCAGTAGGCGGCTTCACCCGATCCGACCTGCACGAAACAACCAGGTGCAAGATGGCCGAGGTCTTCTTCGGTGATGGCGGGAAACCCCTGGTTTCTTTCCCCGCCGTCGCTATTGTTCGTTGCGATTCCCAACGCGTTACGAGGTAGATCGAGATGACTGAAGTCTCCCTCTCTTGCCGCGGCAAGCCCGGCCGCAAACCCCGCTGCAAAATCTTTGTTGTGTTTAGCAACCTTATCGACACCCATCGGCAGCCTCTCCGTATCCCCCGTCAGCTCAAGATAATACACTTGCGATTCATTGCGGCAAGCAAAAAAAAAGGCTATGCAATCCCAAAGCCAGTTATGGCTGTAAGTGCCGATTCATCGGAAAGTTCCAATGAGGAGGACCGTTTCCTGAGTGGCGTACCCACCAGTGAGCAGACAGTCAGCGAGTGGCGAGCAATTCAACTTCGAATAGGAGTGTCGCCTTCGGCGGAATCACGCCGCCGGCGCCGCGATCGCCATAGCCGAGCTGCGGCGGGATGGTCAGGCGCCGTACCCCGCCTACCTTCATGCCCGCCACGCCCTCATCCCAACCGCGAATCACCTACCCGGCACCGAGCTTGAACTCGAACGGATCGTTCCGGTCCTTGCTGGAATCGAACTTGGTGCCGTTCTCCAGCCAGCCGGTGTAGTGCACGGAAACGGTCTGGCCCTTGCTGGCGACTGCGCCGCTGCCCACGGTGGTGTCCTCGAATTTCAGTCCGGAATCAGTCATCTGTGTCATGCAAATCCCCTGTTTAAATTGTAAATTCAACGTCGCCCATGATACGCGAGTCAGCCGCGTCTGGCAGCCCTCCAAGACGCCCCTCTCCCCAGGTGAAAACGACGCGCGCCAAGCGCGATCGGCTCGCCTCCCTCTCCCTGCGGAAGAGGGAATGACGACTGCATGCATGCAGGAGGTAGGGCAACGCCGGGAGCGGTTGCCGAGGCTGAGGATGGAGATGGGCATACACACTTTCGCTGACACAGCGCTTTCAGTAAGGTAACGTCCTTATGGCCAACTCCCCCCACGTCTTCGATGCCAACGCGGAAAATTTTGCGCGCCTGGTGCTGGAAAATTCCGCCAAGGGCCCGGTGCTGGTGAATTACTGGTCGCCGAAGGCCGGCCCGTGTCTGATGCCGTGCCTGGCCGGTGAATTCGGCGGTCGCTTTCTGCTGGTCATGCTCAACAGCGACGAGCTGGGCCCGCTGGCGCGCTCGCACGGTGTGGTCTGCCTGCCCACCATCAAGGTCTACCGGCATTGCAAGGTTGTGGACACGTTGCACGGCGCGGAATCGGAAGACTCTGTGCGCCAGTTCATCCGCAAGCAACTCGCCGACAGCACCGACACGTTACTATTGAACGCCCTGCGCACGCACGCGCAGGGCGACACCGCCAGCGCCGTGCGCCTCGCCGTTGAGCGCCGTGCAACTGGTTGCGAACGACTACAATGCCGCCATGCAGCAGTTGCTGGAGATTGCCAAGTGTGATCGCGAATTCCGACACGACGCCGGCCGCACCGGACTGCTCGCCCTGTTCGAGTTGCTGGGTGACGAGGATGGGCGCGTGATCCGCTACCGCGCGCTGTTGCAAGCGGCGATGCATTAATAGGATTTTGAAACGGTCCGAAACATCAAATTTCGTCATTCCGGCGAAAGCCGGAATCCAGGCTGTCGATGAAACCATTGATTTTAATTCCTGGACACCGGCTTTCGCCGGTGTGACGACACTTTTTCAACAGCCTGTTAAGGCATAGGATCGAGTTGTAATGGCCAAGCGCATCCTCCCCGCCATTCGAGATTTTGTGCAGCTACTGGTGGACGGCTGGGGCAAGCCGAGCGTCTGTGACGAAGGCGGAGTCCGCAGCCTGCAGTTCAATGGCGGGGCCATACAGAGTTCGATGCGCGTGTCCGCGCCATACGAGCTGGACCTGAGCTATACCCGATCCATGATGGGCTTCCTGCTGTTCAATGCCAACCCCAAGCACATTCTGCTGGTCGGTCTCGGCGGGGGCTCGCTTTCCAAGTATTGCTATCGCCAGTTTCCGCTGGCATACATCACGACGCTGGAAATCAGCGAGGACGTGATCGCATTGCGTGATGATTTTCTGGTACCGCCGGACGATAAACGCTTCCAGATCGTGCAGGCGGATGCCAGCGAGTATCTGGCGCGCGGCGACGTTCACACCGACATCATCCTGCTGGATGGTTACGATGCCGAAGGCCTGCCGACCTGCCTGTGCACCGAGTCCTTCTATTCCAATTGCTGGCAGGCGTTGAGCGCGCAGGGGGTGTTGGTTGCCAACCTCTGGGGCGGCGAGTCGAATCGCGGTATTTATCTCAATCGCCTGCGCGGGATTTTCGACGGTCGCGTTTGGTGGAGTAAACCCCGTGACAGCAGCAACCTGATCGTGTTCGCCGTGAAGAACGAGCACTTTTATCCGCACTGGTCACGACTGATGTCGAAGGCGCAAACCCTGGGCAAGCGTTACCGGCTGGATCTGCCGTGGGTGGTCAAGAATATGCGGCAGCGTGAGGAACCGGATGGTTGATTCGTACGGCAAGCTGAGGTCACCGATGCTGGCGCGCCCTTGCAGCGATTCCGTCAGTGACCTATATGGCTGATTGTTTCCGACGAGCACACTTGAAGGCCGCACAGGATGGCGCGTAGCGAATCGAGGGTCCGGATTCTTGAATTGCCTCAGGCGCCCGGGCTGAACGATCCGCATACACTACTATAAATGGAGGCATCTCATGCGAAGAATTCTTTTTGTATTCCCGTTCGCGTCGCTCGCGCTGCCCGCGTGTACGCAGCGGTCAGCACCAATGTCCACACCGCTCAAAACCGTGACCATAGAACCGCCGGCTGTGTAGCTACTTCTGGAAAAGCGCCTGACGCTGAATTACGTGCCTGGTGAAGTCGTAGTCAAGACGAAACCGACAGCAACGGTGCGCGTCATTCCGTCCACCGTACTCAAGCGTCTCAATTTAGCCTTTCGTGCGTTCATTGTTCAGCTCGGCGAAGGTACGAATCGTTTCTCGTTAGTTTCTTGAAGATTGTTGGCGGCCTTCCCTGCGTATTTCCTCAGCTTTTCATTTACTGCCGTGTTGGATACTTCGGACAATATCTGCTTATATCTCCCGTCACCACTTTTTCCGAGAATCTTGCATAACCACGCCAACGCGTCGGCCATCTCGCCGCCCGATTCCAGACGAGACCGATATACTCTGTCAGCTACGCGATCCAGGATATCTCTTTCAATACTTTCTTGTTTACGCAAGTGATATATGATCTCGCGTAATTCCGCTGCGTCGCCCGAGGTGATTAAATCTCTATTAACCAAGTCGTTAAGCGTGACAAATTTTCCATCCAGTGGCTTCCAGATCAGACCTTTGTCGCTACTCGCATCTGCAAGCAGCCAATTGTATCTGGCACTGGCATCGTCAAAGACAAAGCGGATCGTGCCCATCCCGTTGTACATAAATGCAATCATGTCATCGGAAGTTCGAACTTTGACAAAACTATGCCCAGCTCTGCCATTGGTTACACTGACTCCGCTCACGCCATCGGGTGCGCCAAGAGCGGAAAAAACTTCATCCAGTGACTGGCCTTTGCGCACTTCAGGGAACAGGTTTGCCACCTTATTGACAGAAGTCGCCTCGCCTTTCTTCATCAAGCGGGTGTGAATCTGCTCCAGATCGGTTTTTCCACCTTCAAAAGAATCAGTCGTTGTGCCTTCTAGGCGGTCTCTGGCCAGCTTCAGATGCTTGATGGTGCTCTTGCCGGCAACGTTGGCTAGGCAGTAATCCAGTATCCCCGCGTATCTCGTCTGTTTCGTATTTCCGAGTGCCTTGGCAAGCCAAGATAAGGTATCCGGGTTCATTTTTCGGTTTCCAGAGCATGCGGTCCAGGTAACCTCCGCCAGCAAATCCAGAATGTCACGATTGGAACCCAGTCGGTAAATCGATTTGGCCGCCAATCTGACTTCGAAGTCGGACTGACTGAGAAGCAGCATTATCTCGGAATGCTCGCGACCGGTGGATTCTCGCGGCAATGCGGCATTCGCCTCGATCATGAAGA
>Ga0105107_10001509_pt1 | contig 15087 bp, 11 predicted proteins | sample PPLLaktember2015_6_FD_79335 | JGI IMG/M metagenome (GOLD analysis project Ga0105107, IMG submission 79335) | Freshwater sediment microbial communities from Prairie Pothole Lake near Jamestown, North Dakota, USA - PPLs Lake P8 Core (1) Depth... | ecosystem: Environmental > Aquatic > Freshwater >...
CGCGCTCGAGCGGGCGCACGCGCTCGCGCTCGTGCACGCACCCGAGCGCGCGCCGTCCATCCTCGGCAAGCTCGGCAACGTCCGCGCGAACCTCGGCCAGTACGACGCCGCGATCGCGCAGTGCCGCGAGGCGCTCGAGCAGGCGACCGAGCAGCTCGGGGCCGCGCACCCGACGGTCGCCGACCTCCGTTACAAGCTCGCGGGCGTCCACACCGTGCAGGGCTCGTGGCCCGAGGCCGAGGCCGAGCTGCGCACCGCGCTCGCCGAGACGCGTGCGAGCTGGGGATCCACGCACCCGCGGGTCGCCGAGATCCTGTCGCGACTCGCCGGCGCCCACGCCCATCGCGCGGAGTACGAGCAGGCGCTCGCCCTGCACACGGAGGCCTTCGCCATTGCCGTGCCCGCGCTCGGGCCCGACCACCCGAACGTCGCGGATCTGTACACCGCACGCGGCGCACAGCTGCGCGAGATGGGTCGATCGGAGGAGGCGCTGGCGGATCTCGAGCGCGCGCTCGCGATCTATCGCGCGACCTTCGGCGAGCGCAGCCTGCTCACCGCCAAGGCCCGCGCGAACCATGCGATGGCCCTCATGTCGATGGGCCGCGCGGACGAGGCCGAGCCCGAGCTCGTCGAGTCGATCGCCGTGCAGGAGCGGGTCCTCGGGCCCGAGCATCCCCACCTCGCGGGCGCGATCGAGCCGCTCGCGACCCTGCGCGGGCGTCAGGGCCGGCTCGACGAGGCCGAGCCGTTGCTGCTGCGGGTGCTGCGGATCCGCGAGCGCGAGCTGGGCGAGGATCATCTGCTCGTCGCGATCACGCGCCAGAACCTCGGCATGATCGAGCTGAAGCGCGGCCACTGGGATCTCGCCGCGACGTGGTGCGAGCGCGCGCTCGCGATCCGCCGAGCGCAGCTCGGCGACGCGCACCCCGAGCTGGCGTCATCCCTGGTCTGCCTGGGCGATGCCGCATTGCACCTCGGCGACGCGCAGGCGGCCGCGACTCGCTACGCCCATGCGATCGACGTGCTGCGCAGCGCACCCGATCGACAGGGATCGCTGGCGGACGCCGAATTCGGCCTCGCGCAGGCCCTCGTGCGCCGCGAGCCGGCGCGTGCCCGGTCGCTCGCCGAGTCGGCGCATCGCCGGTTCGTCGCACTGCCGAGCACGCGCCCCGAACGGATCGCCGAGATCGAGGCGTGGATCGCCGCACATCGCCGATGAAGTGCACGATCGTGCACGATCGATGTGCACGCGATGCACTCGACGCGCAACGACGAGGAGGTTGCCGACCCACCATCCGCACGACAACTTGAGTTGCATGGGAGTGCGGATGCAACGACGTACGATGGCGTGGCGCGGACGTGAACGTGGTGTGCTCGCGACGACACTGCTGGCCCTGATCGGATTCGGCGGCACGGCCTGCTACGAGGGCTCACCGGCGCGACCGGGCACGCTCGATGACGAGTTCGAGGTCGTGCCGTCGCGGCCCAGCCCGCGGACCCTCGACGACGGAGGTGGCGGCGGTGGCGGCGGTGGCTTCGTCACGCCGGTGCTGTTCATCCCGAGCGATCAGGCGCCGTCGGGCGAACAGATCGATGCGGTCGAGTCGGCGCTCGCCGACGTGTGGTGGTGGTACGACCGCGAGCTCGGCGATCGTCACCTCGTCGTCGGCGGGCTGCAGATCGTCCACGGCGCGCGCCCGGCGGTCGAGTACCGCGAGAACAACGGGATCTGGGATCACGGCCCGGCCGAGATCGAGGCCGCGCTCGGCTACAGCCCGTGGTCGAGCGGCCACGTCGTGCTGCTGGTCGGTGCGGGCCTCATCGGCTGGGCCGGCGGTGCGGGCAACGGCGAGGCCGGCTTCGCCGTGCTCGGGCTCGAGTCGCTCGCCGACACGGCGCAGTGCGAGCCCGAGTGGTGGTGCACGCCGGAGTTCTGGCGCGGCACCGCGATCCACGAGCTCGGCCACGGCCTCACGCTGCCGCACAGCGAGGATCCGTCAATCATGGCGTTCCACGGCGGCTGGTCCGATCGCGTGCTGCTCGATCACGAGCGCGAGCAGGTCATCGACACGATCTTCACGGCGGCCGACGCTGCGCCACCGCCCGACCACGGCGGGTGCGGCGACGTCGACTACCAGGGGTACTGCGACGGCGCCCGGCTGGTGTGGTGCGAGAACGGATCGCTGCACGAGCGCCAGTGCGACGCCGATGGCCGCGTGTGCGCGTGGCAGGACGACACCATCGGCTACAACTGCCTCGCCGGCGGCGGTGGTGGCGGTGGTGGCTGCGGCGACGTCGACTACCACGGCTACTGCGACGGGGCGCAGCTCGTGTGGTGCGAGGGCGGCTCGCTGCACCAGTACGACTGCGGCGGCGCGGGCATGGGTTGCGGATGGCAGGACGATGCGGTCGGCCACAACTGCGTGTGACCGACTCGCGATCGCGTGGCTCGCGATCGCGTGGCTCGCGATCGCGGGCTGCGAGGTCGCGACCGGCGGCGCGTTCGGGGGCTCCTTCAGCAGCGTGGGTCCCGGGCCGGAGCTCGGCGAGGACGGCTCGTCGAGCACCGGCGATCCCCCTGGCAAGGGCGACGACGCGCCGGGCACGAAGGGCGACGATGCACCGGACGACCCTCCGGAGGATGCATCGAGCGACGACGGCACGACCGACGCGGGCGAGGACACGACCGACGAGAGCACCGGCGTGCTCGACGACGGCGCGCCGAACGACGCCGGTGCCGAGACGACGACCGACGACGTGCCGACGATCGATCCGTGGTCGTCGTGCCTCGACGGTGGCTGCGGTCCGGACATGGTGTGCATGGCCGAACAAGCAGGCGTGCCCGGCGTGTGCACCCAGCCGTGCGCACCCGCTGGCGATCCCACCGGCTGCCCGCCGGCGCCCGAGGGCAACGCCGAGACCACATGCATCACGCTCGAGGGCGGGAGCTGGTGCGCACTCGACTGCAGCCATGCAGGCCAGTGCCCGGCGGGCACCCTGTGTCAGGCGCTCGCCGACGACCTCGGCCCCGTCGTGATCTGCCTGTGAGCACGGCCATGCGACCCGCGTTACCCTGGATCAAGGTGGACGACCGCGACCGCGCCAGCCGCCGCGAGAGCATCACCGTGCAACGCGGCGAGTCGTCGGCGGATGCCGGCGGTCGACGGACGCTGCTCGTGCTCGGCTCGGGTCTGCCGGTGAGCTATCCGCTCGGCATACAGGGTCGCGTCACGATCGGGCGCGCGAGCGACAACCTGGTCGAGATCGACGAGCCGGCGGTGTCGCGCCATCACGTCGTCTTGCACCTCGGCCGGGAGGTCGTGCTCGAGGATCTCGGCAGCTCGAACGGCACGCGCGTCGCGGGCCGCAAGCTCGAGCCCGGCACGAAGATGCGGCTCGAGCCGGGCGTGCCGGTCGAGATCGGCACCGCAATGCTGCTCGTGCAGGACCGCGCCGTCGCCCGCTCGCCGCGGCGGCTGTGGTCGTGGGACTACTTCGAGGCCCGCCTCGAGGAGGAGTGCCGCCGTGCCCAGCGCGTCGGCACGTCCTTCGCGATCCTGCACGTGCGCAGCACCGGGCCGGATGCGGTGACCGTCGTCGAACGCCGGCTCGGCGCACTGTTGCCCCGACTCGACGTCGTCGCGCGCTACGTGCCCGGCGAGTACGAGATCCTGCTCGTCGGCGCGGACCTCGACGAGGCGCTCGCGACCGCACGCAGTGTCGCGGCCGGCCTCGGCGACACCCGCGTCGAGGCGCGGGTCGGACACGCGGTCTTCCCCGCCGACGGCCGCACGCCCGACGAGCTCGTGGCCGCCGCGGCGCTGCGCAGCGAGGCCGACGACGCGAACGAGCCGCGCGAGAGCTCGGCGGGTCCAGTCGCCGAGTCCCCGGCGATGCGCGAGCTGTTGCGCACGATCGAGCGCGTCGCCGCCGATGCGATCCCCGTGCTCGTCGTCGGCGAGACCGGAGTGGGCAAGGAGCTCGTCGCCGACGAGATCCACCGCCGTTCCGGACGCAGCGGAGGACCGCTCGTCCGTCTCGACGGCACCTCGACGCGCATCGACGACGCGTTCGAGCCCGGCACGGACGGCAGCTACGAGCTCCTGCAGGCGCGCGGCGGCACGATCGTGATCGACGAGGTCTGTGCGCTCTCGTCGACGACCCAGGCCCGGCTCGCCCGCCTGCTCGAGGCGGCCGAGCGCGCGAGCGAGACCGCGTCCGACCTGCCCCGCTTCGTCGCGACGACGAACCGCGATCTCGAGGCCGAGGTCGCCGCGGGCCGATTCCGCATCGAGCTGTACCACCGGCTCGACGGCGTCACGCTCGTCGTACCGGCCCTGCGCCAGCGCATCGACGACATCGAGCCGCTCGCGCGTCGCTTCGCCGAGGAGGCCGCGGCCCGCATCGGCCGCAGCGAGGCACCGACGCTGTCCGAGCTCGCGCTCGCGCGGCTGCAGAGCTATCGCTGGCCGGGCAACGTCCGCGAGCTCCGCAACGTCGTGCGCCGCGCGGTGCTGCTGGCCGATGGTCCGGTCGTCATGCCGCAGCACCTGCCCCTCGAGAAGCTCGCGGCCCCGTTCGCGCCCGAGGAGGACGAGGACGACGGCCGGCTGTCGCAGGTGCGCGAGCAGTTCCAGGCCGTCGAGCGCCAGCGGATCATCGAGGCGCTGCACCGCGCCGGTGGTAATCAGACCGAGGCCGCGAAGCTGCTCGGCATCGCCCGCCGCACGCTGATCAAGCGTCTGGATCAGTACGATCTGCCGCGCCCGCGCAAGAAGTAGCTAACCGACCGGCACCACTACGTGGCAGGCGTCGGCGATGCCGACGATGCCGTCGGTGAAGAACTGCTCGTAGCTGGCGGCACAGACGTCGCCGACGCGGCCGAACGGGAAGCTCTCGGTGAATTCGATGAGCCGCGGCGAGATCTCGGCGCCGGCCATGCCGGTCCACTGCGCAGCGATGCACTCGTTGGGCTTGTCGTGGCCGACGAGCGACAGCACGACGACGCGCTCCGCGTCCCCGCCCTTGGCGGCGACGACCATGTCGTGCCAGTCCGCGGGATCGCCGAGCGAGTCGCCGTCGTCCTCCTCGTCGGTGATGAGCACGAGGACGAGCAGCGCCTCGTCGCGCAGGAACTCGGCGTTGCACTCGTCGAGATCGGCCTGGACGGGATCCAGCGCCGCCGCGATCGCGTCGAGTGGACGCTCGATGCCGCTGCCGTCGATCCCCACCTGCGCGGCGCACGAGAAACAGGTGTCGAGATCGTCGGCCGCCGTCATGAAGTGGTGGCCGTCGGCGAACGGTCCGCACTGCGCGTCGCTCGACAGATCGCCGCCGGTCTGCACCGTGAGCGCACCGATCCGTCGGCAGTCGTTGCCGTTGAACTCGTTCGCGTCCGTCGTGATGACGCCGACGTGGTACTCGCTCGAGGGCAGGATCGACTCGATACCCGTGATGAAGCCGGGGAAGCTCGCCACCAGGTTCTGCTGCTCGTCGCCCATGCTGCCGGAGTTGTCGATCACGAACAGCAGATCGACGAGGCCGCACGGATCCGACTCGGGCCCGACGTCGGGTGCCGCGAGATCGAAGCGGCCCTCCCCGGCCGGGTCCTCCGCGCCGGTCGACGAGCCGTCGTCGTCGTCGTCCGAGCCGACCGGCGCACCGCCGCTCGACGTCGCTGCAGTCGTGCCGTCATCGTCGGCCTCGCCGACCTCACCGAAGCCGTCGAGCGAGTCGGGTGGACCCGCGGTGCAGGACGAGAGCACGGAGACGAACAGGATCGAACGCGAGACGCGGCGCATGCCGAGGCTCGCTTCAACCGACGTACCAGGCCGACGGTCCACCTCGCCGGCATCGACCGCGGCCCCGCGCGAGTCGAGGCGCGCGTCGAGCCGTCCGCGCCCGGAACGCACCGCTCACGGAACGTCCGTGCGCGGCGCGAGGCGACGTCAAGTCGGTGGCGCGCCGTCGAGCAGCTCGACGCGATCGCCTCGCCAGGTCACGCGACCGTCGCGCACGAGCTTCCCGAGATGGGCCGCCAGCGCCCGACGGGCGAGCGGCCACAGCTGCGTCGGCGTGTCCGAATAGGCGCGGGCGAGCACGTCGTCGATCGCGACGAGCCCCGCCCGCAGGGCCGCGACGATCTTCGCCTCGCGGCCGAGCCGATGCGCGATGTAGTGCTCGACGACGCCGCGGGGATCCCCGAGCACCGGACCGTGCGCGGGCACGAGCTGCGCGGGCGCGAGCGCCCCGAGGCGCGACAGCGAGTCGAGGTAGTCCTTCATGTCGCCCGCATCCTCGGGATCGACGAGGATGGTGCCCTCGCCCGCCACCATGTCACCGGCATGGCCGACGTTCGAGCGCTCCTCGATCCACACGAGGTGGCCGGGCGCATGGCCCGGGGTGAACACGGCACGCAACGCCACGCCGTCGCCGAGGTCGATGCGAGCGCCGTCCTCGACCACCTCGTCGATGCCGAAGCCGACGCGATCGGCCGTCGCCGCATGGGCGACGACGGGCACCGCATGGCGATCGCGCAGCTCGGCCGCGTACCCGACGTGATCGACGTGGTGGTGCGTGACGAGGATCGCCGCGAGCGTGCGCCCCTCGGCCTGCAGACGGCCGAGCAACTCGTCGAGGACCTGCCGCTCGTCCGCGTGCGGCGTCGCGGGCTCGATCACCGCCACCCGCTCGCCGGCGACGACGAGCGTGTTCGTGCTCGTCGCCGGCGGCAGCGTCGGCGTGCGCAGCGGCAGGACCCACAGCCCGGCCGCGATCTCGCGGGCGCGCGGATGCACGCCCTCAGCATACGCGCCGGGTCGGTGTCAGGCGACCGCGACGACGGTGCGGCGCTTGCGGCGACGGTAGCGGGCGCGGCACGGCATGCGCGGCCCGACGAGCATCCGGTCGTAGTCCGGCTCGTACTTCGGCTCGAGCAGCTCGAAGTCGAAGTTGCGCAACAGGTGGCTCCACAGCGCGCGCAGCTGCAGCTGCGCGAACACGATGCCCATGCAGCGGTGGCGCCCCCCGCCGAACGAGATCCAGCCCATCGGGTGCTTCTTCTCCTCGTCGCGCTCGGGGCCGAAGCGATCGGGGTCGAAGCGATTCGGGTCCTTGAAGACCTCGGGGATGCGATGGGCCATCGCCGGCGAGGTGATGAGCATCGAGTTCTCGGGGACCCAGTAGCCGCCGTACTCGAAGCCCTTCAGCGCCCGCCGCATCATCATGATGATCGGCGGGTACAGCCGCAGCGTTTCCTTGATCGCGCACTCGAGCCCGGACATCGCGCGCAGATCGTCGAGCGTGAGATCGTCGCGATCGCCGAGGATGCGGTCCTGCTCGGCGCGGAGCTTGCCGATCCACTGCGGATTCTGGTTCAGGAGGATCCCCGTCCACGCGAACGTCACGCCGCTCGTGTGGTGGCCCGCGAACATGATCGCGAGCAAGAGGCCCGTCATCTCGTCCTCGGTGAGCGCACGCCCGTCCTTGTAGTGCGCGTCCATCAGCGTCTGCAGGAAGTCCTCGCTCGTGGTGCCGTGCAGCCGGCGCTCGCGGACGATCGTCGAGACCAGCTCGCCCAGGCGCGCCCGCGCCTTGTCGCGCTTGCGGAACGCCGGGATCGGCAGGTGCGGGGCGAAGAACGCGAGCAGGTTCAGCCCACCTTCCATCTCGTAGTAGAGCTTCTGGAACTCGCCCGAGAGCTTCTGGCGGAAGCCATTGCCGAGCAGCGAGCGGCTCGAGGTGTAGATCGTGAGCTCGTTGCCGGTCTGGTACAGGTCGACGACGCCCTCGTCGCCCCACTTGCCGAAGAAGTCCTCGGCTTCCTCGACGAAGCCCTGCGCGTACGTGCGCAGCCGGGTCTCGCGCAGCGCGTCGTGGAAGAACGCGAGCTGCTCCTTCATGATCTCCGGCTCGGCGTCGTAGGCGATTCCCTTGCCGAAGATCGGCGTCATCAGCTTGTAGACCTCGCGCATGTCGACGTCGTCGTCGGACAGGCGGAAGAACTTCTGGTGCGCCTTGGGCCCGCTCATCATCACCGACATCGGCGAGCCCGGCAGCTTGAGCCCGAAGATCTCGCCGTACAGGTCGCGACCGCGCTGGAAGAGCTCGACCGGACGCTTGCGCATCTCGAGGGCGTGACCGATGAGCGGCAGCGCGCCGTTCAGGACCGGCGGCAGCTTGCGTGCGCTGCGGACGTCGCCCGCAGGCCGGGATTCGGGGGACGCGGTGCCGAGGGTGCTCATGGGCTTGCTCTTTCGACCCGCGGACGCGGGCGGACGGACCGTACCAAGCACAAGTCGCGCGGGCCAAGCCCATGGACGACCCGCGGACGCGCGACACCACACGCACCGATGTGGCCCGACGCACGTCGCCGCTCGCCGCGTTGCGTCGCGGACTCCCGCGATTTCGAGCACCCGCGCCGCGGCCCCGGCAAGGGGGCTTCGCGACCGTCGTGGCGCTCGCATTCTTTGCACTCCGCTTCGTCGGCGCGATCGGTCTCGGCCCGCGTGGGTGATCGTCGGTCCGATGCCCGCGACGTCGACGTGCAGTCGTCGTGGTCCCGATCGCAGAGCCGCGCGGCGGGTGTTCCCTCGTCCGCGCCGTGCACCCGCGGCCAGTCCAACGTTCTGCTCGTTCGTCGTTCGCGCCGGCGCGGGCCCGACCGGCCCGAGCAGGATCATGGGTGCGTGCTATCCTGATCCGAAGATGTCCGCCCCCACGACCGGCCGGTTGATCGTGGCGACGCCGCCGGAGCTCGTGATCCACGACGCTCCGTCGAGCTGCCCGTACCTGCCGGCTCGCACGTCGCGGCTCCCGTTGCGACTGCCGGTGCGCGGGCTGCAACGCCACGAGTTCGAGACGCGCCTCGAGGTCGGCGATCGCCGCCAGGGCCTGCTCCTCTACCGCACCGCATGTCCGAGCTGTCGCGCGTGCGAGCCGATCCGGATCGACGTCGACGCGTTCGAGCCCGGTCGCACGCAGCGCCGCATGTTCCGCGTGGGCGAACGCGAGCTCCGCACCGAGATCGGTCGGCTCGAGCCCACACTCGAGAAGGTCTCGCTGTACAACAAGCACAAGCTCGGCCGCGACCTCAGCATCGACGACCAGCCGATCGACCTCGACGGGTATCGCGCCTTCCTCGGCGAATCGTGCTGCGAGAGCTTCGAGCTGCGCTATCGGTACCGCGATCGCCTGGTCGGCGTCGCGATCGTCGACCGCGGCGAGCGCTCGCTGTCGGCGGTGTACTGCTACTTCGATCCGAGCCATCGCAAGCTCGGGCTCGGCACGTATTCGATCCTCAAACAGGTCGCGCTGTGTCGGTCGTGGGGCCTGCGCTACCTGTACCTCGGCCTGTACATCGGCGAGTGCGAGGCGATGGCGTACAAGTCGCGGTTCCTTCCGCACGAACGGCTCCTCGACGGGCGCTGGCAGGTCTTCGATCGCGAGCCGGGAGCCGCCGGCGAGCCCGACGCGGCAACCGATCGCTAGCCGGCCGGCCTTGCGCCGCTCGCGGGCCTCGTGCAGCATCGGGCCCTTCATGGCGGTGGACGTCGAAACGGAAGTCGGTCGGCTGCGCCGGGTGCTGATCCACCGGCCCGGCGACGAGATCGTGCGCATGACGCAGCACGATCTGCACGGCATGTTGTTCGACGACCTGCTGGCGCCGACAGAGACGCGGCGCGAGCACGACGTGATGGTCGACATCCTGCGCGCCTCGGGGGCGGAGGTGCTCGCGCTCGACGAGGTGCTGCGCTCGGCGCTCCAGGCGGCGCCGGCCTCCGCGAGGTGCGAGCTCGTCGAGCGGGTGTGCGAGAGCACCGGCGCGACGGCGATCGCCGACGAGCTCGCGGACTGGCCCGCCGACCGGCTCGCGTACGGGCTGATCGCCGGCGTGTTCTGGGACGAGCTCGAAGGCGCGCGCGGCAGCCTCACGCGCCTGCACGCCGAGCTCCATCAGGACCGGCCGATGGCGCTCAAGCCGGTGCCGAACATCATGTTCATGCGCGACCCGTGCATCACGATCTACGACCGGGTCGTGGTGGCGCGCATGGCCACGGCCGCCCGTGCGCGCGAACCGATGCTCGTCTCGTTCGCCCTGCGCCACGCGCCCGACGGCGGCGGCGTCGACCTCGAGTTCGCCGAGGACGACGCGAGCCGCGACGCGCTGTTCCGCTCGCTCGAGGGCGGCGACGTGCTGGTGCTGTCGCGCAAGGTGCTGATGATCGGCTGCTCCGAGCGCACCTCGCCGCAGACGATCGAGCGCCTCGCCGAGGAAGCGCTGTTCCCGGACCACCAGGATCTCCAGGCGATCTACGCGGTCATGATGCCGCGCGGCCGCACCGTGATGCACCTCGACACGATCCTCACGCAGATCGACCGCCGGATGTTCCTCGGGCACGCGCCGCTCATCGCCGGCGATGCCGATCACGAGCCGCTCTCGGTCGTCCGACTCGCCCGCGGCGGTGCCATCGAGCTGCTGCAGGGGGCGACGGTGCTCGACGTGCTGCGCGAGGAGCTCGGCCGCGAGGTCGAGCTCGTGCCCTGCGGCGGACACGATCCTCTGTTCCAGGAGCGCGAGCAGTGGACCGACGGTGCGAACGCAGTCGCGCTCGCGCCCGGCCACATCCTGCTGTACGCCCGCAACACGCACACGATCGAGATCCTGGCGCAGCATGGGTTCGCCCGCGTCGACATGTCCGCGGTGCTGCCGTCCGATCAGCGCGCGTTGCTCGTGCGCGAGGGCATGGCCCGGCCGCGCACCGTCTTCACGTTCTCCGGCAGCGAGCTGTCGCGCGCGCGCGGGGGCGGCCGCTGTCTCACGATGCCGCTCGTGCGCGATCGGATCGAGCCATGATCCTCGAGAACCGCACGGACTGGCAGGGCTCCACGGCGCCCAGCGTCGTCGTCGCGATGGGTGGCCACGCGTTCATCCAGCCCGGCGAGGAGGGCACGCACGACGATCACAGCCGCAACGCACGGCTCATCTGCCGCGAGCTCATGGCGCTGGTCGAGCGCGGCTATCGGCTCGTGATCACGCACGGCAACGGCCCGCAGGTCGGCGAGCTGCTGCTGCGTCAGGAGCTCGCGAAGCACGAGCTGCCGCGCTGGCCGCTCGACGTGCTCGTCGCCGAGACCGAGGGCAGCCTCGGCTATCTCATGCAGCGCGCGCTGCTCAACGAGCTGCACGCGCGCGGGATCCATCGCTACGTCGTCACGATGATCACGCAGGTCGTGGTCGATCCCGCCGATCCGGCGTTCGGGGCCCCGACGAAGCCCGTCGGTCCGTTCCTCGACGCCGAGGATGCCGCGCGGGCGCAGGACGAGTTCGGCTGGATCATCAAGGAGGAGGCCGGCCGCGGGCATCGTCGCGTGGTGCCGAGCCCGAAGCCCATCCGGATCATCCAGGCCGAGATGGTGCGCGAGGCGGTGCGCTCGGGCGACATCGTCGTCGCGGCGGGCGGCGGCGGCATCCCGGTCACACTCGACGCGGCCGGCGAGTACGTCGGCGTCGAGGCGGTGATCGACAAGGACCTCACCTCGAGCGTGCTCGCGACCGACGTCGGCGCGGAGCTGCTCGTGATCCTCACCGCGGTCGATGCGGTGTACGTGGACTGGGGCAAGCCGACGAAGCGTGCCCTCGGGGCCGTGACGATGCGGGAGTGCGAGCACTACCTGAGCTCGGGCGAGTTCCCGGCCGGCTCGATGGGCCCGAAGGTCGAGGCGATCTTTCGCTTCCTCGAGCGGGGTGGGAGGCGGGGGTTGATCACCTCGCCGGCGGCGCTGCGTGAGGCGCTCGAGGGGCGGGCGGGGACGCACTTCATCGGGCGGATCTAGGGATCGCGCGACGACGACCACGACCACGACTACGACTACGACTACGACTACGACTACGACTACGACTACGACTACGTGATAGGTCGTAGTCGTAGTCGTAGTCGTAGTCGTAGTCGTAGTCGTAGCCGTGATCGTGATCGTGATCGCGAGCTCTTCCGCCCCTCAGCGATCTCGCCGCCGCGCCGCGTCGGCATGTCGCCGCCACCGTACCGCTTCCGCGGCGGAGCCCTTCGTCTCGTGCACGCCGGCGAGCAGATCGGCCGCCGTACCGGCATCGCCGAACGCGCCGTGCTCCACCGCGCGGAAGTAGGCCGTCGCGCAGTGGCGCTGGGCATCGGGCAGCCAGCCCGCCGCCGCGGTGCGCCGGCACTGCGAGAGATCGAAGTGGATCGTCGGCGCTTCCACGCGGGTGGCGTCCGCGATCTCCGTCGACGCCCGATCGGAGGTCCACGTGAACGTCGCGACGCCGGCCCCGACGAGCACACCGATCATCGCCCCGCCCACGACCGCGAGCGTCGTGCGCGGCCGCCTCGAGCCGCGCAGCGCGTCGAGCAGCGCGCGCATGCTGTCGAAGCGATCCTCGGGCTGCGCCGCGAGCCCGCGCCGCACCACCGCCGTCAGCCAGCCCGGCAGCCGGACCGGCCGCGGCGGCCGGCACAGCCGCAGGCGCCGCTTCGCGAGCGAGAGCTCCATCGCATCGCGGCCGCGAAACGGTCGCGTGCCGTACAGCGCCTCGTAGAGCGTCGCGCAGAAGGCAAACTGATCGCTGCGCGGATCGATCGATCGCCCGCAGTGTTGCTCGGGAGCCATGTACGCCGGCGTGCCGACCGACATGCCGGTCCGCGTCAGCGAGTGCAGCGGATCGCCCGACGGCGGATCGCAGGCCTCGTCGATCGTGTCCTCGTCCGGCTCGCCGCGCACGAGCGCGAGCCCGAAGTCGGTGACGCGCACGCGGCCGTCGTCGCCGACGAGCACGTTGTGCGGCTTGAAGTCGCGGTGCACCGCACCGGCGGCGTGGGCGGCCGCGAGCCCCTCGCCGGCCTCGAGCATCACCTCGACGATCTCGGTCCACGGGCGCGGGACCTGCAGCCACTCGGCGAGGGTCTGCCCCGGCACGTACTCCATCGCGATGACGAGGTGACCACCGGCGGTCTCGATCGCGTAGATCGGCACGACGTTGGGATGGCTGAGCCGCGCCATCGCCCGCGCCTCCTGCACGAATCGCGCGCGCACGACCGACTCGTCGCGCCGCTGGTGCCGGCCGTCGAGCCGCAGCACCTTCAGCGCGACGTCGCGACCGAGATGGCGGTCCTTCGCGCGATACACGACGCCCATCGACCCGGCCGCGACGCGCTCGAGCACCCGATAACGCGAGACGCTGCGGCGGACCTGCGGGCCCACGCGCCGGACCAGCGAGGCGTCCGGGGAGTCGTCGTCATGGGTCGTGGTCGGATCCCGGAGCATCGACCGAGGGTGGGTACGCGCCCCACCCGACCTCGGATCGACGCCACCCGCAGGGGCGGTATTCGCGGAAATGCGAGCGCTGGCCGCAATCCCGGTGATCCGCCCAGCCCGGGCCGGCTCCATCGCGAGGGCCCCGTCGCGGCCCCACCCTGGATGGATCGCTCCGAACCCTACCGCCGACGTCTGCTCGTCCGCTTGCTGCCGGCCATCGGCTCCAGCCTTGGCCCCCCCGGATCGACCGGCTACGCTGGGCGGCGGATGGACGATGATTTTGCGGTGCTCGATGCCTGGCGCAACGGCGATCGAAGTGCCGGTGACAAGCTGCTGCGCCGGCACTTCGATGCCATGTATCGGTTCTTCCGCAACAAGGTCGATCACGGGGTCGACGACCTGATCCAGCGCACCTTCACGGCGTGCATCGCGGCCAAGGACAACTTCCGCAAGGACGCCAGCTTCCGGACGTACCTCTTCACCGTCGCCCGGCACGAGCTCTATCGGCACTACGCGCAGCAGCAACGCGATGCCGCGCGGTTCGAGCCCGGCAGCATGTCGGTCGAGGCGATGGGCACCTCGCCCAGCGCGGTCGTGGCTCGCCAGCAGGAGCAGCGCTTGCTCCTGCGAGCCCTTCGCATGCTGCCGCTGGATCTCCAGGTCGCCGTCGAGCTGTTCTACTGGGAACAGCTCAGCACCGCCGAGATCGCCGAGATCCTCGACGTGCCGCAGGGCACCGCCAAGAGCCGACTGCGACGCGCTCGCGAGGAGCTCGAGGCCAGGGTGCGCGAGCTGGCCGAGACGCCGGCCCTGCTCGAGTCGACGATGGTCGCGTTCGATCGCTGGGCCGAGTCGATCCGCGACCTGCTCGGCGAGCGCCCGAGCGAGTGATTCACTGCCCGCGTGCCGAGGCCACGAGCGCCCGCACGGCGATCGGGTGCAGCTCGATGGAGCCGGCGGGGTCGAGCCCCGATTTCGCCCGCAGCAGCAGCGCGCGCTCGATGGGAGCAATGGCCTCGGCCGCGCGGCCCTCGTCGCAGAGGAGCTCGGCCAGAATCGCGAGGCCGACGGCGAGGTCGGCATGGTCGTCGCCCTGCGCAGCCGTGCGGATCGCAAGGGCGCGACCGATCCGCGCGTGCGCGCTGGCAAAGTCGCGATCGATGCGGTCGAGCGTCGCGAGCTCCTCGAGCGACTGGGCGACTTCCGGATGGTCCGGGCCGAGCATGCGCTCGCGCAAGACCAGCGCCTCGGTCTGCAGCATTCGCGATTGCGCATGCCGACCGAGCTTGCGCATGGCGTCACCCTGGGCGCCGAGCGCGAGTGCGATCCACGGATGCATCGGACCGACCGATGCGGTCCAGCGCTGGCGCGCCATCGCGAAGTACGCGGCCGCCTCGGCGGGCCGGTTGCGCTCCAGCTCGACGGCACCGAGGTTGAAAGCGGATGCGATCGTGATCGGATGCTGCTCGCCGATGCCCGCGGCCGCATCAGTGAGGACGGAGGTCCACAGCGCATGCGCACGATTGAGATCGCCGCTCTCGAGAGCGACCGAAGCGAGGTTGTTGCGCGCCGTGATGGAGCTCGCGTGGTGCGGCGCATATGCTGTGTCTGCCGCGGCGACCGCCTGCTCCAACCACTCCCCGGCCGCCTCCGGGTCGCCGGTCGCGCGCGCGACGAGGCCGCGCACTTCGAGCAGATCGACCTGCCGCAGCGGATCCTCACCGATGCGCTCGAGCAGCGCGCCCGCGAGCTGGAGCCGGACATCGTCGGAGGTCGACACCGCGCCGCGAGCGAGCG
>Ga0105107_10001510_pt1 | contig 15084 bp, 17 predicted proteins | sample PPLLaktember2015_6_FD_79335 | JGI IMG/M metagenome (GOLD analysis project Ga0105107, IMG submission 79335) | Freshwater sediment microbial communities from Prairie Pothole Lake near Jamestown, North Dakota, USA - PPLs Lake P8 Core (1) Depth... | ecosystem: Environmental > Aquatic > Freshwater >...
GTGCCAGCCCGAAGGGTTGCAGCCAGAACGGCCGCTAACTTTGTCGCGTGCCTTGGCTGTATGAGCGATATCAGCTGCGGCCCGCTTCGCGTTATCGACCGTTCTGGCAGCAACGCACACGTGCTTCATTATGTTAGGGGCTCTTAGCGTGGAAATCAGGCCGATGCCGCCGGCGAGCCTCGAGCGCGTGGCCGTCGCAGGTCCGGCGGGCGCGATCGAGACCGATCTCAACGACCCGGGCCCCGCGCGGCGCGGCATCGCGCTGATCGCGCATCCCAATCCGGTGCAGGGCGGCACCAAGGACAACAAGGTCGTCACCACGCTCGCAAAAGCTTTCTACAGCCTGGGCTGTGTCGCAGCGCGCCCCAATTTCCGCGGCGTGGGCGCGAGCGCGGGCACGCACGACAAGGGCGCGGGCGAAACCGAGGATCTCCTTGCCGTCGCGGCTTATCTGCGCGGACGCTACGGCGCGCTTCCTTTGACGCTCGCGGGGTTTTCTTTCGGCAGCTTCGTGCAGACGCGCGTGGCGAAGCGCATCGCCGCCGAGCGCATGGTGCTCGTCGGGCCGGCGGTCAACCGTTTCAAAGCGGAGAGCGTCCCGCCGGAAACGCTGGTGATCCACGGCGAGCGCGACGACGTCGTTCCGCTCGAGGACGTGCTCGACTGGGCGCGGCCGCAGCAGCTTCCGGTCGTTGTCGTTCCCGGCGGCGAGCATTTCTTCCACGGGCGCCTCACCCTCCTCGCGCAAATCGTCGTCCGCTACTGCCGCTAGAGCCTAGATGTCGCACCTCACCGTCTCGGGACTGCGCAAGTCGTACGGCGGCATGGAGGTCGTCGCGGGCCTCGACCTCGATCTCGAGCCGGGCGTGTGCTTCGGCCTCCTCGGCCCCAACGGCGCGGGCAAGACGACGACGTTGAGGCTGTGCCTCGGCCTCACCGATCCCGACGCCGGCGACATCCGCATGCTGGGGTTTCCGGTGCCCGGGCGCGCGCGTGAGGCGCGCCGCCGCGTGGGCGTCGTATCCCAGGTCGACAATCTGGATCCCGATTTCACGGTGCGCGAGAACCTCCTCGTCTACGGCCGCTACTTCGGACTGGCGAGCCGCGACCTGGAAGCCCGCCTGCCCGGACTGCTCGAGTTCGCCGGGCTCACCGCGCGCGGGGAGTCGCGCATACAGGCGCTTTCCGGCGGCATGAAAAGACGGCTCACGCTCGCGCGCGCGCTGGTGAACGACCCGCAGCTCATATTCCTGGATGAGCCTTCCACCGGCCTCGACCCGCAGGCGCGGCACCTGATCTGGGAGAGGCTGCGCAAGTTGACGAGCGAAGGCCGCACGATACTGCTCACCACGCACTTCATGGACGAGGCTGAGCGCCTGTGCCACCGCGTCGCGATCATCGATCACGGACGCAAGATCGCCGAAGGCGCGCCTCGCGACCTGGTCGCGCAGCACATCGAGCCGCAGGTGGTCGAAGTCTACGGTGACGGCGCCGAAAGCTGGGCGGACGGCTACGGGCGCGGCGCGTCCGAGCGCTGCGAGAAAACGGGCGAGACGGTGTTCTGCTATACGCGCGACGCCGACGCCATCGTCCATCGGCTCGAACGCGATCCCCGGCTTCGCTACCTGCACCGTCCCGCGAACCTCGAGGACGTTTTCCTCAAGTTGACCGGGCGCGAGCTTCGCGACTGATGCCCGCGTCCCATCTATCGCTGCCGCGCCTGTCGCTGCGCTTCGTGCACGTGTGGCGCCGCAATCGCCTGGTCTGGAAGAAGCTCGCGATTCCGTCGATGCTCGGCAATCTCGCCGACCCCATGCTGTACATGCTCGGCCTGGGCTACGGCCTGGGCGCGATGCTGCCCGAAGTCGGCGGCATGGCGTACATCACTTTTCTCGCGGCGGGCACCGTGTGCTCGAGCACCATGATGAGTGCGTCGTTCGAATCGATGTATTCGAGCTTTTCGCGCATGCACGTGCAGCGCACCTGGGATGCGATCATGATCGCGCCCGTGCTGCTCGAAGACGTGATCGTGGGCGAAGCGGTGTGGGCCGCCAGCAAGGCCTTCCTGTCGGGCACCGCGGTGCTCGTGGTCGCGGCCGCGCTCGGGCTCGTCGGCTCTGCGCTCGCGCTGTGGGTGCTGCCGCTCGTGTTCCTGACCGGCCTCGCATTCGCCGGTCTCGGTCTCGTGATGACTTCGCTTTCGCCGAGCTACGATTTCTTCATGTATTACTTCACCCTGGCGGTAACGCCGATGATGCTCGCCTCCGGCGTTTTCTTTCCGGTCGAGCAGCTTCCCGGCTGGCTGCAGACGGCGGCCCACGCGCTGCCCCTCACGCACGCGATCGCGCTCGCGCGGCCGCTCATGACCGACACCGTTCCGGAAGCGATAGGCGCGCACCTCACCGTGCTGGCCGCGTATGCGGCGGTGAGCCTGTACGCGGCGCTCGTCCTCGCGCGCAGGCGCCTCCTCGAGTAGCGCCCGAGAACCTTTACCATGCTCTGGCTCAAGTCCTTCCACATCGTTGGAAGCCCTCCATGAGAGCCGCTGCCCTTGCGCTTGCGCTTGCGCTTGCGCTGCCGCTCGCCGCCGGCGCCGCGGACGCGCCGACCGCACGCATCGTCGTGCAGCGCCAGGCGCTCGCGGGCTTCGTCTATTACGACGGCAAAGCGGTGTGGGAGCGCATGAAGACCGGCGACCTCCTCACGCTCGTCCGCGAGCCCGCGAATCCCCACGACGCGAACGCGATACGCCTGGAGTGGAAAGAGCACATGCTCGGGTACGTGCCGCGCAAGGAGAACGCCGACCTCGCGCGGCAGATGGACCACGGAGCGCGGCCGGTCACCCGCATCACCGAGCTCGCCCGGCTTCCCAACGGCCGGCATCGCATTTCGTACGAGATCTCCATTCCGCTGCAGTAACGGGCTTTTTAACCTCTTCTCATCACTTTTTTCATAAACCTTTTTCATCACTCCTTCATGCAACATTACTTCGCCACCTGCCCGCGAGGCCTCGAAAGCGTGCTCGAGCGCGAGCTCGCCGCTCTGGGCGCGCGCGATGCGGCGCGCGTCGACGGCGGCGTGCGCTTCGCCGGCGATCTCGCGCTTTGCTATGCAGCGAACCTGGAAAGCCGCGTCGCGAGCCGCATCCTGTGGCAGGTCGCGCACGCGCCGTACCGCACCGACCGCGACATTTACGAAACGGTGCACTCGCTCGACTGGGGGAGCTGGTTTCCAGTGGAGCTTTCGATCCGCGTGGACGTCTCGGCCATACGCGCCCCGGTGAGAAGCCTCGAGTTCGTCACGCTGCGCATCAAGGATGCGGTGTGCGACGTTTTCCGCGCAGCGGACGGGCGCCGCCCCGACGTGGACACGCGCTCGCCCGACGTGCGCATACAGGCCTTCCTCTCGGCGACGCACGTGACGCTGTATCTCGACACTTCCGGCGAGCCGCTTTTCAAACGCGGCTACCGCTCGAGCCCCGGCGATGCGCCTTTGCGCGAGAACCTCGCGGCAGGAATTCTCGCGCTCACCGGGTGGAAGCCGGACACGCCGCTCCTCGATCCCATGTGCGGCAGCGGGACGCTGCTTTGCGAGGCGGCGATGATCGAGCTCGACCGCGCGCCGGGACTCACCCGCAGTTTCGGCTTCGAAAGGCTTTCGACGTTCGAGGCCGGCCTGTGGACGCGGCTCCAGGATGCGGCGCGGGCGCGCATCCGCAAGCCGGAAACCAGCGTGATCCACGGCAGCGATCGCTACGGCGAAGCGCTCAAGCTCGCGCGCGCGAATCTCGCAGCGCTGGGCGCGGAGGACTACGTAACCCTCAAGCAGGCGGACGTCCTCGAAATGCCTGCGCCCGCGCCTTCAGGCATCATCGTCACCAACCCGCCTTACGGCGTGCGGCTGCAGGACCAGCAGTCTCTCGCCGAGCTCTATCCGCAGCTGGGCGACGCGCTGAAAAAGAAATACGCCGGGTGGACCGCCTACATCTTCACCGCGGATCTGCGTTTGCCGAAGTTGATCGGACTCTCACCTTCCCGCCGCACCCCGCTCTTCAACGGCGCGCTCGAGTGCCGGCTGTTCGAGTTCCGGATGGTGGCGGGAAGCATGCGCAAGAAGCCCTGACGTGGTGCCCGGTGTCCGGTGACTGATGAGCGCGAACGCAGCATTCGCTTCCAGGTGTACTGCCTTATGTCCTAGATCCGTCCGTCAACGACGTCCACGACGTGACGTTGTCCACGTACGTCGCGAGAAACCCAGGTCGCAGGAGCGACGGCCACAGCCAATCAACGGACGGAGGGGACCATGGACAGGGAACACGCGTTGAAGATATTGAGCGCGCTCGCGAACGGCGTGCACCCGGCAACGGGCGAAGTGTTCGCGGCCGACAGCGCTTACCAGCACCCCGACACGGTGCGGGCGCTGTTCGAAGCATTGCGGGCGATGGAAGGCAGGCGGCCGGCGCAGGCCGCGTCGGGCGAGCGCAAGACCGGGGACGTCCCGGCCAATACCTTCGTGCGCTGGACGCGGGAAGAAGAAGAACGCCTCGGCGCCGCTTTCGACGCCGGGCGCACCTCAGCCGAGCTCGCGAAGCTCCACAACCGCTCGGTCGCCGCGGTCGAAGCGCGGCTCCTCAAGATGGGAAAAATAGACGTTTCGGCGCTCACCGTGCAGCTCAGGTACTTACCGAAGACGGGAGACAACGCGAGCGCGTAGAGCGCGGTAAGTCATCGACGCACCCTACGGTTTACGTCTCAGGGAGACGGAGCGATCGGTAGCGAGCCGAAGGAGGGGGAGGTTACGGAGGGGAACCTAGGTTCCCCTCTGTTCGTTACAAATGGATGAAACATCCGTGAGCGACGTTGTCGCTCACACGATGTTTAGGTGAGTAATCCCACCCAGAACGTCTTTGCCTTTGGCTTCCTTGCTGTTGAGCTTGATCATCAGCCTCAGCTCGTTCACCGAGTCCGCGTTGCGCAGCGCGTCTTCGTAGCTGATCGACCCGTTGTCGTAGAGATCGAAAAGGTGCTGGTCGAAAGTCTGCATCCCGAGCTCGCGCGACTTTCCCATGATCTGCTTGATCTCGTGCACGTCGCCTTTGAAGATGAGGTCCGAGATGAGCGGCGTGTTGAGCATGATCTCGACCGCGGCGCAGCGCCCCTTGCCGTCCTTCATCGGAATCAGGCGCTGGGCGATGAAAGCGCGGATGTTGAGCGAGAGGTCCATGAGAAGCTGCTGCTTGCGGTCCTCCGGGAAGAAATTGATGATGCGGTCGAGCGCCTGGTTCGAGCTGTTCGCGTGCAGCGTAGCCATGCACAAGTGGCCGGTTTCGGAGAACTCGATCGCGTGCTCCATCGTCTGGCGGTCGCGGATCTCGCCGATCAGGATCACGTCGGGCGCCTGGCGCAGCGCGTTCTTGAGCGCAGCGGCCCACGAATCGGTGTCGACGCCGACGTCGCGCTGCGTCACCACGCAGTTCTTGTGGTCGTGCACGTATTCGACGGGGTCTTCGACCGTGATGATGTGGCCGTAGCTGTTGTCGTTGCGGTAGCCGACCATCGCGGCGAGCGAGGTCGATTTGCCCTGTCCGGTGCCGCCGATCATGATCACGAGACCGCGTTTCATCATGCAGATCTCGCGCAGCACCTGCGGCAGGTTCAAGTCCTCGAATTTCGGTATCGTCGTGTTGATCGTGCGCAGCACCATGCCGACGCGGCCCTGCTGCAGAAAGGCGCTGACGCGAAAGCGGCCGATCCCGCCCGGGCTCACGGCGAAGTTGCTTTCCTTGGTCGCTTCGAACTCGGCCGCCTGCTTGTCGTTCATCATGGCGCGCGCGATCTCCGCGGTGTGCTGCGGGGAGAGCGGCTGGTTCGCGACGGGTGAGACGCGCCCGTCGATCTTGATCGCAGGCGGGAAGCCCGCGGTGATGAAGAGATCCGACGCGTTCTTCGCCACCATGGCGCGCAGCAAGTCCTGCATGAACTTGAGTGCCTGGTCTCTTTCCACGTCTTCTCCCTGACTCCTGGCCGCGTGAGCTGTCGTCTACCTGAAATTGTCCTTGTTGGCGGCGCGAGCACGCCCTTCGTCCATTGCGATCACGTTGCGCTTCACGAGGTCGAGCATGCACTGGTCGAGGGTCTGCATGCCGAATCCCTGTCCGGTCTGGATCGCGGAGTACATCTGCGCGACCTTGTTCTCGCGGATCAGATTGCGGATCGCAGGCGTGCCGATCATGATCTCGTGCGCTGCGACCCGCCCCGCACCGTCCTTGGTCTTGATGAGCGTCTGCGAGATCACCGCGCGCAGCGATTCCGACAGCATCGAGCGCACCATCTCTTTCTCCTCGGCCGGGAAGACGTCGATGATCCGGTCTATGGTCTTCGCGGCAGAGCTGGTGTGGAGCGTTCCGAAAACCAGGTGGCCGGTTTCGGCGGCGGTCATCGCGAGGCGTATCGTCTCCAGGTCGCGCATCTCGCCCACCAGGATCACGTCAGGGTCTTCGCGCAGCGCGGCGCGCAGCGCGTTCGCGAACGAGAGCGTGTGCGGCCCGACCTCGCGCTGGTTGATGAGGCATTTCTTCGCTTCGTGCACGAACTCGATCGGGTCCTCGACCGTGAGGATGTGGCCGTGCTCGTTCTCGTTGATGTAATTCACCATCGCAGCGAGCGTCGTCGACTTGCCCGAGCCCGTGGGACCGGTGACGAGCACCATGCCGCGCGGCTGGTCGGAGATCTCCTGGAAGATCTTCGGCGCTTTGAGCTCTTCGAGCGAGAGCACCGTCGAGGGAATGACCCGGAAGACCGCGCCCGCCCCGCGTTGCTGCACGAATGCGTTCACGCGGAAGCGCGCGAGGTTGGGAATCGCGAACGAAAAATCGCACTCGAGGTTTTCCTCGTAGAACTTGCGCTGCCCGTCGTTCATGATGTCGTACACCATCGCGTGTACGTCTTTGTGCTCGAGCGGCGGAAGGTTGATGCGCCGCACATCGCCGTGCACTCGGATCATCGGCGGAAGGCCAGCCGACAGGTGCAGGTCGGAGGCCTTGTTCTTCACCGTAAAGGCGAGCAGTTCGGAGATATCCATTTATAATTTCTCCACAGCAGCGGCGGTGTCGCGGGGCTGAGGAACCCCGCGTAAGGCTTTGATTTTACGCCTTCTCCAGCCAACCTCAAAATTATGACAACAATCGCTCTCAACTTGCAAGCCGCTCGCGAGCGGATCGAGCGCGCGGCCGAGCGCAACGGGCGGGCCGCCTCCGAGATCACGCTGCTCGCCGTGAGCAAAACCTTCCCCGCATCATATATCGAAGAGGCGGTCAACGCCGGACAGCGGGCTTTTGGCGAGAGCTACGCGCAGGAAGCCGTGAGAAAAATCACGGCCCTCGCGCACCTCGGTCTCGAATGGCATTTCATAGGCCCTGTTCAGAGCAACAAGACGCGGCTGATCGCGGAGCACTTCAGGTGGGTGCACGCAATCGACCGCGAGAAGATCGCAGCCCGCCTGAACGACGCCCGTTCCGAGGGCCTCGACCCTCTGGACGTGTGCATACAGGTAAACGTGAGCGGCGAAGGCAGCAAGAGCGGGATCGCGCCCGGGGAAGAGCGGCGGCTCGCCGAAGCGATCGCCGCCCTGCCGCGTCTGCGGCTGCGGGGGCTGATGGCGATTCCCGAGCCCACGCCCGACGCCGGGCTGCAACGCAGGCGCTACGCGCGGCTACGCGAGATGAAAGAGGCGCTCGCCGCTGCGGGCCACACGCTCGACACCTTGTCCATGGGCATGTCGGACGACCTCGAGTCGGCTATCGCCGAAGGCGCGACCATCGTCCGTGTCGGCACGGCCATCTTCGGCCCCCGTGAGACACTATAGATACGTCATGGCGGTGTAGACCTATGAAACTTTCCTTTGTGGGGGGCGGCAACATGGCGCGGGCGCTCATCGCCGGACTGCTCAAGAAGGGCTGGCAGCCGCGCGACATCCGGGTCGTCGAAATCGACGCCGGCGCCCGCGAGCGCCTCCAGCGCGAGCTGGGGGTGGCGGCTCACGCGAGCCTCGCTGACGGCGTGGCGGCGGCCGACTGCATCGTGCTCGCCGTGAAGCCGCAACAGATGCGCGAGGTCGCGCGGAGCCTCGCGCCGCTCGCCCAGGGGGCGCTCGTCGTCACGATAGCCGCAGGCATACGCCACGCGGACCTCACCCGCTGGCTGGGCGGCCATACGCGGGTGGTCCGCGCGATGCCGAACACGCCCGCGCTCGCGCTGGCCGGGATCACCGGCCTGTATGCCCCGCAGGCGGCGGCGCAGGCCGACCGCGACCACGCAGCGCAGATACTCGGCGCGGCCGGCACCACGCTCTGGGTGGAGCGCGAGGAGCAGATGGATGCCGTCACCGCGGTCTCGGGCAGCGGCCCGGCATACGTCTTTTATTTCATCGAAGCCGTCGAAAAGGCCGCGGCCGAGCTCGGCTTCGAGCCGGACGCCGCGCGCACCCTCGCGCTGGAGACGTTTCGCGGCGCGGTCAAGCTCGCAGGCGAAAGCGCCGAGCCCGCGGCGATATTGCGCGAACGGGTGACTTCCAAAGGTGGAACGACCGAGCGCGCGCTCGCGGAGCTCGAAAAGAGCGCGGTGGGCGCCGCTATCGTGCGCGCGGTCCACGCCGCGGCCGAGCGCTCGCGCGAGCTGGGTGCCGCGCTCGGGAGCGACGATCCGCAGGCGAGGGCGCTCTGATGCTCGCCAACGCGCTCATCTTCCTGATCGAAACGCTCGCATGGCTGTTCACGCTCGCGCTGCTCCTGCGTTTCGTCATGCAGTGGGCGCGCGCGGCGCAGCGCAACCCGGTGTCCGACTTCGTTAACGCGCTCACCGACTTCGCGGTGAAGCCCGCGCGGCGGGTAATTCCGGGGCTCTGGGGGCTCGATCTCGCCACGCTCGTGCTGGCGTGGCTGGTGCAGTTCGTCGAGCTCTTTCTCGTCCTGCAGCTGCGCGGCGTCGAGCTGGGGCCTGCGGCGGGCCAGGCGATCCTGGCGATCGCGCTCCTCGCCGGCGTCAATCTGGTGCGCCTCGTCCTGTACATCGTGATCGCCGTCGTCATCGTCCAGGCGGTGCTGTCGTGGATCAATCCTTACAGCCCCATCGCGCCGCTCCTGAACGCCCTCACGCGCCCGATGCTGCGCCCGCTGCAGCGCCGCATCCCCATGGTGGCGAACGTCGATCTCTCCCCGCTCGTCATCATCATCGTCTGCCAGCTATTGCTGATGCTTCCCGTCGCGTACCTGGAGAGCATCCTTACCAGGATGCTCTGACCGCGACGGGCAGCACGCCGGTATCGAAGGCGTCCTGACCAAGCTGCTTTGAGCCGCGGAGCGATCGGGAGAGAGCCGGAGGAAGGGAGGTAACGGAGGGAAACCTTTCGGTTTCCCTATCGGGACTCACTATCGTTCGCCTGCGGTAAACGAACAGAGAGAAACCAAGGTTTCTCTCCGTTACCTCTTTTCCTTCGGCGATCGGCGATCGCTCCGATGCCTCGAGTCTCTGGACGTCATTCCGGTGAAAACCGGAATCCATTTTGACGTTCGACCGTCGCAGCGTCAGTCCCGAGCGTCGGCGTCCGGCCCGTCGGGCCGAGACGGCGGCTCGGGACGCGAGTAAAGCTCGATCGCTCTGAACACGAGCGACAGGCCGACCCATCCGGCGAGGATGACGATCGGCACCGCGAGCACCAGCGGCCACACGATGCCGAGCGCCATGAGTGCGATCAGCGCCGCGCCGCTGCCGGCCATCATGCCGGCTTCGGTGCGTCCGAGGACGCGGCGGTTGGCGATCGCCGCGCCGACCGTATGCCCGAGGCGCAGCGCGCCCGCTGCGGCGCGCACCGCGCTTCCCGTCCCGCGCCTCGATCTGCGCCGGCGCTGGCCCGCGACCCGCATCCGCCTGCGGGTGTCGAGGACGATCTCGGTCGCATGGACGAGATCCGCCTCGTACATGGCAGCCATCTGCTGCGCGATCCCGGTGTCCTCGATCGCCACGTCGAGCTCGTAGTTGCCGATCCAGCTCGCGAGATTCAGGTTCGTCGATCCGACGCGGGCCCAGCGCCCGTCGGCCACCGCGGTCTTCGCGTGCAGCATGGTCCCGTTCCACTCGAACACGCGTATCCCCGCTTCGAGCAGCACCCGGTATCCCGACCGCGAAACGCGTGATACCCACGGCACGTCGCTCGTGCCGGGGACGAGCAGTCTCACGTCGACGCCGTCGAGCGCGGCCGCGCGCAACGCCTGCACGTACGGCGCGACGCCGAGGAAATAGGCGTCCGTGAGCCACAGCGTGCGGGTGGCCATCGCCGCGATCAGCTGGTCGAGACGGTACATTCCGGCGAGCGACGGTATCGTGGCGAGCACGCGCAGCGTCACTTCCCCCGCGGCGGACATGTTCGACACCGGCGTCAGCTCTTCGTGAGGTAGCGGCGCGCCGGTCGCCGCCCACACCTGCGCGAAAGCCTCCTCGAAATCGGCGACCGCGGGCCCGCGCACTTCGATTCCCGTGTCGCGCCAGGGCTCGAGCCCGCGGGCGGGGTCGCCCACCCATTTGCCGCTCACGCACAGGCCGCTGACGAAACCCACTGCGCCGTCGATCGTGATCAGCTTCCGGTGGTCGCGAGTAAGCCAGCCGAAAGGACTGTCGAGGCGCAGCGGATTGAAGCACCGCACCGTGCCGCCGGCCTCGACGAGCGGCCGCCACAGCGCCGAGCCCGCGACGCCGAGACGGCCGAACCAGTCGTGTATCGCGTAGACGCGGACGCCGGCGCGTGCGCGCTCTGCGAGCGCGGCGACGAACTGCCTGCCGATCTCGTCGTCCGCGACGATGTAGTGCTCGAAGAATATCGTGCGCTGCGCAGCCGCGATCGCGGCCAGCCACGCAGGAAAGTTTTCCGCCGCGTCCTTGAGCACGCGCACGCTGTTGCCGCCCACGAGGGGCGCTCCTGCGGCGCGGGAGAAAGCCTGCTCTGCGAGTATGCGCAGCGGCGTGGTGACCGCGCGCCTGCGCGTGAGTGTCTGAGGAGCGTTCAAATCACATCAGCACGATGTCGAATTGTTCCTGGTTGTACGCGCTTTCGACCTGCAGCGACACGGGCTTGCCGATGAAGTCCGAGAGCATGGCGAGGCTTTGCGACTCCTCGTCCAGGAACATGTCGATGACGTGCTGGGAAGCGAGGATGCGAAACTCGCGCGCGCTGAACTGCCGCGCTTCGCGCAGGAGCTCTCTCAGGATCTGATAGCACACCGTCTGTGCGGTCTTCAGCTCGCCGCGGCCCTCGCAGACGGGACACGGCTCACACAGCACGTGGGCGAGCGACTCCCGGGTGCGCTTGCGGGTCATCTCGACCAGCCCGAGCTGCGTGAAGCCGTTCACCGTCATGCGCGTGCGGTCGCGCGCGAGGGCCTTGCGAAACTCGTGGAGCACCGCGCTCCGGTGCTCGTCGCTGTCCATGTCGATGAAGTCGATGATGATGATGCCGCCGAGATTGCGCACGCGCAGCTGCCGCGCGATGACCTGCGCCGCCTCGAGGTTCGTCTTGAAGATCGTGTCGTCGAAGCTGCGCCCGCCCACGAAACCGCCGGTGTTCACGTCGACGGTGGTGAGCGCTTCGGTCTGGTCGATGATGAGATAGCCGCCGGATTTGAGCTCGACGCGGCGCGCGAGCGCTTTCTCGATCTCGTCCTCGACGCCGTAGAGATCGAACAGCGGCCGCTCGCCCTGGTAATGGTCGAGCCGCGGCACGACGTTGGGCGTGAACTCGGCGGCGAATTCCCGCATCGCCTGGAAGGTCTCGCGCGAGTCGATGAGTATGCGCACCGTGTCTTCGTGCATGAAATCGCGCAGCACCCGCAGGCTTAAGTTAAGGTCCTGGTAGAGCAGCGCGAGCGGCGCCGCGTCGCGCGCGCGCTCCTGTATTCCGTGCCAGAGCTTGCGCAGATAAGCCACGTCGCACTCCAGCTCGCGCTCCGACGCGGTCTCGGCCATGGTGCGGATGATGAAGCCGCCTTTCTCTTCCGGCGGAATGAGCTGCTGCAGCTTCTCGCGCAGGTGCGCCCGCTCCTCCTCGTCGTCGATGCGCTGGGAGATCCCGATGTGCGACTCCTGCGGCAGGAAGACGAGGAAACGCCCCGCCATGCTGATCTGCGTCGAAAGGCGCGCGCCCTTGGTGCCGATGGGGTCCTTTACGACCTGCACCACGAGGTTCTGCCCTTCGGCGAGCAGGCGCTCGATCGGCGTGCCCTGGCCGCCGGAGCCGTTGGGCCGGCTCCCCCAGATGTCGGCGACGTGCAGGAAAGCCGCGCGCTCGCCCCCGATGTCGACGAACGCCGACTGCATCCCCGGCAGCACGCGCACCACGCGCCCCATGTAGATGTTGCCGACGAGGCCGCGCGCGGACAGGCGCTCGACATGGAGCTCGTGCGTGACGCCGTGCTCGATCACCGCGACGCGCGTCTCCTGCGGCGTCACGTTGATGAGGATTTCCTCGGTCATGGAGTAACGCGCGCCCGCCTCGAGCTGCATGTACCCGGCCGGCGGGACTTTGTTGGCGTGCATAGTCATCCAGTGCCGGCGCTCATCAGAGCAACGGCCACGAATCTCCCTTGCCTTTCCCTCATCCCTGACCCTTCTCCCGAAGGGACAGAAAGAAGGGAAACGTGTGCCTCCCCTCTCCCCCCGGGAGAGGGGTCGGGGGTGAGGGAAAGAGGGGTCGGGGGTGAGGGGCGGCAGCCGTTCACACGACCTCGATCCCGAACTTGCGCATGAGCTCCGCGGTCTCGGCGAGCGGCAGCCCCATGATGCCCGAGTAGCTGCCCTCGATGCGCGTGGCGAAAGCCGCTGCGCGGCCCTGGATCGCGTAGGCGCCCGCCTTGTCGTGCGACTCGCCCGAGGCGACGTAACGCCGGATCTCGTCGGGCGTGAGCGGCCCGAACCATACTTTGGAGACCGAAACCGCCTGCTCCACGCGACCGCCCATGGCGAGCGCGACGGCGGACACCACTTCGTGCTGTCGCCCCGCGAGGCGGCCGAGGATGGCCGCGGCGTCAGTGCGGTCCGCCGGTTTGCCGATGATGCGGCCGTCGCAAACGACCGTGGTGTCGGCGGCGAGCACCGGGCGTGCCGGCAGCGCGCGCCGTCCCATGTAATGCGCGGCGAGCTCGGCTTTCGCGCACGCCACGCGCAGCGCGTAGGCGTCGGCTTTCTCATCCGGCTTCACGGTCTCATCGATGTCGGGCGCGCGCTTCTCGTCCTCGCGCAGCAGCACGATCTCGAAAGTGACGCCGATCTGCTTCAGCAGCTCGCGCCGGCGCGGGCTGCGCGAGGCGAGATAGATCATCCGGCGTGGCATGGCGTCATCTTCACTCCGTCCGCGACTGGCATGTCGGGTCCTAATCCCTGTGGTACGGATGATTGCCGAGCAGGGAGGCTGCGCGATAGAGCTGCTCGGCCACGATCACCCGCACCAGCCCGTGCGGCAGCGTGAGGCCGGAGAGCGACCACAGCCAGTCGGCCTCGTCGCGCAGGGCATCCGCCAGGCCGTCGGCGCCGCCGATCACGAAAGCCGCGTCGCGGCTTTCCATCTGCCACTGCTCGAGCCGCTGCGCGAGCTCGCGCGTGGTGCAGCCGCGGCCGCGCTCGTCGAGGACCACTTTCACGCAGCAGGAGGGGAGCGCCGCGCGTATGCGCCGCGCTTCGGCCTCCACCAGCCGCACGACCGGAGTCGCCGCGCCGCGCGGCTCGGGCCTGATCTCGGTGAGCCGCACCGGCAGCGTCCTCGGCATGCGCCTGACGTACTCGTCGAACCCCGCGGCTATCCACGCCGCCATGCGATGTCCGACGGCGAGGACATGGATTTTCACTCAGTGGTGGTTTCGGCGCGCACCCGCTTGCGCGCCGCGCGCGGCGGTGTCCAGAGCTCTTCGAGGTTGTAGTGCTGCCTGATGGCGGGCTGCATGACGTGCACGATGACCGCGCCCAGGTCGACGAGTATCCATTCGGCGACCTGCTCGCCTTCCACGCCATAGACCTTGGCACCCTGCGCCTTGACCTTCTCCTGCACGTTGTTCGCCATGGCTTTCGCCTGCCGCGTCGAGTCCGCGCTCGCGATCACGATTTTGTCGAACAGCGAAGTGAGCTTGCGCACGTCGAGCACGACAATGTCCCGGCCCTTGATGTCGTCGAGCGCGCCGACCGTCGTCTTGACCAGTTTATCCAGTCTCATCAAATCCTTATCTATACAAACCGCGTGATCGAATATAGTCGAGAACCGAGTCGGGCAGCAAATAGCGCGCGCTCGCCCCGGCGGCTATGGCGTTGCGCACGAAAGTGGCCGAGATGTCGAGCCCGGTCATGGATACGGCGGCGATCCCCCCCGCGGGGGCGAGATGCACCGCCAGCGGCTGGTGCATGTGGCGTGCCGCGTACTCGTGCGCGAGCGGCTCGGGCATGCGCGCCTGCCAGGTGTCGATCGGGAACCCGGGGCGGTAGGCGACGACGATGTGCGCGAGGTCGAAAAGAGCGCGCCAGCGGTGCCACGTCGCGAGCTCCAGGAAAGCGTCCGCGCCGAGGAGCAGCGCGAGCGGGCGGCTCAGGCCCAGCTCGCTCCTCAGCTCGGTGAGGGTGTCGACCGTGTAGCCGGGTCCGGCGCGGCGCGTCTCGCGATCGTCCACCGAGAAGCGCGGGTTGCCGGCGACGGCGAGCCGCGCCATCGCCACGCGATCGGCCGCGTCCGCGCCGGGCCGGGTGCGATGCGGCGGCGTGCCGCTCGGCATGAAGCGCACTTCGCCGAGCTTCGCGCTTTCCGCGACCTCCTCGGCAAGGCGCAAGTGCCCGTGATGTATGGGATCGAACGTGCCGCCGAAGATGCCGACCGGGCCGGTACTCACATCACAGTACCAGCTTGCGTATGTCGCCCAGCACCCCGGAGAGGAACGAAATGAACCGCGCTCCCGTGGCCCCGTCGATCACGCGGTGATCGTAGGAGAGCGAGACCGGCAGCATCAGCCGCGGCGCGAAATCGCTGCCGTTCCACACCGGCTTGATGACGGCTTTGCCGACA
>Ga0105107_10001512_pt1 | contig 15075 bp, 15 predicted proteins | sample PPLLaktember2015_6_FD_79335 | JGI IMG/M metagenome (GOLD analysis project Ga0105107, IMG submission 79335) | Freshwater sediment microbial communities from Prairie Pothole Lake near Jamestown, North Dakota, USA - PPLs Lake P8 Core (1) Depth... | ecosystem: Environmental > Aquatic > Freshwater >...
TGAAGAGAAGGAGGGCTTAGACAAAGGCTTCCTCCTTTCCCTTCCCGCCCAGAACCACCTTTCCTTCGCTCTCCAGCTTTTTGGCGGTCTGGATGATCGCCTGCTGGGCCGCCTCCACGTCTTTCAACCGCGCCGGTCCCATGACTTCCAGGTCTTCTTTTAAAAGCTGGGCCGCTCTTTCCGATATATTCTTAAAGATCTTCTCTTTCAGCTCCTCGGAAGCGGTTTTCAAGGCCACTTTCAGGCTTTCGCTGTTGATTTCCTTCAACAGGGCCATCAGGCCGCGGTCGTCAACCTGAAGCAGATCTTCGAAGATGAACATGAGGCGGCGGATTTCGTCGGCCAGCCCCTGTTTTTGCCCTTCCATGCCCTGGAGGATATCATTTTCAGCGGAGGCGTCCATTTGATTGAGAATATCCGCCACCGCGCGGACCCCTTCGAATTTTTTCCCCTCGGAGCTTGTCAAATGAGAGATTTCCTTCTCCAAAGTCTGGTCGATTTCTTCGAGGACGCCCGGAGGGATATTCTCCAGCTGGGTGATCCGGAAGAGAATGTCGCTCTGCAGGGGGGGGGGGAACTCCGCCAGAATCGCCGCTGCCTGCTTTGCTTCCAGGTTGGTAATAATGATCGCCAGAGTCTGGGGGTGTTCATTCTGCAGGAAGGGGGCCAAGGTCTTCGGCTCGATCTTTCGAACCTTTTTGAAAAGATTGGCATTGCTTTCGTCCCGGACCTTTTCATACAGCGACTCGGCTTTTCCCCCCTCCAGGGCCTTCGAGAAGACGCTCTTGATAAACTGATTTTTCCGCCCCGTCCCCAGCGAAACCGTCTGTTGGGCAGAGGCAAGATGCTGAAACTCCGTAAAGAGCGAGTCGGTGGTTTTGGGAGAAATCGAGAGGATCTTGGACATGGATCCCCCTAACCTCTGGATTTCCTCCTCGTCTAAGTTCCGGACGATCTCCGAGGCGAAATCCTCGCCCAGGAGGTAAAGAAAGAGCGCCGCTTTATGAGGACCGCTGAGACGTTCCGTTGCCATAGCCGATCAGGGTTCCTTTTCATTCAGCCAGGTTTTAACGATTCCCACGGTCTTGGAGGGGTTTCCCTGGGCCAGTTGCAGGGTTTGTTCCCGGATATCTCCGGCCCTTAAGGCCGGAGCGCCTTCCGGCGTCAGCGCGGGAGCGGGATTGCCCGGAAGCAGGGAGGCTTCGCCGGGAGCGTACCCCTTCCGTTTCAGAAGCGGGCGAACGACAAAGAAGATGAAGAGGACCGCGAGAATCAGGCTCACCACCGGTTTGTAAGCCACGAGGAGGTATTCCTTCCAGGGGATCCCCGGCACGGCGGCTTTGGGATCTTCTTCGGTAACGGCCCAGTTGAAAGGCATGCTGACGACTTCGAGCTGATCCCCCCGGCTCTCATCGTATCCCATGGCGGTCTTGACGACATTTTCCAGCTTCTCCATCTCTTCCGGAGGCCGGGCGAGGAATTGTTTGGTTTTTGCGCCGCCCTTCGCGTCCGCCACCTCCTTGTAACTCCCGTCGACGATGACGGCGACGGATAATTTTTTAACGCTCCCCACCGGGTTCTTGATGTGCTTATTGATCTTGGAGATTTCGAAGTTGCGAATCTCGTTCTGCCGTTCGGCCTGGTTGGTCTGGAAAGGCGCGGGAGCGGGGGCCGGGGCTTTCGCGGCGGGCTCCGCGGGGGTCCGAGCGCGGCCCCGCACCGCCGGCGGCTCCGCAGGATTTTCGCTTTTTGTCTCCGGAGCGCGCACGCCGGAGTTGCTGGAAGACTTCTCGCTGTTCTTCTGCTCGCTGCGAACGACGCCATTCGGGTCAAACCGCTCCTCGGTGATATCGATCTGTTGAAAATCAATATCCGCCGAAACCCGCGCAATGGCCTTGTTGAGGCCCAGCACTTCCTCCAGCATTCCCTGAATCTTTCTCCGGTACCCCTCCTCCAGGTTGCGCTGGTAATCCAGTTGGTTCGTGGTCATCTGCCCAATCAGGGAGGAGTCGTTCCGCTTGGAGAGAATTCTTCCCGAGGTGTCCACGACCGTAATCTGGCTGGGGTCGAGGCCCTCGATGGCGCTGGCCACCAAGTGAACGACCCCTTCTATCTGAGAGGCGGATAGGCTCATTCCGGAGCGGGTTTTCAGGAAGACCGAGGCCGTGGGTTTTTTCTGCTCCTCTACGAAAAGGGATTCCTTCGGAGTGACAATGTGGACCCGGGCCTGCTCCACTTCCTTGATCTGTTTGATCGTTCGGGCCAGTTCTCCCTGCATGGCTCTCTGATAATTCAGTTTTTGCACGAAATCCGTCGTCCCCAGGCTCGTCCGGTCGAAAACCTCAAATCCTACGCCTCCCCCCTTGGGTAATCCCTCTGCCGTCAGGGCCAGGCGGACCTCATATACCTTTTCTTTGGGGACCAAAATGGAAGTCCCGCCAGGAGAGAGTTCAAACGGGATTTTCTTTTCCTTGAGCTTCGCCACCATTTCGCCCGCGTCTTCCTGGGAAAGATTGCTGAAGAGCACCTGATAATCGGGGGCGCTGTTCCAGTAAATCAGCGATCCGAAGGCGGCCACCGAGACCAAGAGAACGATCCCCGCCGCCAACCCCCGCCTCTTAGCGGGAGAATTCAGGAGCTGGGTCATTGGGTCCAAAAGTGCGTTCGCCATGGTTCCTCAACCGAAGTTTGGGATTTGATGATCTCGCAAAAAGCCGCCGGAACGAGGGTTTGGTTTGTAGGGGCGTCCGGCCGGACGCCCCTTTTCGGGCGAGCGCCCGCTCGCCCCCAAAATCCAAGCCGCGCAGATGGACTTTTTACGAAACCATCAGATTTGCATGCGCATGATTTCCTCATAAGCGGAAATCATCTTGTTTCGCACCTGGAGCATCAGGCGCAGCGAGAGATTGGCCTGTTCGAGGGCCACCATCGCCTGATGAATATCCTGTTTTCCTAAAACCATTTCCTGGGTCGTTTGATCGGCCCGGTTCAGGAGGTTGTTGACTTCCCGAAGGGAGCCGTTCATGACCTTCTTGAAATCGGTCAAGGGATCATGGACGGTCTTTTGGGGTTTCAACCCTCTTTCCGCGGGAATCGCGATGGAGTTTTGAATTTTCAGATCGGCCATCTTCTATCCCTGCCTCCCTTGATGATCTCGTAAAAAGTCGCCGGAAGGATGGTTTCGTAAAAAGCTCCAGATGCCAGGCGCGCAAAAACTGAGGAGTGAGGCGCACGACCAGGTGCGCCGCAACGACGAAGTTGAAGCGCAACGCCGCAGATGGACTTTTTGCGAAACCATCTTATTTATTTCCAATTTCCAGCGCCTTAAGGGCCATGCCCTTGGCCGCATTGAAAGCGGTCACATTCGCCTCGTAGGAACGAGTGGCCCTAAGGAGGTCGACCATCTCTTCCACCACGCTCACATTGGGCAGGGTGACCGCCCCGGATTCATCGGCATCCGGATGGGAAGGGTCGAAGACGACCCTCAGCCCCTGGGTGTCCTCCGCCACCTCCGCCTTCACTCCCGGAAGATTCCCTCCCAGCTTCTGGTTGAACATGGCCGCAAATCCCTCTGAAGCCGGGGCTTCGGATAAGACGGTCTTCTTGCGCAGATAGGGGCCGCCCGATTCCGTGCGGGTGGTGTGCGCGTTGGCCAAATTCGTGGCTACGGTCTGAATGGCCCGCCGCTGGGCATTTAGGCCGCTGGCGCTGACTTTCAAGGATTCAAAAAGTCCCATGGTTCCGCTTTACCTCCCGTCTGATATCGTCATCTTCAAGGCTTCAATTTTTTTCACCAGAGACTGGACCCCGGCCTGGAACATGAGGTTGTTTTCCGCCAGCTTCGCCATCTCTTGGTCGATATTGACCCCTTCCCCGCCGGCTTGGCTTTCAACCTCCGCGGACCATTCGCTGGTGAGAATGCCGGGCTCGGGGAAATGTTGGGGATGGGTCTTGCGCAGGGATATCGCGGAAGAACTCTCCGTCGCCCTTTCCAGAATCTTCTGGAAGGGGAGATCCTTGGGGGCGTAATTCGGCGTCTCGGCGTTGGCCACATTGCTCGAAAGAACTCGATGGCGCGCCGTCCGCACATCCAGGGACCGGTTCAGCGTTCCCATCGTCTGATCAAAAAGTTTTTTTCCGATCTCGATTTTGTCCATGGCGATTCAAGTCAGCAATATCTATGCCAAGGGATTCAGGAAATTCCGAGCCTTTCTTCCCCAATCCCCCCCTGCTTATATTCGTTCAGCTTGTTGCGAAGGGTCCGGATGCTGATTCCTAAAATTTTGGCCGCATGGGTCCGGTTTCCCTGGGTTTTTTCCAAGGCGCCCATAATGAATTTCTGCTCCATTTCCCGCAGACAGAGGGATTCTTCCCGGATTTCCGGGTCCGCAACGGGCTCCGCCGGCCCCGGGGCGCCAAAATCTTGAACCCCCAATATACTTTGGGAAGCAATGAGCACCGCCCGCTCCAGGGCGTTTTTGAGCTCGCGCACATTTCCCCGCCATTCTTGTTCCTTCAGCCGGGCCATGGCTTCCGCAGAAATATTCTGAACCGGCCGATGGTATTCGGCGGCGAATTTTTTTAAAAAATGCTGCGCCAGGAATTCAATATCTTCTTTCCGCTCGCGCAACGGGGGCAGATGGATAGCAATGACATTCAACCGGTAAAAGAGATCTTCCCGGAAATCTCCTTTCTGAATGGCCGCCGGCAAGTCCCGGTTGGTGGTGGCCACGACGCGGATATCGATGGGGATCGGCCGGTTTCCCCCGATCCGGTCCACTTCATTTTCCTGCAGGACCCTGAGGATTTTGGCCTGGAGGAAGGTGTTCATTTCGCTGATTTCATCCAAGAGAAGGGTTCCCCGATGGGCGAGTTCGAACTTGCCGATTTTGCGGCTTACCGCTCCGGTAAAGGACCCTTTCTCATGGCCGAACAATTCGCTTTCGAGAAGGGTTTCCGGCAGGGAGGCGCAATTCACGGCTACAAAAGACCCCTGACGCCTGGGACTTGCCAGGTGGAGAAAACGAGCCAGGAGTTCCTTTCCGGTTCCGCTTTCTCCCTGGATTAAAATCGTGGCTTTGCTGGCCGCGACCTTGCGGCAAAGATCCAGGATTTCTTTCAGACGCCGGTCCTGGGTTATGATGGGACTCGAAAAGCGGGGAATGGGGGAGGAGGCTTCATTTTGTCTTGCCTTGGCCGGGTTTTCAAAAAGGGCACGATGGATCACGGCTTCGAGGCGATCCGCGGCAAAAGGCTTTAAGAGGTAATCCTCGGCGCCTTTCCGCATAGCTTCGACAGCATCCGAAACCTTACCTCCCCCGGTCATCAGGATGACCGGAACCGAAGGGAATTTGTTCTTCAGATTTTCCAGCAAATCTAAACCGTTCATGTCCGGAAGCTGCGCCTCGGCAACCACCGCCTCCGGGGTGACCTTTTCGATAAGGCTCAAAGCCTCCTTGGCCGTATCCGCCAGGTGCACCTTGAAGCCATTGCGGCCAAGCCCCTGGTCGAGCATTTTGGCGAAAGGGATGTCGTCCTCAACAATCAAGATCGGCCGTTTATCCATTACCTGTCTTCATTCGCTCAACAATTCCCCGATGAAAAAAGATTCTTTCGGAATAGGGAGAAACCCTCAGCAATTCCTATGCCGGTCCTTTCGAATAAAAATTTTCATAATGTTAAACGGTTATTGGGGTTACCGCGAAATCGTCGGGACGAATCCGTCAAAAAGCGCAGTAACCGTCATTTTATTGACGAAAAAAAAGGGGGGGGGAGGACCGCGAGCGGGCCGCCGTTTGGCGGGGACCCCCAGCTTTCGGGGGGCAGGGGAAAACCGCAATCAGGGGTTGGGAGGCTGCAAATTTTGCCTTTTGATTTTTTCAATCAGGGTCGTGCGGTTTAGCTTCAAAAGCTGGGCGGCTTTGTTTTTGACCCAGCCGGTTTTAATCAGAGCCTGCAGAATCAATTTCTTTTCGAACTCGTTTACCTCGTCGTCGAGGGAAATCCCGCTCTCCGGAATTTGCGCGGCTTGAGCCGGTTCGATCCCCGGCATTTCATGAAACTTATCCGGCAGATCCGGCGACGTCACCAAGTCTCCATCCAGGAGAATGATCACCCTTTCGATGGTGTTTTCCAACTCCCGCACATTTCCCGGCCAGTCGTACTGCATCAGGCGCGCCATCGCGTCTTCCCGGATGCCTCGGATCTTTTTCTTTTTCCTTCTGTTGAACTGATCCAGGAAGTAATGGGCCAGAAGCGGGATGTCCGTTTTTCTCTCGCGGAGGGGAGGGATTTCCAGGGGAATGACATTGAGCCGATAGTACAGGTCTTCCCGAAATTTTCTCTGCTGCACTAACGCCTTCAGGTTCTGGTGGGTGGCGGCGATAATGCGGATATCGGTCTTGATGGTCTTGATTCCCCCGACCCGCTCAAACTGCCTTTCCTGCAAGACCCGCAGCAGCTTGCTCTGCAGCATCGGGATCATGTCCCCGATTTCATCGAGGAAAACCGTCCCTCCGTTGGCCAGCTCAAAACGGCCGACGCGCATGCGGATGGCGTTGGTGAAAGCGCCCTTCTCGTGGCCGAAGAGTTCGCTTTCCAGAAGCTCGCTGGGAATGGCCGCGCAGTTCACGGGCACAAATAGTTTATCCCGGCGGTAGCTGTGGTAATGAATTGCCTGGGCGACCAGTTCCTTCCCCGTGCCGCTTTCCCCCAGGATCAGGACCGTGCTGTCGGTATCCGCGACCTTTTCCACGACCCCGAAGACCTTCAACATCCCTTCGCTGTCGCCGACGATGTTCTCGAACCGGTTTCTCTTTTTGAGCTGGTTGCGGAGATGGACATTCTCCCGCTTCAAGTCCCGGTGTTCGAAGGCGCGCCGGAAGGTAACCAGGATTTCATCCATTTTGACCGGCTTGGTCAGGTAGTCATAAGCCCCCTTTTTGGTGGCTTCCACCGCATTCTTGATGGTCCCGTACCCCGTCAGAATGATGCAGAGGGAATCCGGCGAGTTTTCGCGGATGTATTTCAGGACCTCCATGCCGTCGGTGTCGGGCATCTTCAGATCCGTCAGGATCAGGTCGTAAAAATTCTTCTCGATCAGGGAAATCCCTTTGGCCCCGTCTTCCGCAGTATCGATCTCATACCCTTCGGTGCTCAAGTACTCCGAAAAGAGGTTGAGAATTTCCGGCGAATCGTCGATGACTAATATCTTCTCATTGCCCATCGCTTCAATCCTATGAACGCTAATGGGGGTATTGTAAATAAACTTCGCGGTTCTGTCAATTTTATAATGGGCAGAATTTAAGTATTTTGAATAGTTAGGTTGATTATTGGGGCAGGAATCTGTCTGGGGGGTAACTCTTATGTTTACAGGGGCAGGAAACAGCTGTTCCGGCAGATCTTCACTTTCTCCATTTATCAATAACCAAATTATTCAGCATTTCCCAGGAGCGGTCTTCCTTTTCTTTCTCCTCTTTAACATTCCGCGCCTCCTCCTCCGGAGTCATCGTGGAGTAATAGATTTTGTCTTTGCCTCCATCCGGACGAGGAATTTCAAGAACGCCGATCCCGGAAGCCGAGGATCGAGGAGGTTTTTCCGGCTGCTGATCCGGGGAGGCAGGCTCTCCTGTGCTTTCCTTTGTTTCCTGGGAAAAAGCTTCCCCCCCGAAGAGGGTCAGAAGGATCCCTCCCAAAAGGGAGAAGGCCCAAAGCGTTGGTTTTCCCATGAAGGTCGGCGAGTGAGAAATGAGATTCTCTCCTTTGAACAATTTTCCTTTAGGGCAACATGCTTCCGGGAATTTCAGGAAACATACTCTCCCCGGTTAAACTTTTCCACCTCCACCGCCGCTAGCATACCCATTTCACTAAGGATTCTCTTCAGAGGGTCGTTCGCCGGCAGCTTTTCGGCATCTTGACTCACCCCCTGGATCTCCGAAGATAACGACTGGATCATGGGGTAAATATTTTTCAAAGAAACCTCGGGATCGGCCAAGCCCTTCTGGTACTCCTCCAAGACCCTCAGCACCTGATCTGCAGTCTGAAGGGATCGAGCCTGGGTCTGGAAGGGATTTCCCAATTCGGTAAGGGGGGGGAAAGAAAAAACGCCCAAAGGCCCGTCGGGAATTCCCGCCGCCCTGAAAACGGAACCGGATTCCGAAAGCTTTTGACTTTCCGCCGCCTGATCGGCTTGGGTCTCCTCCAAAATTTTCTGAAAATCAGCGCTTCCGGCCTTATGGGTACTTCCTTTTTTATCCGACATCAGGAGATTCGTCAGATTGTCCAGTTTGTCAATTTTCATGCGCCGCCCTCCGCGGATATTTTCTTGATGGTCTCGTAATAAGTCCATCTGTGGCGTTGCGCGGCAACTTCGTCGTTGCGGCGCACCTGGCAGTGCTCCTCACTCCTCAGTTTTTGCGCGCCTGGCATCTGGACCTTTTTACGAAACCATCGTTCCGGTGATTTTTTGCGAGCTCCTCTTTCTTCTTTGCTTCTTACTGTGCAAATCCAATGCCCAGATTTTGAAGGTTTCATAAAATGTCCATCTGCCCTGTCTCCATCGGGACTGCGTTTCAACTTCGTCGTCGGCACGCACCTGTAAGTAGGCTTCAATCCTCAGTTTTTGCGCATCTTGTCCCCTCTTCGGCGGGAGAGCCTTTTACGGAATCCTCGTTTAGGCGATTTCTTACGAGTTCATGAATTTAGAAAAGAAAGGCCGGAAAGTAGGCAATTTTTGCCGGGGAGGTTGACCAGAGATTCTTAAGCGGGGGGAGTCATTTTATTGAAACAGAAATTCGTCGAAATAGATTCGTCTGATTTTTTCGCCCGCCAAAATCAGATTGGCTTTTTGCAGAAGCTCCTTCTTTACGTTCTCTCTGGCTTCGGTCTTTCGCAAATCCTCGATGCGTTTGTCTCCCAGGGTCACAATCACCATATCGGTCAGGGAGGGAATTCTTCCCTGGACGTCCTCTACCCAATCCTTCTTGCCGATCTCCAAGACCAAGGTCATTTTGAGATAATGCCGGCTGCTGGACTCGTTTAAATTGATGATCAGGGGGCTCAACTTCACCATGGGGCCCACATCGAGGACCGGCTTGGGGGCTGCCTGGGCGGTCTTGTTTGAAAAAGACAATCCCGGAATCTCGATCCATCCAAGATAAACAGCCGTGCCCGCGAAAGCTCCGATTAAAAAAATCCCGACGCCGCCCAGAAGAAAAATGAGCTTCTTCTTCGAAGGCTTTTTGGGGGTCTCCTTTTTCGGCGCTTCCTCATTGCCTTTGGGCAGGTCGACTGCCGGGTCGCTCATGTTTCTACACCTTTCCTTGCTCCAAGAAGGGCTGCAGGCAGTCGTCCCTTTTCTGGACGAAAAGAAGCTCCAAATCCCGTTTCAGGAATCGCCAGTGTTTTCCCACCTTGACCGCCGGGACCTTGCCATCCTGGGCAAGCTTATAAACCGTGGAGACGGGAATCTTTAAATAATCCGAAACTTCTTTGATGTTTAAGATGTCGTCGGAGATCATTCTTTTTGACGGATATTGATGATTTGTACTCGTTCTTTTTCTCTATTTGTCTATCGTCAGCAGAGGAAGGAAGCTTGAGTCGAACTTGTTCCCTTGATTAAGAAAAAGGGGAATTTTCGAGGCTTGATAAATAATGAATTAAATCAAGTCCTTTTAATTCGGTTCATCTCTAAGTTGGTATACGAATCAAATCCCTTCTCTCGTTGCCCGGGCAAGAGGGCTGGAGCCGACGATACGAACGGCGGGGAGAAGAACTGGATTTCTTCCCAAGGAAGTGGGAGACGGTTCTTTAATTTTTCATCCGATTTTCCAAAGAACGAGGCAAGAAAACCGATGGGGATTTCTGAAGGATCAAATGAGAAAGGCGTCGCCTGAGGAGGGGGAGATGGAAGCGGGCGAAAAAAAGCAAGCCAGGGTTTTCACCCCCCCCTTTTTTCATTTTTATTTCTTCTGCGATCCAATAGCCCCGGTTTTTGCTTCACGAGCACTTCATCGGCCAATATGAACGTCAGGGATTTCCCCTGCCAGTCAGCGACTCTTACGTATTCTGCTTTAGGGGTAAGCATGGCGTTGATGACCGGAGTTTTTGATTTTCCGATTTCCGGCATTTTTTTCACCTCCTTCCCTTGAGTTAGAATGAAATGCATAAGACATGCCAAAGTGTTTGCGCAGGGATTTGGCCTAAGGAGCAAAAGTCAGCGGAACGATGGCTCCGGTTGTAGGGGCATCCTGAGGACGCCCATGACCGGGCGAGCGCCGCTCGCCCCTACATTCAAGGCGCACAAAAACTGAGGAGTAAAGAGCACTTACCAGGTGCGCGGCAACGACGAAGTTGAAGCGCAATCCTGCTCCGAGCAGGATAGATGGACTCTTTACGAGACCATCAATATTCGTAAATAAAGGAGGAAGCGAAGGAATGCGCCGGATCAGAAGGTCGTCAAATATTTGGCGGGGGAAACTTGAGCCCCCTGGAACCAAATCCGGATTTCCCCTTATTTCTTTATCCCCGCAGTTGGCTCCAGGACCTCTCTCACTTTGTTTTCCAGGGCCGTCAAGGTAAAGGGTTTCTGCAGGAATGCCGTCCCGGGATCCAAAACCCCGTGGTGGACGATCGCTTTGTCGGGATATCCCGACATGAATAGCACTCTCATTTTCGGACGGACGGTCGCCAACCGCTCCGCCAGCTCCCGTCCGCTCATTTGCGGCATGATTACATCGGTTACCATCAAATGGATCGGGCCTCGGTGTTTCCGGCAAACCTCGATGGCCTCTTTGCCCTGGCAGGCCTCCAGGACCGTGTAGCCGCTCCCCTGCAGGACCCGGGAGATCATGGTCCGAACGGCATCTTCGTCTTCGACCAGGAGAATCGTCTCGGTCCCTTTGGCAACCGCAGGGGCAATCTCTTTCGGCTTGTAGCTTTTCACGGCCCCTTCGGCGCGCGGGAGATAAACTTTGAAAGCCGACCCCCTGCCGACTTCGCTGTAGGCCCAGATGTTTCCCCCGCTCTGTTTGATGATCCCGTAAACCGTGGACAACCCCAGGCCCGTTCCCTTTCCCTTTTCTTTGGTGGTGAAAAAAGGCTCAAAGAGGTGGGATCGCGTTACCGCATCCATCCCGCATCCCGTGTCCGTTACCGCCATCATCACGTAGGGGCCCGGCTTCACCGAGATGTGCCGGCGGGCGTACTCCTCATCCAGATTCATATTCGAAGTTTCAAGGGTCAACCGGCCCCCCTGCGGCATCGCATCCCTCGCGTTCACCGCCAAGTTCATGATCACCTGTTCGATCTGTCCGGGATCGACTTTGACCGGCCACAGCCCCGGGGTCAGAATTGTCAGGAACTGGATATCTTCTCCGATCATTCTCTTCAGCATTCGATTCATGTTCTCGACGATTTCATTCAAATCCAAGACCCGCGGCTGAAGCACCTGCCGCCGGCCGAACGCCAGGAGCTGGTGGGTTAAAGAAGTGGCCCGCTGCGCCGCCCGGCGAATTTCCTCTACTTCTTCCCGCCGCGAGTCCCCCGGATCGAAATCCCGCAGCAGCAGTTCGCTGCAGCCCAGGATGGTCATCAGCAGGTTGTTGAAATCATGGGCCACCCCCCCGGCCAGTCGCCCGATCGCTTCCACCCGCTGCCACTGGCGGAGCTGCTCTTCGCTTTTTCGCAAAGCCTCTTCCGCTTCTTTGCGCTTGTTCTCCGAATCCTCCAGCCCGCGGATTCTTTGGCGGAGATTTTTCATCTCTCCGCTCAGAGGAGGCTTGGTTTTGGTTCCTTCTTTCATCGAAAATCCTTAGAGCCCCAGGGGCGTCCTGAATTAAAAGGGGCCTTAAAACATCCCGGCCACTTTTCCGGTCATAAAATGAAATCGTACTTAGTATAGCGAATGGCTTGAAACAAGGTCAAGAAGCGTTTTTGCCCTTTCCGGGATGGTTCTTGTTTCAACATCCCGATTCTGATATATTCAGGAGGAATTTCTGTGGTTCTATAAAGATAGCCAAAATCCATTACCAGCCGGATCGTTTCGGAGGTTGGGCGCTTAAATCCAATCAGGAGGTTCAGGAAATGAGAAAGGGGATTCTTTTTCTTCTGACATTGGGGTTGGCCTTATCCATCGCAACCGTTGTTCTTGCTCAAAAGCCTGATGCCATCTTGGGAAAATGGTGGAATGAGGAGAAAGATGCCCATATCGAAATATATTCCTGCGAAGGAAAAACCTGCGGGAAAATCGTCTGGCTGAAAGAGCCCAATTATCCCGCCGACGATCCCAAGGGAATGGCGGGAAAAACCAAGGCGGATCGGGAGAACCCGGACCCGGCCAAAAAGGGGCAGCCGATTCTGGGCATGAATCTGGTTTGGGGATTCACGCATGCCGGCGAAAATGTCTGGGAGGGCGGATCCATTTACAATCCCCGGGAGGGCAAAACCTACAAGTGCAAGATGACCCTTGAAAATCCGGACACCCTGAAGGTCAGGGGATTTATCGGCATCTCCCTCATCGGCAAAACCAATATCTGGACCAGAGTAAAATAGATTGGATGGTTTTGTAAAAAGTTCCAGATGCAAGGGTGCGCATTATCTATGGAGTAAGGGCGATTCATGAATCGCCCTTACAGGTGCGCTGCAAAGGCGAAGTTGAAGCGCAACGCCGCAGATGGACTTTTTACGAAACCATCATCCTTGAAAGGCTTCCTCCGCTTCCTGAAAAAGCGCTTCCGGTTCTTTTTCATATTTCGGGGAAAAATGGAAAATCTGCAGCTTCCTGGCGTTCGCCAAACGCCCTAATTCTCCGGCCTGGCGAGCGGTCAGGTGGGCTCTTTCTTCGGCTCGTTCCCAATCTTTTTCCAAAAACCCCGCTTCGCAAAAAAACAGGTCCGCCTCCCGGGCCAGAGCGATGATTTTTTCTATATTTTCCTTGGTAAACCGGCAGTCCGTCACATAGGCGATCTTTTGGCCCGGAGAAATCGTGAAAAAATTCTTCAGGTTTTTCAGGGGGGTCTCTCTTTCCTGAATGGAGCCTCCCTCCCGGTAGGGCGCCCGCACGGGAGAATCCTCATCCGCGCCGCGCCAGATCATCGCTTTAAGGTCCATAAGCCAGGCGCCTGTCTCCAGTCCTTCCGCATCCAGCCGGTCCTTGTGAATGTTGATGTGAAAACGTTCCTCCAGCGCAAAGGCCAAGCTCGGGATCAAATGATCCAGCTTGGCGACTCGAACCTGGAGCTGCGGGTCGAGGGTTAACAGGCCGTTGAAGGCCATCTCTTTTTCTCCCCGGGGGATGAACCGCTCCTGGCAGACAAACTCCCGGGATATCAGGCGTTCCGGATGGATTTCAAAGGCCTGGATGGAAAAGGGGTAGGCGGCGGTCAGGTTCCAGGTGTACCCCGCCAGCTTTCCCTGGACCTGATCGAGGAATCCCGGGGGTCCGAAGATCTTCAGGGCCTTTTCCCGGTTCAGCATGACCCGGAGGAGGGTATCAAAGCCGATGAAGTGGTCGATATGGGTGTGGGAGACAAAGGCGTGGGAAACCTTGAGAAGCTTGGCCGGCCGGCAGTTCCCCAACTCGCCCATATCAAAAAGAAGGGCCCGCCGTTCCCAGAGAACCTCGATAAAAAGCGCCGGATCTTCGAAAGGATTATTGACGAGTTGGGGCCGAAGAAGCGGTTTCAAGATTTCCCTTTTGAAATATCCCTGATATTAAGGACGATGATCTCATAAAAAGCCGCCCATCCGATGGTTTCGATTGTAGGGGCGTCCGGCCGGACGCCCCTGATGGGCGAGCAGCCGCTCGCCCCTACAGGTGCGCTGCCACAACGAAGGACCAGCGCAACGCCGCGGATCGACTTTTTGCGAGACCATCAAGGAAAAAAGCCGGGTTGGGGGAAAGAACCTATTCCGGCTAAATCATACAGGACGCCTGGAAACCCGTCAACTTTGAAATTCCTCTTCAGAAAAGACCTAATCTGTGCTATGGAACAAACATGGTGACGGGGAGATCGAAAATTCATTACGGCTGGGTCATTTTGTTCGTCGGCTTCATTGGCGTCATGGGCTCCCTCGGGTTCGGGCGGTTTGCTTACACGCCGATTCTGCCGTCCATGAAAGAAGGGCTTTCTCTCACCTACACCCAGATGGGCTGGATCGGCACCGGCAACTTCATCGGGTACTTATCCTTTGCCTTTATCGGCGGCTATTTGGCGACCCGCCTCGGCTCCCGGCAAATTATTTCAGCTTCTCTTGCCCTCGTCGGCTTCGGCCTGATCCTGACCGGCTTGTCGGAATCTTTCGAATTTGCCTTGATCATGCGCTCTTTGGTCGGCGCCGGCAGCGCCGGATCCAATGTTCCCATCATGGCCCTGGCCTCGGCCTGGTTCACCACCCAGCGCCGCGGGATGGCCGCCGGCATCCTGGTCTCCGGCTCCAGCATCGCCCTTCTGTTGCTGGGTCCGCTCATTCCCTATATTCTGCAGAGTTTTCCCGGGTCTGGATGGCGGGTTTGCTGGTACTCCCTCGGAGGGCTCACGCTGTTGATCGCCCTTTTGACCTATTTCTTCCTGCGCAACCATCCGGAGGAGTTGAACCTCAAGCCTTTCGGGAAACCCTCCCCGCCCCCGGCTTTTTCGTCCTCGAGCGCCCTGAGAAATATTTACACCTCCCGGCCGTTATGGCACTTGGCCGCCGTCTTCTTCACCTTCGGGTTCTCCTACATCATTTATATGCAGTATTTCTCCGCCTACCTGATCAACGAAGCCAAGGTCGAGGCGGAAAAGGCGGGCAATTATTTGATGCTCCTGGGAATCTTGTCCATCTTTTGCGGACCTTTCTGGGGGATGGTCTCGGATCGGATCGGCCGGAACTATGGTTTGGCGCTGGTTTTCCTAACCCAGGGGACCTCCTACCTTCTCTTTGGGCTTGTGCCCTCCCCTTTTGGCTATCTCGCCTCGACCATCCTCTTCGGCCTCACGGCCTGGTCGGTTCCCTCGATCGTGGCGGCGGCAGTGGGCGATATGGTAGGGCCGCGCCTCGCCCCCGCTGCCTTGGGCTTCACCATCTTCATCTTCA
>Ga0105107_10001517_pt1 | contig 15042 bp, 12 predicted proteins | sample PPLLaktember2015_6_FD_79335 | JGI IMG/M metagenome (GOLD analysis project Ga0105107, IMG submission 79335) | Freshwater sediment microbial communities from Prairie Pothole Lake near Jamestown, North Dakota, USA - PPLs Lake P8 Core (1) Depth... | ecosystem: Environmental > Aquatic > Freshwater >...
GGCTCTCCTTGTCCACTACGAACCCGTCCACACTCTCCGCACCACTCACCACCCCCTCCCCAAGTCCCCAGTTCGCCTCCAGGAGAATCTTGGAGTCATCCGCCGTCACCGGATCCACCGTGAACGTGATCCCCGAAGCCCTCGCATTGACCATCTTCGGAATGGCAACTCCCAGTTCATCCCCCAATACCGGGAACCCCTTGTTGACTCGAAACGCCACTGCTCTGGCCGTGTACGCGCTGGCCCAGACCTTCTTCACCTTCTCGATCACCTCTTCAACACCCCGCACGTTGAGGTAGGTCTCAAACATCCCCGGCCTGCTCTCGGTTCCGGCAGATCGCACCGAAACAGGAACGTCTGCAATCCCTGTTTTCTTGCACAGCTTCTCGTAATAGGAGGTGATTGCTTCCTTAATCGAAGAGGGCATCTCCTTGGCCTCGATCATGGAGCGCAGGGTCCGACTCATCTCCTCGAAGATCGAAATCCCCACCCCCTGGAGGTTGCCCAAGCCTTTGACATAGGAGGCCATCTTCTCATTCGTGCCCGTGTCTTGAATGAACTTCTCGTACAGGGCGATGGAAATCGCAAAGCCCGGGGGAACTGCCAGGCCCATTCGCGTCATCTGTCCCAGATTGGCGCACTTCTTCCCGACCATGTCGTTGTGCTCTTTTCCCAGTTCCTCAAACCAGTAAATCATACGCCCTCCTTTCAGATAGAACCCTGTGCCTTGTCCTCCCTCGCTAAGAGGGCGGCCCCTAAAGCTCCTATGATCTGCGGCTCCTCAGGAACGAGGAGTTGACTGCCTATGGCGGTTTCCAGATAGCGTTTGACCCCTAGGTTCTTGGCGACGCCGCCGGTGAAGGCCACATCTTTATGAAATCCGACGCTTCGTCCCATGGTGATGGTTCTAGACGCAATCCCCTTGTGGATGCCGGCGATCAAATTCTCTCTTGATTCGCCCGTAGCGCGCAGCGAGACGACTTCGGATTCGGCAAACACGGTACAAGTGCTGCTGATCATGCAAGGCTTCCCGCTCCTCAACGAGAGAGCCCCCATGTCCTCCAGAGGGACTTCGAGGACGCTGGCCATCACCTCGATGAACCTCCCTGTCCCAGCAGCACACTTGTCGTTCATCACGAAGTTGGTCACGTTCCCATCCCCGTCCAGGGCAATCACCTTGCTGTCCTGGCCCCCAATGTCAATCACGGTGCGGGCGGACGGAAGCAGAAAATTCGCGCCTTTTGCGTGACAGATAATCTCGGAGACCGCTCGATGGGCAAAAGGAACCGCATGGCGGCCATAGCCCGTGGTGACCACACGGCTAAAATCCGCAATTCCCAGCTCGAGCTTCCGGGTCGCATTCTCCAGCACTTTATCCGTTGCCAGGTTGACGCTCTGGCCCGTCGGCAACACAGAGTAGGAAACCATCCTGCCGTCGTTGAGAATCACCGCCTTAGTCGTTGCCGCGCCGATGTCCAAACCGCAAACCAACATCCGTCAGTTCTCTTTTCGTTTGGTTGCTCGTTTCGCCTTCCTCGCGGCGAGCAAGTGGCCGAAGGTTTCGATTTTCGTTCTCATGGATTCCGCGCTGAAAACCCGGTTGTCATACCAGTCGACCTCCAGACTGAGCACCGGGATCTTCAACTCCTCTTCTATGGCTTTCTTGAAAAAATAGCCGGTGCCCGACATGGGTCTACAGTGGATCGGTTGAGTCCACAGGATGCCGTCAAGATTGAAATCCTCCACCGCCTTCTTGGTCCAGTGAAGGACCGCCGAAGTGCCGTGGTACAAGCCCCGCTTCAACTCCACTTGGGCATTTCTCTCAGCCAGGGAGGCGTATGAGGAATCCAGGCTCGCCGTGTAGGCGTCGTAACTCAAAAAAGTGACCGGTATGGCGATTCCGGCCTTCTCGAAGAGATGGGCTATGGATTGGTCTCGTTGGGGGATGAGAAAGCTGCAGACCCTTGGGCTTCCTTTGGGCAAAGGACCGATCCCATTGTTAACCCTCGCTTCGAGTTCCGGGACGAGGGTTTCAATCGCCTTGAGCGCCTCCGGAAACCGATCGTAGCTGATTCCGTTCCGAAGGAACCGCACGACCTGCAGGTTCGCCTGCGACACGGGTGGCGGGTCCGCCTTCATGGAGCGATTGCTCTTTGCAATCCCCTGATTGAACTTGCTGTACAGATCGTAATAAGCAGACCAGTGCTCTTTGTTCGGCTGGTAGCCCAGGATTTCCGCTGCTTCGAGCCAGCCGCTCTCCATCTCCGCAGCGAGGTAGGAGACTCGCTCAGGGTTGAGATTCGGGAATTCCCCCCAAGGGGAGTCCATCACATTGTCCATGACCACCCAAGGGATCCCGTAGACCTCACGCAGCCACTCATCGGTTTGTCCCCCCTGGTCACAGTAGAAACTAGAAGCCAGAAGCAGGTCTGGGACTGGGATAATCCCCTCGGTCACAGCGCCTATGCGGATTTTGTTGAGACCACACAAGGCCCGGCCCGGGGGAAGCGCCTTCGCTTCCCCAGCTTCGAGGATCGGATCGATCCGGTCAAAAATGGCTCCCAAGGCGATGTCCAGAATAAACTCAGGGCAGACACAAAGGATTTCCCCTTTTCCGATCACGGAGATCACACCGCTCAGTCCACCTAGAGGAGGGAAGGAGTAATAAACGAGTCGCTTGCCCTCCCGTTTGCTGAGGACCACGTCCACCATCCCGCCGATCCAAACGCCCAGGGCTTTCCTCACTCCCATCAAATCCACATCATACCCTTCGATCACCCGTGCTTCCGCTCGCTGCATGTCATCAGGCCCCAGGCCCAGGATTCCAAAGGCCTGATCGAGTCTTGGTCTTTCGCGGCGGATTTGCTCTTCTTCCCAGCCGCACAGTTTCAAAAGAGCCGAATAGTTCATTTCTGCGTCCTTTGTAACATTTGAGTTTTTTGAAATTGAATGTTGATGGCTGAGGTCATGGGGGTCTCTCTCAAAACAGAAAACGAAGAACCCCCAAGACCCCCATGGCCTTTTCTAGCCACTATTTCAAAAAACTAGAATGTTACCTTCCTTTTGATTATTTCGATGAACGTTTCAACACGGGTTCGAAGCGGACCCGCTTCCTCCTCGTCATAGTCGGATTCGATGACCAGTGTCGAAAGACCTGTCGCTTCTTTGATCAATTTCGGCACCAAGGTCGATTGAACCGTATAACAGTCGCGGTACATGAGGCCATACCAAACAACTCCGTCCGCAAAAAAATCCTTGGCCAGCCGGATCAAGAAATCGCGGTTGTCTTTGGAAGGCCTGAACCAGGCCGGGCCGATTCGGCGCTGGAAGTAAGCGTCAGCCAGCGCCTCCATAGGATTTCCATTGATTGCCACATCATCCCAGTAATTCCTGAGACCTTCGGCAAAGTGCTCCATCACGACAGCGCCTCCGGCCTCTTCGATGAGACTGAGGATCTTGCCGTCTCCGTAAGCGAGCGTTGAGCCGGTGAGCAAAACCCTGGGCCCGCTTATCGAAGGGAAGGCCGGTTGCTCCAGTTCCTTAATCACCGATTCCAGGGTCTTCACCATGAGCGCCTTGTCAAGCCACAAGGAAGCATGGAGGAGCCTGACAAAATCCGAACCCTTTAGAGACGAGGCGCCGGTCTTTCGCATTAAGCTGATTTTTCGGAAAAGCTCCCTTTCCCTATTGCACAGAACAATCGCTTCCCCCAGGTCATGATCCGTAACCCTTGTCCCGGTTTCCTTTTCTATTTCTGCTTTAAAGGCGTTGATGCCGTGAAGATAATAAGTCAGCGCCCGTTCGGTTTTGCGGTGGGGGACGCCGAATCGAAAGATTTTTCCGAGATGGTAGAACTCCCAAGCGTCGCCCAGGATCCTGACGTTGTTGTCGGTGATCGGAATCACGAACAGGTCCATGAGGTCATAAACAGGCTCGCCCCTGAGGACCTTGAAACCGATCTGAGAACGAATGAAAGTGTCGTACCAGCGGGGGAGATAGGCCCCGGCAATCAAAACCGGTTCGTGCTCGCCCCCGCGATGCAGACCCACGGGAACCGCGCCACCGGCCAGGATGATTTCTTCAGGGACATACCCTCCTGGGTAGTAGCCGATGATTTTGCGGCCTTCCTCCTTGAACCTTTCCAGTTCCTGAGCCCGGTTTTTCAGGTGAAGGTCTAACGCTTCGAGAGCTTTCATTCTGTTCCCCAGCCGGTTACTGCTTCAGGGCGAAGTCCTCACGGATCACATGATAACAGTTGTAGGAGCATCCTCTCCCAGTGCCTACGCCGTTGTGGGTCGCCGCGGAGCAGAGATAGAAGTTCTTGATTGGGGTTCTGTAATTGGAGAGTTCCGGGGTCGGCCGGAACCGGTCCATCTGGGAGACGATCATGTCCCCGACGGCGATAGACCCCTGATGCATGTTCGGCCGGCGCAATTCAATATCATAGGGAGTGAAGACACGGCAGCCGATGACATTATCTCTCGTCATGTTTGGAGCATAGATTTGCCACTGCTTGATGATGGCGTCTTCGAATTCCTTCCTCAGCTCTTGCCATCTGGACGCAGAGAAGAACCGGGTGGGTGCGGCAAATTCCTCCACACCGATCATGTGCTTTCCTTCAGGTGCCCTTGACTTGTCCCAGAGGGTGTCGGCCCCCACGAACATGAAAAGCTTGCTGCTGATTCCATTGACCAGGATCTCCGAGAGGTACTGGTTCGCCATGTAATCCGAATTTCTAGGCCCCATGTAGAGGCGGGGTTGGGGGCCACAATCCGGGTTGAAGGAGGCGGCCTTGTACTGGGGCAGCTCGTGCATCGCAAGCACCGCCCATATGACGTTGTGCCGGTTGTATCGGATGTTCTTGACCCGACGGACGATCTTGCTGTCAAGATGCTCTTCGCCGATCATCTGGATCGTCTGAAGGGCGCTCAGGCCGCTGACCACGAGACGCTTTGCCTCGATTTCTGTGCCGTCCTTGAGGCGAATCCCCTTGGCCTTGCCGTTCTCCATCAGCAGCTTGACCACCTCGCTGCGCACAAAAAACTCTCCCCCCATCTCCGTGAAGGCCTTCTGGAGGGCGTTCGTCACGCTTTGGCTTCCCCCTTTGGCAATGGCCGCCGGCTCCCAGGAAAGAACAAGACCCAGGGAGTGAACCAAACCGTGCAGCCCGATCACATCATCCGGTGCCCCGCCAAAGGAGGTCATGGGCGCGCGGACGGACAAGGTCCTCAGCTCTTCGCTTTCAAAAAGGTCGTAGGCCAGCTGCTGGCTGGTCATGAACTGGTACATGGGGTCAAAGCCGTCTTTCGGGTCATCGCACAGCTTCTCCAGTTCGTTTTTCTCCCCCCACGGGACAGGAGGGCTGAGGCGATACTTTCCGAAGGCGGTCTTCCATTTCTTCAAGTACCTCCGGAACAGCTCCTCCGCTGTGTCGGCGTCCCTCTTTGAAAATCGCCTGATTTCATTGAGCGTCTTCTGCAAATTCTCGTGAGAAACTTCGGTTCTCCCTGTGATAGGGTCAACCACCTTAAGGGCGGAGTACCCGACCAGGCAGGTATCGTTGTCAAAAACCATGGCCTCGCTTTCATCAGGAAAAATGTATTCCAAACCCTTTTCTCTCAGATTGAAATCGGCGTAGGCCGGGTGCCCATAAAAGCGGGTCCAGTTGGCTCCCGGGTTCAGGCGAAATCCCGGCACCGGGCCCCCTTCACTGGTGACGGCCCCTCCCAATTTGGATTGCAGCTCAAAGATGCCCGTCTTCATCCCGGCCCGCTGCAGATAGCAAGCCATGATGAGCCCATGGTGTCCTCCACCGGCAACGATCGCATCATAACTTTTGTCACTCATCGGTTTCCTCCAAGGAAAAAGGTGAAAGGTTAAAGGATAAAGGTTAAAGGAGAAAGGAAATAGGTCAGGGGATCATTCCTTTCTCCTTTAACCTTTATCCTTCCTAATGCATCACTCGACCGCCGTCCACTATCAGGACTTGCCCTGTGATGAAGTCACTGTCGTCTGAAGCAAAAAAGATGCAAGCTCCAAGCAGGTCCTTGGGCTGCTGCAATCGCTGCATCGGGGTCCGGCTGACGTCGTACTTTGTGACATCGGCTATGGATCGGCTGGCTTCCGTATCGGTGAATCCCGGAGCAATGGAATTGATGGTGATATTGTGAGGACCTAGCTCTATAGCCAGGGACCTGGTCAAGCCGACCACGCCTCCCTTTGAGGCCACATAGTGGACAAAACCGTGAGAGCCCGTGAAGAAGGTCTCCGAGGAAATGGTGATGATTTTACCTTTTTTCTGGGCTTTCATCTGGGGGAACACAGCCTTGGTGCAAAGCCAGGGCCCCTTGATGTTTACGGCCATGACCTTGTCCCAAAGATCCGAATCAATCTCATAGAAGGGTTTGCGAACCAGATTGTAAATGATGGCGGCATTGTTTACCAGGATGTCGATCTTTCCATAGGCTCCAAGGGTTTCCTCGGCCATCTTCAGAGTGTCCGTTTCACTGGAAACATCCACCTTGAGGCCTTTAGCCGTTCCGCCCAAAGACTCGATCTCCTTCACCGTGTCGCTAAAGTCGGCGATGTCCACCGCCATAATCTTGGCACCTTCTTTTGCCAGAGCCACACAAAAGGCTCTTCCCAATCCTCTGGCTGCTCCTGTCACAATGGCCACTCGATCTTTGAGCTTCATCTCATCGCTCCTGTTTTGGTGATCTATTCTAAGGGCTTCGTAGGAAGCCGTCACTCCGGTGAAAACCGGAGTCCAGGGAATGGACAACCAATTTAGAAAGACTGGATTCCGGCTTCCGCCGGAATGACGGAAAATTTCCTTTCAGGAACTTCTGCGAAGCCGTCTAGCTTTCTTGTTCAGAAATGTTTTTCTACTTTCGCCCAGCCTCCATGAAATGATTCAAGCTGTCCACCAAGGCTTTCGCCGTTTCGAAGTCTTCTAAGTTGGCGTCGACCTCTTCTATGTCCAAGGACACGGTGAGGTTTCTTTTCAGTTCCTCTATGACGAGGCGATCTTCTTGAGGGTCATAGAGAACGGTTCCCTCACGATCCAATGACGACCATCCCCGAAGAGGGACCACAAGCTTCAGGGGGCCCTCGGCCTTGTTGATTTTTTCCGCGTAAAGCTTGGCGCCGATCAGAAGCTCATCCCTCGGAAACCGAGCCATGGATCTCATTTCATCGATGTTAAGAACCCTTCCCGATGCGGTGTATTTGTCACGGTTGGTTCGAGTGGGACCGGCCCCGGTCAGGTTCAGGCAGCAAGGGGCCCACACCTGGGGGATGCCTCTGGCGCCGGCAGCATCCAGCCTCTCCATGTCCGCGGCCCTGTTTCCCTTGAACTTCGCTTCAATAAGTCCTGCAGGGACAATCTCTATGACCCCGTCGAAAAAGCCCTGGGCTATGAGTCGATCCATCGCCCGGTCACTTGTTCCATTGGCGTGGAAAGGATAAACAGCGTAGCCCTTTTCTGTGAGAAGCTCTTCCACGTACTTGGCGCACTGGTCTGAAAACCCGACTTCTGTGATGGCAATGGAAGGGAAGGGGAGTTTCAGCGCTCTGTAGTCATAGGCTTCCTCGACCATTCCGCTGATGGCGCCTGCAACCTGGGCCAGGGCGTTTTTCACCAGGTCATTCATGCCGGCGATCTCCATGATCAACTGCATGACGATCACGTCGGTCGCTCCAAACCATCTTCCCACGTAGACCGGCATGGCTGCCGGTGTGGCAATGACTTTCGGGATTCCGAAGGGGAGCTTGGACATCACCTGTGATCCGATCAGCGCCATGGTCGCCCCTCCCAAGGCGACAATTCCCTGGAGGCTTCCCCGGGAAAGCAGATCCAGCGCTTTTTGCTGGGCGCCGGCGGTCATCACATTGGTTACAGACAAACGATCTCTGGAAGCGGTGAGCTCTTCCAGGTTCTTTCCTGCGAGCCCTGCAATTTCATGAGGGGTGATGTCGGCCTGAAAGCCGGGGTGAGAGCCCATGCTCAGATCCATGAGGATGGGTTCGAGGCCCCTGGATGCGACTCGCTCCTTCAGAAATCGCAGCTGCTCTCCCTTGGTGTCCACGGTTCCTAGAATGACGATCTTCTTTCCCATGACTTTTGCTCGTGACCAATCCGAAGAGGTGAAACGGGACGTTGTATCTTATTTGGCAACAGCGCAGAGACGCGCACCCTCCGCATTGAGGAGCGACAGGAAAATGGTTTTGGTGAACCTTGATGCTTGTGACGCCTCAATCACTTTAAATCAAAGCGATTCGTTTGTTGGCTCCCAATGCCGCGACGCAAAACGATTTTCGCATTTCATGTATGCCTTCTTATCCGAATACACCTGAGGTTTCCTATTTGTCAACAGGAAACTTAGAAAAACAAGGCAGCGTGTGGGTGCCGTTTGGCCGGAGGAAAGGACTGTTGTACCAAAGGTTGACACGAGGATCGTTACGGGATGTCTCCTTTGGCTCATGAATCGGGAGGGTCCTCGCTTTTTGTTGCCTCTGCGACAAATTCTTTGAAGAATTTATCCTTTTCTTTCCAGTCCGGGATGCAGGCACAAAGGCACAAAGGGACAGAGGGGCGAAAAAAAACTATAGCCCCAAGTAGGCTTTTTTTACGTGGTCGTTTTGCAGGAAGAGGTCGCGGGGTCCCTCTAAAACGACATGGCCGTTTTCTAACAGGTACGCTCGATCGGCCATCTCCAGGGCACGTTTAATATCCTGCTCAACAAGAAGGATGGTCGTCCCTCGATCGCGCAGCTCTCTTACCGCCTTGAAAACTTCCATAACCAGCAGGGGAGATAGGGCGTACGACGGCTCATCCAACATGCACAGTCTTGGTTTTGACATGAGACCTCGCCCTATGGCCAGCATTTGCCGTTCCCCGCCGCTGAGGGTTTTCGCCAGCCGGTCAGCCCTCGCTGCCAAGGACGGGAAGATCCCGTAAACCCATTCGATGGTTTCTTTTCTTCCCTTTTCCCCCGCATGGATATAGGCGCCTAATTCCAGGTTTTCATGGACCTTCATATCCGGGAAAAGTCCGCCTCCTTCAGGGATATGGGAGATACCGAGCCGGGCAATAAGATAGGCAGGCATCTTTTGGAGGACTCTACCGAGGAACTCCACGGTCCCTGAGGATGGAGTCAACAAACCGGATATGGTATTGAGCAACGACGTTTTCCCGGATGCATTTGAACCGATGACAGCAACCATTTCCTTCTCGGCGACGGTCAAAGAAACATCCCAGAGGACTTGGATCTTACCGTAAAAGAGACTCAGGCGGTCAACGTTCAGCATACGCATCGGTTCCCAGATAGACTTCAATGACTTTTTGGTTTTTCGCGATTTCCTGAGGCAATCCCTCGGCAAGCTTCACCCCATGATGGAGCACAATGATCCTGTCGCATATGGCCATAATCGCTTGCATGACGTGCTCCACCAAAAGGATGGTGGTTCCCCCGCTCCTTATTTGATGAATGAGCGTCGTGAAGGAGTTCACCTCTGTCGCTGTTAAACCCGCCATCACCTCATCCAGCAACAGCACCCTGGGTCCAGTGGCTAACGCTCTGGCCACCTCGAGACGCTTTTGCTCAGCGAGTGGGAGGTTCTTGGCGAGGTCTGATTTCCTTGCGGAAAGCCCTACCAGTTCCAGAAGAATTGCAGATTTGGCCTGGGCATCCGCCGTCTTTGTCTTGGACGTCGTGCCGCAGATAGACCCCAGGAAGACGTGATCAGAGACACTGATGTTCCCGAAGAGCTTCACCGACTGAAAGGTTCGTCCTATTCCTAACTTGCAGATTTGGTGAGGCTTCAGGTTGGAGATCCGTTTACCTTGATATCTTATCTCTCCTCCTGTGGTGCTGAGCGAACCGGAGATCAGGTTGAAAAGGGTTGTTTTGCCCGCTCCGTTTGGGCCGATCAGTCCGACAATTTCCCCCTCCTTGATCTTGAAATCGACGTCATAGACCGCAGCGAGGCCTCCAAAGAACTTCGTAACTTTTTCCCCTTCAAGAATACCCATATGAATCCAGCAGAACTCCTCTCAACTCATGACGGAGGCCTTTCTCCATCTTCTGGTCAATCCGACCAGCCCGTCGGGCAAGAAGGAGATGATCACGATAAATAGAATTCCGTACATCAACATGTAGTAATAGGGAAACCTGGACAAAAGAATCTCTGAGGCCAGCGTGAGGATGCCGGCTCCCAGGATGGGTCCGTACATCTTGCCCACACCACCGAACAGGGCCATAAGGACCGGTGTGAAGTTGAGCACAGGATTGAAGGCGATTCTGGGATCGATGTAGGCCCACTTGGTCGCCATGACGGCGCCCGCCATGCCCATAAAAAAACAGCTCAAGGCAAAAAAGAGAATTCGATAACGAGTCACGTTGATCCCGATGTGGGCGGCGGCTTCCTCCGCTTCTCCAATGCTCAGCAGAATGAGCCCGTACCTGGACCGGTTGATAAAATAGGTCACCAGGACGGTCAGCAGGACTATGGCCAACATGTAGTAGTAAATCGTTAGGGAGTCCACCAAGACAACCCATCTGCCCACGGTGTGGGCCACCCGACCCTCCCACCACAGCACGAAATTCCGGACCAGCTCATTCAGTCCAAAGGTGAAAATGGCAAAGTAGAAGCCTCTCAGCCTCAAGCAGATGTATCCGGTCAACAGCCCAACGAGAAAACTGACCAAACTCCCGCACAGGACAACCACCGGGAAAGGCAAACGCTCTCCCAGGACCGCGGAGGTGTACATCCCGACGCCGAAAAATGTGGCTGTCGCCAGGGACATGTACCGGGTCGGGCCGCAGAACATGGCCCAGCTCACGGTAAGAACGACATACATGAGAATGCTTGTAACGGCCAGAGGGGTGTAGGGGGGCATGTAAAAGGGTAGGGTGGCCAGGAACAAGACCAGCAGTGAAGAGAAAACCCTTTTTACCAATAAACCTGTCGAATTGTCCATGCGCCTATCTCCCCAGGACACCTTCAGGCCTGATGAGAAGAATGAGAGCAAAGATCACATAAGAGACGACGAGCGCAAGGCCGGGTTCCACGTACATGACGATCGTCGTGACGCCGCCCAGGATCAGCCCGCCAAGCAAGCTGCCGAGAATATTGCCCGCTCCTCCCAGGACAAGCACAATCATGGCGATAATCAGATAAGGGAAACCAATGAGAGGCGTGATTTCCTGCATCATGCTCACGATAGATCCGGCCAGACCGGCCAACAAGCTTCCAAGGGCAAAACAGAATCCCAGCACAGCCGGCACGTTGATCCCCAGCAACTGGGCTGATTGTTCATTTTGAGCGGCGGCTCGGATGGCTTTCCCGGCTTTTGAATACACCACAAAAAGGTAAAAGACGAGAATCAGGACCAGGGTAAACATGAGCGCCACCAAACGGTTCGCCTCAAAGGTGAGGCCAAGGAATCGGATAGGGTAACTCAAATAAGAGTAGGCTTTGACATTAGGCCCCCACCACAACAAGGCGATGTTTTGAATCACATAGAGCGCTCCAAAGGAGGCCAGCATGGACCTGCCCTCAAACACGTCAAGGGATACCGAGGTTCTCCTGAGGTACTGGAACAGAGTCCTGTACATGAAAAAGCCGACGATGAAGAGCATGGGGCCACAAAGAACGAGGGAGAGGAGGGGGTTGATCCCAAAGAGCTTATGGGCGAAGTAGGTGATGAACGCCCCTACCATGACAAACTCGCCATGGGACACATTGAGCACCCTGGCGACTCCATATTGCAGGTTGAGTCCCATGGCGATCAGGGCATAAATGCCTCCCATGATTAAGCTGGTGATGGCCACATCAAAAATTAACTTGATGCTCATTGTTCAGCGTATCCCGCTTTCAATGGTCCATACCTCAAAGATGAGGTCCTCGTAAAAGTCATCAAAGTCGTCACCCCGGGGAAAGCCGGGGTCCAGAAGTCCTTGTTATTCCTGGATTCCGGCTTTAGCCGGAATGACAGAAAAAGCGCTTTTTGACTTTTTACGAATCCCTCAAAGATGGCTACCCACCTCAAGGACAAGGAATGCCCTTGAGATGGGTAGAAAAGCGATCTTTTGCAGGGTCGTCCTATTTGGGTGTCGGCCAGTCGGGCTTTGGGTATATGGGCGCGGCTGTCCGGAACTGCTTGGGCATCACGACTTCATACACCCCTTTTTGCCACTGCCCGATATCCCCCGGCCACTGGATATTGACCCCTTTTTCAAATCTCATAGGGCCGATAATGGTATCGAAGGTATCTTTGGCGATGACATCCCTTATCTTTGCCCGATCGAGGTCTCCTACCTTTTTGATCGCCTGTTCCAAAATCTGCAGGGAAGCGTAGGCAGCCGGCTCTCCACCCATGGCAGCCTCTTCGTTAAACATCTTCTTGTAGCCTTCAAAAAACTCTTTGGCTCCAGGGTAAGGCATCTTTGGGGTGAGGGCCCAGTTGCCGCAGACCCCATCAACGCCTGGAGCGCCGAACGCATCTCTATACGAGGTAAACTGCGTGCCCACGCCGTTCTGGAAGAACTTAGGGTTGTAACCCAGGGCCGGCATCTGCTTGTTGATAAGGAAGGTGTGAGGAGGATAACCGTAGTTCAAGAGGGCGTCCACCTTCTCAGCCTCGACTCTCTTGATCAGTGGAGAGAGATCCTGAGTCTCAGGCGGATAGGACTGAAGAATAGGCATTTTGATATCGCTTTTGCCGACATATTCCTTTACCAAATCAACGTGCTCCAATCCAAACATGTCTGAGACATAGATGACGGCCACAGACTTGACGCCCACTTCTTGCATTAGGCCGACGGTGGATGGGACCAATCTGTTAGGTTGCCCCAGAACGACAAAGAAGTAAGGAGTGCTGGCCAGTCTCTCATCGAGCTTGGGCGAACTGACCGTGATGCCCATCATGGGGTGTTTGTACTTGGTCGCCACAGGAGCGATGGCAAAATTCGAAGCTGTTCCCCAGGGGGGCAACATGAAATCCACTTTTTCCTCGACGATCAATTTCTCGGCCATTTTGATAGAGGTTTCTATGTCACTCCGGTCATCGTACAAAATGAGGTCTACAGGAATGCGCTTGTTATACTTGGGAACAAAGATCCCGCCCTTTTGGTTTGTATCCGCGACCCACAGCTTATAAGGGTTGACCTGGGTCGTGATGCCGCCTATGGCGTTCATGCCTGAGAGGGCTATGGCGCAACCAATACGGATTTTATCCGGGGCTTTCTCATCTGCGGCTAGAGCGGATGTGGCTTGAAGCCAACCGCTCACGAGCAGCATGAAAGCGACCATCAAAACAAACCACGAATGATTCAATGTTCCTGGCAACCTTTTGTTATGCATTTTGGCTCTCCTTGCATAAGTTAGGGTTTATTCATCCACTCCACCTTCTTCCTCGATTTAAGAGTCCTCCCACCTCCTTTCCCTTTTTTCAATATGGAGAATCGCATTATTGAGCCGGAACCCTCTCTTGGATCCCATTGATCAGAAAGGCTTCATTCCAAGAGACTTCCTGTACTCAGGGCCTGTCATCGGTTCTCTGCCGAGCAAGCGGGCTAGGGCCACCGTTTGCTCGACGATTTCCTTGTTCGATCGGGTCACTTCATCGCTATGCGGATATTTGTAAATCGTGTCTTCTTTGCCTACACGGACATTGCAGCCGAGCACCATGGCCAAGGTCGTCAAGTAGGAAGAGCCTCTGCCGCAGGCGGCAACAGTGATCGACGGCTGTTGTGCCTTGTCAACATCCTTGATCCTCCGGATCATGTGCAGAAGGGTTTCCGCCATACCCAGGGGATCATACATCGGCGACCCTCCCGGCATCCCGGGTAACACAATCCATGCAAGCGGGGGTTTCACGATCCCGGGCCTGATCAGCCACCTGTAGGTGTTGTCGATGTCTCCGGGATTGTAAACGGCAAGCAACGGTTTCTTGCCGTGGGCCTGAAGAACCTCCGCAGTGGCTTTGCAGGACTGAGGGGAAAGGTAAGAAAGAGTGTCCCCCATAAAATCCGCATGACAATTCACAGCGGCGGATTCGTAGAAGTCTTCAACAATAGGCTCCATCATTTCGATAAAGTTCTTTCCAAAGAGGGCTTCTCCGTCAATGTGGATCCTCCCGCCGAATCGACTGCGAAGGGCGGTGACAACCTTTTCCGTCTGGTCCCGATCTCCGGATGGAAACCCCTTTTCATCGCGGACGTGAACGTGAACCGAGCATGCCCCGGCCTCAACTCCTTCAATGGACTCTTTGATGATCTCATCTACTGTGTAAGGTTGGTTCGGATTCTGATCGCGGGCTACAAAAGCGCCGGTTGGCGCAAGGATGACGGCGATCTTGCGAGGGATTTTCCATTTTGGGTGCTCTCTGAAGTTAATAACCACATCGCCAAAAGGCTGAAATCCGATTGTAGGAAGATTCTTGAATTTAGAAAGGTCCATTTTTCCCATGGTGTTTCCTCCTGTCCCGGGTTTCACTCTCCGACGGTCACGAGACAATTGCCTGATCTCAACTCGCTCAAACCCCTGACGCAAGGATCCGGCCGATTCTTAGAGAGCGGTGCAGAAATCTCCTCACTGTGAGCGGCGACTGGCCTGTCACAGATTGTCTATTGCCCTCATTGGAAGATGGACTCTAAAAAGGAAAGGATACTGGTCCGGTATAATTGACCGGAGTTTCCTTTTTGTCAACAGAAAACATTTCTAACGAGTTGCGGGTTTCTGGGCAAGCGCCTGAGTGAGGGCAGACACGGCAGCAATAGCGGCTATCCTCTTTTTGTCGCCGGAAACAAGGGAGAGTTTGTCCTCCAAAGTCCTCTCTTGTTCCAGGATGGCCTTCATGTCATCGAGCAGGGTGGTTTCCCGCTCGATGAAGTGGGTCTCCAGTTCCCCCGCCCCAAAGCGCGGGTTTTTCATGACCGCTTTATGAAAGGGAATGTTGGTTTGAATTCCGAGGATCACGTATTCGTAGAGCGCCCGTTGCATCCGACGGATCGTTTCATTTCGCTCCCTTCCCCAAAC